>Ga0070697_100000029_pt1 | contig 114092 bp, 113 predicted proteins | sample KBSK1501metaG_FD_65475 | JGI IMG/M metagenome (GOLD analysis project Ga0070697, IMG submission 65475) | Corn, switchgrass and miscanthus rhizosphere microbial communities from Kellogg Biological Station, Michigan, USA - KBS K1-50-1 metaG | ecosystem: Host-associated > Plants > Roots >...
GATCAGGGTGCCGTCTGTTGCCACGACACGAACGTCGGCGCCGGCGACCAGCAGATGCACCTTGCGGTTGCGGTGGGCGACGCCGACGGGGATATGGCGGAGTCGACCGAGATAGCGCAGGGTGACTTTGCCGAGGGAGTCGATGCAGTCCTGGCGCACTCGGTAGTGAGTGGGCTCCACGGGCAGATTAGGTCGGGCCTTGATGCGGGAGTTGAACACAGCCAGCGGGGTCTGTTTGCCGAGGGCAGAGGATGTGATCCGACGTCTCGAACCCAAGCCCGGTACGAAGTTCGACACGTCTCAGATCGCCGCGTGCCTCAATTACACGACCGCGACGCTCCCTCCAGCCAAGAACGATCCCTGACCAACTGGATCGCTCTGGCCCGGAGACAACAGGTCCTTGGACCCTTCTCCAGCTCCCGAATTCGCAGTTCAGTGGTAGCTGAAGGAGGTGCGTCCATTGCAGACAGCTCTACGCACTAGACCGATCAAAGAGGCGGCAGCGGTGTTCCTGGCCAACAAGCGAATCGCGGTAACGGGCGTTTCGCGGAACCCACAGAGTCACGGCAGCAACGTCGTGTACCAGCGACTGCGCGAGCGCGGCTACGAGGTGTTCCCGGTCAATCCCAACGCAGACGTGGTGGAGGGCGACAGGTCCTACCCGGACCTCAAGTCGATCCCTGGCGGTGTGTCCGCGGTGGTCATCGGAACCAGGCCCGAGTTGGCCGAGTCCACCATGCGCGAGTGCGTCGAGCTCGGAATCAAACACGTCTGGATGCATCGCTCCGTCGACCGCGGCAGCGTCTCCGGCGCCGCGATAGATTACGGCCGGCAGCATGACATCAACGTCATTCCCGGCGGTTGCCCGCTGATGTTCGAGCCAGTCGACGATGGCGGTCACAAGGCGATGCGCTTCGTCTTCACCTTGACGGGCGCCGTCCCCAGGAGGGTTTGAGCATGAAATGGAATTGGCATGGGCTGGATCGCAAGTGAGATGGTCCTAGTCGGGCCGCACTGGCTGCAGGCGGTCTAGTTCGCGGTCGGCCTCGCGATGCTGGCCCTAGCATTGATGGTCGAGCCCGGTCAGATGCGGGCAACGGCGCCCCGTCTCGGCCTGACCTGACGGCAGCTAGAACCGCGGTGGGGCGCGGGTCATGCCAGAGTGTGGAAATGGCGGTGGAGAACAGTCCGGGTTCGTTCTCGAGGCAAGATCCACGTCAGCGAGTAGCCGTCCCGCTCTTCCGCGCGATCGGGCCGCCGATGCGGCTCGTCCTGCGCCGCGGGCTGCCTGCCGGGCCGAACGTCCTCTTGACCGTGAACGGCCGCGTGACCGGCCGGCCGTACTCGACGCCGGTCGCGATATGGGAGCTCGGCGACCGGCGCTTCGTTCAGGCGTCGTTCGGTGTCGTCGGCTGGGTCCGGAACCTTAGAGCCTCCGGAAAGGCTGTCATCCGTCGCGGTCGCTGGTCGCTGGCGGTGCGCGCAACCGAGCTGTCGCCGGCCGATGGCGGCCAGCTCATGCACGACGCGCTTGCTGGGTTCCGCCGGCGTCGTCTGCTCAGGAGCCTTCTTGGCCCGACCGTCCGGCCGCCGGCGGCCATCCTCCACCGCTGCAGGCTGCGGGTGGACGACCACCTGGAGGACTACGTCGCCGAGGCGCGGCGCCACCCGCTGTTCGAGCTCGTTCCGCGCGAACCTGAGATGCCGATTCGTTGAACAAGAGCAAATGTCATCGGCTCTTCTTATGCCTGCGATCAAAACAATCGATTTGCTTTATGGATCGAACGAGACTAGCGTGGCTGTGATGAAAGGCAGGCGCCTGGTGGCGGATGCGGTCCTGTATGGGGCCGACGGCTCGCGCGACTCGGCCGCGATGGCCGAGCTATTGAATGAGATGGGCGTCGAGTTCGAGTACAGGTCGGTCAACCGAGACCCGGCCGCCAGGAGCGAGTGGGAAGACCTCGACGGCGAGCGTATCCCTATGCTCCGCCTTGGCAGCATGGGAATCGTGAGGGGTCTGGACCGGATCAAGGTGCAGCAGCTCTTCGGCTGGGTGGGCTGCTAGCAGTCGCATCGTTCGGTCGAAATCGTCCAACGCTGTTCGTCGTCTTGGCAGGTTTGGCATCGTGCTGCCGGCCGAGAAACGTTGGACAAGGAGACGGCGAATGGCGAATTTTCTACTCGTGTACACAGGCGGTGGCATGCCGGCGTCGGATGCCGAGCGTAAGAAGGTGATGGATGCCTGGGGCGCATGGTTCGGCAGGCTCGGACCGGCGGTCGTCGATCCCGGCAACCCGATCGGGCCGAAGGCGAAGAGCATCTCGAGCGACGGGTCGGTGCACGACGGCGCGGTGGGGACTGCGGCAAGCGGCTACTCGATCTTGAAGGCGGACTCGCTCAACCAGGCGGTCGAGCTCGCCAAAGGCTGCCCGGTCCTGGAGTCAGGGGCCAAGATCTCGGTTTACGAAACGTTCCCGGCGATGTAAACGGCGTTGGTGGTGGGCGGGGTCTCGTCCGGCTCCGCCCACACGCTGGTCCGGCTTCTGGGCGCGGATTCGTGCCCATGGTAGAGTTCCGGTTCGCCCGTTTCGCTCCGGGCTTTACCCTTGCCGAGACGATGGGCCGCTAGCTCAACTGGCAGAGCGCCGTGCTGATAACGCGGAGGTAGGTGGTTCGAGTCCACCGCGGCCCACCACTGCTTCCATAACGCGAACCGGCGCAGTGGGAAGCCGGAAGGTTGGGACGATGCTGTCCCGGCTCTCAACCCTCACCTCGACCACCAGCTCTTTGAGCAGAGCTTTCCGCTGGCCCGGCGTTCCGTTGAGCATTGCCTCACGGAGAGTTTCTTTCACGTTGCGCATGACCTCGGCGGTCGGCGCAACGAGTACTTCTGTGCGGTCGGACTCCTTCAGGTCTTCCAGTCGCGCGCGACGCTCGGTGAGCCGGGTCTCGAGCGCCTGTACTCGACTGAGAAACCGCGTCTCGGGTAAACCGCCGGACTCGAAGGCGCTGTAGTAACGCTGGACTGAAGCTTCGGCGTGAGCGATCTCGGCTTCAACTCGCCGTAGCTCTGACCGTTGGCTGGGCGCTCGCTGCGCCGCCTTTAGACGTGAGGCGTCGATGGCGGCCTTGACCAGCCCCGTATCGGCGTATGTGGCGAGCAGAGACTCCAACACGGCCTCGTCGAGCTTGTCTGCCCTCAGAACGTCGGAGCGGCAGCCTCGGCTGCCGTGGCGATTGCGTGAGAAGCAGGTGTAGTAGCGATAGCGGGCACTTCGTCCATGTGCAGCTGTCCCGATGTAACGTCGCCCGCACGCTGCGCAGACGACGAGCCCGCTGAGCAGGAAGTCGGTCGTGTTGCTCCGCCGCGTCGAGGCATCGTCGCCACGCTTGCGGAGAAGGCGCTGAGCCTGGGCAAACACCTCGGGCTCAATCAGCGGAGTGTGCGGGGCCTCGTACTCGACGTCCCGGAAGGCGATCTTGCCGACGTAAACAGGGTTGCGCAGGACGCCGAGAACGCCGACGTGGCTCCACAGGTGACCCGGGCGCGAACGGTGCCCGTGTCGCGACAGATAACTCGCCACTCCGCGGGCTCCTAGGTGCTTCCTTGCGTAGAGATCGAAGATCAGACGCGCGACCGGCGCCTCGGCTTCGTCCGTTTCGAGTAGCGCGGTGTCGCGGTTGAGGCGATAGCCATAAGGCGCATGCCCACCCAGCCACTCGCCGCGCGCGGCTTTGCGCTCCATGCCAGCGATCACGCGGTCAATCAGGGTGGCGCGCTCGAACTCGGCGAAGACGCCGAGCATCTGGACCATCATCCGGCCCGCTGCAGTGCCGGTGTCGAAGGGTTCCGTCGCAGAGCGGAAGCTGGCGCCGGCCTGGTCGAGCTCCTCAAGCAGCTGCGCAAGCGCACGCACCGACCGGCACAGCCGGTCGACTCGATAGACGAGCAGCATGTCGTAACGCTTCGCCCGGGCATCGGCGAGAGCCTGCTGCAGGCCTGGGCGTTCCAGCGTGGAGCCGCTCATCTGGTCCGTGTAGCGGCGCGCAAGTTGCCAGTTGTCTTGGCTGCGGACGTATGAACCAAGGCGTTCCGCCTGGGCTTCGAGCGAGAACGGCTGGTGCTCTTCGTCCGTCGAGATCCGCGTGTAGGTCGCCACGCGAATCGGGCCGCTTTCAACCAACTGACGCTGCTTACTCACGGAGACGTCTTATCACGACATTGGTTGAAGGGGAATCCCCTTCAACCTTTCGGCGCAGTCCGCGAGCATCTCGGCGAGGATTCCGACTGCGCTGGACAACTGGTCCTCCGACATGGAAACGATCCTCGGAGGCGCCAGCCGCAGATCGCACGAATCGGTAATTCGAAGGGGTCGAACTCTGGCCCCCGTCCGCGTTCGGGTCACCTTCGGGGCACGCCAGCGGCCGGCATGCCTTTGCACAGGCCTGTATCCGATGCCGACGGGTCGCTCCATACCTAATCAATCTCCTTTCAGGACTGTCCCACTTACCTTGAAGCTGGAAAATGGTGGAGTGAAGGAGGTTGGTCTAGTGAAGTTGGATGAAGCCGCCCGGCGGCTCGCCTGCCATGTCGAGACACTCCGTGTACACATCCGGGACGGACGCCTCACAGCCGTTCGCGGCCCTCGTGGCGCTTACTACCTCGATGCTCGGGACGTCGCTAGATATCCCCGACCGCAGCGGGGCTGGCCAAAGCCGAGAGAGTTTTCGGAGCGCGAGCTCGGCGAGTCATGGTCGCTCATCGAAGGGATACTGCCCAAGGCGATGGCTTGGCGCGATCGCGAGCTAGATCTTGTGGATGAGCTTCGTGCGCATCCGGAGCGAAACCGTCGCCTGCACCGACTACTGTCAGTTCATCGCCTTCGGCGGCTCGGCCTAACGTTCAGCCAGATCGCCGCGGAGCTTGGCATCACGTCGCGTCATGCTCGCCGCCTCAATGCCGCGAGCGTGTTCCTGGCGCTTCGGCGTGAGCTTGTTCGCACAGATAAGGCGCAGGCGCAAGCGGAGGCGCTGGCTGCCCGTCGCGCGCGACGAGTCTCGATGGGAGAGGGTGCGCCATCAGGTCGTCGCCGACGCGCCTGGGCCCCCCGCCGGCACGCTTGACTTCGGACACCGAGAAGTCGCGGAGGCGCAGTCCTTGAACCGAGTCGATTGACATGGCTTGCGCTGACTCCGATCAGCTTATGGGTCGATGTCGAAACGGTCTGCCCGAAACACAGTTGCCGACTAGACGATTACGACCTATCGAACAGTTCTTCCGTTGATCTGACGTCGACGTTAGGGGCTCCGCACGGCTCGATTAGTCGGGATAGTTGACGTGTGTGTTCACGGAGACAGTCCGCGATTGACTGGCCCTGTCTGAAGTCCAAATCGACGTCTTTTTGAACTTGGCAGCGACCCCTTGAGCGACCCCTCGAACGACCCCCACTCCGCACCCAGTTGCGAACCCAGTTGCGAAACGGGTGCGGGCCGTCGCCAGGCGCGCCAGACCGTACGATCTTCACGCCGCGTGAGGATGCTGTGAGAGGAACTGTGGCGGTCCAGGTTTGGCTCGTTGCGGCTAGCGCTGCGCTAGTCGCCATTTGTTTGATCGCAACAATCTTGATTTTGGACGGCGGAGCTCGTCTGTCCCTGACGGGAGGCATTGCCTCTGGCCCGGTGCCGTATGTCTTCAGTCTTGCCGCAGTGGCGCTGCTTGTCGTTAGTCTGCTTCAGAGGCGGAGTCGTGCGCTGTTCCGAAACCCACGGAGCCTATTCGGTCTTGCGGTCGGGGTCGCTGTTGTCATTGTGGTCGTGGTCGCCGTGAACGCGATCAGTCCTTACCAGGATTGCGGGCCGGGTGGGAATCTGATTTCAATCGGCAGCGGCCACGGGGTCGAGTCGCGCAACGGCATTCAGTCGATTACCGAGCAGCAGTACCGTTCCTATCTGGCTTGTGGCGGAGTCCATTCCTGGCTGCAGGCATTTGCTGCAGCGGGTGTCGCCTTGACTGCCCAGATCGTTGGGTTGGTCACGCGGAGTTGAATGGGAGGCCTGTGACCAACTGGCGGCCCGCTGTGATTCTGGCGGCGTCATGCTGTGATTTCGCGGCCGGTGCGGTGACAATTTGGTGGTCGTTGCCGGGGTACTTTGCGGGGCTGGTGTTTGCACTCCTCTTTATCGCGGCGGGGTGTTGTTTACCGCAGCCTTCAAGGGCAGTCTTCGCTTGTTGGTCACAGCGTTGGTTCTGACTGTGATTGGCGAGCTGGAGCCCGCTGGCGGCGTCCTGGCCAGTGCCATCCTCCACCAGTCTCCAGGCCTGGGATCAGTGCTGCCACTTGGGGCAGGGGCTTTGTCAATTGCTGGGACGGTGGCAGTTCTGTTGCGCGATCGCCTTTTCAGCCACACGAGATGAGCTCGCCCCAGCGAATCATCCTGGCCACAGCGACTCTACTGTTAATGGCCGCAGCGATCTTTGCGCTGACCCTGAGCGGATACAAACCATGGATTGCAGTCATTGGTGGCGTCTGGTGGGGACTAGCGCCGGTCGCCCTGCTGTTTGGAGTCATGAACGCTCTTGCGCCTACCCGCGTAATCCGAGGGCGCGCGGCCGCGATGGTCGGAAACACCGGCTACCAAAAAATGGTCGGTGATTGGTTTTCGAAATGGACGGCGACTACGGGACCACGCCCTTGGGAAAACTCGATCGCCCGGGGCCGTGTTCGGACGCTCGGCATTTGCCAGATCGTCGTCTGGCTGGTGGTTGGCGCTCTGATCCTCTTGCTCCCCGGAGGTCGGTAAGAATCGGAGGGCCCGTTGTGGGCGGCCGAATAAACGTGAGGGACTAGCGCCCCACCCAATGCCTAGAGCAGGCTGATGCGGCGGCCGGGCACTGTAATCGCCTGGTTCGCGTTACGGTAGGTACGGCCCACTTCAATTTGACCGCCTTTCCATAACGCGAACCGAAGATATGTCCCGTGGTCTTAATCGCGTAGTAGAGGTTGAAGCCGTCCACATAGACGATCGTCCGGGAAGGCGCTGGCGGCGGTGGAGCTGGGTTGCCCAAGATGCCATACGCTAGCGATCGGGCGCGTTCGAAGATAGTGTGCTCGGCGGACCGACCACGGGAGGCTGGTTCGCGTTGCGGAACTACGGCCCATACCAATACGAGCAGGCAAGGCCGGTTGGTTGAGGTAGATTGCCGAGACAACTCTAACCGCCAATGCTGAAGGCCTCCACGACATCCCGGCGCGATTACATCCTGATCACAGCGATCGTACTGGCCACCGTAGCCGCAGTGGTCATGCCCTTCACCTGGGACACCGCGTTGACCGTGCAGAACCTCGAGTCCCGCGGTCTAGCCCCCGCCACCTACCCCGTCGATACGAGCTCGGCACCAGTTGTCTTTGGCGTCGTCGCTTGCATCCTGCTGCTCGCTACATCGGGTTTACTCCTCATACTGCCTCGTGCGACCGCGAGGCGGATCGCGATCATCGGCGCCGGTGCGGAAACGGTCATCTTGCTTGGGCTTGGAGCGGCCAGCCTATTTTCTGCATTTACCCTCCCGCCAAACACAGATGCGTTGGTTGGGCTCGCGCTGATTGTGATGGCAACGCCGCTCTTGGCCGGTGGGATCGCCTATTTGGGTGTGACCTTGCTCATTCGATCGACGAGTCCAGGTTGGCGTGTAGCCGCGGCCATTCTCGATTCAGTGGTCGCGTGGATGATCGCGCTGCTGGCGCTCCACGAGGCATTGCTTGCAGCCGTGCCCTTTTGGGCCGGTACAGTTCGAAATCCGATATACAATCCGGCGCCGTACGGTGCGTGGCCGCTCGTGGAAGCCGGGCTTCTGGGGTTGGTCGTGCTCGCAGGGACTGTGGCAGTAGACGTCTATGCGGTCCGCGCTCGCAAGACGGATGCGGGCCGTGGCCCTCACGTCAGGTCAGACGGATGATGTAACCACGAACTGCGATCTGGTTCGCGTTACGGAAACTACGGCCCAGGACGCAGGATTGGCCTGACCCGGCTCAGTGCCGACCGGCGCATGATCGTGTCGTCATGCGGAAGTTCGTGGCGATCGGCCTTGCAGCCCTGGTCGCCCTAGTCGTCGCCGGCTTCATCCTGGGAGGCTATTTGGACGCTACCGGCGCCTCCTCAATTCCGGGACTACCCTGGCTGATGCGCCAGCCGCAACCTCTGCGGGTCGTCATTGAATTGGTTATTGGCGTCCCTATCGCCTTCGGCATTGCCTTGTACATCGTCCTCGAGACGGCGGATTTGCCCTGCCGCTGGGTGCTGTGCGTAGAGACAGTTTGATTCGCGACCCATTCTTGCTACCGCAGTTGTCGGATGATGCTGACCGGCCGATTAGCCTCGCTCAATGCGAAGTTCAAACGGTGGTAGCTCGGTCTGAGGGCCCCATGCAAGCAGTTCGCCGCCAACGTTCTTGGGCTGCCGAGGCTCTTTGACAGTTCGTGAGCGGCGTCTGGGCTTCTGGGGCTTGCGCCGCTTGCTAACGGGACTGGTCATTGGTCCCAATGTTCTCACGCGGGGCGCTAAACCTGGCCGGCCCAGCGTTCAGGCTAGAGAGATCGCCCTTCCGTCGATTAGAAGTTGGCTCGCGTTACGGACACCACGGCCCAAACCGTTACCTCGGTAGCAAGGCGGTGGGCGAACATAGGTTCAGGTCTGCGCCAAGGCAAACGCCAGCACAGCCAGGACAACGGCAATCGCTACGCCGAGAACTGCCGCGACGAGGGTATATGTCCCGACAGACACGCCGGCGATTCGGCGCCCGGAAGCAGTCACCCGCAGGAAGGGATAGAAGATCCCAGCGCTGGCTACTAAGCCGAGTATCACCCCGCTTATGCCCAGAAATACGCCGCGCTGACCGGCCCACTGCCTTACGGCAAACACCAGCCATCCGATTCCGGCCAGGACGGGGACATAGCTCAACCACAGCCAACGGAGGGATTGCCGTATTGCGGCACTTCTCTCGGGATCCTCGCGAGCGCGATCACCGTCGCCACCGATCATCTTCATGCGACGCTAGGTTAAGCGGATGGGGCGACCGCTGACCTCTATGTGGTTCGCGTTACGGAAACTACCGCCCACCAAGTCAGTCTCGGGACATCGTCGAACCCATTTTGGCTGCGGGGTTCAATTGGAGCCACTTTGACGCTGCCCGCCTATCTAACACGAGCGGCAGCATGCAGGGCTTTGGCGCAGCATTTTGATAGCCACCGCTGGGCTCTGCCGACCGTAGACTTGCGATTGCCGTCGTCACTCGTCGGGTCGGTGAGTAGGCCGACTGACCAACAGGCCACCGTTTAGTCTGCGGCGCCATGCGGCCCATGCGCCGATGCCGATAAACAAACCCACTTCGCCACCAATCACGGCTTCAATCGAGACCAGGAGCACCTGACCAAGTTGACTAAAGAACACTCCCCTGGCTAGCCACCAGGACGCTTGGCCGTCAGGAATGCTGTATTGCCGGACCTGCAAGGCAATAAAGATGAGTACTGCCGGCACGAAAGCGAGAAGCGGAGCCGCGACCAGCAGTGCCGGCCAGCGGGTCGGGCGTGCGAAGAACCATCCCGTGATCACGCAAAGGACTGCCACCGCGGCAATACTGCCGATCGACAGGGGAAATGTCGGGTCCGGAGGCACCGGCATGCGAGTGGTGATCCCGATGGAGTCGGCGGGAACCCCGCTGAAGCGACCGGTCAGCACGTTCCCGGTGCGGTCAAGGCTGGGACGTACTGCAGCCGGCCACCCAGCCGGCACGCGGACGCTGACGGCAAGGTCGCCGAAGCCCGCCCACTGACGCGCCGGCGACAACACGAACGCGAGCTGCCAATAGACCGGCTCGTACGCGCGAGCGTCGCCGCTGTACTCAGTAGGTATGGCTTGATAGCTCGCCGCCATAGTGTGCCAGCCGGGGGCCAACTCAACATGGAACGTAAGTCCGGCCGGGCGATCGATGAGGTACGGCAGGTCGGGGCCACCTTGCGGCGCCGGTGTTCCCTGTGGAGGCATCCAATTGCTCGGAACTGGTCCGAGAGGTCCTAAGTTAGCGGCCACTGCCCGACCGTCAAGAAGCACCTGGACGCCAGAAACGTGTTCCGACGCGGTGACAAAGACCAGGTCGATCCCCTTCGCTGCTCCGGCGTTGCGCAGGCTGTATTTGGCGACCACTGAGGCGGTCGGAGGAGTACGACCATGCGCGTTGGCCACCGCCGACAAGTCCATTGTCAAATCCTCATGTTCGATGAAGACGTCCTTCACGGCTGCCGATGGCACGCCAACAGCGTCCCCGGGACGCCATGGCGGAGCTGCGTCAGCTAGTGCCGTCGCCGCGGTCAAGATCGCTGCTCCCGAGGCGAGGGTGAAGGCGATCAACCGGCGCGGCACAACAGCATGGTATGTCGAGGGACGCAGATTGATCCGAACCTGGGGTCTGAGTCCGGTCAGGTCAGGAGAATGACGCGACCTTCGACCTCGATCTGGTTCGCGTTATGGAAACTCCGGACCACCACCGGCTTTTAATGCCTCTTTTCACACCGGTCTCGGCAACGGCGGGTCTGCAACACACCAACCAAGCCGCGAGTGCCGGCAGCGAAGGGCTTCCCTCCGGAGTACTCGAAATTGTTCAAGTCAACAAAGGCCGATGACTTGGGTCAGGGGGCTGCTACCTAGGAGCCAAGACAACTGAGCAGGAGGGACTCGAGTTCGGTGCCCCTAAGGACCGGCAGTAGAGCGAGCAACGCTGATGCCTGCGAACGCGCTGAAACTTCGAGGGAATGTTGTGACCTGGCAATCTCGCGTATTGCCTGCGCGGCTCCGAGACCGGCTTTCACGTACAGGCACGACAGGCGCGCTCTCAACTGCCGTCCCCTGACGGCAGCTTCGATTAAGGTCTCGACCCGTCCGTCGACGTCGTCGTACATGACCCGCACAGAGAATCTCGGCTCCGAATACGCAACCTGATAGTCGCTTGTGATCGGGCCGCTTAGCGACCCGGTTTCGGCCACGGGTGCGAACTGTTGGACGACAAGGTCATTGAATGAGGTCGGATCGAGGTACTTCGCATGGCCAAACGCTCGGGGCGTCACAGAAAGTACAGTAACGCTCCGGCACGCGGCCGATCCGGACCACATAACTCGCCGCATATCGTTCGACCGATCTAAGATCAGGATCGTTATTTAGCGCAGCGCTCAGGCCGATCTACTGCGGAGGTAGGTGGTTCGAGTCCACCGCGGCCCACATCAAATCGGCTCGCTTTACATAACCCGAACGGAAGGCAATGGATGCGAACGCATGCCTTCAACCGCCGGCGAGTTAACGGAATCACATGTCAGGGCGACCGAGTACCAGGGCGGAGGCAACCCCTACTTGCCTGAGGGGCTATGCCATCCTCTTAGCCCGCTGCCACTCCCGAGGGTTCCACATGACCCGCGAAGCGCCCACCGGGTCAAACTCGACCGCAGGATCATCGGATTGGACCAGACAGAGCATTCGATGGCCAGCTAGCATCGCTATCCTCGCCACGTCTGCGTAGATATCGAGCAGAGCCTGGGCGGCTTGCCGATGTCTGCGCGCGAATGTATCGAAATGCGCTATCACTAGAACCGTGCCGGCCGAGTCGGTACGAGCCCCGTACTCATAGAACGCGACATCCCGAAGGCAATCGTTCAATGCGTCGAGATTTCGGCCGTAGTAATCAGGGAATTGAAGCGTCTTACCCAGGTTGGACAGCATGTCAATCGGCTCGGCCCACCCAACGGCATCTGCGCCGATGATCTGATAGTTGTGCGAGCGGAGCCAATTGACGGTCTCATCCAGCACCTGGGAGCGCCAGAAGAGGTGTACGTACCCGTTCTGGAGGAGGGCCCAGTCCATGTCTCCGCTCGTACGCGCACGTAGATCAAATGCGGGCATGTTGAGTCATTTTGAGGTTCAGACAGATCGTTTGAATCCTGCAGCCGGCCGAATGGAGATTCGCGGCCCACTCACGACGGGCCGGTTCGCGTTACGGAAACTGCGGCCCACCACAGATCTCGAGTTCCAACTGGTGCTCCATCGCCCTGCGCTAGGTTGGACTAGCTCGGCACTCGCGGTGCAGACTTTCAACTGATGACGGCCGCGGGTCCGCCTGCAAAAGATTGTCAGAAACGGATGGTCCAGACGGGGGTTGACGGACCCCTCGGAGAAGCGGGTTTCAGTCGTGTTCGCAAACGGTTGACATGGATTCGCGAAACCGGCCAGCTAGTCCACATCGTCAATGTTTGGACCCGGTGGGGCAAGTACTACATGATCCAGTGGGGCATCCGATGTGAACCTGTCACAACCATTCTTTGGGGCCAACAACGTGATCTATACGATGTTGCGTACTCAGCCATAACGAGCCGAGCCGGCGGTGATGGCGGCTCGTGGGAGGTTGATGACAACACAACTGACGACGCAGTCGCCGCCGTGGCGGATGCGACAGCTCGGACATTACGCGACCTGGCAACCTGGCTGGCGGGCTTTCAGACCCGGCAGGATTGCCTGGCCCTTTTGACGGCCGATGTCGAGCAGCCGCGAGTAGTGGTGCCTTCAGGTTCGTTACGTCTCTTCACCGCTGCGGCCTTTGCGGCTGCAGACGGCGACCCCATCGCCTGCGAACTTGCCAATAAAGTGCAGAGGAGCGGTCAAGCCCATCCTGGCAAGGAAGCGCGAGAACGAGTGAGTCGCCTTATGGAATGGGTCGAGCCGCTGTGCCGGGGGGCTCCCGTTGCCGTTCCGCAGCCGTAGCGCTGGCGGCGCCAAATATCGCCGGGCGGATACGACATAAACCGGCTGTAGCGCTCTCGGTTGCCGAGATCGGCCAAGGGTTAGGCGCAGCGTTCACGCCTCCTTACGGCGGAGGTAGGGGGTTCGAGTCCACCGCGGCCCACATCGCTTCGCCTGGTGTGAGACCCAAAGGCATGCACGCCCGGCTCCTCTGATCGACCATATGGGTCATGAACTTTGACCGCTACACGATTTCGTTGTTGATGCTTCGTCCCGACGCCCCGGCATTCAGTGAGCAAAAGGAGGCCGAACTTCAGGACGCCCACATGTCGCACCTGGCTCAACTGCACCAGGCTGGTCAATTGCTTGCTGCCGGTCCAGTGCTTGGAGCGCCCGATCGTGAGCTCCGGGGGTTTTCGATTCTCAATGTCGATCCGGAGCGAGCGCGGCGACTCAAAGAAGAGGATCCCGCCGTCCGCGCAGGTAAGTACCGCGTCGAGGTATATCCGTGGGTGCTTCCGGAGGGCCTTATCGCTTTCTCAGCCGGGCGCCTTCCGCGGTCGGTGGCTGAAGCTCAGGCCGACTGACCCCGGCGCCGCATCGCGTTTTCCGCAGCGATGTCCGGGGCAGACCCCCTCGACTGGCGTCGCGATTAGGGCTGAACCTGTCGGCGCACCTCGCGAAGGCGGCGGTCCAGGAACTCGCGCTCTGCGCGGTTCTCAGTGAGGGCGATCGCCCGCTCGTAAGCGAGCGCGGCCTCGCCGTCGCGGCCCCGCCTCCTGAGCAGGTCGGCGCGGACCGAGTGATAGAGGTAGTAGCCGTCCAGGTCGAGCTTGTCGACCAGCGCGAGCGCGGCGTCCGGACCTTCCACCTCGGCGACCGTCACCGCGCGATTGAGCTCGACCACCGGCCCCGGGGCTATGACCATCAGCTGGTTGTAGAGCTGGAGGATCTGCCACCAGTCGGTGGCACCCGCAGTCGCGGCATCGCTGTGCACTGCCTGGATCGCCGCCTGGACCTGGTACGGCCCCGGCCGGTTGATCCGCAGGCAGCGGCGCACCAGATCCTGCCCCTCGACGATGAGCTCGCGATTCCAGAGCCCACGGTCCTGGTCGGCGAGCAGCACGAGGTTGCCGTCTGGGCCGACTCGCGCCTGGCGCCGCGCGTGGATGAGGAGCATCAACGCCAGGAGCCCCGTCACTTCGGGCTCGTCGGGCAGCAGGTCGGCGACCAGCCGGCCCAACCGTATCGCCTCGGTTGCGAGGTCCTCGCGGACCAGGTTGTCGCCCGAGCTTGCCGTGTAGCCCTCGTTGAAGATCAGGTAGATCACCGCGAGGACGGCGCGCACACGCGCAGGCAGGTCGTCGCCGGCAGGAACGCGGTAGGGGATGCCCGCGTCGCGGATCTTGCCCTTAGCGCGCACGATGCGCTGCGCCATCGTCGCCTCGGGCACGATGAAGGCACGCGCGATCTCGGTCGTCGTCAGTCCACCCAGCAGGCGAAGGGTCAGGGCCACCTGGGCGGCCGGCGCCAGGGCAGGGTGACAGCAGGTGAAGATGAGGCGCAGCCGCTCGTCCTTCACGGCTCCCTCGTCCGGCGGCTCAGCCGCACCGTGAAGCATCGCCGCCTGCGCGTGGCGGTCTTCTCGGGAGGCCTCACGCCGCAGGCGGTCGACCGCGCGGTTGCGTGCGGTGGTGATGATCCAACCCGCCGGGCTCGGCGGGATCCCGCTTTCGGGCCAGCGTTTGACGGCCTCGACAAAGGCGTCCTGGACCGCCTCCTCGGCGACGTCGATGTCACCGAATCGGCGGACCAGGACAGCAACCGCACGCCCGTATTCCTCGCGGAAGACTCGCTCGATGTCTTCGGCGTTCAGGCTTCGACTTCTTCCTGGAACGGGCGAACCTCGATCGGGACACGGCAAGCCTGCGTGGCCCTGGCGCCCCACTTGAGGGCCTCGTCCAGATCGGCGACCTTGATGATCCAGAAGCCACCGACCTGCTCCTTGCTCTCGGCGAACGGGCCATCGGTCGTCAGCACTTCGCCGTTCTTGGCCCGCAGGGTCGTGGCGGTGCTGGAGGGGAAGAGCCCTCCGCCGAACACCCACGCGCCGGCCTTCTGAATCTCGGCGTTGAGCGCGTCGACGTCGGCGCCGATCGCGTCCATGTCCGCCTGTGCCAGCTCCTGGTCCTCGGGGTGGTAGACGCTCATCAGGTACTGCTTCATGTCGGTGGTCCTCCTTCGACCTTATCTGCATTGCCTGGTTCCTCGCCAGGCTTTCACCACCTACACGAACGGCCAGCCCAAAATCGACAGGGCCGACCCGGCAATTTCATCTTGAAGAGTCTCGTGCGCAAGCGACTGAGTCCCTGAGCTGTCGCGAATTGCATACGGCGTCCCCACTGGTTTGACTGATCCCGGACCAACGGAGTACAGTCCCACGCACTTTGTCGACGGCCCCCGCCGTCGAACAGGAGAGCAGCCGGCATGAGCAGCGCGGACGCGTACACCCTCGGCTTCTACACCGGGACATTGCTCTATTTCGGCGTGCTCGCGCTCGTCTTCTGGTTCGTCGGCCGCTGGGGATGGATCGGGATGATCATCCGAGCGGCCTGCTTGGGCCTGGCGATCTTCCGGATCGTCGCCCTGATGTCAGCCCGCTGAGTTCCTGACCCCTCATTTCCTGAGCCGGACCTCCAGGCCGATCCCATCCATAGTGATGTCGCAGGTGCGGAAGGCGGATTCGGCGACCAGGCGTTCGAACTGGAGGCGTGAGTAGGCGCGGTTTCGGAGGGTGGCCAGGATCCGCTTCGTGATGAAGCCGTTGATCCCTCCGAGCTTCTGCTTTTCCACCTCCTGGTCGATGTCGGCGCTGGATGCGTCCTTCCTCAGGTCCTGGATCACGGCTGTCCCACCTTGGCGAAGGACTCGATGCATCTCGTTCAATGCGTCGACCGGCCGCCTGAAATTCTTGAAGGCGGCCTGGCAGATGATCAGGTCGAACGAGTCTGCCTCGAATGGCGTCGCGGACACATCACCCTGACGGAAGTCGACGTCAATCCCGGCATCGCTCGCATGCTTGCGGGCAATCTCCACCATCGTCCGGCTGATGTCGAGGCCGGTCACACGGGCGCGGCCGAGTCGGCCGATCTCGATGGCGAGATATCCGGGGCCCGGCGCCACCTCGAGCACGGCAGCACCGGCCGGCAAGCCCGTCGTAAGCGCCGCCGCCTGTTCGCGCCAGGCCGCGATCTGGGTTGGCGTTCCTCGCTGGCGGTCGTACCAGCGAGCCGTCATTCCCTCCATCTCCGGCAGCAGCAGCCGTCTCTTCGCCGGGGCGCTCATGCCGGTCGCCCCGGGTCGTCGATGCTCGTCCAGCGGCCTTCGCGGTAGGCGCGCTGCACGTCCTGAAGCGATCTGGCGTGGCTCTCACGCACGGCCCTACGGAGATCTCCGAGGTACTCGCGGGTGAGCATCGCCGCCACGATCGCGATGCCGCCGCGGTTGACACGTAGCTCGGAGCTGCGCATCTCGCCGTTGATGCGGATCCGGCGCCCGCCCGGAGCCGGCGTGCCACTCCAGTCCACGTAGCCGCAACGGCCGATCCTGCGCACGTCATCGTGGTCGACGGTGGCTCCTTCCGGGACCAGAAGCTTGACCATCGCATGGTCGACGTCGAGCCGGATCTCGACGTCGCCGCCTGGAATCCCCCGCGAGCGAAGATCGAGAAGGACCGCGCCCCGAGAGGCTCGCAGGTCGAAGCGGCGAGAGGTGGTCCAGTGGCCGAGCTTTCGCACTGAGTTCTTGTGGGCTCTGATCACGGTTACATCTGGAAGACCGAACGAGGTCTCCTGAACGCTGGCGAAGGTATCAGTGGGCATTTGGCCCCTCCTCAATTTGATGGGTCAATAGTAATGGTGAGACTAGTTAAATGTCAACTAGCATGGAGGGGACTAGATCCTGCTACGCTGGCGCAATGCCCGACAAGACCGTCCGGGCCTCGCCGCTGGCGCTGACGGTGCTCGGAATGCTCGGCGGAGGACCGCTCCACCCATATGCCATTCAGAGCCGGATGAAGGCGTGGGGAAAATTGCAGGTGGTCAACATCGGCAACCGGGCCAATCTCTACAAGACGATCGAGCGATTGCGCGAGGCAGGGTTGATCGCCGTCCGCAACACCGAACGAGATCAACGCTTCCCCGAGCGGACGGTCTACGAGCTGACCGAGGCGGGGTGGAAGACGGGCCAGGAGTGGCTGACCGAGCTGCTCTCCATTCCTCGCAACGAGTTCCCCGAGTTCCCCGCGGCGCTCTCGTTCCTGTTCGGCATCGCGCCCGAGGCGGCGCGCGCTGCGCTCGAGCACCGGGCCGAGCTGCTGCGCGAGAAGGTGGCCGAGCTGGATCGAGAGCTGCAGAGCGAGTCGGCCCCGCCTCGATTGTTTCTGGTGGAAACCGAATACCTGCGGGCAGTGACCTCAGCCGAGCTCGAATGGGTGAGGGGCGTCGTCGAGGATCTCCTGGCGGGCAGGCTGACCTGGAGCTGGGAGGAGATCGGCGAGGTGGCCAAGCGGTTCCCTCCGCCCGACTGAGATCCTTCCAGCATGCCCAACCAAATGTGGTGGCGCCCACCTGAGATTGACCTCGCGAGGGCTCAGTGCCCGAGTCAAGCTGCGCTGAACAGTTGGATCTCAAACCTGATGTGGGCCAAGTCGCGCCAACAAGCCGCGGCGCGCGAGCTCCCACTCAACCGGTTCCACCGCCCGCAGCACGTAGATAGAGATGAGATAAACCAGTGCGCCGGACGTCGCGCTGACATACAGGGGCAGGCCTGCCAGCGGATAAAGTACAGCGCCGGTAACGGTTCCCGCCGCAAGCACTCGCCAGCTCAGGCGCAACCATGGAAGTCGCAAGTGCCGGGCCCGGCGCTGCACGAACCACCAACCGAAGACGCACAGCGAACATTCGGTCAAAACGGTGTTGGCGCTTGCGGCGAGGTACCCGAAGGATGGGATCAAGATCAGGTTGAGGATGATGTTGATCACGGCCGCAAGACCGGTCGCCCAGGCGTTGAATGCCTGACGGTTGGTGGCGTTCAGCATCGCGTAAAAGGCGGAGTTCGCAAACAGGAAGACGATTCCAAACGCCAGTATTCGGAGGGCAGGCTCAGACTCAGGAAAAAGCCGGAACAATCTGCTGATCGGGTGCGCCAGCACAAAAGTCCCGACCGTCAGGGGCCAGCCAAGCAGGACCAGGACTTTGAAAAATCGCTGATACCCAAGTTGTAGGCGCGTCGGGTCGTTGATGTAGTAGACACCAAGCAACGGATAAACCACGGCCTGGATGGCGAGTGGAATGAATTGCAGCGCCTCGAAGGGCTTATAGGCGAACTGATACCAACCGATCTCGGCAAATGGACGGAAGTGCTGCAGGATCGGGACGTCAGCACGGAAGTAGAGATTGGTCAGAAAGAACGTCAGGCCAAAAGGCAAGGCCAACGGCAGCCATTTTCGGATCAACGGCAAGCCCAGTGAAAAGCGAACGCGGCCGAGTCCGAAGATGCGGATGACGGTGAGCGAGTAGATGATCGTGAATACGAAGGAGGCGGTGTACGCCCACACGTAGAAGCTCACAGACACATGGGCGTGAGCCCCGTAGAGAATCAATGCCGCCTGGATCGCGATCTCTCCCACGATCGCGATCGCGTCGAACTCTGCCCGGCCCACGGCATAAAAGGAATTTCGAAGCAGGTTCGCGTAAGCGGTGGCAACAAGCAAGCAGCCACCAGGCACGATCAGCGTCACCAGCCCGACAAGACCAAGGGTCATGGCCAAGATCCCAAACGCCGCGGCTGACAGGACGAGTTTGACCAAGAGCATCGTGCCGAGGTAATCGCCGAGCTGAGAGGGGCTTCGCGCCGCCTCTCGCGTGTAGAGCGGGCTGAAGCCCAGATCTGCCACTACCGCAACCAGCCCGGAGAGAGCGATCAAGGTCGTGTAGCGGCCGTATCCGTCGGCTCCGAGCGCGTTGGCCAGCACGATGACGACCACCAGCGACACGAGGCGGGACACGATCCGCGCCCCCAGGACGAACATCGTGTTGCGGACTGCGCGCGCTCCGAGGCGCTCCGCCGGCGCGTCGAGCGCGCTCACCGTTGCCTAAACTGCATCGATCGGTCGTCACAAATGAGCGAGCGCATACCGCGACTGTTCCTCGGGCTGAGCGTGGCAGCGTTGCTGGCGGTGGCAGCAGGTCTGACCCTGTACTGGATCAACGCCACGCCGCGCCTGACCTTCACCAACACGCCCCTGGTTCCTTTCGGCGCGGCCGCCGAATCGTCACCGGCCATCCCGGCGAACGTGAGCTTGCCTGTTCCCTATACACCGCAGGCCCCGCTAATGGATTGGGCGGCGATGCAGCACGCGTGTGAAGAGGCGACCGTAGTGATGGTGGATCGGTACTTGCGCGGTGACCACTCGGGCGCGCTGATCCCGGCGACACAGGCCGAGAAGGCGATCAACCAGGTGACCGCCTGGAAGCCATACCAGGATTTGACGGACGCGCAGCTGGGCGAATTGGCTCAAAAGCGCCTGGGCTGGTCCTATCGTATCTATCCGGCGACGCCTGAGAACATCAAGCGGCAGCTCGCCCTGGGGCGGCCCGTCATCGCCGGCGTGCGCACGCACGGCCTCGGCAACCCAAACTATCCGGGCTACGGCGACCATCACGAACAGCAGGGTTGGTCCGTCTCGCACTATCTGGTCGTCGCGGGATACGACGCGAACACGGTGATCCTCAACGACCCGGGCGTCACTCACGGCCACGGCTACCACATCACCTTTGATCAGCTCTTCTACGCCATCAAGGATCTCGACCAGGCGTACCCGAATCTCAACCAGGGGCTGATCATCCTGGTCCTGGCGCCGACAGCTTCATAAGAGTCGCGATGGGATGGGCCGAGCCGCCGATGCGCCGGGCGGCTCGGCTTCGGCGTCGAACAAGGGATCAGCTAAATGAACACTCAGCGGCCGCCTGGCCGGTCTGATTGAACGTCTCGTCGAAGTTTCCTATGAAGCCGAAAAGAGGGGGAGTAAGGATTTCGGCTAGTGTGCTGCCGTCTGGAAAGGTCACGATCCCAGACCCCAGCGCTTGCGACGAAAAGCCACTGAAGTGAGCAACGGTTTCGATCCCGGTGCACTTCGAAACCGTGTCGCTCGTGTTGCTGAAGCTTGCCCCCGGACCATTCCAGTTGAACTGAAGGCCCAGAGGAAGGGGCACCTGGGGTCCCGGCGGAGGACCTCCGCCGCCGGCGAACGGGAGCACGCCGTTGACCGATGCCAGGGGCACCGGGAAGCCGGGGCAAGTTTCGTCCGCTGTCAACGTTCCATTGAAGCTGGCGGTCTGAGCGTCTTTGCTGACCACGAACTGCGTGTCAGGCACCACGAAGCAGTCAGCCTCGAACTGGGGCACAAAAGTGATCACGTTGACCACGGTGGCGTGCTGGAAGATGGGCGTTCCGCCGCCCTTGGGCCTGAAGATGAAAGTGGTCCGCGACACGTCCAGGCTGATGTCGAAAGACTGGGTCCCGTCGGCCGGGACAAAGTCTCCATGAGCGGCCACGGCTTCGGTGGAACAGATGCCGGGCCCAAATCCGCAGCCGCCTCCCTTGCCGCCCTGGGCTGAGGCGGCGACGAGAGTCACCCCTGCGATGATGACAACGCTCGCGAGCGTGAGCGCAAGCTTGCGCATGGCTGACATGGCCTGTCCCTCCTGAACAACCGATCCGGCCCCTCTTGATGGGGCAGCTTGACACTTTCATGCGGGCTGTCAAGTAGCCGCTTAAATCCTATGCGGGGCGGATAATGCCGCCGTGTCGCAGAGGGCTGTCCTACCGTTGGAGGTCCAGAACTCGTACCGCGCCCGCTATCGCGCCATGCGGCCGGGCTGGACCTCGAGCGGCGAGCAGGTCGAGGCTATCGTCCGGCGTCATGTGACCTCTGACAGCCGCGTGCTCGACCTCGGCTGCGGCCGCGGTGGGGTCGTCGAGGTCTTCTGGAAGGACGTAAAGCTTGCCGCCGGCCTCGACCCCGATGTCCCATCGCTCGTCGAGCATCGGGCCCAAGGCATGCCGTTGGTGACGGGCAGGGGCGAGCAGCTGCCGTTCACGGACGAGTCGTTCGACATGGTGGTCTGCATCTGGGTCCTGGAGCACCTGCGCAGCCCGGAGTGCGTGCTGCGCGAGGTGCGGCGCGTCCTGAGGCCGGGCGGCCATTTCGTCTTCCTCACCCCCAACCTGCGCAACCCGCTGCTGGCGTTCAACCGTCTCGGACGGGCCCTTCCCCGGCTGCAGCGCCGGCTGGTGCCCAGGCTTTACGGCCGTGTCGAAGCTGACACGTTTCCCATCCAGTACAGGGCCAACACCGCAGGCACGATCCGCAGGCTGGCCGCGCGCAGCGGCCTGCTGGTCGACGACCTGCGAGTCGTCGCCGATCCGACCTACCTGGCCTTCAACGGCTTCATGTTCCGGGCGTCGGTGCTGTCAGAGCGGTTGATGCCGCGCGGCTGGGGCGTCCACCTGCTGGGCGACCTGAGGCGCGGGCCGGCGGCTACGAGCTCCTGATGTCGCCTCCGTTGCCGCCCTGGTCGGCCGACGCGTTTCTCCACTCGCGCTGAATGAGTCCAGGTCCGTTGGCGTGGTAGGTGAACCCGAAGCTGGGGATGTCAAACGTCGCCGCGCTTCCGTATACGGTGGCCACGAACCCGGCGGTGGTGTCACAGCCCGATTCGCAGCTTGCGTTGGGGTTGAACGTCCCATTGCTCACCACGATCATGAAGTTGCCGTGGAAGTTGCCGGTCACGCCGGCTGCGATCGTGCTGCCCGCCGTGCCGGTCGGGTCGCAGGCGTCCGGGCTTGGCCCCGCCACGGTGACGAACCGGCCATCGATGAAAGTCTCGGTGACGCTGAAAGTGCCGTTTGTGTTCGACGTCGTCGCCGCGTCGAAGGTACGCATGTACGTGTCGTTGGCCCAGTCGTTGCCGCAGGTGCCCGAGTCGGGCGAGCTGCTGCCGATCGGGCCGTAATGGACCGAAGCCTGCCCGGCGCTGGCGGTCATCGGCATCGCGGCGAGAGCCACAACTGACGCGGTCACGTATAGCCAGCGCTTCATGGGTTGTCCCTCCTTCAAACCGGCCCTGTAGACAGACCCATTTTGACGCAACCTTTGACGCAATGGCGTGAGCCGTGGGCAGATAATTCGCCCATGAGTTTTAGCGAGCTTCTACTGATCATCGCGTTCGTGGTCTTCGTGGTCGCCGCGATCGGCTTCAGCTACAAGAAGACGGACCTGATCGCGGTCGGCCTGGCCCTGTGGTCCCTGGCCGAGCTGATCCCTCGGCTTTCGAGCATCACCCTGAGCGTGATCTTCCTCATCCTGGCGTTCGTCGCCTTCGTGCTCGCCGCGATCGGCTGGCGTTACAGAAAGGTGGGCATGATCGCCGTCGGCCTGGCGCTCTGGATGGCGTCGATCGTCATTCCCATGTTCATCCACTAAATTCCGCGGGCGGCGGGTACCCGCGCGGCGCCGCCGCCCCCGGTCAGCCGCGCCGCGATCACCACCGGAACAATCGTCACCAGGATGACGAACGACACCACGACGTTGACCTCGGGCAGGCGCTGGCCAAGGCGGATGGCGCCGAAGATCCAGATCGGCAGGGTGTTCTGGGCGCCGGCCGTGAACGTGGTCACGATGACCTCGTCGAACGACAGCGCGAAAGCGAGCATGGCACCCGCCACCACCGCCGTTGAGATCAACGGCAGCGTGATGTCGCGGAACGTCTGAAACCCGTTCGCGCCCAGGTCCATGGCCGCCTCGACGAGCGAGCCCTGCGTCCGGCGCAGCCGGGCGAGAACGTTGTTGTACACGACCACGATGCAGAACGTCGTATGGCCGACCACGATCGTCCAGAACGAAAGCGGCACGCCGCCGAAGCTGAAGAACGCATTGAGGGCGATGCCCGTGATGATCCCAGGGAGCGCCAGCGGCAGCACCAACAGCAGGCTCACGATGTCGCGACCGAAGAACGCCAGGCGGTGGATTGCGAATGCCGCGCATGAGCCGAGCACGAGCGCGAGCGCCGTGGCCGCCAGTCCAGCTTGCACCGACAGCAGCAGCGCTGTCCTGATCTCCGTGTCGTTCCAGGTCGCTGTGAACCACTTCAGCGTCAGGCCTGGTATCGGCCAGCTCTCGATGTTGGACGTGTTGAACGCGTAGAAGAAGATGAGCAGGATCGGGATGAACAGGAAGAGCAGGGTCAAGGCGACCCAGATCCTGAGGCCGAGCTTCGTCCAGAACCCTTCCACTACAGCGCCTCGAACGCGCCCAGACGCTTGGCGACGAGCAGGTACACGGCCATGATCGCCACGGGCACCATGGCCAGCGCGGCCGCAAAGGGCACGTTGTTCGCGATGCCCACGTTCTGGTAGACGACGTTGCCGATGAATGTGGAACCGGCGCCGCCGACCAGGATCGGCGTGATGTAGTCGCCGAGCGTGAGCGAGAAGGTGAATATCGAGCCGGCCACGACGCCGGGGATCGCAAGGGGTAGCACAACATCACGCACCGCCCGCCACCGGGGCGCGCCCAGGTCCGCTGCCGCCTCGAGCAGCGATTCGGGCACGCGTTCGAGCGCCGCGTAGGTCGGGATGATCATGAACGGCAGCCAGATGTAGGAGAAAACGACCCACATGGCCACGTTCGTGTAGCCGATGTTCGCCGCCGGGAGCCCGATCGACTGGAGGCTCCAGTTGAGGATGCCGCTGTGGTTGAGGATCAGGATCCATGAATAGACGCGCGCGAGGTATGACGCCCACAGCGGCAGCAGCACCGCCGCGAACAGGAGGGTTTGGATTCGTCGCGAGGCGACACGCGCCATGAAGTAGGCGAACGGGAAGGCCACGACGCCGTCGGTGATGGTGACCAGGGCAGCCAGCGCGACGGTGCGCCCGATGATCAGGCGGTAGGCGGGCTCGGTGAGGATGGTCCGGAAGTTGTCGACATTCCACACCTGGACGATCTGCGTGGTGAACACATCGATCGTCCAGAAAGCCGTGATGAGCAAGAGGACCAGCGAGGTCAGATAGATGAGGACGAACCAGGCCAGCGGTGGTGTGAGCAGAAGCGCCGGGCGAATCCAGGGCCACCGCCACAGCAGCGTCTCGAGCGGGGCGGCCCCGCGATTCTTGCGGAGCCGCCCTGCGGTTGTTACGGCCACGACGTCAGGCGGTGATCGTCGTCCAGGCCGCTTGCCACTTGTCGTACGTCATACAGGTCTGGCTGCCGTCGACGCAGGTCGCGATCGGGGTCTTCCAGAACTTGATCGTGTTGAAATACGAGCCGGGTGCGTCCGCGTGGTACTGCGCGCACGAGCCCGCCTGCAGCGCCTCCATCTCCTGGCACGCCTTCGTGTTGACGGGGGTTTCGCCGAAGAACAGAGCCTGCTCGGCCTGGACCTTCGCTGTGCTGACGTAAGCGGTCCAGAGGTACGCGCAGTTCGGGTGCGGAGCGTTGGTGGCGAGCATCCACGTGTCGCCCCAGCCCGTAGCTCCCTCGGTCGGGATCGTGTCGGCGACGGCCGCGCCCGCGGCCTTGAGCTGGATCGTCTGGTAGGGCCATGCCGCGCCCACGACCACGTCCCCGTTCTGAAACAGCGTGATCTCGTCGCCGGCCGTGGCCCAGTACTTCTTGATCAGCGGCTTCTCCTGCTTGAGCAGCGCGACGGTGGCGTCGAACTGCTTCTGGGTCAGCTCGTACGGGTCCTTGATGCCGAGGCTGGGCTGGGTCTTCATGAGGTACAGCGCGGCGTCCGCGATCTGGATCGGGTTGTCCGGCACCGTGACGAGGCCCTTGTTGGCCGGGTCGTAGATGACGCTCCAGCTCGTGGGCGCGACCGGGAACTTCTTGGTGCTGTAGAGCAGCGTGTTCGGGCCCCACTGGAGCGAGATGCCGTAGTGGATGCCGTTGATCGTGTTGTAGGCCGGCGCCTTGAAGTAGGTCTGGAAGCTGTTGAAGTCGGGGATGAGGGCGGTGTTCATGGGCTTGACGTATCCGCCGTAGATCAGGCGCAGGTCGGCGTCACCCGATGCGGACACCATGTCCCACTGGCCCCCTCCCTTCATCAGGCTGACCATCTCGTCAGATGAGCCGGCGTACTTCGCGCTGACCTTGCATCCGGTGTTGGCGGTGAACTGCTTCACCCAGGAGTCGTCGACGTAGCCTTCCCATGCGATCAGGTTCAGCTGGCCTTCACCGGGGCCGATCGAGGTGGGCGGCTTGATGCCGGCCGTCGGCGGCTGCGCCGCCGTCGAGCCGCCGGTGGTCGCGGTCGAGCCGCAAGCGGTGATTGTGATCAGCGCCGCCGCGGCGAGGGTTCCCAGCCGGACCCATATGGCTGGGCCTTCTGTCGATCTCATTCTTCCTGCCTCTCCTTCGTGTTCCTTACCGGCGCCGGTTTCGGCTCTGGCGCTTGCCGTTGATCGAGCACGTAAGTATGCTCGGGGGCCCAGGCGAGCCGTATCCGGCGGCCCTCGTAGTGCTGCGCCGCCTCCGCGGCCTCCATGTTCTGGCGGACCGCCACGAGCTGCTCGCCCCGGTCAAGGCGGACGTTGTATCGAGTCGCCTGGCCGACGTAGATCACCTGTTCCACGAGCCCGGGCTCGACGATCATGCCTGCCTCCGCGCTGTCGTCTTCGAGCAGCATGCGGAGCTTCTCCGGGCGGACCACGAACCGCACGCCATCGCGCGTCAAGAGATTGGAGATGCCGATGAACCCGGCCACGAACTCGGTCGCGGGACGCTCGTACACCTCCACGGGCGGGCCCACCTGCTCGATGCGGCCATTGGCCATGACGGCCACGCGGTCGCTCATGGTCAGCGCCTCCTCCTGGTCGTGCGTGACGTACACGAAGGTGATGCCCACCTGCTTCTGTATGCGCTTGAGCTCGAGCTGCATCTCCTGGCGCAATTTGAGGTCGAGGGCTCCAAGCGGCTCGTCGAGGAGCAGCACCTCGGGCTCGTTGATGACCGCACGGGCTAACGCGACGCGCTGGCGCTGTCCGCCGGACAGCTGATTCGGACGGCGCTGGTCCAGCCCGGACAGGCGCACCATCCTCAGCGCCCGCTCCACGCGCTCGCGCCGCTCCGCGCCGGGGACGCCTTTGACGCGCAGCCCATACGCGATGTTGTCACCCACCGTCATGTGGGGGAAGAGGGCGTAATCCTGGAAGACGGTGTTGGTCTCGCGAAGGTGGGGCGGCACCGAAGTGACGTCGCGCCCGCCGAGCTCGATCCTGCCGGCATCCGGGCGCTCGAAGCCGGCGATCAGCCGCAGGAGCGTCGTCTTCCCCGAGCCGGACGGTCCGAGCAGCGTAAAGAACTCGCCTTCGTCGACGGCAAGATCGATCCCGTCGACAGCGACCACATGCCCGTAGCTCTTACGCACTCCCTCGAGGCGCAGCGCCAGCGGGCGCGACTCGGAGCTCTCTTCGATCCGCCGGCGCTTCTCCTTCGATCGAACCGCCATTCAGTCGAGTGAGGCCATGATGTGCTTGACCTGCGTGTACTCCTCGAGCGAGTAGATCGACATGTCCTTGCCATAGCCGCTCTGCTTGTAGCCGCCGTGCGGCATCTCGTTGACGAGCGGGATGTGGGTGTTGATCCACACGGTTCCGAACTGCAGCTTGCGCGCCATGCGCAGCGCTCGCCCGACGTCGCGCGTCCAGACCGAGGCGGCGAGACCGTAGTCGACCGAGTTCGCCCACTCCAGCGCCTGGTCCTCGTCGCTGAAGCGCTGGATGGTGACCACCGGCCCGAACACCTCGCGCTTGACGATCTCCGCCGCGGGCCCGTTGGGCAGGACGATTGTCGGCTCGTACCACGAGCCGGCACGCTTGATGCGCGCGCCGCCGGTCGCCACCTCGGCGCCTGACTTGCGCGCGCGCTCGACGAACCCGGAGACGCGCTCGAGCTGCTCCTCCGAGACGAGCGGTCCCATCTCGGTGTCCGCCGCGGCCGGGTCGCCGACCTTCAGCGACTCGACGGCGGGTATCAGGTCCTTCACCAGCCTGTCATGTATGCGCGCCCCGGCGATGACGCGCGTGGCCGCCGTGCAGTCCTGCCCGGCGTTGAAGAAGCCGCCGATCTTGATCCCCTCGACCACGGCGCCCAGGTCGGCGTCGTCGAACACGACGACCGGCGCCTTGCCGCCGAGCTCGAGGTGCACGCGCTTCAAGGTCGAGGCGGCTTCGCGGGCGACAAGCTTCCCGGTGGCTACATCGCCGGTGAGCGAAACCATCGCCACACCGGGGTGCCGGACGAGCGCCGCGCCCGCCGGCTCGCCGTCGCCGGTGACGACGTTGAGCACGCCAGGCGGGAGGATGTCCTCGGCCAGCTCGGCCAGGCGGAGGGCGGTGAGGGGCGTCCACTCGGACGGCTTCAAAACCACCGTGTTGCCCGCGGCGAGCGCCGGGCCCAGCTTCCAGGCCGCCATCATCAACGGGTAGTTCCACGGTGCGATCGAGCCCACGACGCCGAGCGGCTCGCGGCGCAGGATGCTGGTGAAGCCTTTCATGTACTCGCCCGCGGCGCGGCCTTCCAGCAGGCGCGCAGCGCCGGCGAAGAAGCGGAAGCAATCGGCGATGGGCGGGATCTCCTCGGAGATGGTCGGGGCCAGCGGCTTGCCCACGTTCTCCGACTCGATGCGGGCGAGCTCCTCGCCATGCAGGATCACCACCTCGGCGAGCTCGAGGAGTCGCTCGCTCCGCTCTCGCGGTGTGGTGTCGGACCACACATCGTCGTAGGCATCTCGCGCCGCCCGTACCGCAAGGTCGACATCCTTCTCGGTTGCTTTCGGAACCTCCGCGATCACCTTGCCGGTGGCCGGGTTGACGACCTCCTGGTATTCGGATCCCGACCCCGGGCCCCATTTGCCGCCGATGAACATTTCGCGACGCTTCAGCGTGGTGCTCATGTCTCACTCCTCGCGGGAACACCGGCGACCTCGGCCAACGCCGAGCCGAGGATGTCCAGCCCTTCCATCAGCTGGTCGTCCGGGATGGTCAAGGGCATCAAAGTCCGGATGACGTTGTGGTGCATGCCCGACCGCAGCAGTAGAAGCCCACGCTCCCGGGCGGCGGTCAGAACGCGCGCCGTCTCGGTGTCCGCGGGGGTCTTCGATTTGCGATCGCGGACCAGCTCCATCCCGGCCATGGCGCCCATGACGCGCACGTCGCCGACCAGCTCGTGCTCCGTCGCCCAGCTGCGCATCCGCTCCTCGATGACCGAACCGATCCTCGCGGCACGCTCGGGGAGCCGCTCGTCGCGCATGACGTCCATGACCGCCAGGCCGGCCGCGCAGGCGACCGGGTTCCCGGCATACGTGCCCCCCAGGCCGCCCGGCGCCGGCGCGTCCATCACCTCGGCGCGACCGACCACGGCCGACAGGGGGAAGCCGGCGGCGAGGCTCTTCGCGACAGTCACCAGGTCGGGCGTCACGCCGGAATGCTCGATGGCGAAGAAGCGGCCTGTGCGCCCGAAACCCGTCTGGATCTCGTCGGCGATCAGGAGGATCCCGTGCTTTTCGGTCAGCTCACGCAGCGCGCGCAGGAAGTCGAGCGGCGCCGGGACGAAGCCGCCCTCGCCAAGGACGGGTTCGATGATGATCGCCGCGACCCGCTCCGGCGCCACCTCCGACGCGAAGAGCTCGTCGAGCTGGGCGAGCGCGGCGTCCGAGGTCCAGCCTCTGTACTCGTACGGAAACGGGGCCTGGTAGACCTCGGCCGCGTAGGGCCCGAAGTTCTGCTTGTACGGATTGACGGTGCCGGTGAGGCTGAGCGCCAGCAGCGTCCGGCCGTGGAAGCCGCCGCTGAAGCTGATCACCGCCGGCCGGCCAGTGGCGGCACGCGCGATCTTGACTGCGTTCTCGACCGCCTCGGCGCCGGTGCTGAAGAAGATCGCCTTCTTCGGCCCCTCGCCCGGAGCCACCTCGCACAGGCGCTCGGCCAGCCTCAGGTACGACTCGTACATCACGACCTGGAACGCGGTGTGGGTGACGCGCTCGAGCTGCTCGCGCACGGCGGCCATGACGCGCGGGTGGTTGTGGCCGACGTTCATGACGCCGATCCCGCCCACAAAGTCGATGTAGCGCCGGCCGTTGGTGTCCCACAGCTCCGATCCACTGGCGCGGCCGGCCACGAGCGGGTGCGCGATCGTGACGCCACGAGGCACATATCGCTCGCGGAGGGCCTTCAGCTCCTCAGCGTCTTCGCCCAAAGTTTCAGTCATTCAATCACTCTCCAAGATTGACTGTACCGCCGCCCCACCCTACCCTCCCCACGACGTGGAGAGGTGAACGCGGTGGACCCTAGCGCCGCCGTCGACAGGCTCTGGCCTGATCGGGGGGCACGCGTCATCCCACTGTCGGGCGGCATCACCAACCACAATTTCAAGGTCGAGGTGCACGGCCAGGCTTTCGTCCTTCGCATGGGCGGCGCGAAGACGAGCATGCTCGGGATCGACCGCCAGGCCGAGCACCAGGCCAGCCTGCGCGCCGCCGAGGTGGGCGTGGGCCCCGAGGTGGCGGGCTTCTTCGAGGATGAGGGCTGGCTGGTCACTCGATTCATCGATGGCCGCCCCATCTCGCCGGAGGCGATGCGCAAGCCGCAGACAATTCGGCGCGTGGCGGCGGCGCTGCGCAGGTTTCATGACGCGGCGCCCATCCCGGGCCGCTTTGACGCGCATGCAGTGGTCGAGCTGTACCACGACGAGGCGCTCGAGCAAGGGGTTGAAATCCCCGACGCGTATGGGGCGGCTCACGCGATGTCCTCGCGCATCCGGCACGCGCGCGGGCCCCAGCCCCAGGTCCCGTGCCACAACGACCTCCTCAACGCCAACTTCCTAGATGACGGCGAGATCCGGATCGTCGACTGGGAGTACGCGGGCATGGGCGACCGCTTCTTCGACCTCGCCAACTTCTCGGTCAACCACGAGTTCGGGGCGGATGAGGACCAGGTCCTGCTCACGGCTTATTTCGGTGAAGCCGGCGTCGAAGGCCTCGCCTCGCTGGCGATGATGAAGTTCATGTCCGACTTTCGCGAGGCGATGTGGGGGGTGCTGCAGAGCGGCATCTCCGAGCTCGACTTCGACTTCAAGGAATATGCGGCCAGGCATTTCGACCGGCTAGCCGCGCACGCGAGCGCCATGAGGGTCGAATAGAGGCTCGTCGGCGACACGGCCCGGAACCCATGTTCCGAATATCTCCACCTCGACGGCGGTGCCGGTGCGCGCCGATGCCGGCACGTACGCGTACGCGATCGACCGCCCGACCGAGTACCCATAGCCGCCGCTGGTGACCCGGCCGCTCACCTCGCCGCCGATGCGGACCGGCTCCGAGCCGAGCGCCACCGAGTGTGGCTCCTCGAGCACCAGGCACGCCAGCCGGGTGGCGGGATCCGTGTCGCGCGCCTTCAGCAGCGCCTCGCGTCCGATGAACTCGCCCTTGTCGAGCTTCACAAATGAGCCGAGGCCGGCCTCGTACGGGTTTGACTCCGGCCCGATGTCGGCGCCCCAGACGCGGTACCCCTTTTCTAGCCGCAGCGAGTCCACTGCCTTGTAGCCGCCGGCGCTCAGCCCACGGCCGCGCCCTCCGTCCCAGATCGTGTCCCACAGCCGCAGGCCGAACTCGGAGGGGCAGTAGAGCTCCCATCCCAGCTCGCCGACATATGTAACCCGAAGGGCCAGGCATGGCACCGAGCCGACGGCGAGCGGCTGGGCGGTCATGTACGGGAAGGCGCGGTTGGAGACGTCGGTCGTGGTCAGCGGCTGCAGGATGAGCCGAGCCGCCGGGCCCCACAGCCCGATGCACGCGAGCGAGGAGGTGATGTCCTCCACCTGCACCGAACCGTCGTCGGGGACGTGGTCGCGGATCCAGTACAGGTCGTGCTGCCCGAACGCGGTGCCGGTGACGATCCGAAAGCGGTCTTCGGCCAACCGGGTGACGGTGAAGTCGCACTCGATGCCGCCGGCTTCGTTGAGCATCTGCGTGTACGTGAGGGCGCCGACCGCACGTGCCACCCGGTTGTCGCACAGGCGTTCAAGGCAGTCCGCGGCGCCGCGACCGCGAACCTCGATCTTGGCGAACGACGTGAAATCGAACAGCGCGGCGGTCTCCCGACAGGCGCGGTGCTCGGCCTCGATCGCGGGCGACCACAAGCGGCCCGCCCAGCCGCGAGGCCGCAGCGACTCGTCGCCGCGCGCGGCATTCGGCTCGAACCAGTTGGCCCTCTCCCAGCCGGATTTTTCGCCGAAAGTCGCGCCGAGCTCCTCGAGACGAACGTAGGCCGGCGACAGTCGCAAGGGGCGGCCGGCGCTGCGTTCATGGCCCGGGTACTTCACGTCGTAGTAGGTCGAGTAGACCTCGCGCGTCCGCGCCAGCGTGTACTCGCGGCTGCTGTAGTGGCGCCCAAACCGGCGCGAGTCCATCTCCCACGCGTCGAGATGGGGCCTGCCGTCGATGATCCACTCGGCGACCAGCCGGCCCATGCCGCCCGCGCCGGCGAGGCCATGGGCGCAGAAACCGGCCGCCACCCAGAAGCCGCGCACGTCGGTTGGCCCGAGTATGAACTCGCCGTCCGGGGTGAACGCTTCGGGTCCGTTGACCAGGCGCACGACGCCGGCGTCCTTCAATGACGGCGTGCGCACGATCGCGTTGGTCATGAGCGGTTCGAAGCGGTCCCAGTCGGGCTCGAGAAGCTTGCCGTTGAAGTCGGTCGGGATCCCGTCGAGGCCCCACGGCGCCGGGTCGCGCTCGTAGCCGCCCATGACGAGCCCGCCCGACTCCGGCCGGTAGTAGACGAGCAGGGACGGGTCGCGCATCGTGGGCATGTCGCGCGGCAGGCCCGACGGGGTCGTGATGAGGTATTCGTGGGCCATCGGGATGAGCGGCACGGTGACTCCGATCAGCCGCCCGATCTCCGTCGCGAACATGCCGCCGGCATTGACGACGAGCTCGGTGTCGATGGCGCCCTTGTGCGTGACGACTCGCCTCACGCGGCCGCCGGCGGTGTCGATCGCTGTGACCTTCGTGTCCTCATAGATCTCCGCGCCGCGCCGGCGCGCGCCCTCGACCATCGCGAAGGTGAGCTGGCTCGGGTCGATGTATCCGTCCGTTGGCAGGTACGCGGCGCCGAGCACGCCGTCGGTCGACATCGGCGTGAACATGCGCTGCGCGTCCTGCGCCGACACCAGCTCCAGCGGCAGCCCGAAGGTCTTTGCCCAGCCGGCCTGCCGCGCCAGCTCCTCCATGCGCTCGGCGCTCGACGCCAGCCGCAGCGATCCGACCTCGTGCCAGCCGGTCTCGAGGCCAACCTCGTCGCCGAGCGTGCGGTACAGATCGACCGAGTTCATCATCATCCGCGTCAGGCTGAGCGAGCCGCGGAGCTGGCCCACCAACCCGGCGGAGTGGAAGGTCGAGCCGCTGGTGACGCGCGACCTCTCGACCAGCACGACATCGGTCCAGCCCAACCTTGTGAGCCAGTACAGGATCGAGGCGCCGCCGACCCCGCCGCCGATGACGACCGCACGCGCGTTCGTTTTCACGTTCGGATCACGGTGATGAGGGGCCGGATCGACCGGCCCCTCATGAAAACCTAGACTGCCGGCGCTTCGGCCGGCTTGACGGCCTGAGTCTCAGGCATGCCCCGCTGAGCGAACACGTAGTAGATCGCGCCGACGACCACGATCACGCCAACGGTCGCCTCGAAAATCGGGATGTTGCCCAGGAAGCCAGGCAGGTTGAGGTTGGGCAGGGAGCTCAACGGAGGGTTGCTGGAGGTGCGTGGCCACAGGAAGTTGACGATCATGCTGAGGCCCCAGGCCAAGCCCAGCACGTTGACGATCATGCCCCAGCTGCCAAGCTTGAACGGGGCGTCCTCCTTCGGCCAGCCTGTGGTGCGGGCGATCAGGATCGCTATGTTCCCCAGGATGTACGACAGGTAGATCATCCCGGTTGCCGCGATCGCGATGATGCCGGCGCCGGCGTAATAGAGAAGGGGGATGGCCGACAGCACGCCGATCACGATGCACGTACCGACGGGGGTATGCAGGCTGGTGCTGACCTTGTTGTAAACGCTGCCGAGAGGCAGCTTGCCGTCGCGCGCCATGCCGAATGCCAGCCGGATGGTCGAGGTCTGGATCGCCAGGCAGCAGACGTAGATCGCGGCAAAAACGACAAAGAGATAGATGTTTGCCGCCCAGCCAGGCAGGTTGCCGGTGATGATGTCGACGGGCGGCGCGGCCTTGCCCGCAGCGACGTTGGCGACGTATTTGTCGATGTCGCCAGGGATGGCCAGCAGTGTCGCGAACAGGAAGATCACACCGATGATGGCGGCTCCGATGATGGAGGCGAGGACCGCGCGCGGCGCTTCGCGTCGAGGGTTCTTGGTTTCCTCGGCGAGCGTGCTGGCGGTGTCGAAACCGTAAATCACAAACAGGGACATGAACATGGCGGCGAAGAAAGTCCCATAGGGGTTGGCTCCGCCCGCGGTCAAGGCGCTCGTGTCAAAGACCACCGAGGCCGACTGGTGCCTGAAGAAGAACAGCAGGATGAGCGCGAACACGACCATGCCGAGTATCTCGAACACGACCCCGGTGTTGTTGACGATGGAGACGAGCCTGACTCCGAAGATGTTGAGCAGCGTCGTGCTGATGAGGACGAGCGCGCCGATCGACACCTGAGATGTGGTGTTGGTGGGGATGCTGAGGCCAAGGTTGTTCAGCAGCGGGATGAGAACTATCGGAACCGTGACGTCCACCGCCGTAACCGTCAGCACGCCGGCGAAGAGGTAGATCCAACCTGTGAACCACGAATAGTGGCGATTGGAAAGATATTTGGTCCACTGGTACACCGAGCCTGCAACTGGAAAGTGCGAGCTGACCTCGGCGAAGTTCAGGCCGATGATCAGCTGACCGACGACAACGATCGGCCAGCTCCAGATGAAGGCCGGGCCGCCGATGCCGATGCCCAGGGCATAAAGAGTGAAGATGCCGGTCGAGGGCGAGATGTATGAGAAGGCGACGGCGAAGCTGGAGTACACGCCCAGCGCCCGCCGTAACTCCGGTTGGTAACCGAACCTCGCCAGGTCACGAATGTCGGCATGGTGGGCTTCTTCTGACAATTGCTACCCCCTCTCGGGCTTGGCGCCCGCCCCGAAACGTTTGTTACAGAAGTTGACGGGACGCTATCACTTGTTGCCGTTTCCGTCAACGAGGGCTGGGGCCGGCGGCGCGCCGGCCCCTCGGAACTACATCTGCCGGCCCCCCGGGGACTACATCTGAAGGACAGGACGGACTTCCATGGCCCCGACCTGCGCCACCGGGCATTTCGCCGCGTACTCCACGGCCTCGTCCAGGTCTTTGGCCTCGATCACATAGAAGCCGACCAGCTGGTCGCCGCCCTTCACGAACGGGCCTGATTCGGACTGCGTCGAGCCGTTGCGGACGCGGACGGTCTTCGAAGTCTTCGACGCCTGCACCGGGTCGCCTGCCTTGAACATGCCCTTGCCGTCGATCTCGGCGAAGTAGTCGTTGAACGCATTGTTCTGGGCGTCGAAAGCCGGCGTGCCCGGATGGGGCATCTTCGACTCGTCGGCGTAGAGAAGGTAGAGGTACTTCACGGAATGACTCCTTATCTGGTTCGCCGCCGGAGCGGCGTCTAAACCGGCTTGGCCTGGGCCAGGACCTGCTCGCGCGTGACGCCTTGCATGTGGTGAACCTCGCTGGCGTGGTCCTGTACGCCTTTCACGAGCTTCTCCTCGTCGTCGGTCTCGAGCACCCAGCCACACTCACACTCAACTCGCTTCTTCATTTCTCTCCTTGCTTGCCCGGCCTGGCGATGCCATCCTGACAGTCGCCCTTTGGGAAAAGTTTGCAGGCCCTCACGAGCCTTCCGCCTCGACGTTGACGACGAGGCGCCACGCGTTGCGAAGGGCGATGGAGAACAGGGCCAGCAGTGCGAAGCTGATGGTCAAAAGCGCTGTCGTTTCCCCACGCAGCAGGCCCACCGCCCCCGTGAGCATATAGACGTAGACCACGAAGGGCAGCACCAGCAACCAGAAGCTCTGCGCGACCCGGTGGACGCGCCCTTTCTCTTGAAGCCTGAACACCGGCCACCAGATCCCGATGGTTCGCCATGATGCAAAGGCGAGAGCCACCAGGATGATCTCGCCGCGACCCTGCGTCGGGAGCAACGGGATGAGGAAGGACAGCGACATGACAAAAGCTGTGGCCAGAATGGTCAGCGTGCTCTGCCCCAGCGCGGCCCATCGGTTCTTTGGGTCCGAGAAGACGCCAAGGTGCAGCTGGGTCGCGATGAAAAGCAGCCCGACCAGTGTGGCGGCGCTGCCGGCGGCGGTCGCGAAGAACATGTTCCAGTCGCCCATTCGCTGCGGATTATCGGCCGAGATCGATCGGTGCTGAGGATCTACTTGATGGGCGAGGTGCAGGTCGAGAACGGCGGGCGCCTGTTGCGGGAGTCGCAGCTCGGAGGCCCGCAGGGCCGGTTCGTCCTCGCATACCTGGTCACCGAGCGCAAGCGAGCGGTCAGCCAGTCGGAGCTCGCCGAGGCGCTCTGGCCCGAGTCGTTGCCCGCCTCCTGGACCCTCGCGCTGAGCGCCATCGTCAGCAGGCTGCGCTCGAGGCTGGAGAGCATCGGCCTTCCGCGCGCTCGCATCATCGCCAGCGCGTTCGGCTGCTACCAGTTCTCGCCACCGGGGGAGGCGTGGGTCGATGTCGAGGCGGCGCTTGCCGCCCTAGACGCCGCGGAGGGCGCGATCGTGGCGGGCAGTCCCCAGGCGGCGTATGGACCGTCACTCATCGCGACCACGATCCTGCGGCGTCCGTTTCTGACCGGCCAGGACGGGCCCTGGGTGGACGATCGCCGCACGACGCTGGCGTCGTACCTCATCCGGGCCACCGACAGCAGGGTCGAGGCCCTCTCCGCCAACGGCGAGACGATGCTGGCCGTGGCCCACGCGCGGGAGGCGGTGCGGCTGGAGCCCTACCGAGAGTCGGGCTACCGCCGGCTCATGCGCATGCTGGCGGCCAACGGCGATCGTGCGGAAGCGATCGTGGCCTACAACCAGTGCCGGGACCTGCTTCAGCGCGAGCTGGGCGTCCCACCGTCGGCTGAGACCGAGGCCCTCTTGCGGGAGCTCGCCGGCTGAACGAGCGTCCGGCCGGCACAGCCCACCCAGGCGCCGGTCAACCCCAGGAGCGTGCCCACCAGCAGCGTCAGGATCACGGGCACGATCGCCTCGTGGCCGTAGCCCATGATCGCGGCCAGGCTCTCGGCCGCCGCGCCGAGGCCGAAGCGCGAGGCTGAGGCCGAGAGCGGGATCGACCACCCGACCAGTCCGATGAGCGCGCCGACCGGGATCGCGAAGCGAGCGCGGGGCTGCACCGCGCCGAATGCCAGGCCGAGCGGAAACGGCGCCCACCAGGCACCCAGCATCACTCCCACGGTGGCCAGGATCGGGAAGACCCCGACAGCGCCGATCCACTGGGGTGGGAGGGATGCAGGCCGTCTCCATCTCATGGGTCGAGGCTCCAGGAGATGCTTCCGGGGGCCGACGCAGCCTGCTCGGCACTGAGCATCGGCGCGTACCGCCCGTCCCACCAGGCGTCGACCCGGTTCTCGTACCACTGCGACGCCGGGTTCTCGCTCTGGCCGCCGGGGTAGATGCCCAAGAACGATCCACTACCCCAGTCGACGACCATCCTCCAGCTCGGCCCGTGGCTCGACGGGAAATCGGGCGCGGCCAGCGGCGTGTTGGCGTCGCCGCGGTCGGCACGCGGGCCGTAGTCGAGGCCGCTGATCCGGGCCAGGTTCTCGAGCACCCGGGTGTGAACGCGACCCCACGTCCACGTCTTGGGATCAGGCCCAAGCTGCTTGCTCAGATTCGTCACCGTCGTCTTGAATGCGATCAGCAACGCCGGGTTGTGCTGGTCGTGGAGCGTCCATGTCTCCAGGTCCTGCCCGAGCGCATCCCTGACCTCGGAGCGGTCGACCTTGACGTCATGCGATTTCCAATCCGGACCAAAGGTCTCGTCGAGGTACGCCTGCCAGAACGTCCACCAGATGGTCGCCGCCGCCGAGTTCGTGTCCATCCGGTAGTCCCAGCTCGCCAGGAGGTCTCGGGCCGGCGAGCTCGGCAGCGCCGCCACCAGGATCGGCACCATTTCCGCGGCCAGGAAGTCGCGGGTGTCGGTCTGCAGCGCCATCATGTCGGCCGCGCTGAGCTTTCCGCCCTGGCTCAGCACGCGGTGGATCTCGTTGGCGCGGTATCCGGGGTTGAAGAAGCTCGAGGTGCCGATGTACCACGGGTATTCGTCCGTCACCTGGCGCTGGTTGGCTGACCAGATGATGCCCTCAGGCGGGTTGTAGACCTGCGGGATGTCGTCGTAGGGGATCGTGCCGGTGACATCGTCTTCTCCGGTTCCTGGCATCGGCAGCCACGGTCGTGCGGCTGCGACCTGCGGGTAGTAACCCGCGGAGATCAGGCCGATATCGCCCTTGTCGTCCGCGTAGACGAAGTTGTGGGTGGGCGAGTACCAACCCCGCAGCGCGTCACGGAACTCCTGGTAGCTGCTCGCCTTGTCGATGCCCAGCAGCACCGCAAGGTCCTGCGAGGGGATGTTGCCCGCCCACCACACGGTCGTGGTCTGGCCGCGCTCGGTGATCACCGGGCCGTGCACGCTCAGCTTGACCGTGAGGTGCTCGGTGGCGCCACCGAGCACAGGGATGTCGTAGCCGACCGTCTGGTACCGCTGCCACCCGCCCCTCCAGAAGTAGTGCCCCGGGTGTGCCGGGTCCTCCTGCTCCAGGTAGAAGAAGGTCTGCTGGTTTTGCGCGTCGGTCAGGCTCCACGAAATGTGCCGGTTGTGGCCGATCAACACCACCGGCGTACCCGGGATGCTGACACCGCTCACCTGGTAGCCCGGCGAATCCATGCTCAGTTGGAACCAGATCGCGGGGAGGGTCAGGTGCAGGTGCGGGTCGCCTGCCATCAGCGCCCCGCCGCTTGCGCTTCTGGCCCCGGCAACGGCCCAGTTGTTGCTCGCGCCACCGGTGGCGAGGAGGCCGGGCGGGAGCGACGCGAGGCGCTGGTACGCGTCCCCCGCCGCGACCGCTTCGGCGTCTGTGACCTGGGCCACGGGTCCGATCGGCGTGACGGTGGCCTGGCCCGAATACGGACCCGGATCGTATGGAGACTGGGGGTTCGGCGGCAGCACGGGGAACCATTTCGAAACCAGGTCGGCGCCGAGCGATCTCTCGAGCAGCGCCATCACGAGCGGCGTGTCGGTGAAGTTGAGCGTCTGCGTCATGTCGCCTTTGACGATCAGCGAATCGATCGGCGTCCATGGCTTCGGCTCGTAGCCCAGCAGCGTGAACATCACCGGCAGCTGGTGGTCGGTCTCGGCCCGGGCGATGCGATCGTTCACCCCCTGCGCGTACGCAAGCAGTGCCTGGCGGGACACGTCGTCCGGCGCGAGCGCATTCCACTCCTGCTGCGCTGTACGCAGCAGACCGAGCTGCAGCTCGAAGCGGTCGTTGTCCAGGGCGGCCTTGCCGACGACCTCCGACAGGCGGCCTTCACCCTGCCTTCGCAGCAGGTCCATCTGGAACAGCCGGAAACGGGCGTGTATGTAGCCGACGGCCAGGAAGAGGTCGTGGTCGGTCTGCGCGACGACGTGTGCGGTGCCGTTGCGTTCCAGGCTGACCTTGACCGCCTGGTTGAGGCCGAACAGGTGCAGGGTCTCGCTGCCGATCGCGGCGTCGCCGGCCATGGTCCAGGCGCCCGTGACCGGGTTGAAGGCGGGGCCGAGCGCCGGCAGCGGCCCGGTGCCGAAGGACGCCGCATAGAGCACCGCCGCCGACACGATCACCGCCGCGGCAGCGTTGACGGCGCGCAGGCCAACCCTCATAGGCGAAGGCAAGTTTGACAGCGAGGGGTCAGGAGGGCGGGCGAGCTGCTCGCCCTCCTCAGGTCGATTACTCGGCCTGCCCGAAGGCCTTGATCTCCTCGAGCTCCTTCTCGGTCAGCTCGCGCGGGGTCTGGCCGCTCTTGACCTTTTCCGACTCGACGTGGTGCTTGATGGTCGCCACGATCTCGGGATTCGCGAGCGTGGTGATGTCGCCCGGGCTCGTGAAGTTGGAGATGCCGGCGATGACGCGGCGCATGATCTTGCCCGATCGCGTCTTGGGCATGTCCGGCACGATCCACACGTTTTTCGGCCGCGCGATCTTGCCGATGAGCCTGTCGATGGCAGCCGAGACCTTCTCCTCGATCTGCTTGCTCGGCTTGATCCCGGGTTTCAACGCTACATACATCTCGACGGCCCGGCCCCTGAGCTCGTCGATCACCGGTACTGCGGCGGCCTCGGCGACCTCTTCGACGGTCAGGGTCGCGGACTCGAGCTCCTTGGTGCCCAGCCTGTGGCCGGCGACGTTGATCACGTCGTCGACCCGCCCAAGGATGCGGAAGTAACCGTCCTCCGCCAGCAGCGCGCCATCGCCGGCGAAGTACGGCCAGTCGCGCCAGTCCTTGCTGTCCTTCTTCTTGTTGTATTTGGCGTAGTACGTCGCCACGAACCTGTCCGGGTCTCCATAGATGGTCTGGAAGATGCCGGGCCACGGATTGCGGATGGTGATGTTGCCGGCCTTGCTGCTGCCCTTGGGGATCGGCTTGCCCCCCTCGTCCAGGATCTCCGGATAGATGCCCAGGACACCGGGCCCGCAGCTTCCGGGCTTCATCGGCTGCAGCGCGGGCAGGGTGCTGCAGAGGAAGCCTCCGTTCTCCGTCTGCCACCACGTGTCGACGATGACGGCCTCGTTCTTACCGACCTCCTGGTGATACCACCGCCAGACCTCGGGCTCGATCGGCTCGCCGACCGTGGTCATGTGCTTGAAGTGGTAGTCGTACTTCTTGGGCTCGTTCGGACCGAGCTTGCGCAGCATGCGGATGGTGGTGGGCGCAGTGTGGAAGATGTTGACGCTTAGCCGCTCGGCGATCCTCCACGGGCGACCGGGGTCGGGGTAGGTGGGCACGCCCTCGTACATGACGCTGGTGGCCGCCAGCGCGAGCGGTCCGTAGACGATGTACGAGTGGCCCGTGATCCAGCCGATGTCGGCGAAGCACCAATAGGTGTCCTCGGGGTGGATGTCCTGGTAGTACTTCGACGTGCCGGCGACGTAGGCGAGATAGCCGCCGGTGCTGTGCTGGCAGCCCTTCGGCTTGGCCGTCGTGCCGCTGGTGTACATGAGGAACAGGGGCGCCTCGGCCGGCATCGAGACGGGTTCGACGATCTTGCCCTTGTAGTCCACGAGCAGCTCGTCGACGAAGTAGTCGCGGCCTTTCACCATCTCGGTCTTCGATGAGTACTTGCCCGGATGGCGCCGCCAGATCAGCACCTTGTCGACCTTCTGGCCCTGCTTGGAGGCCTCTTCGATCGCCTCCTCGGCCTTGATCTTGTGGTCGATCAGCTCGCCGTTACGGTAGTAGCCGTCCATGGTGACCAGGATCTCGCTGCCCGAGTCGGCGATGCGGCCTCCGCAGGCCGCACCGCTGAAGCCACCGAAAACCTCGGAGTGGATGACGCCCAGGCGGGCGCAGGCGAGCATGGAAACCGGCAGCTCCGGGACCATCGGCAAATGGAAGGTGACGCGGTCACCGGCCTTCAGGCCGCAGAAGTCCCTGAGCAGCGCGGCAAACTCGTTGACGCGCTTGTACAGCTCCTGGTAGGTCACGACCTGCGTGGCCTCGGCCTCGGGCTCGGCCACCCAGATGAGCGCCGCCTTGTTCCGGTACCTGGTGAGGTGCCGGTCGACGCAGTTATATGACGCATTCAGCTTCCCGCCGACGAACCACTTCCAGAACGGCGGGTTGCTGGTGTCCAGCGTCGTGTGCCAGTACTTGTCCCAGGTCAGGAGGTCGGCGTATTCCTTGAAGCATTCGGGGAAGTTCTTCTCCGCGAAACGCTCGAAGATGGCGGGGTCGTTCGCGTTGGCCTGACCGATGAACCTCGCGGGTGGCTGGAAATACTCCTCTTCCCGCCAGTGAACGGCTATCTCCGCCTCTGAGACCTGGACTTCACTCATCGCCTGACCTCCATACGACTCCTCTTACATCCAGATCGGGTTGCCAACCGGAAGGATCGCCTTGCCGCGCATGCTGTTGGCGACCACGGCGGCGGACGCGTACCAAGCGACCAGGGCCGTGAGGATGCCCACCCAGCCGCCCAGCGCGACCAGGCCATCTCCGGCTCCGCTGCCATTGAAGAAGCCGATGAACAAGAGGATCTCCGTGATCTCAAGAGTCAAGAAGACCGCGAACACGGACAGGTTCACACGGGCGCTCCAGAACAACATGTAGGTATTGAAGATCGCGAAAGCGAGCAGGAACCAGCCGAGGTCCTTCGGAACATCGGCGCCGGGGACCTTGCCCCAGAGCGCCAGGATCAGATAAAACGCCAGGGACATCCAGAACGCGCCGTAGGTCGAAAACGCGGTCGCGCCGAAGGTGTTGCCGGTCTTGAACTCCCACATGCCGGCGGCGAACTGGGCGAGCCCGCCATAGAAGAACGCCAGGCCCACCCAGGTGAGGTCTGGCGCCTGGGACGGGAACGCGTTGTGCGTGCTCAAGATGAAGGTGGTGAGTGCGAAGCCTCCTAGCCCTAAGGCGGCGGGATTGGCGATTGCCGGCGGCGCTGCAGTTCTGACTTCAGCCATACCCTGAGCCCCCAAAAACGCCAGGAGAATCGGCCCTGGCGACCGATCAACTAACCCCACATCCTAAACCGGGACCGTGCTGCACCGCCGCGTCGATATTTATGACGCAACTTTTGACGCAACTCGGCGTTTTCTTGGCGACCAGGCGAGTTTGAGGCCCTGAGGGCATTTGCGGGGCATCCGATTCGGGCTTATTCTTAAGGTGCCGGATCGTGCCGGCTGACTTTTGGGTGGGATTCTTCAAGGAGGGTGTATGACTTGGTAGTTCCACATCTGTCTCGCATGCTGGGCGCCCTGGCGGGAGTCGCCGCGGCCGTCCTGGTCGGAGCTTCGGTGAGCGCGAGCGGCGCCGCGACTCCGCAGGTGCTCGACGACTCGCAGCTGAACCCGCAGAGTGCGACGCTGGGAGGCGCCTCGCCGCTGCCCACCTCGCGCACAGTCCAGCACTGGTTCGGCCAGACGCTCGACCCTCACAACGGGGTCACCTATGGCTACAACATGGTCGGCTTCGCCCCCGGCACGAACAGCTCCGCCACGATTCCGGTCGACATCATCCCGCTCGACATCAACGTCGGCGGGAGCTCGTACAACGGAACGGACCGGGTGGGCGCGGTCCTGGCCTCGCCGCTGTTCCAGAACGGCGACTTCTCGACCACGACGGCGGCCACCGACAACATGGGGCTCGAGGGGCCCGGCGGAGCGCTGTCGGCCGGCAACGCAGGCGTCCAGCTCGAAGACGCAACCATGCGCGCCCAGTTCAACAAGGTCGGCACCGGCTATCACGTGATCCTCGGCACGCCCGTGGTTCACACGCCGATCACGATCAACGTGCCGGCTGAGCACGGAACCCAGATCACGAACGTCCGTGGCATCACCTTCGCGGACGTCAACATCAACTGGTTCGCCGCCCAGCTGCAGAACCTGAACAGCAGCCTCGGCTACATCGACCCGACGCATCTGCCGCTCTACGTCACCAACGAGGTGATGCTCTACATCGGGCAGAACCCTGGCAACTGCTGCGTCATCGGGTTCCACGGCGCCGGGATCGTCCCCGGCTTAAGCAACGGCCCCGGCAACGGCGCCGGCACCCAGCCGGTGCTGACCTACGCCTGGGCGTCGTGGGTGGTTCCGGGCACCTTCCGTATCGCTCCCACCTCAACCCGCCTGGCGGACTGGGCCCTCCAGGACATCCACGCGTTCAGCCACGAGATCTCGGAGTGGGCGGACGACCCGTTCGTCAACAACTTCGTCGAGCCGTGGCTGACGCCGACCGCGCCTCAGTACGGCTGCAGCAACTTCCTGGAGACCGGTGACCCCGTGGTCGGCATCGGATTCTCAAACGGCATCAACACGACCGACCAGAACAAGTACGCGGACGGCACCTATCATCCCGAGGACGAGGTGTACCTGCCGTGGTTCATGCGGACGGCTCCGAACACTGTGTCGCAGCCTACGCAGAGCCCGTCGACCAACATCGGTCGCTACACCCTCATGGGCGACCTGAACCCGTTCCCGGGCTTCCGCGCACCGGCCAGCGGCTGCTGAACTTCGCCAGATCGCACAATTAAGAGGCCCGGGCATCGAGCCCGGGCCTTCTTCGTTGTCAGGGAAGGATCGTGCAGCGGAGGCTGTTTGCTCTTAGGTCGATGAACAGGCTGATCGATCGTTACTCCGTTGTGTTCGTGGCGGTCGCGGCCACCCTGTGGGCCTCGGACGCCTACTTCCGCAACCAGCTGGTGCAGCACCTCAGCGCGACCCAGATCGTCGTGGCGGAAGACGCGCTCGTCACGCTCTTCTTGATCCCCGTTCTGATCCGCGGCCGCCACGAGCTGCGAGCGCTCGGCGCGCGAGGATGGGCCGCCGTCGCCATCATCGCCGCCGGGGCGCAGGCGCTGGCGACCATCCTGTTCACGGCATCGTTCTCGATCGCCGCCCAGCACCAGCTGTTCGCGGAGACGTTCGTGCTCCAGCAGACCCAGCCTTTGATCGCGATCGTCCTGGCCTGGATCGTGCTCGGCGAGCGCCGCCGGCCCTGGTTCTGGCCGGCGGCCGCCGTGGCGATCGCGGGCGTCTACATGGTCCTGTTCGCCAGCGATCCCCTGTCGCCGGTGACCGCCCTGCAGAACGGACGCCTGGAGGTTGGGCTCCTTGCGCTGGGGGCGGCCGCGTTGTGGGCCAGCGGCACGGTGCTCGGCCGCTTCGCGCTGGGCTCGATCTCGTTCTGGAGCATGACCGCGCTGCGCTTCACCCTTGCCCTGCCGGTGCTGGTGGTCGTGGTGCTCGTCCAGAGCGGGCTTGGCGGCTTCGGCCATTACCGGGTCAGCGATTTCGTGCCCAACCTGCTGGCCATCGCGATCGTGCCCGGCCTGCTCGCGCTGCTGCTGTACTACCGGGCGCTCTCGAAGACCCCGGCTTCGCTCGCGACCATCGCCGAGATGGCCTATCCGGTGGCGGCGACGCTGATCGCCTCGGCTCCCCCGCCGTGGGGCTTCCACCAGCCGCTGTACCCCGCGCAGATTTTCGGGACCGCGCTGCTGCTGGGCGTGATCGTTTTCCTCAACTGGACGCGCGAGAAAGCGCCGCCGGTCCTTACGCGACCGCTGACGGTGGCCGAGGGCTGACCAGGCTCGGCCCTATCGCGCCGCTTCCTCGAGCCAGCTCGCGGCGTAGCCGGCAACCTCTTGCCAGCCGTCCTGGGCGATGATCCAGTGGCACCGGCCGGGAAACTCCTTGAAATCGGTGCGGGCGCTGGACCGCGCGTACTTCCTGTAATTGGAGCGGTTGAGGCCCGCGGCCACGACGTGGTCGCGCTCGCCGGCGATCATCAACAGCGGCTTGCGCATCGGATTGGCGAAGTTGACCCTGACCGCGCTGGCGCCCAGCGCGGCCTGGAAGAAGATGCGTCCCGTCTCGGGGATCACATGTTGGTCGTACGCGGTGTGCGCGCCGGCTTCGCTGAGCATGTTGGCGAACGCGTAGTGGAACAGCGGATAGGACATCCGGACCACACCCTTGCGCGCACCCGGCTGCATGAGCACCGGCAGGTTGGACCGGAACACGGAAAGCTCGGTGGCAAACACCCCGCGTGGCGGCGCGGAGTCGATGGCCACGCCGGCTGCGCCCAGCCCGCGGTCGAGGAGCATCTGCACGAACAGCCCGCCGAACGAATGCCCGACCAGGAGCGGCGGCTCTGGTTGCTCCCGGACGATGCCGTCGTAGTGATCGACGATCTCCTGAACGCCGAGCATCGCCAGGCCGGATGGATCCGCGCGCAGCTGCTCGATCGTCTTGTCTTTCCGCGGCCATGCAGGCGCAAGGCATCGGTAACCACGTTTGGTATAGAAGTCCACGAAATGGTCCCAGCACGAGGGGGTGACCCAGGCGCCATGGATGAAGATCACCGTGCGCATTTCCGCGCTACCCTACGCGATCAGTAAAGGAGAAGACATGGCTGAGTACGGGACTTCTGTAGAAAGCACGGCATCGCCTGAGAAGGTCTGGAAGATCTGGTCCGACATGTCCACCTGGGGTGATTGGAATCCGAATGTGTCGACGATGGACTGGCAGGGCGGCTTTGAGTCCGGTACCACCGGCGTCATGAACACCCGCGCGGGCCAGCACCACAAGATGCGCCTCCTCGATGTAACGCCGGGCCGCAGCTTCGCACTGGAGACCAGCGTCGTTCCAGGCACGACGTTCCGCTTCAACTGCCGTATCGAGCCCGTCGACGGCAAGACCAGGATCGGCCAGTACGTCGAGGTCAAAGGCCCGCTCGGCCCGATCATGGGTGGCATGCTCGGGCCGCAGGTTTCGAAAGAGTTCGGGACGCTGCTCGGCAACCTCGCCAGGAAGGCCGAAGCCGGCTAGGGTCCGGTTCAGGACAGGCGCGAAAGCGCCGCGCTGATCGCGTCGGCCTCGCCGGGCGCGAGCGCGTCGCCGAAATTTCGCTCGAGGCTCTTCAAGAAAACTCCGTGGGCTTTCTTGAACGCAGCCTCGCCCTTGGTGGTCACGTGGGCGAACACGCCGCGTCGATCGGTCGAGCAGGACCGGCGCTCGATCAGATCGGCCCTCGTCATCTGCTCGAGCCGTCGCGAAGCGCCGCTGTTCGTGATCCCCGCGACCTTCGCGAGCTCCTGGTAGCGCATCATCCCGCCCGGCGATCGGGACAGGTGCAGCAGAACTTCGTACCAGGCGAGCGGCATGCCTGCCTCCGGCACCATGTCGCGCTCGAGGGCCGCGCTGAGGGAGGCGTGCGCTCGAGCGAGCTCCTCCCACACCTGCGCCACCTTCGTGGAGCCGGAGTTCGTTTTCACGGCGCCTATGGTAGGCGCTGTTTTGGTTGTCATCGACATTGCTTGTGAGAGATTGGGGCCGGACTTGCGACCGGCCCCATCAACAGTCAACCTTCTTTATGCTTCGGCGAGCTCGGCGGTCTTGACCACGATCTCGGATTCGATCTCGAGCTTGATGGTGTGGCTGGCGATCGGGATCGCCCCCGCGATGCCGTCCCAGTTCAGGCCGAAGTCCTTGCGGTTGAGCTGCCCCCTGGCCGTGATGCCAATGCGCTCGCGGCCGCCGGTCATGGGGTCGGGAACGCGGCCCTCGAGCGTGGCGTCCAGCACGATCGGCCTGGTCACGTCCTTGATGGTGAGGTCGCCGTGCACGCGGAACCTCTCCGTGTCCAGCGGCTCCACCTGGGTCAGCCTGAACGTGATGTAGGGGTACTTCTCGGCCTCGAAGAAGTCGGCGGAGCGGAGGTGGTTGTCGCGCATCTCCTGGCGGGTGTCGACGCTGGCAACTTCTATCTTCAGCTCGCCCTGCGTCTTGGTGACGTCGTCCTCGGGGCCCTCGAACGTCCCCTCGAATTTGTTGAAGTGTCCCCGCACCGTGGATACGGCCAGATGCTTGGCAGTGAAGCCCAGAGTTGTATGCGCCTTGTCGATCTCGTACTTGACCATGTTGTCCTCCTGTGATTTGAAGCCGGCGTGTCGGTCCGGCACCTGATAGCAGATACTTGCTTGCGCAAACAACTATTCCAGGAGGTACGGGCGCGGCGGTTCGTTAGAGCTTCTTCAGGCAGAACCAGGCGGCTGAGGCGCGCATCATGGCCGGGGTGCCGGTTTCGCTGGGCTTGTTCCAGAGCAGGTCCCACGCGGGGCCAAAGCGCTCGCGCAGCTCTGACTCCGTCACCCCCGAGGGTATCGGGGGCAGCGCGTGGGTGAACTCCATCATGTAAAGGCCTGCTCCCGGCGCGGCGAGGGCTGTGACGCCCTCGGCGTACCGGGCTCGCTCGTCGGGCTTCAGGCCGTGGTAGCAGCCGAAATCGAACAGCAACGAGTAGCCGGGCTCAAGACCCAGGTCGCCAAGACGGGTGACGTCGCCGAGGCGAAAGTCGACCTTGACGCCCGCAGCCTGCGCCCGGCGCCCAGCTTCGCGGAGCGCGCGAGGCACCGCCTCGACGCCTGTCACGTCCCAGCCGTGACGGGCCATGTAGATGGCTTTGGTCCCGTTTCCGCTGCCGAGGTCGAGGGCGCGACCTTTGGGGAGGGCGCCTGGTCCGTCCATCAACGCCTCGAGCTCGTTGGGCATGACACGGTCCCAGGGCGTGAAACCAATCCCGTACATCAAGCGGTACACGATGCCCATCAGGCGGAGAGGCGGCGGCGGAACGCCTCCGTTTCCTGGCGCCAGGTCAGGACGATCCCGGCGACCATGGCCAGTGCAAAGAGCGCCAGTCCTATGGCGAGGAGGATCGGGCCGACCTCGCCGGCGCCGATGGCGGAGCCGAGCGGACCCCAATCCACGGTGGCCGCGGCGTTGAGCCAGGCGATCAGCCCGGTCGCGAAGGCGGCGCACCCGAGGGTCCAGCGCTTCTCGGAGGGTGACATCTGCCGGATCTCGAAACGTCGCGGCCTGGCTGAAACCTGGAACCGGCCGAGGCTGGCGACGAGCGCCAGCCACACGACCAGCATCACCACACCGATGGTGAACGCGATCGTGGGCGTGGCCGTGCGGTCGACGGGCGAGAGGTCGGCGGAACCTGCCCACGCCGCCATGGGCAGCGCCCAGATCAGGCTGCTGATGGCCGCGAAACCGGTGCGTCCGAAGCGATCGACCAGGCGGCTCATGAGGCGGCCTCGTATCTCATGGCTAGATATTGCTCGAAAGTCACCGTTCCGTCAGTTGCCACCGGTCACGAGCACGAGCATGACGGGCTGCCCTTAGTTCACCTTCTGCGCTCCGTTTGCTCCGAGATGCGTGCCGAAGAAGCTCAACACGCGCGACCAGGAATCATCGGCCGCCTGCTTGTTGTATGCGCGCTTGGTGTCGTTGAAGAACGAGTGGCGCGTGCCGGGATAGATCTTGATGTCGTGGTCGATACGGTGGCGGGTGAGAGCTAGGTCCAGTGCGCGGCCGGCGCTGGCGGTGAAGTCCTTCTCCGGGTACGAACCCACCACCGGGCAGGCGCGTTTGACCGCATCGATCGGCCGCGGGTTGGCGGCATAGAAAGGTGCGATGGCCTTCAGCCGGTGATCGGTGCAGGCCCACGCGACGGCGAACCCGCCCCCCATGCAGAAGCCGATCGCGCCGATCCGTTCGGGATCGACCTCGGGCGTGGCCGCGAGGTGCGTGAGGGCCGCTTTGAGGTCGCCGATGCCTGGACGCTCGACAGCGCCGCGGAGCATCCCGGTCATGTAGCGGGCCATGCAGAGGGCGCGATTGCGGTCGCTGAAGAGATCGACGGCGAGCGCCGCGTAGCCGTTGTCGGCAAAGCGGCGGGTGGTCTCTTTGATGTTTTCGTTGAGGCCGTACGCCTCGTGGATCACGACGACACCCGGATGCGGGCCGATGCCTTCGGGGAGGGCGGCGAAACCACCGCCCTTGAGCTCGGTCCGGTCGATCACGCGCGTCTTCATATGTGGGGGCAGGGATGATGGTAGCGGGCACGAAAAGCCGGGTCGGAGGCGCGGGGTATCATCACATCCGGCAGCGTCGTGGGCCCGTGGCGCAGTTGGGAGCGCGTCAGACTGGCAGTCTGAAGGTCAGGGGTTCGAATCCCCTCGGGTCCACCAATTGTCATGTCTCAGGACATCGTTGACGCCTGTCGCAAGACATTGTGCACAGGCCAGCGACCACCAAGCGGCTGGTAATCGCGATTCGCATTACGCAGGCTTGCACAACCGCCTAGCGGGCACCGCGAGCCTGCGGGCGAGGCAGTTCGGGACGCTGAGGCTCCGGGTTCAAGTCCCGCGCGCCCGACCAAAACTTGATCGAAGTCACCCCAACATCTATGCCGTCGAGCGGGGTCAGACCCTAGATATTGGGGGCCCGATTGGTCGCGGTGCGCATAGGGGCAACGGGATTTGAACTCGTGGGATGTCTTCTAGGCCGTATTGATAACAAATGATTACGACGAAAACGAATCATTAGGGCTCTGAGCCAGGAGCAGACGTCCAGTCGTAGCGCGAAATCAGCCACTTTCCACCAATTCGCCGCAGGTTGAAGGTCACGTCGAGCGTGTTGTGTGGTTCGGCCATTTTTAGGCCGGACGACTGCCATTGAGCGACTCTTGACCAAGCGCGGAGCTGACCTGCCGCGACGGCCGATCCACCGGATGTGCTGACGGTGTCCAGTCGAACCCAGTCGACCCCGGCCGCGTAAACGCAAGCGGGTCCGCCCTTTGGATCAGTCACCACCGCGTTGGCTAGGCTGATTTCCTTCGCAAGCTGAGGTGACGTGAAGTACGCGCCGAGGCGAAGGGGGATTTGGTTCAGCAGTTGATCTCGTACCGCGGCTGAGACTGGGCCAGGGCACACTGGGGTCGCTGGAACGAACGAGGTCCTCTCAGCGACCATGCCTTGGCGAATTACCTCGAGAATCGCCTGCCGATCCTGAGAGCTGGCCGGCCCCGCAACTGTCGGCGTGCTGCATCCCGCCACGAGCAAGACCGCGGCAATGATCAGGCTCGATCGCAGCATCGCTGACTTCAACGCTTGTAAGGAAGCGTGGTTACGCCGGTTCGAACCTGCGTTCTTCGAGCTCAGGAAGGTCGCGAGCTATAGCCCACCGGGAGCAGACGCCCGTATCGGCACGCTTGTAATTGCAATCCTGCTAGTCGCCAGAGGCATCATCGATGCGGTAACCATGTGTGCGGATGAGTTCAAGGATGCTACCCGCGAATTGAAGTCGTGAGTTCAAATAGTGTCCCGTCCCCCCGACCAACTCAAGGAAAGGCGGGGACCCATCACTCGGTGACCGCACGAGTTCGGAAAGGCCGGACCCGGAGGTCCTCGCCGAATTCGCCCACCGCCCAGGTGTCCGCCTCACAGAGTCTCGCCGCACGCTTACTGCAGAGCGCCTTCGGCATGCCGGGTTGGGGCGGCATGCTCGCCTATCCCGACCCGAGCTCAGGACCGGCTATGCGTACTGGGGCCCGAGGGAGGTGGCGATCAGGACCGCCTTCCACCAAGCTCTGGAACGACGATCAAAGGCCTCGGTTCGCCCCGTTCTGGAATCGCGATTTGTAATCGCCGAGGGCCGGCGCGTCTATCACGGTTTGTGGGCCGGCGTTGCTGTACGAACGAGCTTTGCCCTTCGGGCACTTGGCATGTCGCCGGTGTTGCTAGCGACTACCTTATGTAACCGATCGGGCTGCAAGAGCTGACTGTCGCGATCAAAGGCCGGAAAGAGACCTAGCCCGCGGCGCGACCGTGCGGGTGCTCCAACCGCAAGCGGGCTCTGCGTTCGGGTGGCAGCTGCGGCAGAAACGACATCACCAGCAATACGATCATCGGCGCTAGCAACAGGACCGATCCAATCGCCAGCGCGACGACGCCGAGCCCCACGCCGGCACGCGCCAGCACTCCGGCCGCCGCTCCTCCGGCCGCCGCCGCTCCGGTGGCCCGACGTGAGGGAGGCCGCACATCCACCCACCAGTGGCGCCACATCCACACCGCTGTCCAGATGCCGGTAGAGGTCATCACCGCCAGCGCGACCACCAGGGCGATGGGGCTGAACCCGTACAAACCCGCCAGCACCGCATACGCGAGAAGCGCCAGGATCGCGACGCTGACCAGCATCACCAGCGTGGCCGCCGCCCTCCTCCACCAGTAGGCCGGTCCGCGCTCGTACCAGGTGGTGCCGAACCACGGCAGCGGTTCGATCCAGACATCCGCCGGGTCGGGCCGGCCAGGCGACGAGGGTCCGGCCATGGGACGGGTCAATATCTGAGAATGTTAACCAAAGATGGCATGCCACAGGCTGGTCGCCCCGCCTACGACCCCGTCCTTGATCGCCGATCCAAGGTTCTCCATGTCGCTGAGCCACCCTATCGCGCAGGGTTGGTCAGCCGCCTTCACGAACTTGTATAGGCGGCGCAGTCCGTGGCTAAGTGCCCGCGGCGGCCGGCGGGAACGGAGTCGCATAGAAGAGTGAACTGACAGCCAAAACGGCGCCGAGCACCAGACTGGCGACTACAAGCGAACGTCTGGTGAGGACAGTGCCGGCCCTGCTCTGCGCGGGCGCGATCTCCTCGGCGGTCACCTGAGCGCTGCGGCGCATATGCCAGAGCACATGTCCGCCCGCCGTTTGCATGAAGACCACCGCGCTTAACGTGTGCGCCGTCATCCAGCCAGAGCCGTAGCGCAGCCCGAAGAGCCAAAGCTCGATGCCGGTTGCCAATACGGCGAGAGTGGATGCAACCAGGACTGGTGCTACTACCAAGCGCATGAGTGCCGTCGGCGGCCCGGCGAGCCGGTAAGCGACGCTGCGCGTGTAGTAGCGCGCGAAACGGTAGCCGGTGGTGGCCAGCTTGAGCACCACCGGAGGCACCAGCAGCAGGCCAACGATGTAGTGCTCGGATAGGAATCCGGGCATCGAAAGCGTAGTGACCGCGACGGCGGTCAGCAAGGCGAACAACAGCGCGCCCGCCAGGGCGGTCAGCCGCTCGTTGGCGATTACGCCGCGGTCGAGGTGGAGGAGAGGCCTGCTTCGAGCCGGCACGGCGGCAGCTGTTACGGCGGATCCCAGCAGCACGACCAGAAAGACGACGCCAAACTTGGTCACTTCCGCTGATCGATTATGGGTTGGTCCACCAACCGAACCAGAATCCGAACGTCAGCACCTGTTCGCTCCAGCGATTCACTTGCTGCTACCGAGGAGCAGGATCTTTGCCCATAGGACCACGAAGCGTTGGCACCACGTTCACTGGAAGCTTTTTCAGCGCGGCGCTGAGGGCTTCCAAGGTTTGGATATCGAGATCCACCAACTCCTGAGGAGGGTCCCAGAACGATTCGCGCAGCAGCTCCCTGGTCTTGATCCCGAGAGCCGTCAGCACGTCATCCCCAACTCCCGCATTTGCTCGGTTTGAGCTCGACGGCGGAAGTTGGCTGACGAGAACTCCGCCATCAATCTTCTAGCTGCCTACTACTAGGATCAGCTGGCCCGCGCCAGATGCGTACGGGCCTAGCTGACTGCCCGTCGCCGAGGAGGCAACGAGTTGCCCGTCTTCGGTGATCGCGTTAACGCTGCCCAGCATGAGATCGGGCGCTGAGGCCAGCTGGATGCTCTAGGTCCGCAGACAAAACTCTTCAATCAGGGGGACAACAACCTCGGGCGCGTCCTCCTGGATGAAATGACCGGCTTCCGGAATCTCGTGCACAGTGCCTCTGGGAAAGAATGCACGGAAGCCGGCAATGGCCACGTGGGGCCAGATCGCGTGATCCTGCATGCCCTCTATCATCATCGCGGGGACGCCCGCCTGTCCAAGCTTGAACAGGCCGGGAAGGGCGCCGACCAGCGTGTCGCGAATCCGCTCGAGATGCAGGCCTTCGAGGGGAAAGGCGATCGCGCCTCGGCATTCCTCGAACGTTGGGAACGCCGCGGCGTACGCGCGCAGCCACGTATCGGTCACGATGTCGCGGCGCTGCAGTCCCAAGGTCATCATGATTCCGCCGACCAGATACCTGAGGTTGCCGAGCACCGCCTCCAGGTGGCCGGAATCCTCCATCGTTTTGATGGCGGCGAACCATGGCGTCAATCGCTCCTCGCGAACATTGCGATCCGTCCCGAAGATCGTGTTCATGGCCACAAAGCGCTTCATCCGATCCGGGTACCTCGAAGCGACGACAGCGCCCATCGGCCCGCCCCAGTCCTGCATCACCAGCGTGATGTCACGCAGGTCGAGTTCCTCGATCAGCGCGCCCAGATTCCCGGCGTGGCGGTCGAGAGTGTAGTCGGCGTTGCCTGGCGTGTCCGACTTGCCGAACCCCATGTTGTCCGGCGCAATGACCCGGAAATGCCGTGACAGAGCAGGAATGAAGTTCCGATAGAGGTATGCCCAGGTCGGCTCTCCGTGGATCAGGACGATAGGCTCACCGGCTCCCTGATCGACATAGTGCATCCGGAAACCAGGCCTCGTCGTGAAATGGGCCTGGAAGGGAAAGGTGCCGTCGAAGGTCTCCTCAGATGAGATGCCACCCATGGGTAGATCTACGGGCTAGCGCCAGCGCGCCAGAGCCAAAGTCACGCCCACCGCTTCAAGTCGTCGGTTGCTGACACGACCTTTCACCGCACCATCGCCTCGCGCAATGGGACACATTCCACCTTCACCACGGAGCCCGTCCTCCAATCAACCTCGCATGACCGATCAGGCAAAAGGCGAAGCCGGGCGCTCCTGGAGCACTCCGTCGACGTAAAGGTCGACCTTCTCGTTGTAGAAACACAGCAGGTTCTCGATCTTGGGAATCTCCGGAATAGGTCGTGGATAGCTCCACACGAAGTCGCGATAGGTCTTGTCTCCGACGTGCAGGGACCAGTAGCTCGCTGCGCCTTTGTACGGGCAATGCGTCACTGTGCCGGTCGGCTCGAGGAGGTCCATGCGCACGTCCAGCTTGGGGATGTAGTAACGCGTGGGTAGACCTGTTTCGAAGAGCAGCACCGGGCGAGTGGTCTCGGCAAGCGTCTGCCCGTCGACCTCGACCCGAACGTGGCGCGAGCTGTGGACGGTGTCGACCCTCGTGTACGGGTCGCGTGGGTGGACGAATACCTCCTCATCCTCCTCGTACCAGGCGTCGACCGCATTCCAGTAAAAGGCGACATGACCGTCTAGTGGCGCCAGCTCGCCGCTCGGCTGGACGTAACTCCAGGCGAGGAAGTCAGCTGAACGGCCGGCTGCTTTGGAGCGCCAGCGCAATGTTCCAGGGCCGGTGGCGGCGGCAGCTTGGTCGGGCGTCAGCAGCCCCGTTCTCACGTCTTCGATCGGGAACCAGTAGACGGGTGGCCGCCTGGACTCGAACACAAGCAGGACCTTCTGGCTGTCGGCCAGCAGCTGGTGGTCGAAGAACGCCCGGACGCGGCGGGGGCTGAGCTCGATATACACTCCGTCTTTCAGCCTCGCCCGCTCCGCGGCCTCAGGTACTCTCACTGTCTGGGTTGTCCTCGTTGTGCTCATGCCAACTTCAACCCTCGGCTCCCGTCAACCCTTCCCTCGCTAGGAGGCGATCATCGTCGAGCTCGCGGAGGAGATCGGCTGAGGGCTCTGGCGGGACGCCAACCACCTTGCCAGCGTCAGTGGTAGTGGGAACTTCGGTCCACCAATTGCTCTTTTTGCATGATGCTCATTCGCATAACGCAGATTGGCATTACGTAGGCTTGCGCCGCCGCTACGCGGACGTGGCAACTGTCAGACGTGCGTGCTTCGTGTCGTAAGCCACAACTCTCAGCCAGAGTCGCCGATTCACAATTTGGGCGGACGGCCTCCTTGTTGGAGGTCGGCTACTCGTCAGGCATGTTCCTGCGGGCCCGCCAGCCAGTCGGGAAGGCCTGTTACCACCGCCGGCGCCTGGGCGAGCCCGGCCTCAGCCGCCGGGCGACGGCGTGCGGGGTCGGTCGCGCTCCCCGCGGCCATGACCTCTGACGCGGCCACGTCCGGTTCGATGAGCAAGGCCCTGGCCCCTTGCGCCCGAAGCGCCTCGACATTGGCCAGGACGGTGCCTCCGAAGAGCGGGGAACGAGCCACGGGTGCGATCACCACGACTCGATCACTGCCCCGGGCGAGATCGGCGTTGCTGCCGTTTCGCACTCCGCCGTCCATGTAGCGGCGGCCGTTGATCGTCGCCACCGGGTAGATGAAGGGGGCTGTGCAGCTGGAGGCGACCGCCGCGATAAGCGGAACGCCGGAATCTCTCGTCCAGACGGCCAGCGAGCCGTCGTCGCAGTCGATGGCGGTGATCATCAGCTGACGGTCCGGCCACTCCTGGGCACCGCCGAGCCGAGACGCCACGGTTCGGAGGCGCTCCTCGTGCGTGAAGTCCACCTCTGCCGCAATTGCGGCCCGGCCGAGACGGGCCAGCGCGGACTGAGTTACCTCGTTCGGCAGGCCGGCCTCGCGGAGAGCGTTCGCGAACTTCACGCGGTCGACGGCGGCCGTGCGCTCAATGGCGGTGTCGACGGGTCCTATCTGCCGCTCCCAGAAGGCGTCAAGGCCGCCGGTGGTAATCGCCGCCCCCACGACGGCGCCTGCCGACGTGCCGATGATCCGGTCGGCCACAGTCAGGTCGATCCCCGCGTCGCGGAGACCCTTCAGGATGCCCGCCTCCCAGGCCGCGCCTGTGATGCCACCGCCTTCCAGGACGAGGGCAAGGCTCATAGCGCGCAGATCATAGATAGGCTGCAGCTCGGAAGCTGCCGAACCTGCGCCGAATAGTCTTGTCGCTCGGAGTCATCCCAGCCGCCGTCCAAGACGCTGCAGTCGGCGGCCGCCCATGGGTCCCAGAATCGATCGCGCATCTGCTTCCAGATCGCCACGCCGGCGCGGCATCATTCTGCCAGGCGACCTGATCATGAGGACCCTCCACACGTCGTACCGCGTTTCCAACCTGGCCTTGTCGCTCGCCTTCTACACCGCGCTCGGGTACGAGCAGGTCGGCCGGGTTGCTCTGGGGGCGGGCGCGAGTCTGACCATGCTCAAGTTCCCGGGCGAGGAGGTCGTCACGCTTGAGTTGGTGCACCGCCCGGACGAGGGGCCGGTCGACCTCGGCACCGGGTTCAGCCACATCCCGGTCCAGGTCGACGATCTCGCCGCCACCCTTGGGCAGCTAGTCGAGGCGGGGCTCATGCCCGGCCCGGTCGAGCGGCCGGGTGGACCGGACGGGCCTCAGATCTCATGGCTCACCGACCCCGATGGCTACCGGATCGAGCTGGTGCAGTGGCCGCCAGGACACCCACATGGGATCACCTCGGCCGACTTTCGCTAGGCGGCAGGACCGCAACCGGAGGCGCCGTCCAGCGAATTCAAAGGTGTTCGAGTTGTTTATGGCTGGGTCCACCAAACCGATCCAGATCGCGCAAATTGCCGCCATCACAAGGAGTGGATCATCAGCAACGAAAGCTGCCTGAATCAGGTTTCTGGGCGACAGGCTGGGCCCGCGTAAAGGCCGCTGCCTTCGTGCCGGCATTCCGTCAGACTCCGATGGGTGATCGCCAGGGCAGAGCGGGCGCTGCGTGAGGTCTTCGGGCTGGATGCCTTTCGCCCGGGCCAGGCAGAGGTGGTGGCCTCCATGCTCGCGGGACGCGACGTTCTCTCGGTCGCGCCGACCGGTTCTGGAAAAAGCATCAGCTACTGGGTGCCGGCCGTGGTCGAGGGTGGGCTGACGATGGTCGTCTCGCCACTGATCGCGCTCATGAAAGACCAGGTCGACCGCCTCAACGAACGGGGCGTCGCCGCCACCTTCATCAACTCGTCGGTTGACCGGCCGGAACAGCTGGATCGGCTCCGCCAGGCGATAGCCGGCGAATACCGGCTGCTCTTCCTGGCGCCCGAAAGACTTGGACGTCCGGGGTTCATGGAGAGGTTGGCCGAGCTCAAAGTCCGCCGGGTGGTCGTCGACGAGGCGCACTGCATCTCGACGTGGGGACACGACTTCCGGCCTGATTACCGCCTTCTCGCCACTGCGGTCGTGGCGTGTGGGCGGCCGCCGGTAGCCGCATTCACCGCGACCGCGACGCCGCAGGTTCGAGCTGACATCGCAAGGTCGCTCGACCTGAAGGACCCGTTCATCTCCGTCACCGGGTTCAACCGGCCGACGTTGACACTGTCTGTAGTCCGCTGCCGCGGCGAGCGCGCCAAGCGCGAAGAGCTGCGCCGCCTGCTCTCGGACAAGGTGCCGCGGGCGCTCGTCTATGTGGGCACGGTGGCGGCGGCCGAAGAGGTGGCCGCCGACCTGGGCGCCGCGTGCTATCACGGTCGTCAGGAGGCGGCGGTGCGGCGGCGCATCCAGGAGGACTTCACCGAAGGACGCACCAGGGTGGTGGTCGCGACTTCGGCTTTCGGGATGGGTGTGGACATCGCCGACATCCGGCGGGTCATCCACTACCATCTGCCGGGCAGCCTCGAGGCGTACTACCAGGAGGCCGGCCGCGCGGGGCGTGACGGAAAACCGGCGGAATGCACGCTCCTCTACAGCCCGGCTGACCGCGACCTCCAGGCCTTCTTCATCGAGCAGTCCGGCCTCGAGGACGGCTCGCCGCTGAAGGACCACGCCTATGCGCGGCTGGCGCAGATGATGGCTTACGCCGAGATGCGCGAGTGCCGGCACGCGCGGATCGCGGACTACTTCGGCGAAAAGGGCGCTGCCAGGCACTGCATCGCCTGCGACAACTGCCTCGCCGCTCGGCCTCCGGAGGAGCCTGTTCCGGTCGACGCGGTCGTCGCCGGGCTCGCCGCGGTCGCCCGCTTCAGCGGACGGGTCGGGCTTGCCAACGTCGCCGCTGTGCTCGGCGGCCGGCGCACGCGCTGGTCGGCCGCGCAGCCATGGGTGCAGGAGCTGCCGTTCCACGGCGCGCTGAAGAGATGGCGCGATGAGCGGGTCAGGCAGCTCCTGGCCGAGCTGGTGGGAGCAGGACTCGCGCGCCAGAGCTCGGGGGAGTACCCGGTCGTCGAGCTAACGCCGGCCGGCCGCGAGGCCGTGACGCGTGGGACGCCGCCGCTTTTGATGCTTCCGCCTGAGGGGTCGGCCCTCGGCGGCAGTCCCACCGCGCGCGCCGGCGCACCGGTGGAGACGGTCGATCGCTTGCGGCGGTGGCGTCTCGAAACCGCCCGCGCCGCCGGCATTCCCGCGTACGTGGTGTTCCACGACTCCACCCTCACAGCGATCGCGGCGGCGCGACCCGCAAGCCTGGATGAGCTTCTTCGGGTGCCGGGCGTGGGAGATGCGAAGCTGCGCAAGTACGGCGAGGAGGTCCTGGAGGTATTGCGAACTCTGTAGAGATAATCTGTCTCGATGGCGCAAGTCTCCGATTTCCGTCTCGGTGTGGATGTCGTCACCCGCGACGGAAGCAAGGCTGGAACTCTTGTCAGCGTGCTTGTCGCAGCTGAAGGGTTCGACCCCGCTGCCCTCGTTGTCAAGAATGAGTCGTCCATCGCCGGCCGCTGGCTGGCCGACGAGAAGCTCTTCATCACCGACGAGGTCGTGGTCCCGATTGCGGCCGTCGCCTCGGCCACCCATGATCTCGTGCGGCTTTCGATGTCGATCGACGATCTCCGTCGACAGCCGCCCTACCTCAGCTATCGCTTCAAGGCGTTGGGCCTGGGCGAGGCGACGGTCGAAGAGGCTGACCTGCTGGGTGGCGGCCTAGGGCTGCCGAGCAACGTCGAGGAGGTCGCCAACAAGCCGACGGACGAGATCGAGATCGAGCGCGACGAGAATGTGATGCTGGGCAAATCCGGCCGCCAGTTGGGGCGGGTCCACGATCTGTTGTACGACCAGCGCGAGCTGATCGGCGTGGTCATACGACCCGAAGGTTTCTTCAAACAGGATGTGGTGCTGCCGATACGATTCATCTCACGTGCCGACGACATGGCGCTGTTCGCTGACCTCGCTGAATCCGACGTCGAGCACCTCGAGCCGTTTGTCGACGCCAAATCGTGAGCCCGACCGCTGACGATCGGTAGCAGCCGCTGCCGCGCTATTCGATCTCAGGCACTCCGAGAGAATCGAACGTCTCTTTGTTGATGAACTTGTACATGCGGAGAGGCTTGCCATCGACCTCGACATCCGCAACCGCGGCATATCGCTCCTGCCGCTTGCCCCCGCTGGTCGTCCGTACGCTCCGGCGCTTCTTGATGTCGCGCTCCGGAACGTCGACTGACTGCTTCGTCTTGAGGTTGTAGAACTCCATAAAGCGCCTCCATCCCTGGTGCCGGCTGCCTGGAACGACTTGATCGTAGCGGTGATCGCGTTGGCGCCGTCTTTGACGGGGTGCTCGATCACGCGAGGCGGGATTCGCAGCGATCGATCAGCCGGCCTCCGCCTCCGGCAGCCGTGTGGGCGAGATGCTTCGGGACAACGGCAAGGCGAGCGCGAAAACCGTTCCAATGCCAGGCGTGCTGCTCTCGATCACAAGGGTGCCGCCGAAGCTTTCCGCCAGCTGCCGGCAGATGTAGAGCCCGAGCCCTATGCCGGGGACGACGACTCGCGGATCCGAGACCCGGTAGAGCCGATCGAAGACCCGCTCGCGATCGTCCGGGACGATCCCCACCCCGTTGTCCGCGACCCGAACGATCGCCCGCCGCGACTGGCTTGACAACTGGATCACCAGCTTCGGCGTCCGGACCGTGTAAGTCATCGCATTGTTGATGAGGTTGTCCAGGATTCGACCAAGCTGCTCCGCTTCAGCCTCCACCCGCACCGGATCATTGGGCAGTTTCACGGTGACCTCGGCATGGAGCAGCTCGGCTCGCGCGGCGGCTCGCTCAACGGAGTCATTGACGACATCTCGAAGATCGAGAACCTCGCGCTGCTGGCGCGGTGGGATGACCTCGAGGCGGGAAGCGATCAGGAGATCGTCGACGATCTTCTCCAACTCCTGGGTCTTCGCCATGAGGATGTCGAGTGGCGTCTCCCATGACGCTGGAGGAGTGCCGAGCGAGCCACCGCCAAGCAATGACAGGTATCCCGCCAGCACGGTGAGCGGAGTCCGCAGCTCGTGTGCGGCCATGTTCAGAAATGCGCTCTTGGTCTGGCTGGCCGCGTTGGCTGATACATAGAGTCGGGTCATCTCTTCCGTGCGCTCGCGCGCCTCCACGAACGCGGCGAGCACGAGCGACGTGAGCGCGACGGAGACGTTGAACACCTGCAGGGAGATCATCTTTTGGAGCAGCCCTTCGGTGGCGAATGGGCCCGTTCCGGAGACAGCCGAGTAAATCGCGATCCCCGAGGCGATGAGGGCGGCCGGAGCGGCGCCACGCAGCCGGAAGCGCCAGGCCGCCACCATGATCAGAGGGAAGACCAGGTATTCGAGGCGCAAGCCGTTCTGGAACACGACGAATGTCAGGATGCCGATGCCGATAAGGAGCGCGGCGAGCTCAGCGCCCATTCGGAACGTCAGCACGGGAGTCCTAGCGTTGGGCAGCAGGCTGAGGAGGAAAGGCGCCACGATGAGGACGCCCATCGCGTCCCCGGTCCACCAGACCGCCCAGGTCGACAAAAAGGCGCCGGTCGGCACGACCCCGGACAGCACCAACACAGAAGTTCCCACCGTGGCGCTGATCGTCATTGCCGCCAGGGCGCCGAGCACGATGAGGTACGCGGCGTCTCGCAAGCGGTCCAGCTCGATGCGGAAGCCGGCGCGCTTGAGAAGGGCTGCTGCGGTCACCGGCGCGAGCGTGTTGCCGGCGGCGATGGAGGCTGCGCCCAGCGGGGAGGGCCCGATGGGCAGGTTGACCGCCAGGGCCGCAAGGAACACGGCGGGCCAAACCCGGCGACCGAAGACGAGGATCGCAACCAGGGCGATTCCGGTGGGCGGCCAGATGGGAGTCACCTGACCGTGGACCAGAGCGAACTGCAGGCTCAGCCGAGCCGCGAACCAGTAGGCCAGCGCGACCACCGCCAGCTGCAGCAGCACGCCGAGCAGACCCACCCTGCGATCGCGGCCGTCCACCCCGACGCCTGAGGCGCGACCACTCATCGGCTTTAACCGCTTAACGGAACCCCGCAGACTTTCTCGCATCAATCCCGATCCCGGCTAGGGGGACATAAATATCTCGCAGGAGGACCACCAGCGGAGCATTACGCCGTACTTGGCGCCGCGGGAGTACTACTCGGAGGAATCCTTCCAGCCGAGGTGTTTCCAGCGGAACAGGCCAGTAAGGCCGAGCCGCTTGACGTGAATCTCCTGGAAGCGCTCGTACTGCGCCGCCGTCTGGCTCGTCGTTTTGAGATAGACGGCTCGCTCGGTGATCCTGTCGATATCGCCTGCCGGCGCCAGGACGTCGTGACCGAGTTGGTGGTGCCTGAACACGACCCCGTGAAAGATGTCCTCCTCGGGCAGCGCGGCGACCTCGGTCACGTGGCCGACCTCGGTCCCGTCGCCGGCGACCACGACCGAATGCGCGCCGATGGCCCGCCACGAGATCACGGTTTCGGGTTTATCGCTCACTGCTTCGAACATACACCGCCATCGGCACCTGACGATGTCGTGTCAGATCAGCTCCCCATCCTCAGGCAGGTCTAAAGAACCGTCGGGTGAAAGCTCGTCAACAACGCGCAGCAGGTTGGCCAAGGTTGGCGACGGATCATCACGGCGATATGCGATCGCGAGCTCGATCAACGGCGCCGGCGACATCGATCGATAGACGATGCCATCGGCCGGCTGCATCATCGCGTATCGGCGAACCGCCAGGATGGCGGCGGAACCCGACCGGGCGACGGTCTCGACAGCGAGATCTGTGGGATCCTCCGAGACGACGTTCAGGTCTTCACCGATGTGGCTCACGAGCCAGCGTCGCAGCGCGGCGATCAAGTCCGGGTTGGTGGCCGCGGGAGGCAGGCCCATCGGCTCACCTCGGAGTGCTTTGACCGGTATGCGCTCCATGTGCGCCAGGTGATGATCCGATCGCAGCGCAAGGATCACCTCTTCGCGGCGGATTGAACGCGCTTCGATGCCATCCGGCCGCGCGCTCGTCATCAGGGCGAACGCGGCGTCAGCGGCGTGGTTCTCGACGAGCTGCAGATTTGGACCAGACGATCCAGAGACGGTCTCCACTTCGACAGCTGGGAAACGCCGGCGAAACTCCGCGACGATGGACCCCGCCATCGCCACATCGCCCGCCGATTGATAGGCGAGACGCAGACGCCCCACGATTCCGGACGAGTGGGCCTTCAGCTCGCTCAAGGCCTGGTCCTCGGTCTGGACCAATTGCCGAGCGTGCGGCAGCAAGACTGTGCCCGATGGAGACAATCGCACCTCCCTGGCGTTTCTTTCGAGCAGCTGGACACCGAGTTCGCGCTCTAGCGCCTGGATCCGCTGCGTCAGGGCCGGCTGAGTGAGGTGAAGGCGCTCGGCGGCACGTCCGAAATGGCCGACCGTGGCGACTTCCACGAATGCCCTCAGCTGACGCAGTTCCATCTCGGAACCGATTATGCAGCCGAGCCCTTTCGCCGAACCTGTGCGGGGCTAAGCGCCTCTAGCTCGTGGAGACGGCTTGCCTGTAGACCTCGTAGCTCCCAACCAGGCAGCTCCGGTACCCGAACGGGATCTCCGCACCGTCGGAGAGTCTGCAAATGGTGATCGCCTTCGAATGCCTGGGCAAAGCCACGTCAGCAGGCTGCGGGAAGGAGTAGCTCGCAGGGGACGTTCGAACCCGCGGGCTGGGAGCCACGGCAGCCCTCAGCCGTGCTGGACCGCCAAGAGAGCCCGATCCCCACCACATCAACCACACCACCGGCGCGAGCAGCCCGGCGATCAGCAGATACGTGAACACAGTGGCCATCGCTTCGTCCTCCTTCCCGAGAGCCTGCGCTCTGGGGAAGGTCGAGGTAGGGCCATAAGTCCCTGTTCGAACGGGACTACGCCCTCAGGCCGACCTGCGTAGGGCGGCGACGGTCCAGAACGAACCCGTTTGATTCAGCACGGTCCTGAGGCCATGCCGCTCGGTAGTTGCAAGGATGCCGCTCGGAGGGTGCAGGAAAACCTGAAACTCCCTTCGGGTAAGTCTCAGCGCCGAGTTGCCGAGCTTCCATGCGATCCGGGTCCACCAGGTTTCTCTCGGATAGCTCATGACGAGCAGCTCTCGCGTGCGATCCGCCGCGGCTCCCGCCAGCCTGGGCATGTCGGGATAGCAGCAGATGACGCGGTTCATGATCACAATGTCCGCCGCCTCGAGCTCTCCGGCCGCGTCGGCGAAGTCCATCACGCGTCGATCGATGCGGCCGGCGAAACCGGCCTCCTTCGCGAGTCCTGCCGCGACTTCCTCATACGTCGGCGTCAGCTCGATGCTCGTCGCCTGGGCAGCCCCTGCTTTCAAAAGCTCGATCTGGATGGCGCCGATGCCGCCGCCCACCTCGAGCACCGTTCGGTTCTCGACGCCTTGTCCCCTCACGAAGTCGACGATCCGTCGTGATGTGGGATACAGGCCTTTGCGCCGATAACGCTTGGCGTCGCCGCGTGCGGCCCGCTCGCTGAATATCCATCGGTAGCCCTTCGGAGTACAGCAGTCGCTCACGACCGAATTATCACGGGTCCCGAAACCGCGGCCGGCGCCTCGAGCTCACACGCGCGTCTTCTATATATGCGATGTGAACAGCTAGCATCTGGTGCGGTGCGCCCATCCGCCACGCTCGCAACCGACGAGCTGATCCGACAGAGGCTGGCTGCGGGCCGACAGGTGCTCCATCTCGGGTTCGGCGAGGCCGGACTCCCCGTGCACCCGTCCCTCCGGGAGGTGCTTGCCGACTCAGCCTCGATCAACGGCTATGGCCCGGTGGCCGGATCCCCTGAAGTCAGAGGGTCCGCTGCAGGCTACTTCGACCGGAGGCGCCTGCCCACCGATCCGGACCTCGTCGTCACCGGCCCCGGCAGCAAACCGCTCCTGTTCGCGGTGATCGCGGCGCTTGCGGGCGACGTCGTCCTGCCGGCGCCTTCCTGGGTGACCTACGCGGCGCAGTCGGCCCTCCTGGGCCGGCGCGTGATCCGCGTTCCGGTTTCGCCTGGGACAGGTGGTGTCCCTGACCCCGCGCAGCTGACCACGGCGCTCGAGCGAGCGACCGCGGACCAGCTCGAGCCGCGAATCCTGATCGTGACCGTCCCTGACAACCCGACCGGGCTGATGGCGACCGAAACGCAGCTGCGCCAGGTCTGCCAGATTGCGGAGGAGCACGACCTGGTCATCATCTCGGACGAGATCTACCGCGACCTCGCCTACGACCAGGATCGGTTCCTCAGCCCGGCCGAGCTGGCCCCAGGGCGAACCGTGATCACGTCAGGACTCAGCAAGAGCCTTGCGCTTGGCGGCTGGAGAACAGGCTTTGCCCGCCTGCCCGACTCGCCGCTTGGACGTCGCCTCCTCCCCGACGTGCTCGGCGTCGCCAGCGAGATCTGGTCGTGCCTGGCCCGCCCGATGCAGGCGGTGGCGGCTTACGCGCTGACAGAGCCGGCCGAGCTCGTCGGTCTTGTCGGGCGCAGCCGGGCGCTTCACCGGGCGGTCGCGATGTCAGCCCATCGTGTCTTCGTCGATGCGGGCGCGGAGTGCCACCAGCCACAAGCGGCCTTTTACCTGTACCCCGACCTCGAGGCCTGGCGGCCGCTTCTCGAGCGGTCGGGAGTCGAGACCGGTGGCGAGCTGGCCGCCTTCCTCCTCGACCGGCTCGACGTTGCCGTCCTGGCCGGGGAAGCGTTCGGGGACGATGTCGGCGCCATGCGATTCCGCGCCGCCACGAGCTTGCTTTACGGAGATACGGACGAGGAGCGATGGCAGGCGCTGGACAGCGCCGACCCGGCTGCGCTGCCCTGGGTTGCACGCAAGCTGGACGCACTCCGGGCAGCGCTGGAGAAGCTCTCGACCTCCGCGTAGGCGCAGGGATGCTCCGGTCGGCGCTAGATTTAGAAACGATGTCAGACCAGCAGCCCTGGATGGTCGGCGTTCAAGCCGGCAACGCCACAGCAGAGGATCGCGAGCGAGTCGCCCTGGTCATGCGGGGCCCCATCACCGATCAGGCCCAGGGAATCCTGCTCAGCACCTGCCACCGGGTTGAGCTCTACGGGTTTGGCAGCGCTCCGCGACTGCGCGGCGACGTGCGCGTTGAAACCGGTGCGGGCGCGGTGCAGCACCTGGTCCGGGTCGCCGCCGGCCTCGAGAGCGCAATCGTGGGTGAGGACGAGGTACTGCACCAGGTCCGACAGGCGCTGGCGATGGCTCGGGCATCCGGCTCTGTGGACAGTCGTCTGGGGCGGTTGTTCGAGACCGCGATCTCGGCCGGCAGGCGGGCACGCGCGGACCGCACCGTCGCAAGCGGCAACCTCGCGCAGCGAGCGGTGGCCTGGCTGCAGCAGAAAACAACGATTGCCGGCCGCGCCGTCCTGATCGTGGGCGCCGGAAGGATGGGCTCTGCCCTGGCCCACGCCGCCAAGGTGGCTGGGTCCGAAGTGACCGTCGCCAGCCGCAGCGCGACCAGGGCCCGCCGCCTGGCGCGTGTCTATCGTGGGCGCGGCGTCGACCTGGCGGCTGGAGCGGAGCTCGCGCTGGGGAGCGCCGGCGTCGCGGTTGCGTTGGCCGGCGTCTGGCATCAGTTCCAGCCTCTCGAAACCGCTCTCCCGCCGATCGCGGACATCTCGGCCCCGCCAGCAGTGCCCCAGTCGGTCAGGGCACGCCTCAATGGCGGCTTTCTCGGCATCGATGACCTTTACGCCCGCGCACAGGCGCTCCCCGATGACTACATCGAAAACGCAGAGCAGATCGTCGACATCAAGACACGCGAGTTCGTCGCGTGGCTGGAAGCCCGCAAGTGAAAGGCCTCCGCGCGATTCGAGTTCCGGGAGGCGGGCCGAGCGCGTGATTTGACGTCTGCCAAGGGGTGGCGCGAGCGTGCCGCTCGGCTGTTCCCTGGCGGGGTCAACAGCCCTGTCCGTGCGTATCTCGGAGTAAACGTTGAGCCGCCGATCATCGATCGGGGACAAGGTGCGTTTGTCTGGGATGTGGACGGCAACCGATACATCGATTACGTCGGCGCGTATGGACCTCTCATATTGGGCCACGCCCACCCTGCAGTCGTCGAGGCGATTCGGCATGCAGCCGAAGCTGGAGGCTCATTCGGCGCGACCACGCCTGCCGAGGTCCGCCTCGCCGAGCTGATTCGCTCGCGAATGCCTTCGATCGAGCGTCTCCGATTTGTCAACAGCGGCACGGAAGCCGCCATGAGCGCGCTTCGGGTCGCCCGAGCCGCGACCCGCCGCGACCTGGTCATCAAGTTCGCGGGGGGTTACCACGGCCATGCCGACTCGCTGCTGGTCGAGGCCGGTTCCGGCGCCGCCACCCTCTCCATCCCGGGGAGCGCCGGCGTCACCCCAATCGTTGCCGCTCAGACCCTGATCGCCACGTACAACGACCTCGGCTCGGTCCGGGCTTTGCTGGACGCTCATCCCGGCGAAGTGGCGGCGATCATCGTCGAGCCGGTGGCCGCCAACATGGGCGTCGTCTCCCCGGCGCCCGGGTTTCTGGCCGGCCTGCGGGGGCTGGCTGATCGGGCGGGCGCCCTGCTCGTCTTCGATGAGGTCATCACCGGATTTCGGGTTGGGCCTGGCGGCGCCCAGGAGCTGTATGGGATCCGGCCCGACCTCACCGTGCTCGGCAAGATCATCGGCGGCGGCCTGCCGGTCGGCGCCTATGGCGGCGCGTCTGATCTCCTCGACCTGGTCGCGCCGGCAGGTCCCGTGTACCAGGCCGGGACGCTGTCCGGCCACCCGGTGGTCATGGCCGCCGGGGAAGCCACCCTACTGCAGCTGGACGCGCAGGCGTACGCGCGCATCGACGGCCTCGCCACGCGCCTCGAACAAGGCTTGCGGCGGCAGGGTGTGAGCATCGGCCGCGTCGGTTCGCTGCTCACTCCTTTCTTCCGCAGCGAGGCGCCGATGAATTTCCGGGACGCCAAGGAATGCGACGCAGCTTCCTTCTCCAGGTTCTTCGATCGCATGTTCAGCTCGGGCGTTCTGCTTCCCCCCTCGCAATTCGAAGCCTGGTTTGTCTCAGCCGCACACGATGACGCCATGATCGACGCGACGATCGAAGCAGCTGCCGATCTCTGAGTCGCCGGCGGGGGGCGCCGCGATGGTTTCTTGCCTTCAGAAAATTGATCGGTTATGGTCGAAAAAAGGCGGGGTTTGGCGGTTGCGTGGGATTCAAGGAGGTGGACAACATGATGCGAAGAGTTGGACCGGCGCTGGCGCTGGCAGCCGGGGCGCTGCTGGCGTTCGCGAGTTCCGCGTTCGCGGGTGGGGCTTTGACACAGATCAGCTCCGATCCGTTCACGAACGCCACGGCCGCCGACGGTGTCGCGGTCTTTCACAAAACGCAGGTGGAACCAGACACGTTTGCGTTTGGCTCGACCATCGTCTCGGCCTTTCAAAGTGGGCGCTTCCATAACGGCGGGGCGTCCGACATCGGGTTTGCGACCTCTACGAACGGCGGCAACAGCTGGAAGCACGGCTTCCTGCCGGGCCTGACGTTCCAGGTCGACCCGACAAGCCCTTACGAGCGGGTGAGCGATGCTTCGGTCGCCTTCGACGCCAGGCACAACGTGTGGATGATCTCGTCGATCCCGCTGACGACCACCCTCGTGGTGCCGACGATCTTCGTCAGCCGATCCACCGACGGTGGCCGCACGTGGGCCAATCCCGTGACCATCCCGCAAGCTTCCGGCCCCATCAACCTGGACAAGAACTGGACGGCATGCGACAACACCACGACGAGCCCGCACTACGGCAACTGCTACACGGAGTTCGACAACTTCGCCGTATTCGACCTGGAGCTGCTCAGCACCTCGTCTGATGGCGGGCTCACCTGGAGCGTCCCGATTTCCACGCCTCTGCACGCCCATGGCCTCGGCGGACAGCCGCTGGTTCAGCCAAACGGCAACGTCGTCGTCCCGTTCGAGTCGATCGACGGCCTGGCGAAGATCGCAGCCTTCGGGTCCACCGACGGCGGCGCAACCCTCACCGACGCCGTGACCATCGCCGGCATCGACTTCCACAGAGTTGCCGGTGACCTGCGGACGTCGCCGCTGCCCACCGCGGAGATCGACGGCGCAGGCAGGGTCTTTGTGGCCTGGGAGGACTGCCGATTCGAGGCGGGGTGCCCGGCCAACGACATCGTGTTCAGCTCCTCGAGCGACGGTGTCACCTGGTCCGGAGTCTCGCGCGTACCGATCGATCCGATCGGGAGTGGGGCGGATCACTTCATCCCCGGGCTGGCGGTCGACCGGTCAACCTCCGGAAGCAGCGCCCACCTTGGGCTGAGCTTCTACTTCTACCCGAACGCCAACTGCACGGTCTCCACCTGCCAGCTGGATTCGGGCTTCATCTCATCGTCCGACGCGGGCGCCCACTGGGGCGGCAACGTGCAGCTGGCGGGGCCGATGACCTTGACCTGGACGGCATTCACCACCCAGGGATTCATGGTCGGTGACTACATCTCGACCTCGTTCATCGGCGGTGCCGCGTTTCCGGTGATCGCGGTGGCTTCGTCCGGCACGCCCACCCAGAACCTGGATGAAGCGATGTTCGTTACGTCTTCCGGCCTCGCCGTCGCGACGGGCGGCACGGCGGCGACCCAAGCGACCGGCGTCGCCACCTCGAACCTTTCATTCGTGGTGGGTCCGCTCAGCCGGTAACCCGAGTCAGATCGCAACTGGGGCTCGCAGCTTGATCTGCGAGCCCCTCTTTCAGGCGCGGCGCGTGACCGTTTCGAGGAGGCCTGGAAGCCGTTCAGCGAAGTCGTCCGGATACGCGTGTCCCAGGCCGGCCACGCGCGCGACCTCGACGTGATGGCCGCGAGCCGCAAGGGTGTCCAGCACCAATTCCGGCTGCCGGATCATTGGATCGTCCACGCCGAGGACAGTGGCTATTCGCAAGCGGCGGCCGGAGGGCTCGAGACGTTCCACGCCGGCCAGGAACGGAGCCACCATGATCACGCCCGCCGGCTGGAAGATGTCCGCGCGCAGCGCCGCCTGCAGTGCAACCCACGCTCCTTGCGAGAAACCAGACAGGACCAGGCGGGCGTGAGCCGGGAGCATGCTCGAGATTTGAAGCAGGTCCTGTCGTGTCCGCTCCGGCGGCGGGTCCCAGCAGAAAAGGTCTTCCGCGCTCGACTGCGATGACTGACCGGCCGCGACTATCCAGCCGAGCTGGGTCGCGCCGCGCCACCGGGGCATCTCGCCGCCAGCGTCGCTGTTGGCGCCGTGCAGGTGCAAGAGCATCGGAGCCATACCGCTGTGCGAAGGTCGCTCCACCACAACGAGGGGCCGGTAATGCTTCGCGTCGATGCGTTTACGTGCCTCTTCGATCACGGCCTCGCATTCTGGATCGCTCGCTACGAGCTCGAGCCCAGGAGCTGCGAGGAGCGACAATCGCCACAGGGCGTTGGCGTCCAGCGCCTGCCGCAGCACCTGTGCCACCGAGCCAAAGTCGTGCAGGGCAGCATGCGCGGCGGCGAGAAACATCCACGTGAAGTTGCGGCGATCGGGGAACGCGTCCCACAGCCGGCGCGCGGTTTCGAGAGCCGCGCTAAGGTCGCCAGCCTTTGCCTGGCTGCGGTATTCGTCCTGCAGGTCGTACAAGCTCACGTTACGCACTCATTCTCGCGAGCAGAGGTGCGCAGTTCGTTTCTTGACAGCGGGCCCCATCACAGAGACGCTTAAGCGCGTCCAGCTCTCGGCGTGGCTGCGCCGGGGGCGATCTAGAAACGGGGGTGTTCGAATGAGCCTCAAGTGGATCCCGCGTATTGCCGCCGTTGTTGCCGTCCTCGGACTCACCGTCGCGGCCACCAATGCCGACGAGGCGACCATGTCGCTCAAGGCCAAGCTCACTGGCTTCCAGGAGGTGGTGCCCAAGCTGAGCCCAGGCTCGGGCCGGTTTGAAGCCACGGTGAACGGATCGTCGCTCACCTACACGCTCACCTACACGCAGCTGTCGAGTCCGGTGATCATGGCCCACATCCATTTCGGACAGCCGGCAGTCAACGGAAGCATCTTCCTGTGGCTGTGCCAGTCCGCAACCAATCCTGGCCCTGCAGGGACACCGACCTGCCCGCCCAACGGCGGCACCGTCTCGAGGACCGTCACTGCAGCCGACATTCAAGGTGTCCCGTCGCAGAACCTGGTCGCGGGTGACTTTGCCGGAGTGCTGAGCATCATCGAGAGCGGGGATGCTTATGTGAACGTGCATACGATCAACTTCGGGGGCGGCGAGATTCGCGGTGCGGTGAGATCAGACGACTGAGCGACACAGCAACCCAATAGGGCGTCAAGAGCTGGGAGCCGATGCTCCCAGCTCTTACCTTTCAAGCGGTTAGCCTCTACTCGATGGTCGTGGTGGGGGCCAAAGCCAAGGGCGACCACTGGGTGTGTGAGGTCGCTGTCGACCATGCCGGCAGCCGCACTCGGCATGTGGTCACCGTCACCCGGGCCGATCTCGAGCGTTGGGCCGGCGGCACCGAACGCAGCGATGTGGAAGGCCTCGTCGCCCGGAGCTTCGACTTCCTTCTCGAGCGAGAGCCGCCGAATGCAATCCTCGCCAGCTTCGATCTTTCTGTGATTCAGCGTTACTTCCCCGAATACGACCGCGCTTTCAGGCGCCGGTGACACGAGGCCCGCGCGAGCCGATCGCCGACCCGAGCGGCGTGCGCGCCCTTACGTTCGACATCTTCGGCACCACCGTCGATTGGCGTTCAGGAGTGGCTGCGGAAGCGCGCCGCATCGGCGCGCGCAACGGCGTGCGATGCGACTGGGAGAAGCTCGCCGACGCCTGGCGCGCGCTCTACATCTCTTCCATGGACAGGGTGCGGCGCGGCGAGCTGCCTTGGACCAACTTCGATCGGCTCCACCGGTTGTCGCTGGACCAGGTCCTCCGGGAGGTTGGCGCGGAAGGTTTCGATGCCGCCGCACGCGACGAGCTGACCCTCGCGTGGGAGCGCCTCCCCGCGTGGCCCGACTCCGTACCAGGACTCGAACGGCTCGCCCGGCGCTTCACCGTGGCGACGCTGTCCAACGGCAACCGTTCCCAGCAGGCGGCCCTGGTCCGCTTTGCCGGGTTGCCCTTCCAACGCCTCCTGTCCGCGGAGGACTTCCGCCACTACAAGCCTGACCCGGAGGTGTACCTGGGCGCGGCCTCGGCTCTTGGCCTCGAGGCAGGCCAGGTGATGATGGTGGCGGCGCACAAGCCAGACCTGCGCGCCGCACAGGCGGCCGGCTTGCGGGCGGCTTTCATCGAGCGGCCGCTGGAGAAGGGGCCTGGCGGAGGCGCGGATCCCATGCCCGATTCACAGGCCGACGTTCAGGCGACGGACTTCATGGACCTGGCGGACAGGCTGGGCTGCTGATCGGATCCTACTGGTCGGGCCCGCCGATGAATGCCGATCGCATCGCTTCGCCGCAGGAGCACGAGCGCTCAGCGGGCAGCCGCTCGATGAGCGTCAGGATCAGGCGCCGAACGCGTTCATTGTTCGAGGCCATCACCGTTTTCACGTCTGCCACGTTGACCGGCGCCACCCCGGGCTCGCTCTCGGTGCCCGCATCGTAATCGGTGATGAGCGCGACGTTGACGTAGCACATCTCCAGCTCCCGCGCGAGGACGACTTCCGGGTACTGAGTCATGTTGATGACCTGCCAGCCCTGCATGCCATACCACCGGCTTTCGGCGCGAGTAGAGAAGCGCGGGCCCTGGATCACGACCACGGTTCCCCCATCGTGGATGTCAATGCCCTGCCCTCGACCGACCTCGACGGCAAGCGACCGAAGCTGAGGACAGTACGGATCAGCCGCCGACAGGTGGGCGACCCGTGGGCCTTCCATGTGGTAGCTGTCAGCCCGGCCCCACGTGCGATCGATGAATTGGTCGCAAACGACGAAGTGCCCTGGTCGGATGTGCGGTTGCAAGCTGCCCGCCGCGACCGGCGCGATGACGCGCTCGACACCCAGCTCTTTGAATGCCCACAGGTTCGCTCGGTAGTTGATCGCCGCGGGCGGGATCGTGTGCCGGGAACCATGCCGGGGCAGAAAAGCGACACGGTTGCCGGCGATGTTGCCGATGGCTATCGAGTCGCTCGGCTTTCCATATGGCGTATCGGACTCTATGAGCTCGACCTCATCGAGCAGTCTGTAGAATCCCGAGCCGCCAAAGACTCCAATCGTGGTCGATCGCGAATCGCCCGTCACGATCGCGCTTGGCCGAGCAGGTGCTCCATCAGGAAGGCGAGGATCCGGCTGTTGGCGGTGACCTGGTTCGCGAGCTTGACCACCCCATGTCCCTCGTCCTCGAAGACGATGATTTCCGTGTTGGGCGCTTTCTCCGCGATCTGCTCGGACTCATCCACCGGAACCCTCGGGTCATTTCTTCCGTGGATGATCAGGAGCGGCGCCTCGATCCTGTTCGCGGAGTGAATCGGACTGATCTGGCGAAGAAACTCGGACTCGGCTCCGTCAGGATCGCCGTACTCGCGCTTGCGTAGGATCCCGCGCCACGGCGGCATGTTCTTGAAGAACGTGTGCCAGTCGGCGATGCCGACGATGTCGACGCCTGCGTCCCAGAGCTGAGGATCCTCGACCAGGGCCGCCAGGGTCATGAAGCCCCCGTAGGAACCGCCCATCGCGGCGGTTTTTGTCGCCTGGCCCGTGCGTTTCAGGTCGCGAGCGGCCTCACAGCCATCGCGGACCGCGTCCCACCTCAGCGTTCGGTCATCGAGGCTCTGGAAACGGAAGCCGTACCCGGTCGAGCCCCGGACGTTGGGAAGAAGGACGTTGATGCCGACGCCTGTCAGCAGGTGGATGCTCGGCGCGTACTGCCCGCGGCTTTGACCTTCGGGGCCGCCGTGGAACTGGACGACCGCCGGCGCGAGCGCGTCCTTCTGGTAGAGCAGGCAGTGGATCTCCAGGCCGTCGAAGCTCGTGTAACTGGTCTCCACGGGCTCGACAAGCTCCTTGAAATCATCGTCGTCGCTGACGCGCGTCCAGCGCCGCTCTCCCGGCCACTCGTAGATCTCAGCAGGGTGGGTCGGGCGCTCCCAGCTGGCGAAAACCGAGCTGTCGTCCTCACTCCAGCTGAGGTGGTAGCTCTGTGGCCCGGTGATGTCTGACAACACGACGCCACCCTTCCAGTCGAGCAGGTCGGTGGTCTTTCCGCTCGCCAGGTCGATGATTCGGAGCTCGTCGTAGGCGCCCTTGTTCACGACCAGCACCGCCCGTTTGCCGGCGTGGTCGACGGCGTAGCCCTCCACGTCGTGCTGCTCGTCGAAGAGCCGGCGTTTGACCGCCTCCGGGTGTTCGGGATCGATTTCGGCCAGCCCCATGAAATCGCGGCCGCCATCGTCTGTCAGGCCGAAAATCCCGTGCGCGGTCCATGTGATCTCCCGCGTCCGCGGCGCATTCGGCAGGAGCCGGGTCATCCGGCCGTCCCGCTCGAGGATATGCGGCTCCGTCCAGCTTCCCTCGAGTTTGTTGACGACCGCCCGCGTGCCGTCTGGGCTCCAGTCGTCCCATGACCAGTAGTCGCCTGGAGTCGCCCATTCGGTCAGCTCGCCGGTGGCGAGGTCGAGCTCGCCCAGGCTGACATCACGGCCTCCGCCGGCGTTCCAGCCAAGGCCGACGCGCCGGCGGTCCGGGTGCAGGATGGCGCTCTGGTGGATCGCCCTGGAGTCCTTGGTCAGCGATCGAAGCCGCCCATCCGGCTCGACGATGCTCAGCTGCCAGATCTCGCTTCCACCGCGGTCGTGGCGGACGAGCAGGCCGAGATCGGTCCAGGCGTGGGGCAGGGTCCTGTCTCCGGAATCGGCGAGCGTTCTCGGGGTCCCGGCGGGATGGTCGAGGTAGAAGGTCTTCTGGTAGCCCTCGAAGTTGGAGGCGAACGCGAGTCCCCCATCCGGCCCTGGCAGCGGTCGGGCGGCGCGGGCGAATTTCAGGAGCCGGGTGAGATCTGGCTTGCTCAAACTCCTAACAGTGTGCCCAACACCGATGAGTTTGGAGGGGAGCGGCAGTCCCAAGAGATAAAGGATGCAAGCGGGGAGGTAAATATATGAGTCAGACAGTGCCGATGAAGACCGAGCGCTTGGCCGTACCTGGCGCCAGCCTCTACTACGAAGTCCGCGGTTCGGGTCCGGTCCTGCTCATGATGCCTGGCGGACCGGCTGACGCCGGGGCGTTCCGGGATATCGCCGGCCACCTCGATTCGTATTACACGGTCGTCACGTACGACCCGCGCGGCCTTTCGCACAGCAAGCTCGAGGGCCCGCTCGACGAAGAGCGCATCGTGCAGGTTTTCGCGGATGACGCTCATCGCCTGCTGGCCGCGGTCACGAAGGAGAAGGCCTTCGTGTTCGCCAGCAGCGGCGGCGCGACGATCGCGCTCGAGCTGGCGGTTCGTCATCCGGAGCAGCTGAACACGCTCGTCGCGCACGAGTCGCCTTCGCCGGTGCTGCAGCCTGATCCCGCGCAGGTTCTGGCGGCCATGGAAGACGTCTCGCAGACGTACCGCAAGGCCGGAGTGGGGCCCGCGATGCAGAAGTTCATGGTCCTCACCCGGATCAAGGACGGTGGGCCACCGCCGCCAGAAGGCGAGCCGACGCCCGAGATGCTCGAAGCGATGGCCCAGATGCAGCGGAACATGGACCTGTGGCTCGGACCTTACTTCGTGGCCGTCGCCCGTTATCAACCCGACTTCGCCGCCTTGAAGGCCGGATCGTGTCGAATCGTGCCGGCGGTCGGAGCCGAGTCGCGCGGCGAGCTGGCACACGATGGCGGTCTTGGGTTGGCGGAGCGGCTGGGGACGCAAGCCGCCGTCTTTCCCGGAGCGCACGGAGGTTTCGGCAGCCATTCGGCTGAGTTCGCGGTCAGGCTCCGCGAGGTTCTGGAGGGCTGAGCAGCGCCTACATACGCCCCGTCTAAAATTCTTTCCATGAGCGAATCCACGCTCTCGATCGCGCCCGCCTTCGGCGAGCTGGAGGAGCATCGGGCATCGCTGACCGCCTACTGCTACCGGATGCTCGGCTCGCCCTTCGATGCGGAGGACGCCGTCCAGGATGCGTTCGTGCGGGCGTGGCGCAGCCGCGACCGATTTGAGGGGCGCGCGGCATTGCGATCATGGCTGTACCGGATCGCCACCAACGTGTGCATCGACATGCTCAAAAGCCGAGAGCGGCGCCACCTGCCGATGGACATTGGTCCCGCGGTGGAGCCTCTCGAGAAAAACCTCCACACGCGGCCCGAGGCGACCTGGTTGGAGCCGATCCCGACGCCGCTCATCGCGCCGGAAAGAGACCCCGCGGACGTGGCGGTGGAAAGGGAGTCGATCCGGCTGGCCTTTGTCGCCGCCCTACAGCATCTGCCGGCGCGCCAGCGGGCCGTGCTCATCCTCCGCGAAGTCCTGCGCTGGCAGGCTGTGGAGGTCGCCGAGCTTCTCGACACCTCGGTGGCCTCGGTCAACAGCGCCCTGCAGCGGGCTCGAACCACGCTCGAAAAGAGCAAGGTGAGCGCCTCGGATCCATTGCCAAGATTGAGCGGCTCCGACCACGCGATGCTGGAGCGCTACGTCGCCGCGTTCGAGCGCTATGACGTGTCAGCCCTGACCGCTCTGATCCGGGAAGACGCGACCCAATCGATGCCGCCTTACGACATGTGGTTGAGCGGTCGCGACGACATGATGGCCTGGTGGTTTGGGCCGGGGATCGGCTGCCGCGGGTCGCGTGTCATTCCTGCCGTCAGCGCCAACGGAATGCCGACGTACGGGCAGTACAAGCCCAGCCCGAACGGCGGTCATGAGCCATGGGCGCTTCAGGTCCTCGAGCTGTCAGGCGGCCGCATCGCCGGCATCACCTTCTTCCTCGACACCGCGCGGCTGTTTCCTCTATTCGGCCTGCCGCCCCGGCTCGACTCGTAGAACTCCCGCCAGGCCGCAGAGATCGATCAGCTCGAGCAGGGACCTGCTCGCGTTTTCGAGGCGTAGATCGCCGCCATTTCTCCGAACGGCAACCTGCAAGCGTGCGATCCGGTCGATCGTCCCCGCATCAGGTTCCTCCATAGGGGCGCAGTCCAGGGTGATCGTGCCGATCGTCATCACCTGTATAGACCGAATCCGCGGCTGAAATCATCGGCCCGACCGATGAGTTATCAAGCGCATGGCGTCTAAACCAGCATGAGAAACACCCGGTGGCTATCGCTGACTGTCCTCTGCACAGGTTTTCTGCTGATCGTGGTCGACATGACGATCGTGAACGTCGCACTTCCATCGATCCAGCGGGACCTGGGCTTTTCGCCATCTGGGTTGGCCTGGGTCATCAACGCGTACCTGATCGCGTTCGCCGGGCTCCTGCTCCTCGCCGGCCGTCTCGGCGACCTGTTCGGTCGCAAGCGCGTGTACCTGGTCGGGCTCGGCATCTTCGTCTCCGCATCGGTGCTGTGCGGCCTGTCGTTCAACCAGCCGATGCTGATCGCCGCCCGCTTCATCCAGGGCATCGGCGGCGCCGTCAGCGCCGCGGTCATCCTCGCGATGATCGTGACGCTGTTCCCGAAGCCTGACGAGCAGGCCAAGGCATTCGGTGTCTTCAGCTTCGTCGCGTCCGCGGGCGCAGCCGTCGGCCTGCTAGCGGGAGGCTTGATCACCCAGGCGGTCAGCTGGCACTGGATCTTCTTTGTCAACGTCCCGCTCGGCGTCGTCACGGCCGCGGCGTCGGCTCGGCTGCTCGCGTCCGATCGCGGGATCGGAATCGGTCGAGGCGCCGACGTCGTCGGCGCGGTCCTGGTCACGGCCGCCTTGATGCTCGGCGTGTACACGATCGTCGAGTCGTCCGTCTACGGGCTCGGCTCGCTCCACACCGTCGTCTTCGGCGCGATGGCGCTCGCGCTGCTGGGCGCTTTCATCGTTCGCCAGGCGCTGGCAAGCAACCCGCTTCTGCCGCTGCGCGTGTTCGCCTCGCGCAAGCTTTCCGCCTCGAACGTCGTGCAGGCGCTGATGACAGCCGCCTTCTTCGGGTTCTTCTTCATGGGCTCGCTCGACCTGGAGCGGGTCCTCGGCTATGGCCCGATGGCGATTGGATTGGCGTTCCTGCCGGTAGCCGTCGTCATGGCCGTCTTTTCGATCCGCTTCTCGGCGCAGCTGATCACCAGGTTTGGCCCGGTGCCTGTGCTCGGGGCGGGTCAGGCGGTCGTCGCGGTTGCGCTGGCGATGCTCGGGTTTGGACCCACGAACGCCAACTACCTGGTTCACCTGCTGGTTCCGCTGGCCCTGCTCGGCCTGGGCGGCGGCCTCTCATTCCCCTCGCTGACCATCATCGCGATGTCGGACGTTCGGCCTGCCGACGCCGGCCTGGCGTCCGGGATCCTCAACACGACCGGGCAGGTTGGCGGCGCGCTCGGTCTCGCGGTGCTCGCAACGCTGGCGGGCTCGCGCACTCTCACCCTGGTCCACCAGGGTGCCGGCAGCGCCGCCGCGCTCGCGGGTGGATATCACCTGGCGTGGTTGGTCGGCGCAGGTACCGTCGTCATCACGCTGGCTCTCGCCATGTCGGTGCTTCGGACCAGGACGTCGTTGCCCGTGGAGATTCCACAGGCCGACCGCGAAGCGGCGGCGTAGGCGCGGGAGCCGTCTCGCGGCTTCGTAAACTGGGCTCGTGAGAGCCGAGCAGCGAGTCGGAGCATCGGACGTGTGGCCCGAGCTTCCATACATGGCCTGGAAGGACACGCTCGAGACGCTGCACATGAAGCTGCAGGTCGTGGGCAAGCTGAGGCTCGCGCTCAGCCCACCCGAGCCTCAATGGGCGCACGTGCCTCTGTACGTGACCGCGCGCGGCCTGACCACCACGCCGATGGAGTCGGCGGGCACCATCTTCCAGGTGGATGTCGATCTCATCGACCACCACGTCTTGATCCGGACGACACGCGGCGACGTCCGGCCGGTGGCGCTCGGGAATGGATCCGTGGCCGCGTTCTACGCCGAGCTCATGTCCAACCTCGAGGCCCTGGGGATCGAAGTTCACATGCGAGCCGTGCCCGACGAGGTTCCCGATCCGATTCCGTTTGCGGAGGACACCGTCCACGTCGCATATGAGCCGGAATGGGCGAATCGATTCTGGAGAGTGCTGTCTCAAGTCGACCTTGTCTTCAAGGAGCATCGTTCGAGATTCAAGGGCCGGACCACGCCCGTGAATTTCTTCTGGGGCTCGTTTGATCTGGCCTGCACCAGGTTTTCGGGCCGGCCCGCCGACCCGCCCGACGGAGCCGGGGTGATCGCCCGGGGGTCGGCGGACGCCGAGCAGATCTGCGGCGGCTTCTGGCCGGGGTTCCAACGGTTCCCGCAGGCGGCCTTTTTCTCCTACACGTATCCGAAGCCGGACGGGATCGAACAGGTGACGATCGAACCTTCGGCCGCGGGCTGGAACGCAGACCTGGGGGAGTTCGCGCTGCTCTATGAGGACGTCCGCAAGAGTCCATCTCCCCGCGACCAGATCTTGCGATTCCTCGAGAGCACATACGCGGCCGGTGCGCGCCTGCGAGACTGGGACCCGAACCTGGTCGCCGTCAGCTGACGCGATCGGTGTACGGACAGAGCGCCCGCATCTACGACCTCCTCTATGTGGGGTCCGGGATCAAGGACTACCCGGCCGAGTCGGCCGAGCTGGATCGGATCATCCGAGAGACGAACCCGACAGCGCGGACTCTTCTCGATGTGGCGTGCGGCACCGGCGCTCACCTGGTCGAGCTGCGGCGCTGGTACTCGGTCCAGGGGGTGGATCTCAGCCCGGCCATGCTCGCGGTGGCGCGCGGGCGGCTGCCCGGAGTGCCGCTGGCCGAGGCCGACATGCGAACCCTCGACCTGGGCCAATCCTTCGACGCGGTGACGTGTCTCTTCAGCAGCATCGGCTACATCACCGATCCTTCCGAGATGCGATCCGCCATCGCCCATATCGCCGCGCATGTGGCGCCCGGCGGAGTGCTGATCCTCGACGGCTGGGTGCGCCCGGACCACTGGCGCGAGGGCATCCGTCCGGAGCCGGACATCGCGCAAGACGACGAGGTCCTCGTCGTCCGCCTCTCGGTCAGCCGTCGAGCGGGGAACATCACCGAGCTGGACATGCATCACCTGGTGCAGACCAGCGGCGGGATCGAGTACTTCGTGGAGAGCCATCGTCTGGCCCTGACCAAAACCGAAGACTACGTCGCGGCGGTCGAGGGTGCGGGCCTGGCTGCGCGGATCATTCCCGATTACATGCCAGGCCGAGACCGGATCGTGGGCACGCGGCCCGGCTGATGTCCTTCGACTATCGGTTCGGCTGGTTCGCGGCCGGGGTGAGTTGGAGGACCGGGATCTCGCGATCGGTCTTCTTCTGATACTCGCGGTAGCGAGGCGCGATCGCGGCGACGCGCGCCAGCGCCGCCTCCCGCTCGCTCCCTTGCAGGGACTCCACGTCAGCCAGCAGCTTGCGGTTGCCGACCTCGATCCAGATCTTGTCGGGGTTTTTGGCCAGGTTGATGAACCACGCCGGGTGGGTGCTCGCGCCGCCCTTGGATGCGACCACCAGCCAGGCGTCGTCTCCGTCCGGGAAGCCGCCGAGGACGTGGGTTCGTTCCTTGCCGGTCCTCGCGCCCACGGTCGTGAGCAGGACGATCGGGAAGCCCATCGCCCGCGGCTGCGTCGGCCCCGCGGTCCGGCGGTAGCGCGAGACCTGCATGTCGAGGAGGGGCTGAGCCAACCTCATCAGGCCCCTCTGGAAAGGCATGTTCGTTCCGCGGGTGCCTCGTGGCGGGATTTCGATCGGCTTCTTGGCGGGCATCAACAGCGAAATCGCGTGATCACCTGGGATGTTCCACCCGCTGTAGCATCGGCCGGTGAGCTCCATCGACTGGCTGCTTGCGCAGGCGAGAGCCGGCGCTCATAAGCCACAGAGCGGCCTGGCTCCTCAGCCACGGCTCCGGACCGCGATCCTGACGTGCATGGACGCGCGCATCGATCCGGTCTGGGTGTTCGGTCTCGGTCCCGGAGATGCGCATGTGCTCCGTAACGCAGGCGCTCGGGCGACTCCCGACGTCATGCGCTCTCTCGCCCTTTCGCAGGCCGTTCTCGGTACGCGTGAGGTGCTGGTGCTCGGCCACACAGGGTGCGCCTTGCTCGGACGGACGGAACACGAGCTCGCGGAGGTGATCCGCAGCAGGAGCGGGCACAAACCCGACCTGGAGATCGGCGTGTTTCAGGATCTCGACGAGGCGGTCGCAGAAGCGGTGGAGACGCTGCGCGAATGCCGGTTTCTTGCTCACCGCGACCAGATCAGCGGGTACGTCTACGACCTCGATGCAGGGACGGTGCGGCCTGTCGGCGTCAAAGAAGAACGTGACTCGACGACCCCACCCGCCATGCCGCTGACCGGCTTGAAGTGGCTGCGCGCCGATGTCCTGGACCTCAAGAGAGACCGACCGCGCCGGCACTGACATCGCCTTCGGCGAGGCGGCTCGGGCATAGTTAGCGGCCATGGCTCCCATCGTCGAGGTCGACCGGCTGTCCAAGCGGTTCGGCCGCGTTCGCGCGCTGCACGAGGTCTCGTTCCAGGTCGCCGAAGGCGAGGTCTTCGGGTTCCTCGGCCCCAACGGGGCGGGCAAGACAACCACGATCCGCATCCTCCTCGGGCTGCAGCACGCCGACGGAGGCACCGCCAGGATCGGCGGGTTCGACATCTGGACGGGCCACGCGAAAGCCGCCCGCCTGTTCGGTGCGACTCTCGAACAGCCCGCGCTGTACGGCTTCCTTTCGGGCCGCGACAACCTGCGGCTGTTCGCAAGGCTCCTCGGACCGGTCGACGAAAAACAGATCACCGAGCTGCTCGGCCAGGTCGGGATGACCGAACGAGGCGACGACAAGGTCAAGCGCTACTCCATGGGCATGAGGCAGCGCCTGGCCCTGGCCCAGGCGATGCTCGGCAAGCCGCGCCTGCTGATCCTGGACGAGCCGACCAACGGCCTCGACCCCAACGGCATCCACGGGCTGCGCATCCTCCTGCGCAAGCTCGCCACCGAGCAGGGTCTGACGATCTTCTTCTCGAGCCACCTGCTCTCCGAGGTCGAGGAGCTGTGCGACCGGGTGGTCGTCCTGCATCGCGGCGAGGTCAAGGCGGCAGGTCCTCTCAGCGAGCTCATGAACATCAAGGGATTCCAGTACCGCATCGACGTATCCGACGTCGACAAGGCGATGGAGGTCGTGCGCTCCATCGATGGCGCCACGGTGGAGCGCAGCACCATCAAGGACTCGATCACCGTGAGCTCGGACAAGGATGTAGCTCGGATCGTCAACCGCGCCTTGGTGACGGCGGGCATCGGAGTCGACCAGCTCGTGCACACGCAGCGAGGGCTCGAGGACGTGTACATCGAGCTCACCGGTGTGCAGCGTGGGAGCCTGCTGGGCACGCCGCCGCCGCCGCCGCCTCCGCCGTCTCCACCGATAGGAGACCGCGCCTGATGCTGCTCCTCAGCCTTATTCGCATCGAGCTCCAGAAAACCTGGCGCAGCCGCTGGGTCGTGTTCGCAGTGATGGCCGGCATTTTCTTGCTGATCGCCGGCGGCCTCTACACCTACTACGTCATCAGCCAGCACCGGTGGAACCCGCCGGTAGCGGTCGCGTGGCAGACCACGCTGCGCGACGAGATCGCCTCGAACCAGTCGTCCATCGCGCAGCTGCAGCAGATCAAACAGCAGCAGCCTTCACGGGGTGAGCTGAGGGGCGGTTTCAGCATCGATGATGAAATCGCGCGCGAGAAGCAGTCGATCGCCGACGACCAGTACCTGCTCGACAACAACATCGCACCGCTGCAGTCCTATTCGATCACTCTGGCCAGCCTGTTCGCCCTCGGCGGCATAGTCATGTTCCTGCTCATTCGCATCTTCGGATGGCTGGCCTCGGAGCAGATCGCCGGCGAACGCTCGGACCGCACGATCGCCATATTGCTCAGCCGCCCAATGAGCCGCGACCAGCTGCTCCTGGCGAAGGCGGTCGCCTCGTTCCTCATCAGCCTGGTGGTCGTGCTGGCGACGCTGGTGGTCGTCTTCGCGATGGTCGCTTTCATCGAGGGCTCGGTGGGGCCGCTGACGGGAGACGTCGCGATCGCGGCCAACGGCGGCAAGGCGCTCGGGCCGGGCAACCTCGTGGTCATATCGGTCCCGCTGTTCGTCCTCATGAGCGTCGGCGCCACGATGCTGGGTGTTCTCTGCGTTCAGGGCATGAGCTTTCTCATCTCCGTGGTCACGGGAAGGTGGGCCGCGATCGGGATCACGCTGGCGGTGCTCTTCGGGCTGCCGCTCGTGAGCGGGATTGTGACCATCATCATCACGCTGATCAGCGGAGATCCCAAGAACGCGCATTTCCTCAGCTACCTCTTCGTCAATGTGCTTGCCCCGGTGTCGTCGATCGCTCCAGTGTTTGGAAACGGGCCGACATCCGCCGGGACGGGCATGAACGAGTTCGGAACCGAGATCGCCACCCTGGCCGTATGGACCATCGCCTTCTTCGTCGCGGCGTGGCTGCTGTTCCACCGCAAGCAAGAAGCCGGCTAGGAAAGCACCCGCTTCGCCTTCAGCTCCGAGCGAGGCAGCGAGCCGGCCGGGACCACGCGGCAGCCCAGGCGCACGCCCAGCGCGTGGCGGAGGTCTGCCTCGAGCCGCTCGGTCGAGGAGTCGTCTCCGATGATCTCGAGCAGGATCGTCACCTCGTCCATCTGCTGCTCTCGCCGCCGCTCGATGGCGAACTCGGCCACACGCGGGTGCCGGCGCACGATGTCCTCGACCTGCGACGGGAAGAAGTTGACGCCCCGCACGGTGAACATGTCGTCGACCCGGCCGCGGATGCCGCCGGCCAGCTTCATGAACCGGCTTCCGCAGGAGCACGGCTCGTGCGAGACGCTGACGCGGTCGCCCGTGCGGCAACGGATCAACGGCATCCCCCAGCGCCCGAGGTTGGTCGCCACGAGCTCGCCCTCCGAGGCAGGCCTGCCTTGCGAGTCGAGGACCTCGAAGATGTACTCCGACTCGACCAGGTGGACCCCGTCGCGCTGCGAGCAGCTGTGCCCGGTCGGCCCGAGCTCGGTCATCCCGGTGTGGTCGAAGCAGGCGGCGCCGAACGCGGCCTCGATCGCCGCGCGCGTCGCCGGGATGCCCGCCCCGGGCTCGCCCGCATGGATCGTGACCCGCAGCGGCGAGGCGGTCAGGTCGACGCCGACGTCTTTGGCCACGTCCGCCATGCGCAGGGCGTAGGTCGGCGTCGACATCAGGACCGTCGACTGAAGGTCGACCAGGCTGCGAACGCGCTGCTCGGTGGTCATGCCGGCCCCGGAGATGGCCAGGGCGCCCAGCTGCTCAGCGCCGTCGAAGGCCGACCAGAAACCGATGAATGGCCCGAAAGAGAACGCGAAGAAGACCCGATCGCCGCCACGAACGCCCGCGGCCCTGTAGACATGGTCCGCCCAGATCGAGAGCCACCAGGACCAGGATTCCGCCGTGTCGAGCCAGCGCAGGGGGCGGTCGCCGCTGGAACCCGACGTCTGGTGCACGCGGACGAAGCGGTCGACCGGATGTGTGAGGTTGGTGCCGAAGGGTGGATGCGCGGCCTGGTCGGCGACGAGATCGCCCTTGGCGGTCAGGGGCAGGCGCTCGAAGTCGTCCCAGCCATTCACGTTGGTGAGCCGCGCTCGCCAGAACGGGTTGCTGCGCAGGACGCCGTCGAGCCCCGCGCGCAGTTTCGCCAGCTGCAGCGCCCGAAGCTCGTCCTGGCTAGCCTGTGACTGCGCGGTCGCCGATCTCAAGGACCGAATCCAGGATCTCGAAACCCTCGTCCAGCTCCGCCTCGGTGATGCACAGCGGCGGGTTGGTCATCACGATGTTCCAGCGCACGAAGGTATGCATGCCCGCCTCGATGAGCGCCTTGCCGATCGCCTTCATCTCGGGCGAGGTGCCGTTGAACGGTGCGAGCGGCTCGAGCGTCTTGCGGTCGCGCACGAGCTCGAGCGCGCCGAAGAGCCCGATCGACCTCGCTGCCCCGACGCAGGGATGGCGCTCCATCAGCCGGCGGTGGTGCTGAGCGAGCACGGCGCCCATCCGCTGCGAGTTGCCGACCATGTCGTCCTCTTCGTAGGCCTGGATCGCACCCAGGGCAGCCGCGCATCCGAGCGGATGGCTGTTGTAGGTGAGGCCGCCGTAGAAGACGTGCTGGTCGAAATAAGACGCCACCTTCGGCCGCATACCCACCGCGCCCAGGGGCGCATAGCTGCTGGTGAGGCCCTTGGCCAGGGTGATCAGGTCGGGGACGACGCCCCAGTGATCGACGGCGAACCACCGTCCGGTGCGGCCGAACCCAGTCATGATCTCGTCGCAGATCATCAGGATCCCGTAGCGGTCGCAGAGCTCGCGCACGCCCTCGAGGTAGCCGTCGGGCGGGATGAGGATGCCATTGGTGCCCGTGATCGGCTCGAGGATGAACGCGGCGATGGTCTCCGGCCCTTCCAGGCGGACGACCTCCTCGAGGTTCCGCAGAGCCTCGTCCGCTCGATCTGTGCCGCGTTGAACGCCGTGGTAAGGGTCGGTCACGTGCACCACCGCGCCCGCGTACTCGTTGGTCCAGCGCCGGGGATCGCCGGTAGCCTGGATCGCCGTTCCGGTGGAGCCGTGGTACGAGCGGTACCGGGCCAGGATCTTGGGCCGGCCGGTGACCGTGCGCGCCATCTTGATGGCGTTCTCGTTGGCGTCCGTGCCGCCGAGCGTGAAGAAGACCTTGTCGATGTCGCCCGGCAGCAGCTCGGCGAGCTTGCGGCCCAGCCGCGCCCGGGGCTCGTGGGCCATGAACGGGCTGATGTAGGGAAGCTGGTCGGCCTGGCGCTTGATCGCGTCGATGATCCGGCGGTCGCCGTGCCCAGCGTTGACGCACATGAGCTGGCTGTTGAAGTCGATGAATCGCCGGCCGTCGGCGGTGTGGAAGTAGACCCCCTTGGCCGAGGTCACCGGCAGCGGCGCCAGGGCGGCCTGGGCCGACCAGTCGTACAGCGTGTGCCGCAGGCAGAGCTCGGTGATCTCCTCCGCGCTGAGTGCCTTGACCGTCTCGATCGCCATCTCGGGGTGATCCTACCTCCCACGGCGGTGACTGTTTGACAGCGCAACCATCCGGGTGTTTATATCCCCTCAGGACGCCCTGTCTTGTTAGGCGCCCGCGCGGGTCGTTTTCTGGGAGGGCAGGACGATGTTTCCAGCCGCTTTCGACTATGGCGCCCCGACGACACTCGCCGAAGCGCTGGCAGTCCTCAAAGAGAGGGGCGACGACGCCAAGGTAATGGCGGGCGGCCAGAGCCTGATCCCTCTGCTCAAGCTGAGGTTCGCCCAACCGGCGTTGGTGCTGGACATCGGCCGCCTGCCGGCGATGAACGAAGTCGCCCGGCACGACGGCCATATGAGCGTTGGCGCGCTCGTGCGGCACGTCGACGTGGAGCGCGACCGCGAGCTGGCGAAGACCTTTCCCATCCTGGGCGAAGCGGCGCACTGGATCGCCGATCCACTGGTGCGCAACCGCGGCACGGTGGTCGGTTCCGTGTGCCACGCCGATCCGTCCGGCGACTGGGGCTCGGTGATGCTCGCCCTGGGCGCCGAGGTGGTCGCCCGGTCTGAGTCGGGCGAGCGTGTCATCCCGGTCGCCGGCTTCTTCCAGGACCCGTTCACGACCGCGTTGAAGCCGGACGAGATCGTGACCGAGATCCGGATCCCCATCCCGCAGGGGCCGTCGGGAGGCGCCTACAACAAGCTCGAGCGCAAGGTGGGTGATTTCGCCACGGTCGCGGTGGCGGTCCAGCTGGAGCTGGACGGCGGCAAGGTAGCCAAGGCCGGGATCGGCCTGACGTCGGTCGGGCCGACCAACATCAAGGCGGTCGACGCGGAGAAGGCACTCGCGGGACACGAACCCACGGACGAGGTCATCCGCGAGGCGGCACGGCTCGCGGCCGCCGCCGCCGAACCCAAGGATGACGTCCGAGGCACCGCCGCATATAAGAAGGACGTGGTTCGGGTATTCGTGCAGCGCGGCCTGCACACCGCGCTCGGCCGGGCTCAGGAGGTGAGGGCATGAAGGTGACCATGCGAGTCAACGGCGCCGAGCGAAGCGGCGACGTGGAACCCCGCGTCCTCCTGGTCGACTTCCTGAGGACCAACCTCGCGCTGACCGGCACCCATGTCGGCTGCGACACGACCAGCTGCGGCGCCTGCACCGTGCTGCTCGACGGCGAGCCGGTCAAGTCATGCACGCTGCTGGCCGTCCAGGTCGAGGGCCGGGAGATCAAGACGGTGGAAGGCCTGGCGCAGGGCGGCGCGCTCTCGCCGGTCCAGGTCGGCTTCCACGAGGAGCACGGCCTCCAGTGCGGCTTCTGCACGCCGGGGATGATGCTTGTCAGCACGGCGCTGCTCGAGCGCAACCCCGACCCCTCTGAGGAGGAGATCCGCTGGGCGATCAGCGGCAACATCTGCCGCTGCACGGGCTACATGAACATCGTCAAGGCGATCCAGCACGCGGCCAGGGCGCAGCAAGCGGCTGCCGCGGCGCCGGTAGGGGCGGCCGTCCCGGCCGGAGGTGGCGAATGAGCAGCACCATGCACATGCACGGCGGCATCGGAGAATCGATCAAGCGCAAGGAAGACGGCCGCTTCCTCCGCGGCAAGGGCAACTACATCGACGACCTGACCCTGCCGGGCATGCTGCACATGGCGATCCTGCGCAGCCCGCACGCGCACGCCCGCATAAAGTCGATCGACACGAGCGCCGCAGGCGCGAAGCCGGGCGTGGTGGCGGTCGTCACCGGGGAGCTGATGGCGCAGCACAAGCTGGCGTGGATGCCGACCCTCAGCGGCGACACCCAGGCCGTCCTGGCCACCGACAAGGTGCGGTTCCAGGGCCAGGAGGTGGCTGCCGTCATCGCCGAGACCAAGTACCAGGCGGAGGACGCGCGCGACGCCATCGTGGTCGACTACGAGGTCCTGCCCGCCGTCATCAGCCCCGACGGGGCGAAGGCGACCGGCGCCCCCCTGATCCGAGACGACAAGGAGGGCCAGCAGGACAACCACATCTACCACTGGGAGTCCGGAGACAAGGCCAGGACACAGGCGGCCTTCGCCAAGGCCGCGAAGGTGGTGAGGCTGCACACCTTCTACCCGCGTTGCCACCCCGCGCCCCTGGAGACGTGTGGCTGCGTCGCTGACGTTAATCCCGCCACCGGCAAGGCAACCATCTACATGACCAGCCAGGCGCCCCATGCGATCCGCACCGTGTTCGCGCTGGTCACCGGGCTCCCGGAGCAGAACATCCGGGTCGTCTCGCCCGACATCGGCGGCGGTTTCGGGAACAAGGTGCCCGTGTACCCCGGCTACGTGGTCGCAACGGCGGCCAGCCTCTTGATCGGCCGGCCGGTCAAGTGGATCGAGGACCGCAACGAAAACCTCATCTCGACCGGTTTCGCGCGCGACTTTCACATGACCGGCGACCTTGCGGTGGACGCCGGCGGCAAGATAACGGCCCTGCGGGTCCATCTCGACAGCGACAACGGCGCCTTCTTCTCGGACGCGCAGCCCAGCAAGTTCAAAGCCGGGCTGTTCCACATCGTCACCGGCTCGTATGACATCCCCACGGCACACGTAACGGCTGACGGCTACTACACCAACAAGGCGCCGGGCGGTGTCGCGTACCGGTGCTCGTTCAGGGTCACGGAGGCTAGCTATCTGATCGAGCGGCTCGTCACCAACGCGGCGCTCGAGCTCGGCCTCGACCAGGCCGAGTTCCGCATGAACAACTTCATTCAACCCGAGCAGTTCCCGTACACGTCGGCGACCGGCTGGATCTACGACAGCGGCGACTACCCGAAGGCCATGAACGTGGCGCTCGACAAGCTCGGCTACGACGAGCTCAAGAAGGACGTCGAGGCGCGCCGAAAGAAGGGCGAGGTGACGGGCATCGGCATCGCGAGCTTCACCGAGGTCGTGGGCGCGGGACATGGCGCGGACTTCGACATCCTCGGGCTGCGGATGTTCGACAGCGCCGAGTTGCGTGTGCACCCGACCGGCAAGGCGCTTTTGCGCATGGGCACGAAGTCACAGGGCCAGGGCCACGAGACGACCTTCGCCCAGATCGTCGCCGAGGAGCTGGGCATCCCCGCCGCCGACATCGCCGTCGAGGAGGGCGACACGGACACGGCGCCCTACGGCCTGGGCACCTACGCGTCGCGCAGCACGCCGGTGGCCGGCGCGGCCACGGCGATGGTGAGCCGCAAGCTGCGCGAGAAGGCCCGCAAGCTGGCATCGCACCTGCTCGAGGCGGCCGAGGAAGACCTCGAATGGGAGCGGGGCAAGTTCTTTGTGAAGGGCTCGCCCGACCGGGCCAAGACCATCCAGGAGATCGCCTTCGCCGCCTATACCAACCTGCCCGAGGGAATGGAGGCGGGCCTGGAAGGGGTCCACTATTACGACCCGCCGAACATGACCTACCCGTTCGGCACCTACGCCGTCGTGGTCGACATCGACAAGGGCACCGGACAGGTCAAGGTCAAGAGGATGGTGGCGGTCGACGACTGCGGCGTCCGCATCAACCCGATGATCGTCGAAGGCCAGATCCACGGCGGCCTCACCGAGGGCTTCGGGATCGCCTTCATGGAGCTGATCACGTTCGACAGCGATGGCAACTGCATCGGCTCGAACTTCATGGACTACCTGATCCCGACCGCGTGGGAGACGCCGAAGTTCGAGGTCGGCGAAACCGTCACCCCATCGCCGCACCACCCCCTGGGGGCAAAGGGCGTCGGCGAATCGGCGACGGTGGGTTCGCCCGCGGCATACGTCAACGCGGTGATCGACGCGCTCTCCCCATACGGCATCACCAACATCGACATGCCGGTCACATCGGACAAGGTATGGGCGGCTCTACGCTCTAAGGGGGTGACCGAATAGCCGACGACATCCTGGACCTGCTGCGTGAGTACGCGGCCGGCGGCACGCCGTGTGCGCTCGCGACCGTCGTCCGTTGCGAGCCGCCGACGTCTGCCCGGCCCGGAGACAAGGCGATCATCACCGCTGACGGCCGCCTCCGCGGCTGGATCGGCGGCAGCTGCTCCGAGCCCGTCGTCCGGCGCGAGGCGCTGAGGGCCCTCGCCGAGGGAACGCCGCAGCTCGTGAAAATTGTCGCCGCGCATGAGGTCAAACAGTCGAGAAAGCGTGGCGAGCTGACCGTGGCCACGAGCTGTCCGAGCGGCGGATCGCTGGACATCTTCATCGAGCCGCGGCTGCCACGCCCGCTACTGCTCGTGTTCGGTGACAGCCCGGCGGCGGAGACGCTGGCCAGGCTTGGCGAGCTGACCGGGTTCCGGAGCCGGACCGTCGGCCAGGCCGAGCTCGCGACGCTCACCGTTCGGGACGCCGAAGCCTGGGCCGTCGTCGCCACGATGGGGCATTACGACGAGGAGGCCCTGGAGGCTGCGCTCAGCCATCCTGGCGTCGACGTAAGCCTCGTCGCCAGCACCCGGCGGGCGGCGGCGGTGCGGGCGGCGCTGCTGGCGCGCGGCCTCGACAAAGCGACACTGGACCGAGTCAGAGCGCCGGCCGGCAAGGTGCGCGGCGCGACGCAGGAGGAGATCGCGCTCCTCGCCCTGGCGGACGTGGTCACGGCTCGAAAGGGGCGCGGCCGCCGGCCCACAGCGGCGGAGCCACCGGCGGTCGTCTTCGTGACCGACCCCGTGTGCGGCATGACCGTCGATCCGCTCACCGCCGGCCACGAGGCAGTGCACGACGGGCGCACGTACTGGTTCTGCTCCGCCGGCTGCCAGGCCGAATTCGAAAAGACGCCCGGGCGTTTTCTCCGTCCGATCGAGGCTTGATGCGCTCGGCGGGCGTTGTGCTCGCCGCCGGGTCGTCACGGCGGATGGGTAGGCCCAAGCAGCTCCTGGATGTCGGCGGCCGGCCCCTGCTCGAGGTCGTGCTCGGGCACGCCAACGCCTCCCGGCTGGATGACGTAATCGTGGTCCTCGGCGCCGGGGCGGACGAGATCCAGGCTCAGGTCGATCTCGGGCGGGCTCGCGTCGTGGTCAACCCTGACCACCAGTCGGGCATGGCCTCGTCGCTGCGCACTGGCCTCGCCGCACTCGACGACGACGTGGACCGCGCGATGGTCATCCTGGGCGACCAGCCCGACGTCGCCGGCCGAATCGATCGCTTGCTCGAGCTGCAGATGGAATCCGGGCTGCCAGCGGCAGCGCTGAGCTTCGGCGGCCTCCTGCATCCTCCCGTTCTGCTGGTGCGGGAGCTGTGGGGCGACGTGATGGCGCTCGAAGGCGACGTCGGCTGCCGCGCCGTCATCCGCGCGCGGCCGGAGCTGGTGGCGCCCCTTGCCGTTGGCGAGCTCAGGCACCCGGTCGACGTGGACACCCCAGACGACTACCGCCGCTGGGCGGGTGAGGCGAGCACTTGAGCACCGACGGCTGGATCGGCCGTCCTCTCCGCAGGTACGAGGACCCGCCGCTCATCCAGGGCCAGGGCCGTTTCGCGGCCGACTTCAATCCGGCAGGCACGGTCCACATCGCTGTGTGCCGCGCGGGCGTGCCTCGGGCCAATGGCCTGTCCGTCGACCTGTCGGTGGCGACGCGCATGCCCGGGGTCGTCGGAGCCTGGGCGGCCGGCCAGCTGGGCCTGGCGGACGACTTCATGCCCGATGCGCCTCCCGAGCCGCCGCGCATTCGGCGCCCAGTCCTGGCCAGCGACGACGTCCGTTTCGAAGGCGAGGCGGTCGCCGTGGTCGCGGCTGAGACCGACTACCAGGCCCACGACGCAGCCGACGCCATCGTGGTCGACCTGAGCCCGATCGAAGAAGCGGCGGACGCCCTGCCGGCCCAGACGTTTCGAATCGGAGATGCAAATCAGGCCGTCGATGGTGTAGCCGTGCGGGTGCATCAGCGCTTTCGGATGGCACGCATCTGCGGAGCGGCAATGGAACCGCGCGCGGCGTTCGCGCAATGGGATGACGCCGCCAAGATGCTGACGATCCGCGCCACGGTCGGGGGAGTGCACGCGCTGCGCGACGCTGTCGCTCGCTCTATGGGCATCGAACCCAGGCAGGTGGTCGCCCTGGCTGAGGACGTCGGCGGGAGCTTCGGGGCCAAGAACCACCCATACCCCGAGTACATCATGGCGGCCGCGATCAGCCGCATGCTCAATCGCCCGGTGCGTTGGGTGGCGAGCCGTTCTGAGGACGGTCACACCACCGGCCAAGCCCACGCGGCCGACCTCGACCTCGAGATCGGAGCCGATCGGGACGGCAAGCTCGCCGGCCTGCGCGGATCGCTCGCCTGGCAGGTCGGCGCTTACGTCGGAATGGGCGCGCTCCAGGACCGGAGCATGGCGATTCACACGATGTCCGCATATCGGATGCCCAACCTCGACATCGAGGTGCAGCCGCGCCACTCGGACACGCCCCCGGTCGTGTTCATCCGCGGCGGGGGCCGCCCGGTCGGAAACTTCGCCATCGAGCGGATGATCGACCGGCTCGCGCGCCGCCTCGGCTTCGACCCGATCGAGCTGCGCCGCCGCAACCTCATCCAGCCGTCCGACATGCCGTTCGCGACCGGCCTAGGCCCGATCGTCTACGACGGCGGCGACTACCCGCGACTCCTGGATCTGGCCGTCGAGCGGGCCGGCGCGGCCGCCGTTCGCGAGCGACAGCGCGCCGGCGAACCGCTGGGCGTGGGCGTGGCCATGTGCGTGGAATCGACGGGAATCGGGCTGGCCGAGCCGTCGCGGGTGGCGATCCTTCCCGACGGCACGGCGAGGGTCTTCACCGGCGCGACGCCGCAGGGCCAGGGCCACCGCACGTTCTTGGCCCAGGTCGCCGCCGATCGCCTGGGTTGGCCAATCGACCGCATCGAAGTCCATGCCGGCGACAGCCGAGATGTCGGCTTTTCGATGGTCACGGCCGGCAGTCGCACCGCGCTCGAGGTGGGCAACTCGGTGGCCATGTCGGCGGCATCCGCGAGGAAGCTGATCCTGGACCGTGCTTCTGAGATGCTGGAGGCCTCAGCCGAAGACCTTGTGGTCGGCGCGGAGCACGTGGCGGTTCGCGGCGTGCCGGACCGCAGCGTCTCCATCGCGGAGGTGGTCGGCGACGGACTCGAGGCGACGGCGACGTGGGATACGAAGGGGCGGCCGGCGTGGGCGTCGAGCTGCCACGTGGCGGTGGTCGAAGTCGACGCCGAAACGGGTGGCGTCGACGTCACCCGCTACGTCATCGCGCACGACTCCGGCCGGCCGATCAATCCGCTCACGCTCGATGGCCAGCTTCACGGGGGGTATGCGCACGGGCTCGGCTACGCGCTGTTCGAGGAAGCGATCTATTCGCCCGATGGCAATTTCGTCTCGCCATCGTTCCTCGACTACACGATCGTCAGCGCCCCGGAGCTTCGCCACGAGCCTGAGCTCATCCATACAGAGACGCCGACGGCGCACAACCCCGAAGGGATCCGCGGCGTCGGTGAAGCGGGGACCATCGCCGTGCCCGCCGCGATCGCGAATGCCGTCGAAGATGCGCTGATCGCGATGGGTCACGACGTCTGCGTCGACCAGGTGCCCATCACGCCGCAGCGCGTTTGGGACCTGATCCACGCAAGGAGTTAGGCGAGCCTCATCGCTCGACCGGCGGCACATCTTCGGCGATGACCTCACGGGCCCGGAGCCGCTCGAGGCTCTGCATCCGTGATTGGGCCCGAGGTCCCAGGCGGTCGAGCACGGCGGCCACCATCGCCTCGACGACCGCGGTCGCGCCGACCAGCGAGTCGAACGGGCCAACCGTCTCGACGCTGGTGACAAGCACCTGGCGCGCAAACGCCGAAGCCGGCGAGAGCCACGGATCCGTGAACAGCACGACGTTGCAGCCCTGGGTGGAGGCGACTCGCGCGCTCTCGATGGTGTCGGCCTGGTAGCGCCGGTAGTCGAACACGATCAGCACGTCGCCTTTGCGCAGGTCGATGAGCTGCTGGGCGGGAGCGCTCCGCTCAGCGTCGACCATCGAGATTCCCGGCCGGAGCAGGTGCAGCTGGCCGGCGAGGTAGCGGGCGAGCTGCGCGCTGACCCGGCCGCCGAGGACCAGGACGCGGCGCCTCACGTCGCACAAGAGCCCGACCGCCTCTTCGAAGTCGTGGTGGGACAGTTGCTCGACCGTCGCCAACAGGTTGCGCCGTGATACGTCGAGGGCGTCCGTGAGGAGCGACCCGGCTCCCCGTCCCGGCTGCTCGGAGCGGTACCGCTCCAACGGAGAGGAGAGTCGGTTCTGCACCTCGTGGCGCAGCACCTCCTGGAACTCCGGGTAGCCTCGAAAGCCGAGCTTGGTGATGAACCGGGTCACCGTGGGCGGGCTGACGCCGGCCCGCTCGGCGAACCGGGCGACGCTCTCCAGGCCGGCGATCGGGTACGAGGCCAGGAGCACCCGGGCGAGCTTCCGCTCGGCCGGGCTCAGGCCGGCCAGGTGGTGTCTGACCAGCTCGCCCACCCCAGACTCCGTCGTCGTTTCGTTTGTTACATCCCGGCCCAATCTGCCCGCTCCCGACACATCCTTGACAAGAATCCTATCCCCTGTTAGCTTCGCCGCAAGCCTGAGGGGAGGGCTGCCGTGCGCTGTGCGCAGCGCCGTTTGGGAGGATCAAGGGATGAGTGTGAAGGCCCAAGAATCGGACGTCGAGCAGCTCCATCGCATGGGCTACGCGCAGGAGCTCGCGCGGCGGATGAGCACCTTCTCCAACTTTGCCGTGTCGTTCACGATCATCTCGATCCTTTCGGGCTGCCTCACCCTGTACGCATATGGAATGAATACCGGCGGCCCGATCATCATGAACATCGGCTGGCCGTTGGTCGGAATCTTCGTGACCCTCGTCGGCCTGTCCATGGCCGAGGTCGCCTCGACCTATCCAACCGCCGGCGGACTCTACTACTGGGCCGCAAAGCTCGGCGGGAAGAACGGCGCGGCCTGGAGCTGGTTCACCGGCTGGTTCAACCTGCTGGGCCAGGTAGGTGTCACGGCCGGCATCGACTTTGGCGGCGCATTTTTCATGTCGGCCCTGTTCAACCAGCTCTTCAACTACACGCTGGACCCTCCGCACATCATCGCCATCTACGCGGTGATCCTTTTCGCGCACGGCCTGCTCAACACGTTCGGCATCCGGCTGGTGGCCATCCTCAACGACATCTCGGTGTGGTGGCACCTGGTCGGGGTCATCATCATCGTGGGCGCCCTCTTCTTCATCCCGTCGCACCACCAGTCGGCCTCGTTCATCTTCACCAACTTCGTCAACAACACCGGCTTCAGCTTCGCCGGCGCACCCATTTACGTTTTCCTCATCGGCCTCCTCCTGGCCCAGTACACGTTCACGGGCTACGACGCTTCTGCCCATATGACAGAAGAGACCCACAACGCCGCGGTGGCCGGACCGCGCGGGATCGTATGGTCGATCGTCGTCTCACTCTTTGCCGGGTGGCTGCTACTCATTGGTGTCACCTCAGCGATCCAGAACTACGCTGCCGAAGCCACAGCCGTAGTACCTCCCGCGCAGATCTTCGTCGACGCGGTCGGCAAGAACCTCGGCACCTTCCTGCTCTTCATCGTCGTCGGAGCGCAGTTCTACTGCGGCATGTCATCCGTGACCGCCAATTCGCGGATGATCTACGCCTTCTCGCGCGACGGCGCCGTGCCCGGCTCCCAGTTCTGGCACAAGATCAATCCGCGCACACGCACTCCGACCAACTCCATCTGGTTCGCCGCGGTCGGCGCTTTCATCCTCGGCCTCCCATACCTGTGGAACCCGGTCGCCTATGCCGCGGTGACGTCGATCGCCGTGATCGGGCTGTACATCGCGTACGGCATCCCGATCCTGTTGCGCCTGCTGGCAGGCGAGAAGTTCCAGCGCGGGCCGTGGCACCTCGGACGGTACAGCTACGTGATCGGATGGATCGCGGTGATCTGGATCGTCTTCATCGCCATCCTCTTCGTGCTTCCACAGCTTTCGCCCGGGAACACCCCGACGACTTTCAACTACGCCATCCTCGCGGTCGCGGTAGTGTTGGTTTATTCCGGAGGCTATTGGTTCCTGTCGGCGAAGAATTGGTTCAAAGGTCCAAAGGTGCAGGGGTCAGCTGAAGAGCTCGCGAAGATCGAGGCCGAGCTTGAGGCGGTCGGCGTTTAACCCACGCCCGAAAATCGGGATCACGGTCCACCCGCGGCGGGGCCTGGAGTACTTCGGGCCCTACCGCCGGGCGGTGGTCGCCGCGGGCGCCGAGCCGGTCGACCTGCTGCCTGGCACCAAGGCGCTCCCGGACGTCGACGGGCTCCTGCTCCCCGGAGGTTGGGACGTCGACCCTTCCTTCTATGGAGAGCGGAGGGACGAAAAGGTCGGGGAGACCGACCCCGAGCTCGATGAGACCGAGCTTGCGCTGTTCCGCCAGGCGCGCGAGCGCGACCTCCCGGTCCTTGGCATCTGCCGCGGCCAGCAGGTGATCAACGTGGCCATGGGTGGCTCGCTCGTGCAGCACCTGGAAGGTCACGAGGTGCGGGCGCTGGGGCGCAGCCACCTCGCCCACACGATCGAGGTCGACCCCACGTCCGAGCTTGGTCGGGCGGCGGGCGAGCACAAGATTCGCGTCAACAGCCTGCACCACCAGGCGATCAAAGACCTGGCCGAAGGCCTGCAGCAGACCGCCCACGGCGAGGACGGGACGGTGGAAGGCGTCGAATCGAGCGACGGCCTTATCGTTGCCGTGCAGTGCCACCCCGAGGAGCTCACCTCCGACCTGCCCTGGGCGAGGGCGCTCTTCGAGCGCTTCGTCGCCCGGGCTCGCAGACGCCGCACCAAGACGTCAAGGTAACGGCATGCTGACCAAGGAACAGCTGGCGGCCGGCGTCAAGGACGGCAGCATCGACACGGTCATCGTCGCCTTCACCGACATGCAGGGAAGGCTAATGGGCAAGCGCGTCGACGGCGAGTACTTCGTCGAGTCCGCCGCGCACGGCGAGCCGACCGAGGGCTGCAACTACCTGCTGACGGTCGACATGGAGATGGACCCGGTGCCCGGGTACACCATGGCGAGCTGGGAGCGCGGCTACGGCGACTTCGACCTGCTGCCCGACTTCGAAACCCTGCGCCGAATCCCCTGGCTCGAGGGCACGGCCCTGGTCCTGAGCGATGTCGCGTGGCACGACCGTTCACCGGTGAAGGCATCGCCGCGCCAGGTCTTGCGCGCGCAGATCGAGCGCGCGCGCAAGCTCGGCTTCGAGCCCATGTTCGGTTCGGAGCTGGAGTTCTACCTGATCAAGGAGACGTTCGCCGAGGCGCACGCCAAGGGCTACCACGACCTCACGCCGTCGGTGCCCTACAACCTCGACTACCACGTGCTCGCGACGAGCTACGACGAGCCGTTCATCCGTGCCGTGCGGAAAGGCATGAAGGAAGCCGGCATCCGCGTCGAGAGCTCGAAGGGCGAGGCGTGGCCGGGACAGCAGGAGATCAACTTCCACTTCGCCGACGCGCTGACGATGGCCGACAACCACGTCATCTACAAGAACGGCATCAAGGAGATGGCCAACCAGCATGGCTGCTCCGTGACGTTCATGGCGAAGCCCGACCATCGCTGGATCGGCAGCTCGTGCCACGTGCACTCCAGCCTGTGGACGGGCGGCCGCAACACGTTCGACGGCGAGTCGGAGACGTTCCGCCAGTACCTCGCCGGCCACATCGCCCATGCGTCGGAGCTGGCGATCTTCCTAGCGCCGAACATCAACTCCTACAAGCGCTACGCGGCCGGGACCTGGGCGCCGACCACGCTCGCGTGGGGTCACGACAATCGCACCTGTGGCTTCAGGATCGTCGGCCACGGCCAGCACCTGCGCACCGAGACCCGCATCCCCGGCGCCGACGTCAACCCCTATCTCGCGTTCGCCGCGCTCCTGGCGGCCGGCCTGCATGGCATCGAGCAGCGGCTGGAGCTGCCACCCGCATTCACAGGCAATGCATATGAGTCGGACGTGAAGAGATTCCCCCATGCGCTGCGCGAGGCCATCGCCGAGCTGGAGCACGGCACGATGGCGCGCGAGGCGTTCGGCGACGAGATCGTCGACCACTACCTCAACTACGCGCGCACCGAGCAGGCGCAGTTCGACAAGGTCGTCACCGGCTACGAGCGAGAGAGGCTGTTCGAGCGGGGATGACGGTGGCCGCCCATTCTCTGGAGGTCTTGAACCCGGCGACCGAGAAGCCGATCACAAAGCTCGATCGCGCCGGCGTGGACGAGACGGATCGCGCCGTGGGCAGGGCGAGAGCCGCCTTCCCGGCATGGCGCGCCGTCAAACCCGCGGACCGTGCCCGCCTGCTGCGCCGCATCGCGATGAAGGTCGAGGAGCACGGGGAGGAGCTGGCCCGCCTCGAGACCGCCAACGTCGGTAAGCCCATCGGCGACTCGCGCTGGGAGGTGGGCATGGTCGGCGACGTCTTCCACTTCTATTCGGGCGCGGTCGAGAAGCACTACGGCGAGACCATCCCGGTGGCAGGCGGGGTGGACATGACGTTTCGCGAGCCGCTCGGCGTGGTCGGGCTCATCGTGCCGTGGAACTTCCCGCTCATGCTCGCCAGCTGGAAGCTCGGGCCGGCGCTCGCGTGCGGCAACACGGTGGTCCTCAAGCCCGCCGAGCTGACGCCGCTCAGCGCGCTGCGGTTCGCCGAGCTCGCGCTCGAGGCGGGCCTGCCCGAGGGAGTGCTGAACGTGGTCGTCGGCCCGGGCTCGGTCGTGGGAGAGCGGCTGATCGCTCATCCGGACGTCGCCAAGATCGGTTTCACGGGTTCGACCGAGGTGGGCAGCCGCGTCATGGAAGGCGCGGCCCGAACAGTGAAGCGGGTCACGCTCGAGCTGGGCGGCAAGTCGGCCAACGTCGTCTTCGCCGATGCCGACCTGGAGAAGGCCGCTTCCGCCGCGCCTTCGGCGGTGTTCGGCAACGCGGGCCAGGACTGCTGCGCGCGGTCGCGGATCTTCATCGAGAGGTCGGTGTACGACCGCTTCGTGAAGCTGCTGGTCGACGCGACCGCACTTTTCCGCGTCGGCAACCCCGAGGACGCGGCCACCGAGATGGGCCCGCTGATCTCGGCGGACCACCGGAGCAAGGTGGCTTCGTTCGTCGAGGGCACGCCCCTTTATCGCGGCACCGCCCCCGACGGCGCAGGCTTCTGGTTCCCGCCCACGCTCGTGGAGGCGTCGAACCGCGACCGCGTCGCGCGCGAGGAGGTGTTCGGGCCCGTGGCGGCGGTCATCCCGTTCGGCGATGAGGAGGAGGCGGTGCGGTTGGCCAACGACACCCCGTTCGGATTGTCAGGATCGGTGTGGACCCGTGACGGGGCACGCGCCCTGCGCATGGCGCGAGCGATCGACACCGGTGTGCTCTCGATCAATTCCAACAGCTCGGTCCGCGTGGTGACGCCCTTCGGAGGCGTCAAGCAGTCGGGATTCGGACGCGAGCTGGGCATGCACGCGATGGACGGCTACTCGGACGTGAAGAACGTGTTCATCTCCACGGAGATCTAGATGGGCAGGCTCGAGGGCAGGGTCGCCGTCATCACCGGCGCCGCCGGAGGCATCGGCCGCGAGGCGGCGATCCTCTTTTCAGCCGAGGGGGCGCGCGTCTGCATCGCCGACATGGGCGTCGAGGCGGGCGAGAGGGCGGCGGCCGAGTGCAGGGAGGCCTTCTTCTTCAAGGCCGACGTGAGTGATCCTAAGAGCGTGCAGGCCATGTACGCGGAAACCGAAAAACGCTATGGCGGGATCCACGTGCTCTACAACAACGCCGGCATCATGCCGCCCGACGACGATTCCATCCTGACCACGGAGCCAGACGCATGGGATCGTGTCCAGGCGGTCAACGCAAAGGGCGTGTACCTGTGCTGCAAGTACGGGATCCCGTACCTGTTGAAGGCTGGCGGCGGTTCGGTGATCAACGTCGCCTCGTTCGTCGCCCTTGTCGGGGCAGCCACCTCGCAGATCGCGTACACCGCGTCCAAGGGCGCGGTCCTATCGATGAGTCGCGAGCTCGCGGTGCAGTTCGCACGGGAGGGAGTCCGGGTGAACGCGCTCTGCCCGGGCCCCGTGGAGACGCCGCTTTTGATGCGCCTGTTCTCCGAGACGCCCGGCGCTTACGAGCGACGTCGCGTGCACCTGCCCATGGGGCGCCTGGCCAAGGCGCGGGAGATCGCCAACGCCGCGCTGTTCCTGGCGAGCGACGAGTCGAGCTATGTCAACGGCTCGACGTTTCTCGTCGACGGCGGCCTGACCGCCGCGTATGTGACGCCCGAGTAGTCACATCCCGGTAACTCGGGTCGGTATCGGAATGTATGCAATCGAAGCCCGAGTTGACGATCGCGGTGGCGGCAATCGCGCTGGTTGCCGCCGGCTGCGGCGGCTCGACATCGACCGCCGGTCCGAGCCCAGCGGCGGCCGCAGCCACCATCGCGACCGCAAGCGACGCCAAGCTCGGTCAGATCCTCGTCGATGGGAAGGGCATGACCCTGTACCTGTTCGTGGCCGACACGGGTTCGAAGTCCACGTGCTACACCTCATGCGCCCAGGTCTGGCCGCCCGTCCTCACGAATGGCGCTCCGCAAGCAGGCACCGGCGCGCAGGCTTCGCAGCTCGGGACGACCACGCGCACGGATGGAACGATCCAGGTGACCTACTCGGGTCACCCGCTGTACTACTTCGCGGGTGACAAGAAACCTGGCGATGCCACCGGCCAGGGCATCGACAATTTCGGCGGCCTCTGGTGGGTCATCTCTCCGTCCGGAGCGGCGATCCACTAACCACGCGGAGCCTGGACGTTGAGCCAGGCGCGCGGGGGCATCGCTCGCGATGCGCTGGGGATCGGCATCGCCACCGGCGCCTACGCGCTCTCATTCGGCGCCATTGCGACCACCGCCGGCCTCACGTTGCTCCAGACCGTCAGCCTGTCCCTGCTCATGTTCACCGGGGCGTCCCAGTTCGCCCTGGTCGGGGTCGTCGGCGCCGGGGGCAGCGTGTGGGCGGGAGCAGCCACCGCGGCCTTGCTCGGCACGCGCAACGCGCTCTACGGCGTGAGGCTTTCGTCGCTGCTCGGTGTCCTCGGCCTGCGTCGCGCTGCGGCAGCCCATTTCGTCATCGACGAGACCACGGCCATGGCGATCGCCCGCGACCAAATCCCCGACTCGAGGTTTGCGTTCTGGGCGACCGGACTCGCGGTCTTCACGCTGTGGAACCTTGGCACCCTGGTCGGCGCGCTCGCCACGCACGCGCTGCCAGATCCACGCGCGCTCGGCTTCGACGCGGCTCCCCCGGCGGCGTTCCTGGCCCTGCTCGCGCCGCGGCTCAGGGCTCGCGAGCCGCTGGCAATCGCCCTGGGCGCGGCGGTGGTGGCGCTGGCCTGCCTGCCGTTCGTTCCGGCCGGGGTACCGCTGCTCATCGTCGCGCTGCTCGTCGTCCTGTTCGGTGTGCTGAGGTCGGGCCGGTGACCTGGGCGGGCGTCCTGGTCGCGTCGGCGGCGTGCTACCTCCTCAAGCTGGCCGGCCTGTCCCTGCCGCAGAGCTGGCTCCAGGATGCTCGCATCCAGCGGACCGTCCCCATGCTTCCGGTCGCCCTGCTCGCGGCGCTGATCGCCACCTTGACCTTTTCGACCGGCCACCGGCTCGTGGTGGACGTGCGGGCCGCCGCCCTTGCCGTCGCGGCCATGGCGGTCGTGCTGCGGGCGCCTTTCCTGGTGGTGGTGGCGGCCGGCGCGACGACCGCGGCGCTGTTGAGGCTTCTTTAGAGTTCCAGGGGTGGCGCCGCGCATCGAGAAACCAACCAGCGTGACTCCCGAGCTGGTCCAGGCGCTTGGGCGCCTGATCCCGCAGCTGAACCCCGCCCTGCCGACCCCAAACGCTGAGCACCTCGCAGTCCTGCTGGCGGATCCGGGGGCCACCCTCCTGATAGCCCGCGACGGGGACGAGATCGTGGGCACGGCCATGGTCATCGTCTACCCCACGACGATCAGGTTCGAGGCGCGCATCGAGGACGTGGTCGTGGACGGCTCCGCACGGGGACGCGGCGTAGGCGAAGCCCTGGTCGACGAATGCATCGAGGTCGCGCGGAGCCGGGGCGCCGCCATCGTCGAGCTCCAGACGGGGCGGGCGCGCGAAGCCGCCAACCGCCTCTATGCCCGCATGGGCTTCGAGCGGCGCGACAGCAACCCCTACCGCGTCACCCTGCGCTAGGCCTTCTCGCGCGCGCCGAGCAGCTGCTCGAGCCCGGTCACGGTGGCGGCGAGGGTGGCATATGCCGACTCCACCGGCTCCTTCGACGACATGTCCACGCCGGCCAGCTTCAATCCCTCGAGCGGGTACATCGAACCGCCGCTCTTGAGGAACGCGACATACGACTCGGCCGCGCTCTTGTCACCCGACGCGACCCTGCCGGCGAGGTGATGTGCGCCGGCGATGCCGGTCGCGTACTGGTAAACGTAGAAGTTGCTGTAGAGGTGGGTGTGGAACTGGGCCCACGTCGACCCGGCACGGTCGCGGTCGGGCCCGCTGATGTCGACCTCGTCGCCGTACACCTCACCCATGAGATCGGCGGTGAGGTCGGTGAGGTAGGCGGCGGTGATGGGCCCGCCCCGCTCGACCCGGTCGTGCAGCTCCAGCTCGAGCCTGGCCAGCATCGGCATGATGAAGAAATAGCGGTAGAAGTTCGCCATCGCCTCTTCAAGCACCGCAATCTGAAACTGCGGATCGCGCTGCGTGTCCAGGAGGTGGCGACGTGTCAGCGCCTGGTGCATGTTCGAGGCCACCTCGGCCTGGAACAACCCATAGTTCGAGTAGATGAACGGCTGGGTCGATCGCGCGTAGTACGAGTGCATCGAATGGCCGAGCTCGTGAGCGAGAGTGCTCATCGCGAAGATGTCGTCGTTGTAGCTCATGAAGATGAACGGGCGAGTATCCGGCACACCGGTCGAAAAGGCGCCCATCCTCTTGCCCTTGTTCGGGTAGATGTCGACCCAACGCTCTTCGAGCGCCCCCTTGCGGAGTATCTGCATGTACTCCTCGCCTAGCGGCGCCACCCCGGCGGCCACCCAGTCGACCGCTTGCTCGTAGGGGACTTTCAGCCGGTAGTCCTGGAGCGGGGCGCGGGTGTCGTGAGGTTTCAGCGTCTCCAGGCCAAGCGCCCGACGCCGAAGGCGCCAGTAACGATGCCACGTGCCCACGTTGTCGCGGAACGCCTGGATGATGTTGTGGAACACCTCGAGCGGAATGAAGGCCGGCTCGAGGGCCGCGTGCAGGGATGACGCGTAGCCACGGGCCCGCGCGTAGAACACGTCTCGCTTGACTCCCGCCGCCAGGCTGGTGGCCATCGTGTTCTGGAGCGCAAGGTGCTCGTCGGCGTAGCTCTCGTATGCGGTGCGCCTGATGGACGGATCGGGGCTGGTCAGCAGGGCGCCGATGGTGCCCTGAGCCACCTCCTCCGCACCCTCGACCCCGACTGCGGGCGGGAACTTCATGTCGGCGTTGGCGAGGACGCTGTGCGCGGACACGGCGCTGGCAAGTGGGTCCGAGACCTGCGTCAGAACCTCCTCCACCTCTGACGACCGCACGTGAGCGCGGAGCCTCTCGATGCGGTCGAAGTAATGGCCGAGGTGCGCCAATCGCGGATTGGCGTTCGTCCATTCGCGCAGCTTGGGGAAACCGATCGCGATCATCTCCGGCAGGGCGAACGACATCGCGGTCCCAAGCTGCGCCGCCGCCGTGCGTGTGCGATCGGTCCGGGCGACGGCGGCCTGGTCGTTGACGTCGACGGAGTACGACATGGTCGTGTAGACGTTCACCTTGCCGAACAGCCGCTGCACGCTCTCGGCGGCGTCGAACCAGTCGGCGAGCGTGTCAGGGGAGTCGGCCAGATGGCCCTTGAACTCGGCCAGGTCGGGCAGCCGCGCCAGCACGGCCTCGACGGCGGACTCCCACGCCCCCTCGTCGGCGAAGACGCTCTCGGCGTCCCATGTGAAGCGCTTGTCCACCTCAGCCCGGGTGGGCAGCGTCCTGGCCACGGCCGCTAAGGGTACCGCCTTCCGGATAGTCCTACGATTGGTGCCATGCCGCGACTCCGTGCCAACGGGATCGACATCGAGTACGGCACCTTTGGAGATCCGAAGGCGGCGCCCCTGCTCCTCGTCATGGGCCTGGGGGCGCAGTTGATCGCCTGGGACGAGAGCTTCTGCACTCAGCTGGCCGAGCGCGGCTTCCACGTCATCCGCTACGACAATCGAGACGCCGGCCTGTCCACCAAGATGGAGGAGGCCGGCGAGCCCGACCTTCTGTCGGCCTTCGCCGGGAGCCCGCAGCCCGCGTATGCGCTCGACGACCTGGCGGATGACGCGGTGGGGGTGTTGGATGCGCTTGACATCAGCGCCGCCCACGTGGTCGGCGCCTCCATGGGCGGCTTCATCGCCCAGCTCGTCGCCATCAACCACCCAGATCGCGTCCTATCGCTGACATCGATCATGTCGGGACCCGGAGGACGCGACGGGGTGGCGCCCGACCCGGAGGGCGCCGAGGTGCTGGCGAGCGTTCCGCCGGAGACACGCGATGGGCGGATCGAGCACGGCCTGTGGATCCGCCGGGTCCTCAGCGGGCCGGGGAACCCGTTCGACGAGGCCGGCGAGCGCGCTCGCGTCGCACGAGCCGTCGATCGAAGCTGGTACCCGCTCGGAACCGGACGGCAGCTGGTCGCGGTGCTGGCAGCGACCGGAAGGCTGGAGCGCCTGGCGCGCGTGAAGGTGCCGACGCTCGTCGTCCACGGCCTCGACGATCCTCTCGTGCCGGTCGAGAACGGCCGCCGCGTCGCGGCCGCGGTACCTGGGGCGCGACTGCTCGAGTTCGAAGGCATGGGCCACAACTTGCCCGAGCGCTACTGGCCGGCGGTCCTGGACGCCATCGAAGAGACGGCTCACAAGGCGAACGTCCTGCAGACGCACGCCGAATGGTCCTGATCGGCGCCGGCAGCCTGGACGGAATCAGCCCGGCGCTGGCCGTTCTCGCCGGCCTGGTCTCTTTCGTCTCGCCGTGCGTGTTGCCGCTCGTGCCCGCTTACCTCGCCTACCTTGGCGCGCGGGCCGGCCAGCCGGCGGCGGCGACCTCGATCGGCGGCGGCGTCGCCGCCCCGCCGCCGGCTTCGTCCTCGCTGCCGGTGGCCACCGCCGGCCTCGGGTTCGTCGCGGGCCTGTCGCTCATCTTCATCCTGTTCTTCTACGTCTTCTCGCTCGCGGTCCAGCCGGTCCGCGCCTACGTTCCCGCGGTGGCGGGAGTGCTGGTGATAGCGATGGCCCTACACGTGGCCGGCGTGATCCGAATCCCGTTCCTCGACCGCGAGTACCGGGTCATGGACCGCGCGCCGTCGAAGGGCGGCGCCGCCGGCGGGTTCGTCCTGGGCATGGGCTTCGCGAGCGGGTGGACGCCGTGCATCGGGGTCACGCTGGGCGCGGTGCTCAGCTCCGCCGTCACCATGGGCACGACGGCCCAGGGCCTGGTCCTGATGGTCGCCTACTGCCTGGGGCTTGGGCTGCCGTTCGTCGTGCTCGCGTTCGCCCTCGAGAGCGCCAGGCCGCTCGTGCGAGTCATCAACAGCCATCGCCGGGCGATCGACCTGGCGTCAGCCGCCGTCCTGCTCGTGATGGGCGTCCTGCTGCTCACCAACAAGCTGGCGATCCTCTCGGCGGGGATCACGCAGATCGTGCCGTCGTGGCCGTCCCCGACCCTCTGAGTGGACTAGTGACTACAGCCCGAAATAGCCGCGCCGGCTGAAGATCATCGGCGACCGGCTGGTGTCGTGGTCGCCCTCGACCACGTTGCCGATCAGGATCCAGTGGTCGCCCCCTTCGATCGTGTCTTTCAGCGTGCAAACGGCGAAGGCGACGGCGTCCGCTTCGAGGATGGGCCCGCCTTGGGCCGACTCCGGCCGCCGCCAGGCGATTCCGTCGAACTTGTCAGAGAGTTTGGTCGCCATCCGCCGAGCCAGCTGCTCGCGGCCGGCGGCGAGGATGTTGGCGGTGAAGCCGCCCGCGTGCTGAAGCGCCGGCAGCGTGTTCGAGGTCTTGTCGACGCAGGCCAGCGCGAGCGGAGGGTTGAGCGATACCGCGCAGAAGGCGCTGACGGTGAGGCCTCTCGGCAGCGCGTCATCGCCGAAGGCCGTGAGGACCACCACCCCGCTGGGAAAGCTCGCCATCACTTCGCGAAAGCGCGCGGGGTCGATCATTCGTCGCCGATCATCGCAGCCCCGCAGATTCAGGCGAGCGAATCGAGCCAGGCACGCTCGGCGCCCTCCAGCGCCTTCTTGAGCCTGTTCACCTCGTCGCCGAGTCTCAGCGCGTGCTCGGTGTCCCTCGCCGCGACCGCGTGGTCCAGCACGAACCTGGCGGATGCAAGCTTGTCGCGGAGGGCGGTGACGTTTGCCGGCGGATCCGGGAGGTCGCGGGTGCGGCGCTGAGGCCGAGGCGGGCGCGGGGGCTCGATGCCGCCGGTAGCCTCCCCGAGCCCGCGTTCCACCTCGGCGACGACCCGCTCCGCGGTGGCTCCCGCATCTTTGAGCACGAGCGCGGCGATGCCCTGGCCTTCGAGCGCGATGCCCATCAGAAGATGGCCGCTCTCGACCGCCGGCGATCCCGTTCGCCGGCTTTCCTCGAAGGCGATCTCGACGACGCGCTTCACTCGGCTGGTCGGTATGGGCTGCGTGGCCGCGCTGCGCTTGGCGCGCGCGAGTGCGGTCTCGATCGAGCTGCGGACTCCGTCGGCTTCGAGATCGAGGCTTGCCAGGGCGCGATGGGCCGAGCCGGACGGCAGTCGGAGCAGGCCGAGGAGGACGTGTTCGGTGCCAATGTATCCGCGCCGCGCCCGCTCGGCCTCCTGCTGGGCCAGGACGAGGGCCCTTTTCGCTTCCTCGCTGAAGCGCTCGAAGGGGTACCGGTGCGCCATGTCGTGGATCAGTGTGCTCGGCTGTTAACGAACACTTGTTTGTGGCGCGAGAAGCGTTCAAACTGGATGTCGTGGGGGACGTTCTCGACCTCTTTGCACCGGCGACCGCTGACTGGTTTCGGGCGGCGTTCCCCGAACCCACCCAGGTCCAGGAGCGCGGCTGGCGCGAGGTGGCGGCGGGCCGGCATGTTCTCATGGCCGCTCCCACGGGCAGCGGCAAGACCCTGGCCGCCTTCCTGTATTGCCTCGACCGGTTGACGTCGGAGGCCATCCCGGCCGAGGCCGAGCGATGCCGCGTCCTTTATGTGTCCCCGCTGAAAGCCCTTGCCCACGACGTCGACCGCAACTTGCGTTCGCCGCTGGTGGGAATCCGCCACCAGATCGAGTCCGGCGGCGGCGTCGCCCCCGACATCACGGCCGCCATCCGCACCGGCGACACCCCCTCTGAAGTACGCCGCTCCATGGAGCGCCACCCGCCCGACATCCTCATCACCACCCCGGAATCGCTCTTCCTGATCCTCACGAGCGCTGCCCGCCGGATCCTCGCCTCCGTGCGGTGGCTGATCGTCGACGAGATCCATTCGGTCGCCGCCACCAAGCGCGGCTCGCACCTCGCGCTCAGCCTCGAGCGCCTGTCTGCGCTGACGAAGGTGGAACCTCAGCGCATCGGCCTCTCCGCCACACAGCGGCCGCTGGAGGAGGTGGCGAAGTTCCTGGGCGGCTCAGGCCGCGACGTCGCCATCGTCGACGCGGGTCGGCTCAAGACCATGGAGGTGAAGGTCGAGGTCCCGGTGGAGGACATGGCACAGCTGAAGTCCTACGACGATTCGGGCCAGACGGCGAACAGCATCTGGCCGGCCATCTATCCGCGCCTGCTGCAGCTCATCCGCGACCATCGCTCGACCATCGTTTTCGTCAATTCGCGCCGCCTTGCCGAGCGCATCGCCGCCCGGATCAACGAGCTGGCCGAAGAGGACCTGGTTCGCGCGCACCACGGTTCCATCGCACGCGAGCAGCGCCTGCTCATCGAGGACCAGCTCAAGGCCGGGACGCTGCGCGGCCTCGTGGCGACGTCGACACTCGAGCTCGGCATCGACATGGGCGCCGTCGATCTCGTGCTGCAGGTCGAGGCGCCGCCCAGCGTCGCGGCCGGCATCCAGCGCGTCGGCCGCGCCGGGCACAGCGTGGGCGAGATCTCGCGCGGCGTCGTCATCCCCAAGTTTCGGGGCGACCTGCTGGAGTCGGCGGCGGTGGTCGAGGGAATGCTCGACGGCCGCATCGAGTCCACGACCGTGCCCCGAAATCCCCTCGACGTCCTGGCCCAACACGTGGTCGCCATGTGTGCGATGGACGAATGGCGCGTGGACGAACTGGCCGCGGTCGTGCGCCGGGCTTATCCCTACAGCGAGCTTGGCCCGCGCTCGCTCGAGTCGGTCCTCGACATGCTCAGCGGCCGCTACGCGTCGGACGAGTTCGCCGAGCTCCGGCCGCGCATCGTGTGGGACCGGGTCGCCGGCACGATTCGGGGTCGCGCCGGCGCGCAGCGCCTGGCGGTCACGAACCCCGGCACCATCCCCGACCGCGGTCTCTATACGGTCAACCTGGTCGAGGACGGCCGCCGGGTCGGAGAGCTCGACGAGGAGATGGTCTACGAGAGTCGCGTCGGCGAGACCTTCGTGCTCGGCGCGTCCACGTGGAGGATCGCCGAGATCACGCCATCGCAGGTGCTGGTCACGCCCGCCCCCGGCGAGCCCGGCAAGATCGCGTTCTGGAAGGCCGACGCTCCGAGCCGTCCGGCCGAGCTGGGACTGGCGCTGGGGAGGATGGTCCGCGAGCTTCGCGCGCTCGAACCCGAAGCCGCCGAGAAACGGCTCCGAGAGCGCGCCGGCTTCGACGATCGGGCCATCAAGAACCTGCTCACTTATCTCGACGACCAGGCGGCGGCCACGGGCTCGGTGCCCGACGACCGCACGGTTGTGGTCGAGCGGTTTCGCGATGAGATCGGGGACTGGAGGGTGTGTGTGCATACGCCCCTGGGTGGACGTGTTCACGCTCCGCTGGCGCTGGCGCTGGAGGCGCGGCTCAAGGACCGGCTCGGCATCGACGCCCGCGCGCTGTGGACCGATGACGGCATCGCCCTGCACCTTCCCGACGTCGAGTCGCCACCGGGCCTCGACGAGCTGGTGCTCGACCCGGAGGAGGTGGAGGCGCTGGTCGCGGCGCAGCTCCCTGCCTCGGCGCTGTTCGCCGCCCGCTTCCGCGAAAATGCCGCGCGCTCGCTTCTCTTGCCCCGCCGTCGGCCGGGCCAGAGGACGCCTTTGTGGCAGCAGCGCATGCGCAGCGCGAACCTCCTCCAGGTGGCCGGGCAGTATCCCGACTTCCCGATCCTCGCCGAGACCTGGCGCGAACTCATGACCGACCACTTCGACATGAGCGCCCTGTCGACGCTCTTGCGCTCGATCCGCTCACGGGAGGTGCGCGTCGTCGCGGTGGACACCGAGCGGGCCTCGCCATTCGCCTCGTCTCTGCTCTTCTCCTATGTGGCAGAGTTCATGTACGAGGGCGACTCGCCCCTGGCCGAGCGGCGGGCGCAGGCTCTCACGCTGGACCGCGATCTGCTGGCCGAGCTGCTGGGCAGCGAGGACCTTCGCGAGCTCCTCGACCCCGAGTCGATCGCGGCCGTCGAGCTGGAGCTGCAGGGCTTGCTGCCGGAACGGTTTCCACGCGACCCCGACGAGGCCCACGACCTGCTGGTCCGCCTGGGCGATCTCACCGACGAAGAGGCGGCCGCGCGCGGCATCGCGATCGATTGGCTCCGCACCCTCGAGCGCGAGAGGCGTGCAGTCACCGTTCGCGTGGCCGGCGAACCGCGCTGGATCGCAGCGGAAGATGCAGGCCGTTATCGGGAGGCGCTGGGCGTGACGCTTCCCGTCGGCTTGCCCGATGCGTTCCTGGAGCCGGGCGCCGAGCCGCTCGTCTCGCTGCTCCGCCGGTGGGCGCGCACGCACGTGCCGTTCGTGGCCTCGGAAATCGTCGAGCGCTGGAATCTGGGCGCCGTCGCGGTCGAGGGCGCGCTCTCGCAGCTGGTCGCGCGTGGCGACGTCATCGCGGGAGAATTTCGGCCGGCCGCGCACGGCCGCGAGCACTGCCATCCGGAAGTGCTGCGTATGCTTCGCCGTCGTTCCCTGGCGGCGCTTCGGCGCGAGGTCGAGTCGGTCCCGCCCGAGACGCTGGCCCGATTCCTTCCCGCGTGGCACGGTATCGGCGCCAGGGCCGGTGGGGTGGATCGGCTGCTCGAGGTCGTGTTCCAGTTGCAGGGTGCGGCGCTGCCGGCCAGCGCCATCGAGCGCGACGTCATCGCGAGCCGCGTGGCCGGCTACAACCCGCGTCTGCTCGACGAGCTCATCTCCATGGGCGAAGTGGTGTGGGTCGGCCGCGGCTCCATCGGATCGTCGGACGGGCGCGTCGCCCTCTACCTTCGCGGCGACGCGCCTCGCCTGGTGCCCGAGGCTGTCGATGCACCCTCAGACGACCTGCACGCGCGGCTGCGCGACCACCTGCGCACGCGCGGCGCGAGCTTCTTTCGCGACCTGTACGCGGCCTGCGGCGGCGGCGATGAGGAAACCATCCTCGACGCCCTGTGGGACCTGGTCTGGGCTGGCGAGGTGACCAACGACACGTTCGCGCCGCTGCGACTCCTGGGACCGGCGGCGAGGCGACCGGCGCACAGGCCTCGCCTGCCTCGGCTGACCCAGCCGAGGGCCTCGGGGCGATGGTCGCTGGTCACGGACCTCGTCGGCGCCGGCGCCAGCCCGACCGAAAGGCTCCACGCGGCCGCGGGCGTGCTCCTGCAGCGATACGGAGTGCTGACGCGTGAGTCGGTCGCGGGGGAGGGATGGCCAGGCGGGTTCGCGGGCCTGTACCCGGTGTTGAGGGCTATGGAGGAGTCGGGGCGGATCCGGCGAGGTTATTTCGTGGAGGGCCTGGGCGGATCGCAGTTCGCACTGCCCGGGGCGGTCGACCGGCTGCGTTCCCTGCGCGAGCAGGATGAGGGTGTCTTCGCCTTGGCCGCATGCGACCCGGCCAACTCCTATGGGTCGGTGCTGGCCTGGCCGCGCTCGGATGGACGGATGGCGCGCGCGGCCGGCGCCTATTGCGTGCTGGATGGCGGCAGGCTCGTCCTCTACCTCGAGCGTGGCGGCCGGTCGCTGCTCACGAATGGCGTGGTCTCGATCGACCACCTGCGCGCGATGATCGGGATGGCCGTCCTCGCGGGAAGGGTGGAGCTGCAACGGGTCGATGGAGCGCCAGTCACGGACTCACCGCTCAATGCGCTGCTCCGCGAGGCTGGGTTCAGCTCAACTCACCGGGGCCTGGTCGCCTACGGCAGCCGCAGGTAGTTCCGCCGAGCGGCGCAGGGCGCTCCTCAAAAAGCACGCAGGTAGGATTACCTCGATCGGGGAGTAGCGCAGCTCGGTAGCGCACCTGACTGGGGGTCAGGTGGTCGCGGGTTCAAATCCCGCCTCCCCGACCAATTTTTCAATTCGAAGCTCCGCCTGCAAGCGATGGCCAATGTGACAATGCTGGCGTCCCGGTGTAGCACGCCTGTAGCACAGCCGCGCGCACCAGCATCAGCGGACTGGAGACCATCGTCACATCGAAGCCGGCGATGCCCAGGGTTCCGCTTTACTCCGCTGAGCGCTCGATGGGCACCGAAGAAGCTCGATGCCATGGCGTCCGCACCGAACGCCAGACCTGTGCCTTTGTTCACTGCCAGTGCTGCTGATCGTCCCGCTTGTCGGCAGCAGGTTCGACGCACCGGTTTTCTTCGATCAGCTGCACGGGATGGTTGTGCTCAACAAGAAATTTCTGATCAGGCCTGCCGACCGGCGAGTCTCGGGTTGAAGTAGAAGTACTGGAGCGCCGCAAATACCAGCAGCGGGACGAAGAAAACGATGCCGACGATATTGTCTCCGAAGGCCTTCTCGTCGCCTTTCTCGACGACCAGCCCCACGATCTGTATGACCACCGCAACAGCAGCCAGGACGACTGGCACAATCGAACGCCTGGTCTTCTTCGACATGAAGTACCAGACGAGGGCGATCAATGCCAGGAGCACGAATCCGATATCGTCGATCTTGTCTGGCGGGTCAGCTTCGCGTTCCTCGGCGGACCCGAATGCGATGCCGCCGAGCGTCAGGAGTGCCGCGAGCATCAGGTTGTATCCACGGTTGATTGCATCGCTGGCTGTCATGAATTCCTCCCTCTTTTTTCGCTGCGACCGCTGTCGGCGAGTGATTCTGAGGCCGGCTGCATTTGCGTTCGGTGGGCGCTCGTCACGGGCGATCGCGCGTTGGTTGCAGTTCGTCACTGTGATGTGGACGGACTTTGGTAACGGAGGTGCATTGCACCGCTCGCGCGGTTGGCAGCCACCAGACGGGACGCCCGCGCGGGCGAACGCGGACAGCCCCCCGCCGAGCAGAGCGCCGGCGGCGTAGACCCATGCCGACCAGCGCCCGCCGGCCGCCAGCCATCCCCCTCATTCGGAGTGCAGGACCTCGGCGACCCGGGTCCGGGCGGCCCAGCGAGCGGGCAGCAACGAGCCGACCAGCGCCACCGCCACCCCGGCTAGCGCGAGCAGGAGCAGCCCCGGCGCGCTGAAGACCCTGAAGAAGCTGTCCGGCGTGTCGTTTCCGGCAAGACTGGTCAGGCCCTGCATCAAGGCTCGGTGCACCGCCACGCCGGCCGGCAGGCCGAGCACCCCGCCAACGCCACCCAGCAACACCGCGCTGGCGGCGACCATGGCCAGCACCTGCGCCGGCGTCATGCCCAGCGCCTTCAGGACCGCCGTTTCGCGGGCGCGTTCCCGCGTGTTCAGCAGCAGGGTGTTGAAGACCCCCGCCACCGCGATCAGGGCCAGCACCGCCGCCAGGACGAGCATCACGGAGTTCAGGGTGTCGACGGGCGAGATGGACCCATGGATGCGGTTGGCGCTGGCATCCAAGAAGTCGGGCTCAGTGGCCTGCACCCGGCGGGCGTAGGCTTCGGCGTCGCTGCCGGGCTTGAGCTTGACAAAGTAGTAGGTCGGCTGCAAGTCGGGTGCGGCCGGGGCCAGCGTCGAGAGGTCCATGTCAATCTCCTCGCCGAGGTCGGTGGTCGAGAAGATCTCGCCCACGACCTGCAGCTCGAGAGGGCGCCCGCGGATCACGGCCGGGAAGCGGTCGCCCACCTGCAGGTGCGACGCCTCCAAGACGCGGCGTGGGGCGACGACCTCCCCGGGAGCGCTGAACCACCGCCCGCTGATGACGGGGATCCCGAGTCTGGCCGAGTCGCCGCGGTAGGCGATTACAAAGACCGGGAAGCTGCCGCCGACGCCAGGCACTTTCTCCAAGTTCCTGGTCCCGCCAATAATGAGGTCGGTCTCTGGCTGGGCCGCGAGGGTGACCATCACCTTCTGGTCCGGATACGCGATCGACCGCTGAACGGTGACGTCGGTGTGGGGGTTCCCGCTGAGGCCACCCGGTCCGCTGCTGGTGTCGAACAAGTGCTGCATGCTGGTCCGCAGGCCGCTGGCGAAGACAAGTGTGGTGACGCCGACCAGCACGGCGAGCACGGTAAGCGCGGCGCGCTGCGGCCGGGCGAAGGCGTCGCCGGAGCCGAGCGCGAGCGGTCGAGGCAGCGGCACCCTACGGAGCCAGGAACCCACCGAGGAGCGGCGGCCGCCGGAGGGTGCGCTGCCCAGGGACATGGCACCGACGGCGCTGAGCCGCCCCGCGCGCAGCCCGGGCAGCACTGCTGCCATGAGGACCACGGCCGTCACTACCAGCAGGGTCGCGAGGGCCATCGCGGGGGCGAACGGCGGCTCGGAGGGCAGAGCGAGGCTAGCCGCGGCCCGTTCGACCAGGGGGATGCTGAGCGCGACACCGGCAGGGATGCCCAGCAAACAGCCCACCAGCGCCGGAACCAGCATCTGGCCGACCAGCGTCCCCACGACCTGGAGTGGGGTGAAGCCGACCGCCTTCATGACGCCGATCTCACGGTAGCTGGCGATGACGATGCCGCTCACCAGGTTGGCGACCGTGGCGGCGCAGGCCAGTAGGGCGAAGATCCCGAAGGCGAGCAGGAATGTCACCACCAGCTGGTTGGTGATGTTGAAGAGGAACTTGAACGCGGAATAGTCGAGGGAGTACTGCACGGCGCCCGGCGGCAGCGCAGCCTCCAGGCGGGCCACCTTGTCCGTTACCTCCGATGTAGTCGGAGCCTGGGGGAAGCGGTACCCCATCGTGTAGCCCCAGTCAGGTGCCAGCAGCGGCAGCTGCGAGGGAGCCACCCAGGCGGACTGGGTGCTGAGCTCGGCGCCTCCCTCGTCGATGTCGAGCGCCTCGCCGACCACGACCAGTGCCGGCTTTTCCAGGCTGCCCAGCGAGAGCAGGCGGTCGCCAAGGCGGACGTGGTTGAAGTCCGCGAAAGCGCGGGTGACGACGATCTCGCCCGGTCCCTCAACCCAGCGGCCGGCCACCAGCCGCAGGATGTCAACGTCGGCCTGCGCGCTGTCCCGGCCCACGGTGTTGAGTAGGTACTTGTGAGTGCCTAGCGCGAACGGGGCACTGTAAGCCAGGGGCCATGGGCCGGCGGAGGCGCTGGCACCGATCAGGGCCGGCGTGCCGGCCAGCTGCTGCGAGTCGACCTTGTGGCGGTCGAAGTGGACGGTCAGGTGGGCTCCCTTCTGGGCCTCGAACGCGCGGTCCCAGGGGTCGCTCGCGGTCTGAAGCAGGGTGAGGCCGAGCGTGGTGGTGGCGCTGGCCAGAAAGATGACGAGTGCGATGACCACCGCTTGCAACCGGCGCCGCCTGAGGTCGCCGAGCACCTTGGTCAGGACCGAGCTCATCCCGCCACCTCCTCGACGCGAACCCGCACCACCTCCGCCGCGCTGGCGGTGGAGGCCTGCAGGACGACGTCGTCGGCAACCTTTCCGTCGACCAGGCTCACCACCCGACCCGCGTAGCGGGCGGCCAGCTTCACGTCATGGGTGACGAGCAGCACGGTCTGGCCGCCACGATTCAGCTCCACCAGGAGCTCCATGACCTGCTCGCCGCTTCGGCTGTCAAGGGCACCCGTCGGCTCGTCGGCCAGCAGCAGCAGCGGCCGGTTGATCAGCGCCCGGGCGATCGCGACACGTTGCTGCTGGCCACCCGACAGGCGGGCCGGGTAGCGCGCGGCCTCGTTTGCGATTCCCAGCTGCTCGAGCAGTTCCCGGGCCCGCTGGCGAGCCGCGGAGGTGCCGCTCCCGGCCAGCTGGGCTGCGACCATGACGTTCTCGAGCACGGTCAGGCTGCCAAGCAGGTTGAAGAACTGGAAAACGAACCCCACCCCGCTCCGGCGGTACCGGGCCAGCTCTGCCTCACCGGCGCGCCCGAGGTCGCGGCCGTC
>Ga0070697_100000030_pt1 | contig 111048 bp, 107 predicted proteins | sample KBSK1501metaG_FD_65475 | JGI IMG/M metagenome (GOLD analysis project Ga0070697, IMG submission 65475) | Corn, switchgrass and miscanthus rhizosphere microbial communities from Kellogg Biological Station, Michigan, USA - KBS K1-50-1 metaG | ecosystem: Host-associated > Plants > Roots >...
TTACGGTCCCTGTTTCGGCCGGAAGTCGTTACAGCCAGCCTCGCCGGGGCCGCTGCGTCGGGGCGGGGCGGGAGCCAAAGACGACCCACCAGCCGCAGCGGCGATCGGGGGCCCGGTTGCAGGCGCAGCTCGCGCCTGCCTGTCGCCGATCAGGCGGAGGAGTATCGGTATCCCGTGAGGTCAAGCGGCTAGAATGGCCGCGGCCGGGGCTTGATGCAACGCTTGAATCTTGGGAGCCTGGCGCAGGAGCGGGCGACGCCGTGGGTTCGACAGCTGCTCCGCGTGGGCACCATCGTCCGCTGGGTTGGCCTCGGTGTGGCGGGCATCATCGGGGTGCTCTCGCCGCCCCGAGCGCCCTCCCTGCTGGTCGCGCTGATCCTGACCGTTGGTGCGTACAACGCGGCTTCCATGTGGCTGGTGGGCCGGGTCGGCGATCGGTCCGTGATGCGGATCGCACAGGCCATCACCGTCCTCGACGAGATCGGGTGCCTCGCCTTCCTCGCGATCTTTACCGGCCTCCCCGGTGGGACACAGGTCGCCTTCTACGTCCCTATGGTGGTCGAGGCGGTCGCCTACGGCGGGGCGATCGGAGCCGGCCAGGCCATTGTGGTGTTCTCCATTGGAATCATCGCAGTCGAATGGACGCAGCGTGCCTTCTTCAGCGGCTCGTTTTCGTGGACAGTCGTGCTGCTCTGGATCCTCGTCATGCTGGTCGTGTCCGTTTCGGTTGCTGCGCTTGACCGAACGCTGCAGGGGGTTCTCTTTCTCGAACCAAACCACGTTCCATCCGAAGGCAGCGGTCTGCCCGCTCGGGCGGTGCCCAACCTGCAACTCTCACGCCGAGAGCAGGAGGTTTTGCACCTAATCGCTGCAGGCCACTCGGACGCGATGATCGCTGCTCGATTGCATCTGAGTGAGACCACGGTGAAGACTCACGTCGGGACGCTGCGCACCCGCCTCGGCGCGAGGACCAGGGCGGAGGCGGTTGCGATTGCTTCCCGATTGAACCTCCTCGATCATGAAGGCACCTCGCCGCAACCCTGACCTGGCCCGAACCTGACCCGCTTTCCGCCAGGGTCCCTCACTGGAGCCACCAAGCAGATAGGATGGGATCGAGGGTGACATCCTCGGCCGGATTCCTCGAATGGAGGGTACCGAAGCCTGAGCACGTCTGGTTCCAGCGAACACGTCGTCCCCCATTCGTTGTTCATGGCCTCCGTCCGGTTCCGCGACCTGCAGGTGGCCGCGGGTCGCATCCTGAGTGGCCTCGACCACGAGGTCGCTCCGACCAGCGGTATGGCCGGCAGCGATGACGCGAGCCGCGTCTTCGCCGAACGCTATGACCCTGCCGCGCAGTCCGTGTGCAATGGGCTGGTCCGGGCCCGCAAGCAGCTCGACGACGCCGCTGATTGGCTACTGGCGATGGCCTGGAACTGCCTGCAGGCTGAACAGGGGTCGAACTTCCGGGTGCCCCAGGTTTTCGCCGACGTCCCGGAGCGCAGCCGCCCGGCGGATGATCCTGTGATAGCCGTCCCGAGCGCGGCCGGTGCCGGGGAGCAGTCGGGGCGGCCGCTTATCGGGCAATTCTGGCCACACGGCGATCCCGACCGCCTGCATCCGGCCGCCGCCGCCTGGGGTAGGGTCGCCGAACTCACCGAGGAACTGAGTCGGCGCAGCACCACCATCGTCGCCGAGATGGCCGGCGCGAACGGCGCCGCCGCTATCGACGCGTTCGCGGAGAGCTGGACGCCCTTGAGGACCCTTTTGACCGAGGTCGCGACGACATCCCGCAAGCTGAACACGGCATGCGATTTCTTCGCGCGGCGGATTGACGACCAGCGGCATACGATCGAGGCCGTCGAAGAGGACGTGACGCGAGCAAGCCAGGTCGCCGCGCTTGCCGGCGCCGACATCGCCATCGACAACTGCATCCGGAATCTGCCCGTGATAACCCCAATCCCCGTGCCAGAAGGCGTCGCGCTCTTCCAAAGTGACAACCAGGACGTCGAGGCCGCCGGCGATCCGCCTTAGACGCCGTTCGGGCGTGAGAGTAGCGGCAAGCTCGCCCTTGCCCTTGTCTTCAGGGTGGCCGGATGGGCGGCCGGACCCGGCCACTCGAATAGATCCAGGACGGTGACGGAGAGCACATCGATCGCGGCGCATTGCATCGGCGCTGAGATCCGCGGCGGAAGCCCGGGCAATGTCCTCATGACGGCCGAGCTCCTCCCAGCACGGGGTAAGTGGTTAACGGGTAGGTCGGCTCCTTGCTTGCCGAAAACCGACTCCTAGCCGTGACCGCCTCGTAGTCGCGCGTCGCTACGTGGCGTTGCTTCACCCCGGTCGACGCCGGACGTAATCAGATGGCAGATACCTTGGGGGTTGCAATCGGCTGGATCGAGGTAACGAGCGCGCCTGGTCAGCATCTGGAGTTCTCGACTCAGCCTCTGTAGATCCTCGATTCGTTCATTCAGCTCTGCGGTACGTCGCTGCAAGAGCCGGTGGACGTGATTGCAAGGAGGCTCGCCGCGGTCGCGCAGCGCAATCACCTGTCGGATTTCCCCGAGACTTAGACCGATGGCTTGACCGGCCCGGATGAACCCAAGACGGTCGAGGACGTCCGGGCGGTAGTCGCGGTACCCTGAGGCCGAGCGTGAGGGCGCGGGCAGGAGGCCGATGCGCTCGTAGTAGCGCAACGTCTTGCTCGTCACCCCGGCTTGGCCGGCCAGCTGACTGATCCGCACGCAGTGAAGGATACTCCTTGACCTTCCCCTATAGAGGAAGGTTTAGGATCTGGTTACGAGGTGCCTGGATGGAAATCAAAATCCTCTACTTCACTGGTTGCCCGAACTGGCAAACGACGGCCGACCGTGTCCGCACCGTCCTGGCCGAGCTCGGTCGAGCCGACGTCGCGGTGCAGGCTGAGGACGTCCAACGGGCGTTACCGCTCTCATCCGCCTGGGCCGGCTCGCCGACGCTGCTACTCGACGGCCGGGACCCGTTCGTGGCAACCGACCGACCTCGAGCGGCTATCGATAGTGGTCTGAATCTGGTTCCATCAGCGGGTAGGGACGCGTGTCGAATGTATGTGACACCCAACGGACTCGAAGGCGCGCCGAGCGTCGATCAGCTGCGGACGGCGCTGGTTTTGGCACTCGGGAGCTAGACGACACCGAAAGGAGTTGATGCGCAAGCCGGAGCGCTTGTCCCGGCCTGAGGGCATCCCCCTGAGACGCATGAGTCAACACCTTTCCTCGCAACCTAAGACGCAAGAGGAGGAACGGCCGTGACAACAACCGTTGATGTGATCGTGCTTGGAACGGGTTCGGCTGCACAGGGCGTCGCCTACGCCTGCCGTGAGGCTGGCCGGAGCGTGGCGGTCGTCGATTCGCGTCCTTTTGGAGGGACCTGTCAGCTGCGCGGGTGCGATCCCAAGAAGGTGCTGGTGGGCGTTTCCGAATTGGTGGACTGGAGTCGTCGCATGCAGGGCAAGGGCGTCTTCGCGCCCGCCTTGTCCATCAGGTGGCCCGATCTGATTCGCTTTAAGCGTACCTTCACCGACCCGGCACCAGAGGAGAACGAGCGGAGCTTCCAGCAAGCCGGGATGATCGCGGGACATGGCCGTGCCCACTTCGTGGATCGGACCAGCGTCAAAGTCGCGGACGACACCCTCGTCGGTCGGCACGTTGTGATCGCAACCGGCGCGCGGCACGCCACCCTGGGGATACCCGGCGAGGAGCATCTCACCACCAGTACGCAGTTCCTGGAACTCCCGGAGCTTCCGCGCCGCCTCGCCTTCGTGGGCGGTGGTTATATCGCCTTCGAGTTCGCGCATATCGCGGCACGCGCGGGCAGCCAGGTCGAGGTGCTCCATCGAGGCAGCCGACCATTAAAGCAGTTTGATCCTGATCTTGTTGCCACGCTTATGCAGGCGACCCAGGAACTCGGCGTCCAAGTTCATCTGAACGCCCAAGTCATCGCCATCGAGCGCCGGGCCGAGCGCCTGTACGTCCATGCGCGGGCAGGCGAGCAGGAGCAGATCGTCGAGGTCGACCTGGCCGTACATGCCGCCGGACGCGTGCCGGAGATCGATGACCTCGACCTGGAGGTCGCGGGGGTCGCGCACAGCGACGATGGCGTTTCCGTAAACAGCTACTTACAAAGCGTGAGCAACCCATCGGTCTATGCGGCCGGCGACGCCGTTGCCAGCGGCGGCTTCCCGCTGACACCGGTGGCGGGCATGCAGGGAGGCATTGTGGCACGCAACCTCCTGGAGGGCAACCACCACATGCCGAATTACACCGGGATTCCCAGCGTGGTCTTCACCACCCCACCCCTGGCCCGAGTGGGTCTCACCGAGGAAGCGGCTCGCGCAGAGGGCCTCCGCTTTACGATGCATCACGAGGACACCACGGGCTGGTATTCCTCTCGGCGAGTGGCCTTGCGCCATACGGGTTTCAAGACGCTCGTGGAGGATGGCACTGAACGCGTTTTGGGCGCGCATCTGTTAGGGCTGCATGCCGAGGAGGTGATCAACCTCTTTGCCCTGGCGATCCGCACAGGGACTCCTGCGAATGTCCTCAAGGAAATGGTGTATGCGTACCCGACGAGCGCATCAGACCTCAGCTCCATGCTCTGACCCAAATCGCTTGCACGAACTACGGTCCCACCCATGGCCGTAACCCACCACGCGGCAGCCGAGGCAATCGCCCGCGCGTTGGCGGCGAGATACTGGGCATAGCCCGGGTACTGGGGATCGGAGGCGACCACCTGGTGGCGCGTTCCAGGCGACCGTCTGTTCGCCGCGCAAGCTATTGCGGAACCTTTGCAACGGGTGGAAGCGTGACCGCAAGGTCACGACTTCGTAACAACTACTGGCCGCCATAGCTATTGGGGCCCGGATAAGCGTTTCATCTGTAGACGGATCTTTCCTATGCCGCGAAGGAGGTGAGCGAAGTGAAGACGCTACTCGCCATTGCGATCATCGCCATGACGCTCGCCGCGGGCACCATTGGCGCCGCCGCCGCTGGAGCCTCCACGCCTTCTCCGACGGGCAAGGCTTACGGCTTCCACGCCTTCTTCAAGAAGGACATCACGATGAAGACCCATCAGGGCTGGTTGGTTGCCTGCCTGAATGGCCATGCCCAGCCATGGCTGCGGGCCGCTCACGCTGCCAAAGCCCGCGCCGCCGCCCAGTCGCACCGTCCGGCCCAGGCTCAGGGAACCGGCCAGTCTCAGGGGACGACCCGGGGACAGTCCGCCGCCGTCACGTTTAGCTGCCCTAAGCCATAACCCAGGGGAAGGGACCCGCATGCTGTGGGTCCCTTCCACGCTACAGAAGACACAGAAAGAATGAAGCGCACGATCGTCCTGGTGGCGGTGTTCCTCAGTGGCTGCTCCCTCGCCGGGTCTGATTCGAGCAGTGGATCGCCCAGGGCGAGTGGGGCAGCCTCCATCCTGCCGTCCGCGCAACCGGCGTCGGCAGACCAGGCGGCCGCCGCCAAGCAGGCGATCACGGCGGCGTTGCAGCAAATCCGGCAGGGACAGGGGGTTCTCCTGACCGGGGATTCATACATCGACGATGACGGGATGGATATCCCTACCCGTCTCGAGGGTCAGATTGCGCCGGACGGGGCGCTGGACCTTCACATCAGCGTCGAGTTCAGCCAGGGGACGGACGTCTTCGAGGTCCGGACAGTCAACGGGCACGAGTACACCTGGGACCCCAGTTCGAGCGCCTGGAACACGGCGACGCTCGGCGAGCCGGCGGCCAGTGGCATCTCGGCAGTCGACCCCCTCTTCATGAACTACCCGACCCAGATGAGCACCGCCACCGTGCGGGTTGCCCCCGACGACCTGGTGAATGGCACGGCAGCCGCGGTCTACGAGGTCACCGTCACGTCGAGCGATCACAACGACCAGGTCACCTCGCGCCTCTGGCTCGCCAAAGACTCCGGCGCGCTGCTGCAGGAGGGCATCAGTCTCAGCAATCAGGTCGAACTGCCCGGCGGTCTGGGGTTCAATGGCAGCTTGCTGATCCAGTTCCAGCCAGCGAACGGGGCGATCAGCATCAGCCCTCCGCCAGGCGGATAGTCCCTCTGACGGGGCCTTAGCGCCCGACCCGTGCACGAGACCCGCTCCAAGCCCGGCGCGAGTTCTGAGTCCGTTCCAGTTGGCGGACAGCCCAAGCGGCGATTTGCGCCCGGGAGTGCAGTCTGAGCTTGTTTCGGATGTGCTCAGCGTGAGAGTCAACAGTGCGCTCGGCAATCCCCAGCCTCATCGCGATATGCGCACTGGTAAAGCCCTCCCCGATCAAGGCTGCGATCGCGCGCTCACGAGCACTCAATCGCCAGCCAACGGCGTCGCTCCGTTCGGGACTCTTTTCGTTGCCGGTTGTTCTCATGGATTGACCTCGACCGAGAGAACGACGGGGGCGGTTGGACCCGCCCCTTCCTGAATCAGGAACTCCTGGAGAAGACGTTGGTCATCGTCGTTGTGATGGCATCGCAAACGGGCAGCTTCTTCATATTCCGTTCCTTGCCGGACGGTTCGTAGGGTAGTCAGGTCAAAAGTCGGTGCGCTAGAAGGCAATGTTGTGCACAAACGCGACGCCGGTGCGGATCAGCGGAGTGAACTGCCCGGTCGCCAGGTCCACGCAATAGATCGTTGACCCCGTGGGATGAGCGAGGTCGATCGGCATGTAATCGGACGCATACAGGTCACCCCTCTGGTCGAAGGCCAGCCCCATAACGCGGGTGACCCCGTTCAGCAGCGCCGCTCCCTTGATGCCCGCCACCTTGCTGGCGCCACCGGTAGTGGGGTCGATCCGGTAAATCGCGTTCTGGCTCGCGCCGTACAGCTGGCCGCTCGGATCGAAGGACAGACTCATGATGAAGTCCCGCATCGATGAGCCGGAGCCGAATGATCCGACGCGCGTCGGAAGCCCCGTGCTCAGGTCGATGGTGTACAGCGAGTTGAACGTTGGCGACATGGGCATGAAGTCGCCGGCGGCATAAAGGACGCCGTTGCGCGACACCGTCATGCCCATGACGAACAGGTTCTGGCCAAGCGGATTACTGCCGACCAGAGTGGTAGCGCCGGTCGCCAGGTCGATCCGCGCGAGATGCGCCAGCGCCGGATCCTGCGTATGAGCAATCGTGTATGCGGCTCGCCAGCCTGGCAAGATCGCCAGCGCGAGATTCTGGGGAGTAATACCTGTAGGTCCGACGACCTCGACCGTCCCCGTCACGACGTCGATTCGCAGCAGCTCGGCACCTTTCTGGCCCATGGCAAAGAGCGTGGCGTTGGCCTGCGCATGGGCAGTCGACTCATTGGAAGCCGCTCCGACAGGACTCCCAAGACCGTAGATCGCGCCGATGACGATCACCGCTGCGAGCGCCGATGCCTTCAAATAACGCATATGAACTCCTCCATTCGAGGGCGGCTACCCTTACCCCCTCTTTTTCAGTTACGGTGAGACGCTAGCCGGTCGGCGGAACACGGGCATCGGTTGAAGAACCTAAAAAAGACCAAAGGCGCGCTCAATGTGTTAGGGGAGGGGCGCGCGGTGCATTTCGCGGACGGCCCAGGCCGCGATCTGCGCTCGTGAGTGAAGCCCGAGTTTATTCCGGATGTGTTCGGCGTGAGAGTCGACTGTCCGCTCGGAAATCTTCAGCCTGGCGGCAATTTGCGCACTCGTCAGGCCTTCGCCGATCAACGCCGCTATCGTGCGCTCGCGATGGCTAAGATCGACGGCCACTGGCGCCTCCCTCGCCAGGACACTTCGGACGGCCCCGTCAATCGTCATCGACTGACCTTCGTTCCAGTACCGTCTCGCGCGGTCTCGGGGTAGTGCCTTTTCACAGCGTGCGATGGCGGCCTTGACCCGGGCCTTGTGCATCGAGGACCAACCGGCGCCGATCGAATGACGGATGGCGTCCGCAGCTGCAAAAAGAACGAGGGCCCGCTGATAGTCGTGTCTCGCTGAAGCCAATAGGGCGAAGCCATCCAGGCAGAGCGATACGTCGACCCGTTGCCCGAGTTCCACCGAGACCGGTAGGCTAGCCTGAAGGCTCACCTCCATCGCGGCGAGGTCACCTGTGTCCAGGTCGACGTAGGCCAGGTTGGCGAGCGTGTGGGCAGCATGATTCCGATCGCCGAGCTCTTGGGCCGCATTGTGGCCTTCTTGGAAATACCGCCGCGCCTGCTCAAAATCCCGCACGTCATGCGACACATGGCCAAGGGTGTCGTAGAGCGCGATTCGCAGCCATACATCGTCAAGCGATCGAACGAGGGACTCAGCCTGGAGTAGGAAGCGCCGAGCCTCAAGGCTATTTCCGAGTCGCCATCTGACCTGACCCAGGCCGAAGAAGGCCCGTATCGTGAGCGCCGCAGACCGTTGCTCACGACTGATCCGCAGAACCTCCTGAAGGCGAGCCTCGGCCTCGTCAAATCGCTGGCTCGGCATGGCCAGCATGCCGACTTCGAACAAGGCTTGGGCACGACCCACCTCGTCGTGGAGTTCCTCGTACAGCCGAAGGCTCTCTTCTCCGTACTGGAACCCTTGTGAATAGCGGTTCAGGTAGCGAGCCAGGCTTACTGCGCCAGACAGAAGCCGTGCTCTCGCGGAACTCGGCTCAGGCGACGCGGCCAGCGCTGCCTCTGTCCATTCGAGCCCCTCCGTCCAGTGACCGCGCACGAACCAGAACCACGTAAGCGCCGCAGCCAGCCGGATCATCGTTGCGGGGTCACGCGCGCGGGCCAGGTTCAGCACGCCGCGCAGGTTGTCGTTCTCCAGTTCCGTACGTGTCAGCCACTCCTTCTGCTCGCGGCCACGCAGTCGAGTTATTGAGACGTCGAACGCCGCCGCGTAATAGCCGATCAGGCGACGCTCCACCTCAGGTCGTTCTCCAGACTTCTCGAGGCGGTCTCGCCCGTAATGCCGTATAGTGTCGAGGATGTGATAGCGGCGCGAGCCCTGCGTATCAACGCCTGCCGCGACCATGGACTTTTCGACCAGGTGAGCGAGAGTTGGAACGACGTTGGGCTGGCACACGGCGGTAGCGCTTCGCAGGTCGAAGGCAGCAGGAAAGATCGAAAGGCGGCGAAAAATCGTTCGTTCGTCCTGCCTTAGCAAGTCATAACTCCAGTCGATGGTCATCTTCAGGGTGGCGTGTCGGGGATCGGTCCCGCCAGGCACGGCGAGCAGGGTGAATCCCTCATCGAGTTGGGCGCGGATCTCGGACGCCGGCATGACCGCGATCTGGGCCGCGGCAAGCTCGATGGCGAGTGGCATCCCGTCGAGGCGGCGACAGACATCAACGAGCGCCGGGACGACCTGAGTTCCTCCAAAATCACGTTGGATCTGTCGCGCCCGCTCGATGAAGAGGGCAACGGCTTGGACCTCCGGCAGCCCTTCCAGCGGCCACACGATCTCGCCTGGAACATTTAATGGCTCCCGGCTGGTCGCGACCAGCCGCACGGTTGGGCATGCGTCAAGAAGCGTCTGCGCGAGCAGCGCCGTGCTGTCGAGCACGCGGTCGCAATTGTCGAGGAGGATCACGAACCGCCCATGACGGAGGCGGCTCGCCAGTGTCTCAATGAGAGGTTGGCCCGATTCGCCACGGATCGCGAGACTCGACGCGACTACATGCACCACTAGCTCTGGATCGGAAGTGGCCGCCAGTTGCACGACAATGGCACTGATCTGACTATCGAGGGATTGGGACAGTAGCCTGCCGGCCAGGCGACTCTTTCCCATACCGCCGGGCCCGGTCACCGTCACCAGCCGGGCCTCCGAAACGAGCCGCGCGAGCTCGGCAAGGTCTCGCTCACGTCCGATGAAACGGTTGAGCTCCACGGGAACGTGTTGAGACGGCATTTGCTCCCCTTGCGACTCGCGATCAGTCTATCCGACGCTTTAGCCGGACGCTATGCTCGTACGAAGGGCTCGCGCCAACTTGATCGACATGTACTGCCTCTGCCCCACTCGTCTGGTCCAGTAGTTGTCTGGCCGACGCTCAGCCGGGCTACCCGGCTCTGCAGCCGATCGGTCGCTCAGCTAGTCAATTTCAATGGATCGACCCATGCTCAATTCCAAACATCTATTGCCTAACGCGCGGCCGTTAGTAGTATCTCCCCAATGCGCACCAGCAACAGGTTCGGTGCTCGCATACGGCGCGTGACGGTCTTGGGGATTGCTTGCTTGTTCCTACCCAGTTGCGCGCCGTCAGCCGCGCGCCCAACTCCTTGTACCTCGCCTGGCGCGCCCAACAAAGACGTGCGTTATACGAACGACTGGCCCGCGCCAAATGGTGATTTATACAACAGTCGCGTGGCGCACTCCTCCGTTTCGTCCCTGAATGTGTCGCAGCTGGGAATCGCATGGACGATGCCGCTCAAGGGCAGTGGCAGCGTAGGTCTAGACGTCGCCAATCCCGTGATCGCCGACGGCATCGCATATCTGCAGGATGGGGCGTCGAATGTCGCGGCCGTACAGTCCGCAACCGGCAAGGTGCTTTGGACCCATATGTATAGTTCGACGGCTTATGGGCCCAACGGTGTGACCATCGCCAATGGCAAGGTTTACGGCGTAACGGCCAACGGCGTTTTTGCGCTCGACGCAAAGACGGGCCAGCAAGCCTGGTACGTGACCGACTTCGGTAAGCCCAAGGCTAGATTCAACCTCCCTCCGCAAGTGGCCGGGTGCAAGGTGTTCGTCTCGTCGTCGCTCACGGTTGGCGGCGGCATCATCTATGCCATGGACGCCAACACCGGTGCCACCGACTGGAGCTTCCAGACCGTGATTGACAAGACCGGCCAGCAACTCCGGTCGACTGCTGGTGGCGCGTGGGATGCCGTTCTGATCGGTCCCGATGAGTCCGTCTACGCGGGCATCGGCAACCCTTATCTCTCGCTGCAGCAGGCGCAGAAAAGCCCCAGCCGCGAACTGTATACCGACAGCCTGGTCAAGCTCAGGCAAGCCACGGGCAAGCTGGAGTGGTATTACCAGGCCTTCCCCAACGACTTCCATGACTGGGACCTGCAGGTCTCGCCGATTTACACGACAGCGGCCGGCCACCCGGTGGTTCTCGCGGCCGGTAAAGGTGGGTTCGTGCTCGCGTTCGACCCTGGGAGCGGCAACTTACTGTGGAAGACATCTGTCGGTTTGCACAACGGGCACGATGATGATGATGAGCTGGCCCTTGAAGGCAAGCTCCAGCTTCAGGTGCCATACACCGTGCTGCCGGGAGAAATCGGTGGGGTCGAGACCAACATGGCAGCCGCGGACGGTGTGGTCTACGTGCCAGTCGACAACGTTCCGACCACTTACACGAGCAGGGCGTCTGTCGTCGGCACGCCGGACTTGACGAGGGCCGGCGGGGAAGTGGTCGCCCTCGACGTGGCCAGCGGGAAGCAACTATGGTCTACCCAGCTGCCCAATATGGCCCTGGGCGGGGCTACCGTCTCGAATGACCTCGTGTTCACGACCACGTTCAACGGCGAGGTATTTGCGCTATCGCGTAAGGATGGGTCGATCCTCTGGAGGTCGCAACTACCAGCCGGCTCAAACTCACCCTTGGCGATTGCCGGGAACACCCTCATCGTGGGAGCCGGCCTCCCGCTGAAGGCGACGCAGCACCCAATGATTGTGGCCTATCAGCTTGGCACCAAACCGAGCACTACTCCCGCGCCGACCGCGTCATCGCCAACGACGGCTTCAACGCCAACGGGTTGAGCCGCCGAGGACGAACCTAAGTCCATGGTGACTGCGGGAGGGTGTCCGGTTTTCGTCAAACGCGTCCACCAGTGTTCGAGTCAGGCTCATAGACGATGAACATGCGAGCCCTTACCTTCACCCGGTATGGCGGACCTTACGCGATGGAGCTCCGTCACGTCCCCGTCCCAACGCCCGGACCGGGAGAAGTGCTGATCCGAGTCCACGCGGCCGGCCTCAACCCGATCGACTACAAGATGCGCGAAGGACGGCTGCGAGCGATCTACCGGTACCGACTCCCCATCATCGCCGGGAATGAGCTCGCCGGCGTCGTCGCCGACAAGGGATCGGGAGTCATGAGCCTCAACGAAGGCGACCGAGTGTTCACCCGGGTGGGTAAGAACACGCTCGGCGCATTCGCCGAATACGCCGTAGTCCGCGAAGACCTGATCGCGAAGATGCCGTCCACGATCGACTTCACTGTGGCGGCAGGAGTGCCACTCGCCGGCCTCACCGCGTTGCAAACACTCCGAGACGAACTGCAGGTGCAGCGCGGCGAGCACATCTTCATCTCCGGCGGCGCAGGCGGCGTCGGATCGTTCGCCATACAGCTCGCCACGCGATTTGGGGCTCACGTGGCCACGACCGCTTCAGCACGAGCCGAGGAGAAGGTGCGCCGCCTTGGTGCGGACATCGTGATCGACTACACCCGAGAACACTTCGATCAGATCCTGCGCGAGTACGACGGAGCGCTCGACCTGATAGGCGGAGAAAGCCTCACGAAGACATTCGGGGTCGTGCGGCGCGGCGCGCGAGTGGTGTCAATCGCGGGTGTCCCTGAGCCCCAGACCGCGAAGCAAGATCTAAAGGCCGGACCGCTACTGGCGATGCTCTTCTGGGCAATCAGTTGGAAGATCCGGCGTAACGCCAAGAAGCATAATGCTTCTTACCGTTACTATCTCATGCACCCGAGTGGGGTCGACCTTTCAGAACTGGCTTCGCTCATAGATCAAGGCGACCTTGAGGTAGTGGTTGACCGCGTCTTCCCGTTTGAGCAAGTCGCCGACGCTTTCGCGTATCTCGAGCAAGGGCACGCCAAAGGGAAGGTGATCGTGCAGATGGTCAACGAGTTTTGAACCTGCGACCGACCGCTATTGGTGGCGAACCTCGCGCTCGGGGGTGAACCATCAGTGCGGCGATCAGATATACACATCGCGAGCCTGAGCTGACCCACCACTGGGCGGGGACCCCAACCCAAGGACCGATCTAATGGTCAAGTACGAGCCCGTTCCGACCCCTCAGGACCATCGACGTAGACGTCAGCTTCCACCATCCACTCGGTCGCAGCTGGCCAGTTCACACAAGAAGTGCGGGGACGAAGGCCTGTTTCCCTTGCGCTGGGCGGAGCCCTCCGGCCTGGCCATGGCCGGGTGCCGGTCCTCGCCCCGAACTCCGGGTCCGCCTCAAGCCTGATCACCCCCGGGGTCACCCGCTTCGTGGCCGAGGCTATCGAACAGCTGGCGGCCACGGTCGGCCTGCTGGATGAGCTCGATCCGGAGCGCTGCGCCGCCGAAGCCAGGGAGCCGTTCGGCCCGGCGTACATGGCCCGCGAATACCCTTAGGTGTAAACCGACGACGTTCCCCGCCGGCCCCGCGAAGTCGCTCTCGATACCGCCTCCCAGCGCCGCGCCCACTGACCCGGCGCCTAAGGAGAGCTGCCTGGTCGCGAGAACTGCGACCATCCGCCGTTGCACATGAGTGGACGCGCCAACCGTCATGTGGAAAGTCGTTCTGCTCGGGATCATCGCCGCCCTGCTGATCGCGTTGGGGGCCGGCATGTCCTTCTTGCCGGACCCATCGAATTCGGTCGCCGCCTACCGGCAGGCGACGCCCTGCACCGGCGTGAGCGTCCCCTCGGACAACTGCTATGCCGTGGTGCCGGTCACCGTGGTCAGCGCATTCGCCGATCACTTTCACAGGAACAGGCAGGATGAGGAGCACGTCATCGTCCAGGCTCCCAGCGGCCTCGGCGAGATCGTCCTTCCCTGGGAGCGCGAGCAGGATCAGGTTCTCCTGGCCGGCGCGACCGGAACCGTCGACGTGTATCGGGGAGTGCCCGTGCTGCTGGCAGTGGGCGGATACCAGTTCGCCACCCTGCAGAACCCGGTCGTTCAGAAGACACAAACCCGGTGGATCGGCTGGATCTTTCTGAGCCTTGGGCTTGCCTTTGGCGGCGCGGTGGTCCTGCAGCTCCGCACTCGGGGGCGTCGAGCGTCCGTGCCGGTAGCATCATCGGACGCCCTCCGCCAGGCGATTGTCCAGCTGCCTCCGGACGCGGATCCGCAGGTCGTCGAGAAGATGAACGAGCTCCAGCAGCGTCTCGCCACGATGCAAGTGCAGCCGCAGCGGGGTCAGATCACCAGGGGGCAAACCATCGGAATCGTCATCGGCTGCGCCGTCGCCGTGCTCGGGGCGCTGCTCCTACGGGGTCTGCACTAAGGCGCGGTCTACGAGTGAAACTGGCGGGGGCGCGACGGGAACGATCCGTCCGTCGACATCGCCAAGGATGCCGACCAGCGGTTTTGAAGTTCGAGGAAGTCACGGTCCAGCGGGCACGCCTGGCCGCCGGGCGTCAAGGCCCCAGGCACCGAGCCGGATCAGTAGTTGCCTCGACCAGGGGAACGGATACAGGAGCATGCGTGCTGACCGCCGGGATCAGTGCTACGGTTCCGGAATTGCGGGCGCAAATCGGACCGATGGGAGTGTGACTGCAGACAGCCGTGGCGGGGGCCCGCGTTGGAAGGAGAACAATATGGAATTCCTCGTCGACTTCAAGGTCAACGTACCGACTGGAACTCCGGAATCTGAGGTCAAGGACCGGGAGAAGGCCGAGGCGTTCGCGACAGCCAAGCTTGCGGACGAAGGCCATCTTGTCCGGCTTTGGAGGCGGACCGTCACGTCGGGCGATCGCCCGATCGTCGGCTTGTTCCGCGCCGACAGCGAAACCGAGCTCGACAGCATGATCGGCGCCCTGCCGCTCTACGAGTGGTTGGATGTTAGCGTCACCCCGCTCAGGTCGCACGCCAACGATCCAGCCGACGCCACCGTCCCAGGCCGGCCGGAGCCATGGACGAGCACTTCGCTTCCCGATCCTCGCTTGACCAAGGTCTACCGCTTGGAGGCGACGCTCGGCCAGCCGCTCGACATCGGGGACGTGCCCGGAGGCCACCGGCGGATCGTGCCTCTTACTAGCGGCATATTCACGGGGCCTGAGATCAACGGAAAGCTGCTTCCGGGCGCCAGCGCCGACTGGCAGGTTGGACTCGCGGACGGTACCACGCTCGGCGACATCCGCTACACGTTGCAGACCGACCGGGGCGATTTGCTCTATGTGCAATCACGAGGTGTGCGCCACGGCCCCGCCGAAGTGCTCGCACGTCTGAGGCGCGGTGAGAAGGTCGACGCCAGCGAGTACACCTTTCGCACCTCAACCCAGATCGAGACCGCCGCCCCCGATCTGGAGTGGCTGAACAAAGGCGTCTTCGTCAGTGTCGGCGGCCGGCAAGCCGGAGCTGTAATCTACGAGACCTACCTCGTCCGATGAGCTGCGGGTGCAAGTTGAGTCGATGGTCTCAATGACGTCGCCGTAAGCGAGAAACCCGTCTAACGCGGCGTCCATGCAGAGCATTGGCATCCGTGAAAGGGAGTGTGCGATGAGCAAGGTCACGGCTGATATCTCGATGTCGCTGGATGGTCCATGCCCTCGCTCTAGCCCGCCACCCGCCGAACGATGAGTTCGGAGAAGGGGCATCGTTTGACTGTTCAGGAACGATCTGCTGAGGAGGACTGTGATGGGAAAGGTCACGTGCGAGATCTCGATGTCGCTCGACGGGTTCATCGCGGGACCGAACGTGCGTGTCGGGAATGGGATGGGGGACGAAGGGGACCGGCTCCACGATTGGAAGTTCGGCGCGAAGACCGAAACCGATGACGCGATCGTGGATGAGATCTATGCCTCGACCGGGGCGGTCTTGATCGGGAAGCGGATGTTCGACGTAGGGTTCGAGCCGTGGGGCGATCCTCCCCCCTTCGGGATGCCGGTGTTCATCGTGACGCACGAAGCGCATGAGCCTCTGCCCATGCAGGGCGGCACGACCTACACCTTCGTCACGAAAGGGATCGCGGCCGCACTCGAACTGGCGCGGGCCGGCGCCGGCGACAAGGACGTCGGCATCTGGGGCGGAGCGAACATCATCCAGGAGTATCTGAAGGCGGGACTACTGGACGAGATGCAGATCCACGTCATCCCCGTCCTGTTCGGCGACGGCACCCGACTCTTCGAGGATCTTGGCGGCCGACGGATCGAACTGAAGAGGACGAGTACGATCGACACTCCGGGGGCGACCCACCTCCGATTCTCCATCCATACGTGACCAGCGGTTGCTGGATGCCCAGGGGAGGCTCGGCGGCGGCGTGATCGAGCTACTGCGCCGTCGGCCGATCGACACCTGTGACCCCCACGGCCAAAATCGCCATCGCGGAGGTCGTCAGCACCGAACTTTGAACTCAGAAGCCCGAGGAGTAGGGCGAGACTCATGCGCTACGGTCATGCGCTACGGCCGCTCTCCAGGCTTGACACGTCGCTGATACAACCGTATGGTTGTATCAGTGCAGATCGCGCCGCCGAATTTCGACCGCGTGTTCCCCGCCCTCGCGGATCACACACGCCGCGACATCGTCCGCCGCGCGATCAGCGCCGAGGAGGGCGTCCTCGAGCTGGCCAGCCATTACCCGATGAGCTTCGCGGCGGTCCAGAAGCACGTCGCGGTTCTCGAGCGCGCAGGCTTGATCACGAAGCAGCGCATCGGCCGCCGCAAGGTCGTCCGCACCAACCTCGAGGCGCTGCTCGTCGCGCGCCGCCTGCTCGACCAGTACGAAGAGCTGTGGCGGGCTCGGATCGACCGCATGGACGCGCTCATCGCCGAGACCGCCGGCGTCATCGACACCGTGGAGACAATGGAGAGCAAACGATGACGGTCACCGCTGTCCGTAAGGATTCCCAGAGGCTCACCCTGACCGTTGAGGCCGAATTCGATGCACCGGTCGAGCGCATTTGGCAGCTGTGGGCGGATCCGCGCAAGCTCGAGCGTTGGTGGGGGCCGCCGACCTACCCTGCCACCTTCACCAAACACGATCTGGCGCCCGGCGGTCACGTCGAGTACCACATGACCGGGTCCGCGGGCGACCAGCCGCACGGCTACTGGGACGTCCTCGAGGTCGAGCCGCCGCGTCGCATTCTCTTCCGCGACGGCTGTGCCAACGCGGACGGCACGCCCAGGCCGATAAACACGATCCGCGTCGGCATCGAGGAGGTCGCCCAAGGACGCACGCGCATGTCGATCGAGATCGTGTTCCCCAGCACCGAGGCCATGGAGCAGGCCCTGGCCATGGGCACGGACGAGGGACTGAGCCAGGCCGTCAGCCAGATCGAGGCCATCCTCGCCGAAGAAACTATCCGGCGCTAGATCCAGAGGAGAGCCGTGGTGACCACTTCAACCAGCCAACCAACGACAAACTCAGCGAGGAGGGAACTGCGACCATGAAACTGACGACCACGACCAACGTCTCGGTGGACGGCGTGATGCAGGGGTTGGGCGGACCCGACGAAGATCGCAGCGGCGGCTTCGAGCGCGGCGGATGGGCCATACCACTTCTCGACACCGAAACCGGGGACTATCTCAACCAGGTCTACGGCGGCGCGGCCGCGTTCCTCTTTGGCAGGCGGACGTACGAGATCTTCGCCGGCTCCTGGGGAGCGATGGCCGATCCGAGCACGAGCCCGATCGCCGCCGCGCTGAACAGCCGGCCCAAGTACGTGGCATCGACCAGGCTCGCCGACCCGCAGTGGGCGGGCACGACTGTCCTGCAGGGCGACGTCGCCACGGCCGTCGGTGATCTGAAGGCGCATCAAGACGGCACATTGCTGGTGCCCGGCAGCGGTGCCCTCGTCCGATGGCTGCTCGCCAACGACCTGGTCGACCAACTCGACCTGCTCACCATTCCGTCGTCATCGGCCAGGGCACACGACTGTTCCCCGATTCCGGTCCGGACGTCGCGCTCGACCTGGTCAACTCGCGGACCACTTCCCGCGGCATCACCATCCAGACCTATCGGCCTCTAGGCCGTCCGGAGTACGCAACGTCCACGGTCGACCCCGAACACGTCATGCGCGACGCGACCTCGGGTCGGCCCAGCTAAAACACGCCCAAGATCCGTCCACGCCTTATCGCAGACCTAGCTGCCCGGCGCTCGACCTGGTGGTCTGGAGCTCCACATCACGACCCCGATCGCGTAGGTAGGGCATTGGCACCCGCAGTCGGAACCGCGCACCCGCCTCGCTGGCACGCTGACATCGATGAACACCTCGGAACGTGTCTACCGCTTATGCCGTCAATTACGCCATGAGCTGGGCTGCTCGGCTCGCGGCCGGACTGCTGTCAGCCACGGGAGCCGGCCTTAGCGGCGCTTAGCCGCGCTAAGTCTGCCAAACGAGCCGAGTTTGGCCAAGTTCGTCACGCCGCCATGCGAGCCTCTTCAAGCAGGGCATCGAGGCTTTTCTCAAACTGGCGCAAGATCCGATTCAGTTGCACGGTGGGGTAGCTCGGTTCAAGTTGGCCGAGGCCGCGGCAGAGGACGCGGGAGTAGAGCTTGGTGCAAAAGATGATCAGCTGCCGACCAAGCGCGGTGAGATGGTAGCGAAACGTTTTCGGAACGCGGGCAATCAGCTGCTTCCGGCGGAGCCGACGAAGGTCGTAAGCCATCTGGTGCGTGCCGTAGGGCCGCGCGAGATGATGCTCGATCAGCGGTCGCAAATCCTTGCTGCGGAAGCCCGTGCTCACCCAGCACAGGTGGCTGAGGGCGCCAAAGAGGGCGACGATGCGCGGATCACCAAAGCGAAGCCCAGGGGCGCGATACCCAACAGCACCGGTGGGGAGCACCATGCTTTCAAATCTGGTGACCGCCTCGGTGGGGCGCTGACTTTGCCGCTCCAGATCCAGCAATCGTCGATTGATCGCCCGACCGAGCTCGATGAGGCGCGCGAGGTTGGGCAAGCGACGGCCCACCCCGAAGTCAGAGGGATCCTGGAAGGTGGTCTCAGTGCGAAGAGCGCGATCAGCCTTCCAGTACTGCTTCACTTTGGTGTGGCGGTGGCCGACCTGGAGGCTGGGCTCCACGCCAGCGCAGAGGAGGCGCGTCCGGAACGGCGCCCCGGCGCGCTTCCGAAGAATCCTTCGGCTAAAGAGGAGTTGCAATTTCTCGGGACGGCCGAGGTCGAGCTGCTCGCGGATCACCTCCTCGAAAAACTGGCGCCCGTGCAAGGGGCGGTCAAAGACTTCCGTGCGACTGACCTCAAGCTGGGCGATCGAGAGCTGATAGGTGTATCCGGCAAGCTGGTCGCGGCGGGTCAAGGGACTGGGCAAGCGGTACAGCCAGCGGTCGACGAAGCGCTGCAAGTGGGGGGCCGACAATCGGTCACATAGCGGTTGCAGGTCGCAGCCCGGCGCCACCGCCTCCAAGCCGTTGTCGAGCGGCTGGTAGCGGATCGCCTTTCGCTCCAACTGACGGCGCACCCATTGGTGGCCGTTGACCCAGACCCGGATACTCCAGGGGGCGAAGGTGCAGAACTTGATGAAGCTCGGCCCGAAGTCCGCGTCCCAGAGATAGAAGTAGATGTGGTTGACGAAGGCGCTGCCGCGCTGGACCGTGTAGCGGCCGCGCTGCCGCTCGGCTTTCGGCCCCGGTCGGATGACCCGGGCCCACTCTTGGGCAATGCCGATCAGAACGACGCCTTCACCCCGGGCCCGCTGAAAGTACGGAGCGGCGATGGCCTCTTTGCGTTGGCCGCGTTCAAAGTGGACCACCGGGATCTGTTGCTTCGCCGCAAAGGTTTCCAGGTCCCGAAGAAACGCCCGGGTGATCGCGCCCAAGACCTCATAACGCGGCAATGCCTCCCCGCGATGCTGGGAGAGAAACCAGATGAGCCACTCGGATTGATGCAAGCGGGGCACATAACCGTTGAGCAAGATCCGGTCCAGGCAGTCGTAGCGGAGCGCCACATGGTCGTCGAGTAGGCTGTTGATATTGGGCATGGCGTTGCTCCTGGCAGAGGGATGTCATGCCCAAGTCTGACACCCTGGTGGCGAATGCCAGCTACGCCTCTCTGTCGCTAAGAGTTTGAGGCCGAGCCGGCGATTAGCCGGCGTAGGCTTCGCTAGACTTCACTCGCCCAATTCAAAAGTCGCGGGGGCGCGACGGGAACGATCCGTCCGTCGACATCGCCAAGGATGCCGACCAGCGGTTTTGAAGGCGGTGCCGATAACGTCCACACCGTTTACGGCCGTCCACCGGTGCTCATCCTGAATTGCGATCTGAGTCCCACATCGCCGAACTGTCCGCCCGCGTCCGCAGCCGGCCGACGGCTATGCCGTTCGCTTATGCCGTCAGGGCGACGACGCGCGGTCCTTTCCCTGACCAGCCTCGATTCCGCGGGACAGTTCGCCCAAGCCGTTCTACACTCTCGATGTTGTCGCTGTTTAGCCGGTTTAGCCGCTCCCCGGCTCTGGTCCGCCTTGACCGTAGCGACGTCTTGGCCAAGGCAAGCCTTGGCCTTCTCGTAGTTGGCGGGATATTGCAGGTCATCCAAGGGTGGGCCTCACCCCCGGGAGATGTCCTATGGATACTTGCCGGCTTGATGGGTGGCGCCTATACCATCATTCGCGCAACCCTAATCTGGTCATCGTCCGGACGCGTGCCCTGGGTCTTCGTCCCCTTCATCATTTTGCTGCCCTATGCCGCGTTGGTGTTCGTGTTTTGGCTTCTAGTCGACACGGACGTCATCCATGGTGCGAGCACCCAACTGCGCGTGGTGCTATTCGCTCCGATCCTGCTACTTTTCGGCTTATATCTCTGGATTAAGCTCCGAATCCGCTGACAGTTCGGCTTCTGCGAGAAGCGGCGCCAGAGGGCAGCAGCCGCCGGAGATCGCCTAGTCTGCGATGCCAGGTGGTTCCTCGGGCACTCCAGGCTAGCCTGCCACGAATCCGGATACATGACCTACGGCACACCGCGGCCACGCACCTTCTCCGCTGCGGCGTTCATCCTAAAGTGGTCCAGGAACTCCTCGGCCACAGCACCATCTCGCTCACGCTCGACACCTACAGCCACGTTGCTCCAGCCCTGCATGCGGAGCTCGCGACTCACATGCAGGCGCTTTTCACCTAGCTCGCCATCCGCTCGGGAGTGGCCAATGCTGGATACACCTTTGGATTCAGGTCAGATTCCTTAGTGACGTCAGTGACGTCGTACGACGGTGGGAATGTACTCCGCTCTTCCAACCAGCCTCGACGCCTTGCGACCCGGCCTGCCGTGCACGGCCAATGCAGCGAGGACATTTACGATCGGGACGAGGTCACCATCACGCGGAACGACTAAGAATGAAAGGTCGCCTTGAGCTATATACGCGACGTTGGCCCGCAGTTGAGTCCGAACCTGGCCGGAAATAAGATCCCAGCAGCTCCGCACGCGCCTTAGATGCTGGTAAACAACGGCAACGGAATCTCGGTCCAATCTATCGAAAACATCCGCGAGCTCACCGAAGCCTAGATGCTTGTCTAACAGCCTTCTCGGCTCCATCCCTGTATCCGGATCAAAAAATACCAGCGATCCCGCGAGTGCCTTATCCGGAATGTCCCTAAAGTATGACTGCCGGCTCACCATTGAGAAATATGGCGGGGCATCGCCATAAGGGAAGTAGCGGAATCCGCAGCTCGCGAAGAACGTTCTCATTTGGCCAAGGTCGCGGCTCCCATTGCGCAATCGACTCCGAAAGAACTCGGTCAGTTCAGGGAGCCTAGGATCCGGCAGGAACGCTCTATTTCCCTCTCTCCGGACGGTTGGGGGGGTGAGCATCCAAACGCAAGTCAGCTGGCCGAGGCGCGGTAACCCCCGCATAAGGGAAGTAAGAAGCTCGTACTTGAAATAGTCTCGGGCATCACCGAAATATTGCTGTTTCATATGGCTTAGTTATCGGTGGTGTCTTCCTTAGTCATCCAGCGAGGTTTTCTGTTGAACCACCCGAACGACTCGTTCCGCTACGGCCTCGCGACTGTCCGACGCCGTCACGGGCACTACTTCCACCTCTTCAGCTAAGGCCATCATATTTTGACGATAGAAGCTGTTCAGCCTTTCAAGATATTCGACGGCTATGCCGAGTTCATAAGGTCGCCCTCGCCGGGCGATCCTCTTCATAAGAAGATCTACGGGTAAGTCCAAGAATGTGGCTAGAGCTGGCTTCTTAAGTCGTCCAACGAGCTTCTGAAACAAGCTCTCGAAGATCTCCAGATCTTCGCCTGACAAGTTCATGCGGGCGAAGACCAGGTCCTTACCGGGCGAAAAATCGGTAACTAGATTTCGTTCCTCAGTTAGAGGTCTGAGCTGATGGTAGTGGAGCAACACGAACGCCAACTCAGTCTGCAAAGCTGATCTATGCGGGTCCGCATAGAAGTCTGCTAGGAACGGGTGGATATCAGTCTTCTCAAGGACGGCAGGGTAGGACAGGCGTTCGGCAACCATCCTTGCGGTTGTGGACTTGCCGCTGCCGATCGAGCCCTCGATGCTGATTATCACTACTGTCGGAGCCTAACGGTTCGGTGACTCCACCTAGCCCGTGCGATGTTGTGGGACAACACCGCGTTGGCTAGGGCGAGGGAGATGGACTCGCGGCCGCACATCCCGAGACGACTGGCTGATGAGCTTGCTGCTCGAGTCTACATAGGCGTGCATTGAGTTGGCTAATCTGTTGTTCGAGAATTGGCACAGGCGGAGACGCCCTAACTTGTTGGCTTATTTGATCGATGCGACCGTTGGCAGCGTCGACGCGTGCGTTAGTCGAATCGACAATCTGATGAAGCACCACAATGATTCCAATCACCGTGAGCGCCGCGGCTATGACACCTAATGCAGCCGCGATCACCTCGCGTCTTCTGGTTCTGTCCGCTTGATCTACTGCTTCCTGAGCGGCGGCTTGGGCCTCCTCCAAGCGCCCGGTCGCTTCCTGCAGTAATCCAGGAATCGAACTTCTTATCGAGCGGTTGGGATCCGCTTTTCGTAGATATTGGGCTAGCGATAGATTTTGTTTGGTCTTAGGAAGCTCGAAGAAACGGGCCCGACGCGGTTCCTCCTCTTTGGCACTCTGTTGTGGTCTGATCTTAGTGACCTCGACCCATATGAGTCCGTCACCACCAACCAGCCTGTAATCGTTAGCCGTGAGATTGTGCAGAGGTAGAGAGAGATGCCCGTGAAAGCCGGGATCGACCAGAGGACCAGTGCCGACGAGCAAACCCTTGTACACATGAGAGATGCGAAGATTAAACCGTAGCGCCAAGTACTGTGGCACGCGGAACATCGGCGCCAACGTTAAGAAGACAAGCGAGTTGGACTTAAGCAGGAACTCGTCGCCGGGTCCGAGCTCGCCCTCGACGCGCCCCCCTTTGTCATCCCAATAGATGTACTCACCACCTAAAGGAACCTCATATGAAGCCGGCTTCAGCGCGTCTTCCGTGTAATCGAACGGATAGATGAGCCCTGTGGCTCCGACATAGTCGGCTAGCTCGGCCGAATTTAGCAAGGCGGGCGCGATGGAAGGAAACGGATCTACGTTCCTGTATTTCTGGTGCCTCTGTTCTGCATCTTCGTCAGAGGCAGAAAATGAAGGCTCCGCCATCAGACCCTTGCCGCCGAAACCCGTAGAGCAAGTCGGCGAGGTATTAGAAGAGCCGGGCTGAGGCCTATATAGTCAACGGCACGCCTGATGCTTTCCTCGACTTGTTTCACGAAATCCTCTGTGGCTTGAGACGGCCCACCGGAGACACAACAACTGTGATCTAAATAGTCAAGGTGGTTGAGAACTATTGTCGTTGGAGCATTGATTTGGATCGCACGTCGGACCACCTCCGTGTCGAACCTGGCGACGCGCCGTACCCTCTTGGTAACGCTCGTTCGCTCTTCTATGACGTGGTCATGTCCCCCGACGGTGGTGATAGTTACCCAGTCGATTTCACGGGGAAGCGGCCCAGAGTTGCCCGCGACGCGAATGGGGAATGCCCTCAGAACCATAACAACATCGTCGACGTCTAAGGGGCTCAAGCCTACCTCTGACACGAAGCTCGCGGCACTAGTGTCCCGTGAGGTAACGAAAGGGTACTCTCGCGCGTGGAGTAATGACAGCCCAAAACCTTGTGTCCCCTCCACAATCACTCGTTGTCCGGCATTGAGCCGTCTGCGGAGTAGCGCCGGAACATCGACCAGCATTGACGTTAGCTTCGGTACGTTATGGGCGAATGTCGCGCTCCCGTCGCGAGCGAGCCTAGCCGCGACCGCGGCGCCCGTTCCAGTCTCAGTGGAGCCAATGGACTGGAATAACTTTGCTTCGATCTCTGCACAGCGAGCTTGGTCTGTGACGATAACGGCGGACGGGTCGATCTTTACCTGCTGCGGCGAGATGCCAAGCAGCCGAATCTCTTGAAGCAAGACTTCGACGTCGATGTAGGACCCTGGGCCGAGCACGCACAGCATTTCCGGTAACACAGCGGCGGAAGGGAGTTGGCGAAGCACGAAGGATCTACCATCCGCGGCAACTACGGTATGGCCCGAGTTGGGCCCGCCGACTCGCACGGTTACTCGGGAACGAAGTCTCTCGGCCAAGAGCTGCGTAACCTTGCCCTTGCCCTCGGAACCGAACTGACCCCCCACTACCACGGTTACTGGCACGGCTGCCCCCCGAACCTAGCGGCTACGCGTGGGCACTCCTGCCTCTAGCTCGTGCTCGGCCTCGCTGACCTCGAGCTGTGCCGACTCGGAGTGTCGACGGGACCCCCACAACCGTATCCACCACGGACGCCGCAACCAGGTAAATAGCTGGTAATTGGCAGAACCCTGGATGGTCCCATCTCGATCTCGCCACCTTGCAACACCGTGCTCGCTCGAAGCGAACGCTTTAGCTGCCTCGATGGCGTATTGGCGGTTGGAGTAGCTCGATAGGATCTTGCCCCCTGGGCGCGCGACGACCCAGCGCCCCTGTTCCTGACGAACATCTACGAGCCGAGGGGGCATGCTACCTCCAAAGTGTTACAGAATAACAATGTAACATAGTCTCGGGCGTAGAGCAATGGCTTCAAAGTCAGGTTGGCGCCAGACAGGCTTAAGAGTGCCACCGGATGTCGACGACATCCTTACCCTCGCGGCTTGGTTTGAGGGCCGCTCCGTGCAGGATCTCCTCTTATCGGTAGTCCAGCGCTTCACTTCCGACTTTGCCACAGGACCCCAAGCTCAGGCCGCCATCAAGGCCAAGCAGTTGTACGTTGCCGAGAGAGGCATCGGTTACTCGGCGAAAGCTCCTCGGGTTCTACGGCTGAAGGCAAAACACCGACCAGGTGACGAAAGGTAAAGAATAGCCGCTCACCACCACGGTGGGCCGTTGGCAAGACGGCTCATTTGCCGTCAGTTACGCCGTCGAAACGCCCGTTCGCTTGCCGCACTGACCGCAGAGAGTGACCCTCGCGGTCTCAAGTACCACTGGCTCAATTTCGAAGTGGCGGGGGCGCGACGGGAACGATCCGTCCGTCGACATCGCCAAGGATGCCGACCAGCGGTTTTGAAGACCGTGGAGCCCACCTGAGCCCATGCACCCCCGTGCGGGATGAGGCTACAGGACGGCGTCGATCTTCTGTCGGAGGTAGGCCTTGGGCTTGTAGCCGACGATCCGATCGGCCGGTTTGCCGCCGCGGAACAGGATCAGGCTGGGAATGCTGAGCACGCTGAACCTCGACGCCGTCAGCGGGTTGGCGTCGACATCGAGCTCGGCGATCACGACCCGGCCCTGGTACTCGGCGGCCAGCTCTTCAACCACCGGCCTCAGCATTTTGCAGGGCGCGCACCAGGTAGCCCAGAAATCGAGGAGCACCAGCTGCTCTGCTGCCGCGACCGTCGTTTCGAAATTCTGGTCTGTAACCTGGACGATGTTCTTGGATGACACGCTCTTCCTCCTCGACTAGGTGCCCGTCTTCTCTTCTGTTTTAGCAGGCGGCGCTGGAGGAGGCGTCGAGCTACCGGCGTCCGGCGCGGTCTTTGCCTTGTTGTCGCCCTTGGTGTCGGCCTTGGTGTCGGCCTTGCTGTCGGCCTTGTTATCGGCCTTGGTGCCGGCCTTGGTTCCGGCCTTGGGGCTCTGCGCCGGGGTGATGCTGCCGTCGCCGGTCGATCCGCGCGAGTCGGTCTTGTAGAAGCCGCCACCCTTGAAGATGATGCCGACGGGGTAGAAGATGCGAGTCACGGGAGCCCCGCACTCGGGGCACTGAGTTAGCGATGGCTCGGTGATCCGCTGTTGGATCTCGAAATGGTGGGCGTGGCTGCAGCGATATCCGTAGACTGGCATGTCGATCTAACTTATACCCGCACTCTCGGCCACAGAAAACGCCGAGCTCGAGCTGATCGTCAGTTGATCCAGAGCTTGCTTTTGGGCCCCGGCTCCTCGGACGCCGGGTCGCTGAAGTCGCCGGGCTGCAGCAAGCCGCTCTGCATCATCTCGGCCACCCGATCGAAAAAGGCGTCGTCTGCGCCAGCCGACTCGGCCCCAGCCGGACGCGGTCCCTGCTCAAGGAACCGTTCGACCGCCGCGCAGATGATCTCGCTCCGGCTCTGCGGGGAGACCGCCGTGACGCGGTTGAGCGCGTCGACGAGGGCATCTGGCATGTAGATCACGACCCGCTTCGCGCTCACTGGTCCCAGCATAGTAGCCAAGCGCGCTGGCGCGGGCAAGCCAAATCGGCTCACGAAAATGAAACAAAGCAACCGACCAAATGAATCACCCCCGCCCTCCCCCAGTGGGGAGGAAACGAATACCTGACCCTCCCCCAGCCCTAACCTCCCCGGGCGGGACGGAACTGTCCGAAGGGGGAAACGAATGCGGTCGCTCAGACGCTGCCGACTCGGATGGCGGCATCGAGCGGGTTGAAGACGATCCCGGACGCCGGCTTCGGGAAGAAATAAGTCGATTTCTGAGGCATGACCTGGCCGGCACGGGCGACCTCGACCACGTCACTGACTTCCGGGGGCCGGAGCAGGAAGGCGGCCTGCCCCGCTCCGCTCTCGACCCGGTTGAGGACCGCGTCGACTTCGCGGGAGTAGCTCAGGTAGCGCTCCTGCTCCAGCTCCGCCTGCTGCAAACCGATCTGACGATCGAGGATCTCGCGGTGCAGGACGGACACGTCGAGTTGAGAAACGGGATCGGCCGCCGCGACCTGGTCGATATCGACCGTGTACCAGATGGGTACGGCCCCACCCTGCCCTCCCCCGGAGGGGGAGGGAGATCCGAACTGACCCTTCCCCGCAAGGGGGGAGGGGATTGGCGGGAAGGCTATGCCGATCCGGTGCCCCGATGTCCGCTCCTGCATGCCCGCCAGCAGGGCGGCCCGGTCGGCTCGAGGAACGACTCGGTGGCGCTCACGGAGCCGGCGCAGCAGCTCTCCGGCATCGAAGCGCTCGAGGTCATGGAGGACCCGGTGGGTGGGCAGGATAGTAAGGCCCGGATCCCGGACGTCGACGAGCAGCATCAGCACGTAGTTGAAGGCGGCGTCCGGCGGCGCCTCCGGATGCGCCTGCCGCTGCTTGTTCCGGAAATTCAGGGCTGTCTCATAGCGATGATGGCCGTCCGCAATGTAAAGGCGCGAGGCATTGAACACCTCGGCCAGCTCAGAAATGCGCTGAGCCCCGTGCAGCGACCATACCGTGTGCTGATCGCCATCCTCGCTCGTGATCGACAGCCGGGGCCGGGCCCTCATGGCCGCCGCGATCATCGGCCGGACCGCCGACTGCGGGTCTTCGTAGAGAGCGAAGACCGGGCTGAGGTTGGCGACCACTGCGCGGGTCAACGACAGCCGGTCCGCCTTGGCGCGGGCGTTGGTTTGCTCGTGGGGCAGGACGCCGCGGCCAAACGGTTCGAGCTCGACCACTCCGAGGATGCCGAGCCGGGAGCGCGCCTCCGCGCTGGTCGGATCAAGGAACTGATGGCGGTAGAGATAGAGACTGGGGCTCGCTTCCCGCCGCAGGACGCCCTGCGCCAGCCATTGCCGAAAGAAAGCATCGGCGCGCGTGTACTTGTTGTCGTCGGGAGTGTCAGAGGGACGCACCTCTCCGGCAATCAGCCGGACGACGTTGTGCGGGTCCTGCTCGTAATAACGCTGCTGGTCGGCCAGGCTGATGACGTCGTAGGGGGGAGCGACGACTCGAGAGAGGTCAACCCGTTGCGGGTCATAAAAAACCCCCTCGAACGGCCGAACCCTGGCCACCAGGAGCTAGAGGGTGACGGACAGCACGTCGGCCATCCCGGGGATCCGGCGAATATCGGCCAGGATCGACTCCGGGACCGGGTCGTCGACCGAGACGATCATCACCGCGTCGCCGCGTGGCCGGTCGCGGCCCACCTGCATGCTCGCGATATTGATGTTGTTCTGACCCAGGAGGGTGCCGATCGCGCCGATCACACCCGGCCGATCGGCGTGCCAGCTCATCAAGAAGGTGCCCTGTGGCACCAGGTCGATCCGGAAATCGTTGAAGGTCACGATGTGCGGCTCGTTGAGTAATAGCGTGCCGCCGACGCGGCTGGTGCCGCGATCACCGGCCGCCTGCAGGCTGATCAGGTTCGCGAATTCGCTGGCCCGGGCACCCCGCTGCTCTACCACGGTGATACCGTGGGCGGCCGCGACTGCCCGGGCGTTGACCGGGTTGACCCGCTCCGCGCTGAACCGGGCCAGGAATGCCGTCAGCAGCGCGGCAGTGAGAACCGAGCAATCGTAGTCGGCGATCTCGCCTGCGTAATCGACCTGCAGGCGAGTCGCGGGCTGCCGGCCCACCTGGGCGAAGAAGCGACCGATGCCCTCCGCGACCGGGATGAATGGCCGCAGGAAGGCCATGGCCTCCGGCAACGCGACGGGCGCGTTGAGGGCAAAGCGCGGGTGGCCGCCCTCGAGGACGGCAACCACCTGGTCGGCGATCTCGAGCGCGACGCTGATCTGCGCTTCCTCCGTCGAGGCTCCTAGATGCGGCGTCGTCACCACCTGCGGGAGCGACAGCAACGGGTTCTCCCCCGGAGGTTCCTGCTCGAAGACGTCGAGGGCCGCGCCCGCCACGTGGCCATCTCGCAAGGCATTCCAGAGTGCCGATTCGTCGACGATGCCGCCGCGGGCGACATTGATCAGCCGCAGGCCGGGTTTTGCCGCGGCCAGCGTTCGGGCGTCGATCAGGTGATGGGTCTCCCTGGTCAGTGGCACGTGCAAGGTGACCACATCCGCCTGAGACATCAGCTGGTCCAACGGCATCAGCTTCACGTTGAGCTGGGAGGCCCGCTCCACTGAGAGCATCGGGTCGCTGGCGATCACCCGCATGCCAAAGGCCTGGGCGCGGTGCGCCACCTCGCGACCGATGCTGCCGAACCCGATGACACCCAGCACCTTGTCTCGAAGTTCGTTGCCGAGGAAGCGCGAGCGCTCCCAGCGGCCCGCCTTGACCGCCTGGTCGGCTTGCGGAATATGCCGGGCCAGAGCGAGCATCATCGCCATCGTGTGCTCGGCCGCCGCGATGGTGTTACCGGACGGCGCATTGACAACCAGAACACCGGCCCGGGTGGCGGCCGCGACGTCGATGTTGTCGACGCCGGCGCCAGCGCGGCCGATCACCTTGAGACGATTACCGGCTCGAATGACCTTCGCATCCACGCGTGTCTCGCTGCGCACGATCAGGGCGTCATAGTCGGGGATGCGTGTCATTAGCGCGGATGGACTCTGCTTCAACTCGATGTCAACATCGGCGTGCTCGCGCAACCGGCTGATTCCCGCGTCCGCGATCGGGTCGGCTACGAGGACGCGAAGCACCGGCTCAGGCGACGAGGCTTGGCTCGGACGATTCCAATACTCGCCGCGCGGCGGTCAGGGCCACACCGGGTGTGACCGGATGCCCGTTGGCCTCCAGACCCCGCTCCAGCGCCTCCACGGTCGCCACGACGTCCTCTTCGTAGACGGCGCCGAGATGGCCGATCCGGAAGATCCTGCCGGCAAGCTTTCCCTGACCCTCGCCAACAACGAGGCCCAAATCGCGCCATGTCTTGAACACCGTCTCCGACTTCTCGCCGCTCAGCGCGTCCGGGAGATACACGGCGGTCACGGTCGGCGAGGCCACCTCTGGCTCGGCGGCCAGCAAGCGTAATCCCAGCGCCATTGACGCGGCGCGGAAGGCGGCCGCTATGCGCAGGTGCCGCTGAAAAATCGCCGGTAACCCTTCTTCGCGCATCATCAGCAGCGATTCGCGCAACCCAAAGAGGATGCTCATCGCAGGCGTGGTAAAGGTCATGCCCTTGGATTGCATCTTCCGGGCGCGTTCCCAGTCGAAATAGAAGCGGGGGGCCCGCGCGCTCGCTTGCCGCCGCCAGGCAGCCTTGCTGATGCTCAGCATGGTTACGCCAGGCGGGAGCATCCATCCTTTTTGGGAGGCGGTCACGGCGACGTCCACCCCCCAGCGGTCGACCGGAAGGTCGATTGACCCGATCGAGCTGACCCCGTCGACCACCAGCAGCCGCTGATGCCGCTTGACGACCTCGGCCAGCGCCTGAAGCCGATTGGTCACGCCGGTCGAGGTCTCGTTGTGCGTGATCAGGACGGTGGCGACCTCCAGCTCGCGACCGAGCAGGTCATCCAGGTCCTCGGGATCAGCGGCTTCGCCCCAGGGCAGCGTGTAGCGAGCTACGTCGGCGCCGAACGCTTCCGCAAGGTCGGCGAAGCGGTCGCCGAACGCGCCGATTGTGACAGCGAGCACGCGCTCACCTGGCGACACGAGGTTGGCGACGGCGCTCTCCAGCCCGCCGGTCCCGGTCGCCGGGAAGATCAGCAGGTCGTTCTCGGTCTGGAAGGCCCACTTGAGGCCCGCCTCGAGTTCAGGCAGGAGCGCCCTGAACTCAGGACCACGGTGGTTGATCATCGGGGCGTCCATCGCCCGCTGGACACGCGCCGGGACCGGCGTGGGACCAGGAATACGCAACTGGAAATTCTGAGCCATGCGCCCTAGCTTACCGTCCAGCCCTCGCGGCGACGCGCTCGCTATCGGCGTGACATCGATCGGCGGCGGCGATAGCTGCGGCGGCGATATGTCGGCGGCTGCGGCGCGCGTGCCTGGCGCCGGATGGCCATGCGCATTACCACCCAAAGGAGCAAGAGGCCGCCGATGATGACACCCCAGCGGGTGGCCGCCACGGTGCGGGCCGCATCGGCGGCTGAGGCGGCTTCGGCCTGGCGCTGCGCGGCCGCCGCGGCTTCCGCATGCGCGACCTGGAGCCTGGTCTGCTCGATCTGCGGGTCGGCGGCCAGCATCCCCTGGAAGACGCCCATGGCGATCGCGTCGCGGAAGTCGTCCTGCAGGAGCAAGCTCCGCTCGCGTGGATTCGTCAGGTAGGCAGGCTCGACGGTGGCCGTCGGAATGTCGGAATGCACCCAGAGCTCAGGCTTGGCTACCACACCGTCGTCCGCGATCTGATAGCGGTTGAGTGTTTGGGCGAGGCCGCTATCGATCGCCTGCGCGAACGAGAGGCTATCCGATCTGGGGTAGAAGACAGCCGCGCCGTTGATCGACGGGTCGCCGTCGTAGGCGTTGACGTGCAAGCTCACGAACATGCGGGCACCGGACGCATGGGCACGGTTCCAGCGTTCCGAGATCTCGACGTACTGATCGCCGGTGCGCGTGAGGACGACCTTCACCTTCTCTTTTTGGAGCAGCGCGCGCAGGCGGAAGGCCAGATCCAGCGTGATGTCCTTCTCCATGGTGGCGCCGACCACAACGCCCGGATCCCAGAGCTGCGTCGGATCGCTGGTCGGGCTGCCGCCGTGTCCCGGATCAATGGCAACCACGTATGGAGATGGCATGACAAACGAGGGCTCAGAAGCCGCTGCCCGAGCCGGTGACAAGGACGTGAGCAAGACGACCTCGGCCGCGAGCGCGACCGGGAGGCGCGGGAGACGCAACTAATCAACAAGTATAAGCGCGACTCGTAACCGCGACTCGCGACCGTCTCGAGTGTGCGAGTGAGTCTAGCGCTGGTCGGCCGTGTAGGGCAGCAGCGCGACGTGGCGAGCGCGCTTCAATGCGACGGCCAGGCGCCGCTGATGGCGGGCGCAGGTCCCGGTCACGCGACGCGGAAGAATCTTGCCTCGCTCGCTCACGAAGCGGCGGAGGCGCGAGACCTCCTTGTAGTCGATGAGATGGACCTTCTCCACGCAGAAGTTGCAGACCTTCTTGTGCGGCTTGCGGTCACGCTTTTCGGTCGGTGGTGGCATGGTGTCCTGTCAATCGCTCCTTAGAACGGGATATCTTCCGGGTCGACGTCGCGCGAGGGTTCCTCGGCATGGCTGGCGGGCGCGGCGACCGCCGCCTCAACCGGTTCGGTCGCAGGCGCCTGCGGTTGGCTGCGTGGCTCGAGGAACTGGACCTCTGTGGCGTTGATCTCGGTGGTCTTGCGCTTCTGGCCATCCTGGCCTTCCCAGGAGCGGGTCTGGAGGCGGCCTTCGAGATAAACGAGGCTGCCCTTGTGCAGGTACTGGCCGCAGATTTCCGCCAGGTTGCGCTTGCCGATGTTCCACACAACGATGTTGTGGTAGTCCGTGTACTCCTTCTTCTCGCCGTCCGGTCCCTGGCCGTATCGGTTCGTGGCCAGCGAGAATGTCGTCACGGGCGCGCCGCTTGGCGTGTATCGCATTTCCGGATCGCGGGTCAGGCGGCCGATCAGCATGGCTTTGTTCAGGTTCATGACTTCCCCTCGTCTTGTCGAACCAATAAATGACGAAAGACGGTATCCGAAATCTTCAAGACGCGCTCCACCTCCGTGACCTTGGCCTGGTCGAGGTCAAACTCCTCGACGACGTAATGTCCTTCCCGCTTATCCTTCACCGTGTACGCCAGCCGGCGCTTACCCCATGGGGTGACCTTCTTGACCTGGCCCCCATTCGTCTGGATCAGCTGGCCGACCTTTTCGATCTCCTGCTGGACCGCCTGATCATCAAGCTCCGGCTTGACGATGTACATCAACTCATACGACGACAATCGGCTACCTCCTTTCCTCTGGGATTTGCTCCGGCTATGGCCTCGCGGCGGCAGCGGAGCAGGAAAGCGTTCGTAAGTTTAGCAAAAAAAGCCGGGCCGACACCGCCCCGAAGCCTGGATCGGATGGTGGTCGGCGGGGGACTCGAACCCTCGACCTCTTGGATGTGAACCAAGCGCTCTAACCAGCTGAGCTAGCCGACCGGTGCGGTGATTGTAAGCCCCTACCCTGCCCTCCCTCAGAGGGGGAGGGAAATCGTTGGAACCTTCCCCAGAGGGCGGCATCGTTGGATTCTCCCCACAAGGGAGGAGGGAAATTATCGGCGCCCAAAGGGGAGGGAAATTATCGGCGCGCCGAGGGGGAGGGAATTACTTGCGGGCGGCTTTCGCAAGGGCGCGGGTGATCGCCTCAGCGGCTTCCATCGGCAGATACTGGATCGCTTCCGCGACCATCCGGTCGGCCTCCTCAGGAGGGAGTTTGCGTCGAACGACTTCCAGCTGCTGATCGACGAGATCGGCCATGACCTGCGACATCTCCTGCCGGCGGCGTCGCTTGAAGAGCTCCTGCTGGGCGGGATAGCCGTTCCCGAAGGTGACGGGGAAGCCGAGCCGCTGCAGCTCGGCCAGGTCGCGGAAGACCGTGCGCGTACTGACCTTCAGGGTCTCGGCCAGATCGACCGCCCGAATGCCGGGGCGGGCCGTCGCCATCGAGAGGATGACCAGGAGCCGATGCAAGCGCCCCGCTCGGTTCACGTTGCTGAACGTAGCACTGCCTTCATGGGTCTGCAATTCGACCAGCCTCCCTACAATCGCGCTATGAGCAGCGTCGCCGGCGAACCGCGGCGGTTACGAGGACGCATCCCGACTCCGGTCTGGCTCGTCGGCGGACTGCTCCTGCTCCTGGTGGTGGTCTTTTTGGCCCGCCAGATCATCCTTCCCTTCCTGCTGGCCGTTCTGCTCACCTACCTGTTGCTGCCGCTCGTCAATACCATGACCAACTCCGGCCGCGAAGGCCGCCACACCCCCCGCAGCCTGGCGTCGTTCCTGGCACTCGCCGCCTTCGTCGGCGTAGTAGTGGTCGCCATCCTCGTCCTGGCTCCGCTGCTGGCGGCCGAGGGCAACCGGCTGGCCCGGGTGATGTTCGGCAGCGGCGGCGACGAACCGCAGATCGCCCGCCGGTTGAGCGCCACCTTCCAGGACTGGCGCAACACGCTTTATGGCACCGGAGTCTTCCCGCCGAGCGTCCAGCAGTCGCTGGACCAGGAGGCGCGGGACTTCATCAGCGGCCTGGGCGACGCCGCAGCCGCCGCCGTGACCGCGTCACTGATGTTCTTTCCCAAGCTGCTCGAGCTGATCGCCGTGCCGCTACTGACCTTTTACATGCTGCTCGACGGACCGCGGCTTAGTCGCGAAGTCCGGTCGTTCCTCCCCCCTGCCCACCAACAGCCCGCGAGTGAGCTGATGCACCGCTGGGACCGAGTGCTCAGCGAATACGTGCGCGGGCAGCTGCTGACCAGCCTCTTCATCGGCCTGGTCGTTACCGTCGGCCTGCGGCTGATGGGACTCAAGGCCGCCCTGCTCGTCGGCACCGTGGCCTTCTTCATCGAGGCGGTTCCCTTCTTTGGCCCGCTGATCTGGGGAACGCTGGCTGTCCTGCTGGCGCTCGCTCAGAGCCCGGTTGGCAGTCCGCTTCCAGTATTCGTCGGCATCTTCGCGCTTGTCGCCCAGCAGGTCGATAGCCATGTCGTGGCGCCGCTGATCCTGGGCCGGTTCACGCGGGTCCACCCCCTTCTGCTGATCTTCAGCACGCTGCTGGGCGCCTCGTTATTCGGATTGATCGGCATGTTCCTCGCCGCGCCCATTACGGCCCTGGCGAAGGAAACGTTTCTGTTCACGATGGAACGGGTACAAGCAAGGCGCGGGGCGGCCGCGCTCAGCGTGTCCGCCTGAGCACGATTCCAGTGGTAAGGTGAAGCATCCCATGGCCAAAGAAACGAAAGACGGAAAGGCGAAGGCAGCCAAGGAACCTCAAGCTGAGGTGCCCTCGGAGACCGCCGCCGAGAACGGGGCAGGCGGCGCCGCCAAGGCCCGCACCGCGATCGACGACGTGATCGCCGCCATCGAAGCCGCGCGCGACAAGGTCATGGCCGATGAGGTCAAGGGCCTCACCAAGCTCGGCATCCCGCGCGCCATGGCCTACCAGATGGTCGCCGCGAGGTTCCACCAGAACGTCGTGACCGACGGCGAAGGTGGCGGACCCGAGTTCGAAAACAGCCACTGGAACGATCGGTAATAGTGGATCGCGGCCGTTACTGACGGTCGCCCAAGCCCGCGATCGGATCCTCGAGCGGATCGCCCCGCTCAACGGTGAAGATGTTGCCTTGACCCAGGCCCGAGGTCGCGTCCTGGCCGAGGAGGTTCGCTCCGAGCGGGACGTTCCACCCTTTGTCAATTCGGCGATGGACGGCTACGCGGTCCGCGCCGTGGATGTCGCAGCGGCGTCGGCGACACAACCGATCCGGCTGCGAGTACTCGGCGAAATCCGGGCCGGCGCCCCCCCACCGGAGGCCGTGAAGCCGCAGACGGCGCTGCGCATCATGACCGGTGCCATGGCCCCCGAAGGATCAGACGCGGTGGTGCGCGTCGAGGACACAGCCGAGCATGACGGCGAGGTGGAGGTGCGGGTCGCCGTCGCCCCCGGCACCAGTCTGCGGGCCGCCGGCAGCGATCTCCGTCGCGGCGACCTGGTGGCGGCTGCGGGGCGTGTGCTGACGCCTGGGCTGATCGGCGTGCTGGCCTCGGCCGGTCGAGTCAGCGTGCGTTGTATCCGGCGGCCACGGGTGCTGGTGCTGACCACCGGCGACGAGCTGCGCGAGCCAGGTGAGGCTCTGGGGCCCGGCCAGATCACGAACACCAACCGCTACACGCTGCTCGCCGCGATCGAAGACGCCGGCGGAATCGTCATCGATGCCGGGGTGGCGCGTGACGAGCGCAGTGATCTCATCGACCGGCTGGCAGCGGCCGGCGCAACCGACCTCGTCGTGACGACCGGCGGCGTGTCGATGGGCGCCTACGACCTGGTCCGTGGCCTGTTCGAAGAGCGCGAGGCCGTCGCCTTCTGGCAAGTCGCGCTGCGTCCGGGCAAGCCGCTCATGTTCGCTACCGTCGGCGGCGTGCCGCTGATCGGGTTGCCAGGCAACCCGGTGTCCACCATGGTGGGGTTCGAGCTTTTCGTGCGGCCTGCCCTGTTCAAATTCCAGGGACGCACCGACCTCGAACGACCACGGCTGGCGGCGATCACCGAAGAGCGCTTGCAGAACCCGCCGCACCTCGAACAGTACTTTCGCGGCATCGCGCGGCGCGACGCTGGCCGGATCGTCGTCCGCCTGACGGGTGACCAGGCCTCGCACGTGCTCCGCTCGATGGCTGACGCCAATTGCCTGGTCGTGGTCCCGCAAGGGACGAGTGAGGTCGCGGCGGGAGCGTCCGTGGAGATCATTCCGCTGGCACCGATCGACTGACTTTCAACCCCCCACCCCGACCCTCCCGCACAAGGGGGAAGGGAAAGTTCTTACACTCTCTTTGCAGAGGGAGAAGCGATGGCCAGAGTCGACCCGGAGCGGATCCGTAACGTTGCCCTGCTCGGCCACAGCCACGACGGCAAGACGAGCCTGGCGGAAGCGATGCTCTATGCCGGCGGGACGGTCGATCGGCTGGGGCGTCCCGACACGGGCAACACCACCTTCGACTTCGAGCCTGAAGAGGTCAAGCGGAAGATCTCGATCGGCACCGCCATCGCGCACCTGACCTGGCATGACCACAAGATCAACCTGCTCGATGCGCCAGGCTTCCAGGACTTCACCGGCGAAGTCGTCGGGGCCCTCCGCGCGGCCGAGGGCGCCCTGCTGGTGGTGGGTGCGACCACCGGCGTCGTCGTCGGCACCGAACTGGCCTGGCACCAGTTGCGGGACCGCAACCTGCCGACCCTGATCGTCGTCAACAAGATGGACAAGGAGAACGCCGACTACTGGAAAGCGGTCGACAGCTTCAAGGAGTTCAGCCCGCGTCCGGTCTCGATCCAGGCGCCGGTCGGCAGCGAGGCCGGCTTCAAAGGAATCGTCGACCTGCTGACACGCAAGGCGTACGAATTCGATCAGCAGGGGCGGGCGAAAGAGGTCCCGCTTCCCAGCGAGCTCGCCGCCGAGGTCGAGTCCCGGCGGTCACCGCTCGTCGAGGCGGCGGCGGAGACCGACGACACGCTGCTCGAAAAGTATCTCGAAAGCGGTGAGTTGAGCGATGCCGAAATGACGGCTGCACTCGCCAAAGGCGTGGCCGCCGGCATGATCGTGCCGGTGCTCTGCGCCGCGGCCGGCAAGTCGATCGGGATCGGGAGTCTGCTCGATGCCATCGTCGCGCTGCTGCCTTCGCCCAAGCAGGCGCCGCCTGTCGATGCCGTCAATCCGCGCACCGACCAACCCGAGACGGTGACGGCCGACCCGGCCCGGCCGCTCGCGGCGCTGATCTTCAAGACGACCGCCGACCCATTCGTCGGCCGGATCAGTTACGTCAAAGTCGTCTCGGGAACGCTGACGCCCGGAACCCCGCTGCTGAACGCGTCCAAGGATCAGCCGGAGCGTCCGGGGACGATCGGCTATCCAAAGGGCAAGACGCTGGAGCCGGCGACCGAAGTGGTGGCGGGCGACATCGCCGGCATCAGCAAGCTGCAAGTGGCAGCGACCGGCGACACCCTCGCAAGCCGGGATCATCCTCTGCGGCTGCCGCCGATCCAGTATCCAGAACAGACCTACAGCGCCGCGGTCAGCGCCAAGAACAAGGCCGACGAAGAGAAGGTCAACGCGGCGCTGGTCAAGCTGGTCGACGAAGACCCGACCCTGACGCTGGAGCACGAGCCCATCACGAAGGAGTCGATCGTCCACGGCATGGGCGACGTCCACCTGGAGGTGGTGCTGGAAAAGATGAAGCGCAAGTACGGGGTGGAGGCCGCGCTGGCGGTGCCACGGGTGCCCTACCAGGAGACGATCACGAGCAGCGCCAAGGCGGAGAAGAAGTACAAGAAGCAATCGGGCGGCGCCGGCATGTACGGTCACTGCGTGATCGAGATCGCGCCAGTACCCCGTGGCACGGGGTTCGTCTGGGAGGACAAGATTTTCGGTGGCTCCATCCCACAGAATTTCCGACCCTCGGTGGAGAAGGGCGTGCGGGAAGCGATGGACCAGGGCGTACTGACCGGCAACCCGCTGGTGGACATCAAGGTCAGCCTGCTCGACGGATCAACGCACTCGGTCGACGGCAAGGACATCGCGTTCAAGCTGGCGGGCGCGATGGCGATGCGTCAGGCGGTGATGGATGCCAAGCCGGTCCTGCTCGAGCCGATCATGGACGTCGAAGTCCTGGTGCCGGAGCGCAACATGGGTGACGTCATCAGCGACCTGAACGGCAAGCGAGGGAAGATCGCCGGCATGGAGCCGTCAGGCGATCACATCGAGAAGGTCAAGGCGCAGGTCCCGCTGTCCTCGATGTACCGGTTCCCGATCGACCTGCGGTCGATCACCCAGGGCCGCGGCCGCTACAGCATGAAATTCTCGCACTATGAAGAGGTGCCGGCGCACGCGGCGCAGCTGGTGATCGCCGCCTACCAGAAGTCGAAGGCCGGCGAAGAGGAAGAGTAAGCGCCTAGCGCCGGCGCCCAGGCTCCTCCCAGAGCGGGACGCCCGCCCAGGCCAGCCCAAGCAGCGTTTTCGCGTCCTGGAGCTCGCCGCTCGAGCGGAGCACCTGCAGGTCATGCCGATCAAACGGATTGACCTTGAAGGATTCGTCGAGTTCGGCCTGCGCCACCGTCGGCGACAGATCTTCGGCGAGGAAGAAGGTCATTCGCTCATCGCAGTATCCCGGCATCAGGTAGGCGCTTCCCAGCGTGGTCCAGCGCGCCGCCTTGAGGCCAGCCTCCTCAGCCAGCTCGCGCCGCGCCGCCTCCAAGATCCCCTCGCCCGGTTTGTCGAGGGTGCCGGCTGGGATCTCCCATAACTCTCGACCCGCGACGTACCGGAACTGGCGGACGAGCACGAACCGGCCATCGGCATGGCGCGGGATGATGCCCACCGAGCCTGGATGGCGGACGATCTCTCGCGTCGTGAGACGTCCGTCCGGCAGGCGGACGCGGTCCTTGAAGACCTGAAAGAGTTTGCCGGCGTAGACTTCCTGGCTCTCGACCCGCTCCTCCATACCGGGACTATCATGGCTCCTTAGGTCATGATCGAGCGCACCGTTCTGGAAATCGCGCAGCATCGCTTCTGGGCCTGGCAGCGGCGCGCCGCCCCCACGCCGCGCAGCCAGCTCCGTGAGACCGATCAACTGCTGGGCGCGGTGGAAGAATGCCGCCTGCGCCGGCTGAAGTTGATCCCGACCCACATCTGGCGCCGAATCGTCCATCTGCTCGGCCAGCTCGACCCGGGCTATACGGAAAAGCTTGGGATCGACCGGTCAGTCGATCGTACTGCCGAAGTCCTTTTCGAGGCTCAAGAGGCCCTCATGCTCGCCGCGCGAGGCCGCTGGCGCGGCCGGTCCGGCAACGTCATCCCCCTCTTCCGAGGGCGTTAACCCCCACCCTCGGAGCTTACGAACATATGTTTGCTTTTTCCGCCGGTTTCTGCTAGCCTGCACTCATGGGCGAGATGGCGACGCTGGTCGAAGGCACCCCTGGGAGCCGGCCGGTCAGCGATCTGTCGACGGTGCCGCTGCTCCGGCGAGTGGTCGAGAGCCTGGCAACCATGCGGCCGGGCCGGTATACCGTCTACCTGGGCCGGCCCGACCCAGCGGCGGTCCGCGCCGAGTGGGACCAGGAGGTCGCCTTGCTGCGCTGCGCGCGGCGAGCCGTCGTGACCACGCCGGACACGACTCGGCTCCCGCAGGAAGCCGATCGCCGGGACCCAGGTCTGGGCTGGCTGGCCCATGTCTGGTTCAGCGCGGTGATAGGGGACGACACCGCGATGGCGGTCCTCTGCCGGCCCGACCCCGGCCGTGCAGACGAGGCCTGGCTGCTCACCGATCCGACAGCGGTGCGCCGCTTCATCGCCGCCGTCGAAGGCGAGCTGGCGCGACCGGACCCGCAGTTGCTCGCCGTCTAAACCTCCGTAGAATTGGGGCCTCGTGACGTCCCCCAGTCTGCCGTGGCCGTTGCTGGTCGCCGGCACCATCACCCGTGATGACGTCCGGACGCCGATGGGCGTCAACACCGATGGGCTGGGTGGGTCGGCCACCTATTTCACCCTGGCGGCCCGGCTGTTCGCGCCGGTGTCCGTGGTCGGCACCGCTGGTCCAGACTTCATGCCGGCGTTCCAGGAGGCCATAGACGGCACCGGCGCCGACCTGCGAAGCGTCGTGCTGTCAGCGCTACCAACCTATCGCTGGCATGCGGAGCACGACTACGAGACGGGCACCACTCGCAACGAGCGCTCCGACCAGGGCGCCTACCGCGGCTTCATCCCCGTCCTCACCGCCGACCAGCGCAAGGCCAGGATCGTCTTCCTTGGCAGCATGGAGCCGCGCCATCAACTACGCGTGCTCGAGCAGCTCGAGGCCCCGTGGCTGGTCGCGGGCGACACGATGAAGCTTTACATCCGCGAAGAGCCGGGTGCCCTCGAGCCGGTGCTGCAGCGGCTGGATTACCTCTTCCTCAACGCGTCGGAAGCAATGGCGCTGGCCCGGGTCGAGGGGATCGAGGAAGCATCGGAGCAGTTGCGGCATCGCTTCCGCTTGCGTGGGCTCGTCATCAAGGAGGGACCCAAGGGTGCCACGCTCTATCGCCACGGCAATGACATCCACCTCCCCGCCTTGCCCGTGGATCCGCCGACAGACCCGACCGGTGCGGGTGACGCGGTGGCCGCCGGCTTCCTTGGGTGCCTCGCCGAGCAGCAGGTGGAGAACGAGGATACCGTGCGGCTGGCGCTGGCTTACGCCATGGTGATGGCGTCCTTCACGATTCAGCATTTCAGCGTGCGAGGCCTGCAGCCGATCACCCGCGCCGATGTCGAGGCGCGGATGGCGTCGATGGCCTGGCTCCCCTCGACTGCGCGGTGAGCTGGCGCGCGAACGAGGTGGCGGTGGAGATCCTGCAAGGCGACCTCACGACCCAGGACGTCGACGCCATCGTGAACGCCGCCAACAACGACCTGCTGCTGGGCGGGGGCGTGGCGGGAGCGATTGCCCGGGCCGGTGGTCCGGCGATCCAGGCGGAGTGCCGCACGATTGGCCCCATCGAGGTTGGTGACGCCGCGATCACCGGCGGCGGCCAGCTCAAGGCCCGCTTCGTCATCCATGCCGCGAGCATGCGGTTGGGCGGCCGGACGTCCGCGGACAGTCTGCGCCGGTCGACGCGGCGCAGCCTCGAGATCGCGGGCGAGCGAGGGCTGCGCTCGATCGCGTTTCCCGCGGTGGGCACTGGTATCGCCCACTTTCCCCTGGATGACTGCGCGCGGATCATGCTGGAAGAAGTCGCGACGCATGGTCGCGGGGGCACCTCGCTGCAGGAGGTGAGGTTCGTGCTCTTTGGCGACGAGGCCGAAGCAGCGTTCCGAAAGGAGGCGGATCGTCAGCTGCCCCCACCCTCCCTCTAGCGGGAGGGAAATGAGAGAGGCTAACGGCCGAACAGGCCCGGGAAGACGATCGAGGCAAGAAACGCTAATGTCACGAGCGAAAGGAAGGCCAGGACGATGCCGCTGAATACGTTAAAGAGCCGGCTGTTCGCATAGCGGCCCATGATACGTTTGTCGTTCGCAAGCAGCAGCAAGATCGGTAGGAGCAGCGGCAGCATCAGTCCGTTCACGATGTTCGGGATGTTGGTGATCAAGGCAAGGGGAACGCCGGGAAACATCGCGATGCCGGCCCCCAACACGATCATCGTCGTATAGATCGTCAAGAAGGCTGGCGCTTCGGCGAATGACTTATCGATGCCACGCTCGAAGCCGAACGCCTCCGTGATCGCGTATGTCGTTGAGAGTGGAAGCACGGAGGCTGCCATGAGCGACGCGTTCAGCAGCCCGATCGCAAACAATTGCTCGGCGTGCTGGCCGGCAAGCGGCCTCAGTGCAAGCGCGATCTTGGCGAAGGCCGATGGATCCGACGGGTCGACATGAACATGATGGACAAAGACCGTGGCACCGGTCGCCACGATGATGAAGAACGCCACCACGTTGAGCGCAACGATCCCCGTATAGGTATCGATTCGCTCGAAGCGGAGCTGGCTCGGATTAAGGCCCTTGTCGGCAACATTCGACTGCTGAAAGAAGGCCATCCACGGAGTGATCGTGGTTCCGACGATGGTGATGAAGATCAAGAGGAACGGCGCGGTCAGATGAAAGGTCGGCACCACCGTGTGGTGAATGACCTGGTCCCACCTGGGGTGCGCCAGAAATGCCGACACGATGTATGACACGAACACCAGACTGAGGATCAGCAACATCCGCTCGACCAGCTGAAACGAGCCACGGAGCACCAGGAACCACACGAACACCGCGGCAAGCGGGATCGCAAGATAGCGGGCGAAGTCGCCGAACAGGAGTTGCGACGCGCCGGCGATGCCGGCGAACTCAGCCACCGTTGTCGCCGAATTGGCCACGAAGAGCAGCACCATCACCCACACGGTCGGCGCGACGCCAAAGCGTTCGCGGATCAGGTCAGAGAGACCCTTTCCGGTGACGGTACCCATCCGAGCGACCATCTCCTGGATTGCAGCAAGACAAACCGCGGTGACGATCAGGAGCCACAGCAAGTCGTAGCCAAACTGCGAACCGGCAAGTGCGTAGCCGGTGATGCCGGTGGCGTCGTTGTCCACCGTGCCGGTGATGATCCCGGGGCCCACCACCGACAGCAGCATGAGAAACCGAACTCGGCGGCTTCGAAGGACTCCGAGCGACCGCTGCAGCGGCCTCTGAGCTGCCAACGCCTGGCTAGAAGATGCGCCGACGGCGGACACCGGCCCTGGCCGGCATCACCCGTTCCATCACGTCGTCGACAGTTACGATCCCCTGGATCCGATTGTGCTGGTCAACGACCGGCACGGCGAGCAGATTGTATTTCGACGTGATCTCCGCGACCTCGCGCGGCCCGGCATCGAGGCCGACCGAGATGACGTTCTTGATCATGAAGTCGCGGATCTTCGTCTCCGGCCTGGCGACGATCAGGTCGCGGAGGGAGAGGACACCGAGGAGGTGCTCCTCCTCGTCGACGACGTAGACGTAGTAGACACTCTCGGCATCCGGCTCGAGCTCGCGCAAGCGGTCGATGGCCTCGGCAGCGGTGAGCGTCTGGAGCACGGCGACGTACTCGGTCGTCATCAAGCCGCCCGCCGTGTCCTCACGATAGGCGAGCAGTTCCTCAACGTCTCCCGCCTCGTCTTCTTCCATTTTCTGCAGCAACTGCTGCGCGCGCTCCCGCGGCATGTCGGCCAGCAGGTCGGCGACCTCGTCCGGCGCCATTGCCTCGAGGATGTCGGAGGCCCGTTCGACGTCGAGGCGCTCCAGGATGGAGGCCTGCGTTTGCGGCTCGTCGATTTCCTCGAGGGTATCCGCGGCCTTTTCATCGCTCAAAGCGGCGAAGACCGCACTCCGGTCATCGGGGCTGAGTTCGTTGACGATGTCGGCGATATCAGCCGGGTGCAGCTTCGCCAGCTTCGTGTGGGCGATCCGGAGCTTGACCGAACTTACGTCGCTCCTCACGGGGTCAACCGCCTCCCAGGAGATGAGCCGTTGCGGCCAGTCGAGGTGGAGTGTTGAGGCGACCCGCCGGCCGAGCCCCTCGAGCCCGACCCGTCTGGCCAGACCGCGACTGCCAACGTCGACCCCGACCAGCAACGTCGATCCGTCGACCTGCGACAACTGGAGATCGTTGACCCGCACCACCCGGCGCCCATCGATGTCGACGATCTGCTGGTCGAGGATCTGACGCGACAGCCAGAGCTCGTTGTCGACCCGCGTGTGCGGCTGCAGGCTGGCCTCATCGACCTTGAGACTCAACTCCTTGTTGTCCCAGCTGCGCACCACCGACCAGTCGATGGAGCGCACCTTGCGGTTCCCCTTCAGGATCACGCCGGTAACACGCGGGAACGGTTCGGTCATGACGACCACCAGATCGCGGACTCGACCGATGCGATGCTGTCGAAGGTCGACGACCTCAGCGTTGATGAAATCGCTGAGGAAGATCAATACGCTACCTCCGGAATTGCTTGAACAGCAGCGAGGCGTTGTGCCCGCCGAAGCCGAATGAGTTCGAAAGGGCAAGCTTGATGTCCAGCTCGCGCGCACCCTCCGGGATGTAATCGAGGTCACACTGCGGGTCGGGATGCTCGAGGTTGATGGTGGGTGGCGCAACCCCTTCCTCGACCGCCTTCACGGAGATCACGGCCTCGACGGATCCGGCGGCCCCCAGCAGGTGGCCCAGCATCGACTTCGTCGAACTGATCGGAATCTGGTAGGCGGCCTCCCGGAAGATGTCTTTGACCGCGAGAGTCTCCGCTACGTCGCCCAACTGGGTGGCGGTGCCGTGCGCGTTGATGTAGCTGACGTCCTGGGGCGCCACCCGCGCCTTCTCCAGCGTGCGCTTCATCGCCTGAGCCGCGCCGGCGCCCACCGGATCCGGGGCGGTGATATGGCTGGCATCGGCGGTGGCCGCGTAGCCGACGACCTCGGCAAGGATCGGCGCTCCACGCTTCAGCGCCGATGCGAGCTCCTCGAGGATCAGGATGCCGGCGCCCTCCCCCATGACGAAGCCGTCTCGCTCCAGGTCAAAGGGGCGGCTCGCCCGGCTCGGCTCGATCTCGCGCGTCGAGACGGCGCGGACGGCGCAGAAGGCGGCCAACGCCAGCGGCGTGACGCAGCCCTCGCTGCCTCCCGCAATCATCGCCGTCGCATCGCCGCGCTTGATGATCTCGAAGGCCTCGCCGATCGCGTGGGCGCCCGAGGCACACGCAGAGACGGTGCAGAAGTTCGGGCCGCGGGCTCCGATCGAGATCGAGATCTGCCCGGCGCCCATGTCGGCGATCATCATCGGCACCGTGAAGGGGCTGATCCGTGAGGGTCCCCGCTCCTTGAGCATGGTGTGGGCCTCCTCGATCTCTTCCAGGCCGCCGATGGCGCTGCCGACCAGCACCCCGACCTGGTCGCGATTTGCCTCGGTGATCTGCAAGCCCGACTCGCGCAGCGCTTCCTTGGCGGCGACCACCGCGAACTGGACGAATCGCGACATGCGGCGCGCCTCCTTACGGTCGAGGCGGGTTTCCGGCTTGAAGTCGATCACTTCGCTCGCCACCTGGCTCGGGGTGGCGGAGGGATCGAACGCCTGAATGCGGCGAATGCCGGAGCGGCCGGCCTTGACCGCCTCCCAGGTCTCGCGGGTTGTATGCCCGAGGGAGGTGATGGCGCCGGTGCCGGTGACGACGACCCGGGTCCCGTTCAGCACGCTGTCACGCTCGCCTTTCCACACCGGGGCTCGCTTCGGCAAGTCCTCCTCCACCCCAGCGAAGGCAGGCGGCCGCCCAGGTCGGCCCGCTGCCGCAGGCGAGCAGGAGGGCCGTCATCCCGTTGTGCAGCCGTCCCTCCTTGACCGCATCGTGCAGCGCCGTCAGCGGCGCCGCGGCCAGCAGGCTTCCGTAGCGCGCCGGGTCGAGGAGCAGCCGGGCGGGCGCGACGCCGGCCGCCCTGCTCCAGGCGTGCATGATCTCGGGCGCTGACTGCTCCCCAATCACCAGGTCGATCTCCGACAGGGTCAGGCTCGCTTTCCGCAGGCATTCGGCCGCTCCCTCGGTCAGCCCCCGCAGCAGGACTCGATCCTGCGCATCGCCGTTCACGTCGGCTTGGGCCGCGCCACCAGCCATGGTCGACAGCACCCCGCCGTCGCCGCCGGCCCGGGTGAGAACGACGGCCGCGGCGGCGCGTCCATGAACGGCACCGCCCTGTCCGGGCAGGTCGACCAACTGGTTATCCGACTCGGCGCCGATCAGCAAGACGCCGCGGGCGCCGGCCGCGATGTAGCGGATCCCGACATTGAGCGCCGCCAGCAGGCTGGTCTCGGCCGCATAGAGGTCGAAGCTCGCGACCATCGGCAGCTTCAGCTCCGTCTGCACGAGGCAGGCCGTGGTGGGCCAGAGCACGTCCGGTGTCGTGGTGCCGACGATGATCATCTCCAGGTCCGAGGAGTTCACGCCCGCCGCCCGCAGTGCGGCGCGCGCCGCTCCGGCCGCCAGCGCTGGCGTGCTCAGCCCGTGCCCGGCCTGCACCCGGTAGGAGACACCAGTCAGATCCGTGCCAGTGACGCGCCGTGCCAGCGGGGCATCGGCCGAGGGACGATAGATGCCAAGGCCGGCGATCGCCCCAAGTGCCAATCCGCGGCGCGTCTGGGCAAGGGAAGGCATCGAGGTGGAAGTCACGCCTCATTTTAAGTCCGGGTATTCAAGCTGGTTACGTCTGGCGTCAGATTGGAAACGGCATCGAGCCGTAACCAAGCGCCGGCCATCGGGATACACCCCTCGGGCGAGCTTCGCCCAGGTACTCCTCGCTCCGGCCGCTACGGTTCGCTATTGTATAGACCGAATTTGGGCACCTCACCGTGCCCGCACCCCAACCATCAGGAGGGAACGATGGCCGAAGCGAATTTCGACAAGTTCCGAGGTATCATCGCGGAGCAGCTTGGCGTCGACGTCGAGAAGGTGACCCCCGAAGCGTCCTTCACGGAGGACCTGCAGGCCGATTCCCTGGACCTGGTCGAATTGATCATGGCCTTCGAAGAGGAGTACGGGATGGAGATCTCCGACGATGATGCCCAGAAGCTTCGTACGGTCGACGAGGCCTGGAATTACGTCAAGGGGAAGGTGTCCGTCGCCTGATTCGGAAGCCGCGATGAGCGCCCCCTATGGCGCCCGCCCGGTAGCCTTCGTCTTCCCGGGGCAGGGCTCGCAGTACGTGGGCATGGGCAAAGCCCTCTTCGACGCATCGGAAACCGCGCGCCGTGTCTTCCGGCGGGCTGACGAGATTCTCGGGTTCGCCCTCACGCGGATGTGTTTCGAGGGACCGGAGGTGGACCTCAACGACACGGTCAACGCCCAGCCCGCGATTCTCACCGTGAGCATCGCCTGCCTGAACGCCATGCGAGAGCGCTGGCAAGCGATGGGGCAGGTCGTCGCCCCGCGCTACGTCGCCGGCCACAGCCTGGGCGAGTTCACCGCGTTGGTGGCAGCGGACGTCATCGACTTCGACAGCGCGCTGCTGCTGGTGCGTGAGCGCGGCCGGTTGATGAAGGAGAACGGCAGCGAGCGCCCCGGCGGGATGCTGGCCGTGCTGGGGCTCGATCGCGACGTCGTCGAGGCGATCGTGGCCGAAGCGGCGGGTACGGGCGTCATCACCGTGGCCAACGCCAACTCCCCGGGACAGGTCGTGCTTTCCGGCGAGGCCCCGGCGCTCGAGCGGGCCGCCGAGCTCGCTCGCGCCCGTGGCGCCGCCCGGGTGGTCCGGCTGCCAATCAGCATCGCCTCGCATTCGCCGCTGATGGCGCGGGCGGCCGCGCAATTCGGCGAGATCGTCGCCCGGCTTCCGCTGCGCCAGCCACGGATCCCGGTCGTCGCCAACATCACCGGCCAGATCCTGACCAGCGCCGATGACATCCGTAAAGAGCTGGCCGACCACATCCTCAAGCCGGTGCAGTGGACGTCGTCAGTGGTCGAGATGGTGACCCGCGGCAGTGCGGAATTCCTCGAGATTGGGCCCGGTCAGGTGCTCTCGGGTCTGATCCGACGCATCAGCAAGGACGCCCACGTCGTCACCCTGAGCGACCGCGAGGTCGCCCGCGTCCTCACCCCGTCGCCATTGGGATGAAGCGCGTCGTCGTGACCGGGGTGGGGGCGGTGACACCGGTCGGTCTCGATGCGCCCAGTACCTGGGCCGCCATGCTGGAAGGCCAGTCCGGGGTGGGCAAGGTGACGCTCTTCGACGCCAGTGAGTATCCGGTGCAGATCGCGGGCGAGGTGAAGGGCTTCGACGCTACCGGCCGGATCGAGCCCAAGGAGCTGCGCCGGATGGACCGCTATTGCCAGATCGGCATGGTCGCCGCCCAGGAGGCGTTTGCGGATGCCGGCCTGACCAGGAATGGCCTTCTCGACGACGTTGGCGTGATCTTCGGCAGCGCCGCGGGCGGGCTTACGGTCCTGCTCGAACAGCAGCGCATCCTCCAGGAGCGCGGCTTGCGCCGGGTCAGCCCGACCTTCATCCAGAACATGCTGACCGACACCGCTTCCGGCCATATCGCGATCGCGCTTGGCCTGCGCGGCCCGAACATGGCCGTGGTGTCGGCCTGCGCCACGGGGAGCGGCGCCGTGGGCGAGGCCTTCGAGACGATCCGCCGCGGCGACGCCGGGGCGATCGTCACCGGCGGGTCAGAAGCGGTGCTGGTGCCGGTCGTCTACGCCGGCTTCTGCGCCATGCGGGCGCTCGCCCAGCACGACGACCCGGCCCAGGCGTCCCGTCCCTTCGATCGCGATCGCAACGGCTTCGTGATCTCGGAAGGCGCGGGGGCGCTCCTCCTCGAGGAACTGGAGCACGCTCAGCAACGCGGGGCGCGCGTCTATGCCGAGGTGATCGGCTACGGCTCGAGCAACGACGCCTTCGACATGGCCGCCCCGGCCGAGGGCGAAGGCGCCGTGCTGACGATGCAGCGCGCGCTGCGCAAGGCCGAGATCGAACCCGAGCGGGTGGACTACATCAACGCCCACGGCACCGGCACGCCGCTGAACGACAAATATGAAACGGACGCGATTCACCGCGTCTTTAGGAAGCACGCCGAGAGGCTGGCGGTCAGCAGCACGAAGTCGATGACCGGCCACATGATGGGCGCGTCGGGTGCGGTGGAGGCCGTGGTCTGCGCGCTCACGATCCGCGACCAGGTGATCGCGCCCACCATCAACCTGCACTCGCCGGACCCCGAGTGTGATCTCGACTACGTGCCGAATGCCGCGCGCCGCGCCAAAATCGAGGTCGCGCTATCGAACTCGTTCGGCCTTGGTGGGCACAACGCGAGTGTCATACTCGCTCGCTACGCGAACTGAGCCCCCACCTCAACCGTCCTCCGCGAGCGAGGGAGGGAACGACCGATGAGGATGCACAATTTTTGGGCAGATTTTTGAATACGAGTCGAATTCAGGAGGTTGTGCTATCATCAGGCGGATTTTGGGGGCGCCCTGGGCGTTCAGTAGCCAGCAAAGGAGAGTGTTATGGCCGTTACCGGATATTGCCTGAAGTGCAAGAAAAAGGTCGATATCAAAGACCCGCAGCACATCACGATGAAGAACGGAAAGCCCGCAACGACCGGGACCTGCCCAACCTGCGGCACGAAGATCTACAAGATCGGCAAAGCATAACGCTCCGTAGCCTAAATTGAACAGCCGGTGCAGCGCCGGCTTTTTGCTTTTGGCCAGGGCTTAACTCGGAGTGAGGGAGTCTACGAGACAAATCGATCGAGTTTTGGCGATCGCTGAGCGTGCGCTCATCCGCCACTTCCTGTCTGATGGCGACAATCTCGTCAACATTTCGGGGACAATGCTCCGTCAGCACGAGGTTGAATCTACCCAGCGACCAAGGTGGTTCGTCCCCCAACGCGAACCAGCGGGGCACGCAGTCCGCGGTCGCGAAGGTGGTGCAACACCTCGCCCCACGACGCCGCCGACTCCCGGTACCCGATCTCCATCGCGATCAAATCCTTGGTCCCGTCCACTCGCGCTCCCAACAGGGTGAGCAGCCAGCTGTTCTCCTTCTCCAGGCCGACCGCGTCCGGGCGGTCATGACGCCCAACCTGGACCGGCCATATAAGGCGGTTGCGCTAGCGACCTCGCCCGGCCTCGGGAATTCTCTGATGAAAAGGACCGACCCGGCCTCGTGCTTACCCACGCGCGTTTAGGTGCCGTTCGCTACACATATAGGGCAAGCACGCCGGGTGGGATAGGCACAGCGCCTTTGGGGCGGCTCCGGAGTCGTTCAGGGCATGTAGATGCCTAACACGACACCCATACGCCGGATAAGGAAAAGCCCCGGCCATTTCCGACCGGGGCTTGCGAGCCGTGTCAGTTACTTGTAGCCGTACCCGCAGACCGTCTCAAAACAGTCGTAGACGTAGTTCAACCCACTCCCGGTGAAGTAGTCCCGCTGCCAGCCATGACCCAATATGATTGGCGAGCCGTTGTACAAAAACGTGATGTCGTAGTTGTTCCCAGCCTGCGGGGCCGAAGTGTTGTTTTGCCACATGCCGCACCACTGGTTGCTGTAGCCGTCGCCGGGGAGGGTTGCAATGGGGCAGTCCACGCCCCAGACCCGCCATCCGACCGTGCCGTTGAAGCACATGCCGACATTGACGCGATCGCCGAAAACCCATATCCCCAAGAAGTTGTAGTAGTCCCAGCCGGTCCAGTACCCGTAGCAGCTAGCCGCGAGCGCTCCGCCGACCGCGTTGGGTGGTCCACCATAGGCGTCGGCGATCGCGTAGCACGGATGTCCGGCGTTGTTTCGAGCCGCTGCAACCCCGTATTTGGCGAAAGGGGCAAATAGCTTCTCGCATTGCGCCGCGCTGTAGTGAACGGTCGCGTGCATGATGTGGGGTACGCCACTCGGCATTGCGGCTGCTGAAACGGTTGCAGGCGCGAGCCAGGTACAAAGCGCGATTGCGATTCCAATCACAGTCTTGCGCATAGGTCATCTCCTCTTTTACGGATGCGGAGTTTGGTAGTCATATTGCGGCTGGGCTGTGCTGGAAATCGTGACCGTCCCATGTCCCGCATTGAAGACGCCGGGACCGCCCAGCATAATCCAGAGGACCGCGTAGACTCCCATGACCAGCGCGATGACGGCCACAACTGCCCAGAACAGCGTCGCGCCGACGAAGGCGAAAAACCCGCGTTTCATTGGTCTATCCTGCATAGAATCACAACGGTAATTCTCAGCGACTTTGGCACCCCCTGCCGGAAGCCCCCCGGCCAGCCACGCCGACGTTGTGCGCAGACAACCTCGTGAATAGGTTCGCTATGAGCGATAGCAAAAAGTCTAGTGAGCGAAAGGGGCTGAAGGAATCCCACGAGATAGCCATATCGGGAGACTAGCCTGCGATCGATGGCCAGGCATCAGCAAAAGGACCTAATCGGTACCTACCGGCCGTCGAGGAAGTACCTAAATCTCCTGGCCAGAGCGGAGAGGGGCGTGGTCTCCCGGCTCCAACTTACTCACCCACACAGCGATCTGGGCCCGTGAATGAAGGCCCAGCTTGTTTCGGATGTGCTCGACGTGAGCATCGACTGTTCGCTCGGAAACATGAAGGCGAAGCGCAATCTGACGATTAGAGAGACCGCCGACGATAAGAGTCGCCACCTGTAACTCGCGATCAGTGACGAGATCGTTCTGTTTAAGGCCTCCTCCCGTTGAATCGGTGCCGGTCAGAGCCGCCTCGACGGCATCATGAACCGACAGTCCGATGCCCTCGGACCACGCCGCGGCCGCAGCGTCCTTGTCGAGGTGACTGCGGGAGCTGGCGATGTCGGCGTCGAAGCGTATCCGCCACGCCGGCTGCTCCTCGTATCCCATACTCTCCCGTAGCCTCCTTGCCGCTGCGGCAAGCACAAGGGCGAAACGGCAACTGCTCTTTCTCGCGGCGACACGCGCCACGCCTTCCAGGCCGTCGGCGACGCTCCTTAGATCCCCGTGCTGGTTCGCCATCTCCAGACATTCCGTGAACAGGAGACGAGCGGACTCAAAATCACCCTGCTCGAGCTTCACGCGGCCAAGGCTCTCGAGTGTTGACGCGCGGGTAAGCTTGGCCCGCACCTTATCGACGATTTCCAGACTCTCGGTGAGCAATCTTTCCGCTTCGTCCAACCGGCCCGTGTCATAAGCAATCAAGCCAAGATTGTTCAGCGAACCCGCGACGGCCGACCGGTCTCCCATCTTCGACCGGACAGCGAGCGCCTCCTGATGGAACCGAGCCGCAGTTGGATAGTCTCCACCAAGTTGAGCGGCCATTCCGATTTGGCTGAAGGCACGGCCAACCTCCATCGGTCCACCCTCGCGGCGGGCGATCTCCAACGCTCGCTCACTGTATTGAGAAGCTAGTCGGTGATCACCCGACCAGAAAGCGGCTAGCCCCGCGGTAAGGAGCGCCCGAGCAAGGACCTTGTCGGAGGGGGGCGTACCCGAGAGGGTCACGTTCAACCACTCGCGAATTTCGCTGGCGTAGCCACTTCTCACATGCCAGAACAGGCCCAGCGCGCCGACCAGTCGCAGAGCCAGCTGCTGATCTTGTGCGGTCGACCAGGCCAGCGCAGACCGCAGATTGACGCGGTCCAGATCCAGGCGATCAAACAAGTCCGATTGCTCTAGCTCGGTTAGGCTTGGCTCCGCCTTTTCGGCCAAGCCCACGAAGTACTCAGCATGCCGGCGCCTGACATGGTCTTCGCCAGAATCGCGCAGCTGTTCCTGGCCATACTGACGGAGGGTCTCCAGGAGGCGATAGCGAGCGGGTACCTCGGTAGTGTTGGGAACCACGAGCGACCGATCGACAAGTCCGGACAGAACCTCGAGGGTTCTCTCACTGCCGTTGAGGTCGTCGCCGCAGATAGCTTCGGCCGCATCCAGGGTGAATGAACCGCTAAAGACCGACAGCCGGCGAAAAAGCACCTGCTCCGCAGGGCCGAGCTGGTGGTAGCTCCAGTCCACGGTGGCGCTCAAGGTCTGTTGCCTGGCCATCGCCGTCCGGCTGCCGCCGGTCAAGAGCCTGAAACGATCTTCGAGCCGCCTCAGCACGTCTTCGACTGGCATCACCCGCACCCGGGCGGCGGCCAACTCGATTGCGAGCGGAAGGCCATCAAGGCGACGGCAAATCTCGCCAACGGTCGGCGCGAGAGCCGGCGTGAGGTCGAAGCCCGAGCTGACGAGTCGGGCGCGCTCCACAAACAGCCGCACCGCCTCACTGTTTCGAAGCCGCTCGAAATCCGGGGTTTCCGGCGCCGGCACCGATAACGAGGGGATCCGCCAGGCCACCTCGCCCTGGACGTTGAGGGCTTCCTGACTGGTAACGAGGAAGGCCAGCTCGGGACACGCGCGCAGGAGCTGATCGACCACCTCGGCAGCCACCTCGACCAGATGCTCGCATCCATCGAGAACGAACAGCATTCGCTTCTTTGCTAGATGGGAGGACACGGTAGAAAGGAGATCGCGTCCTGGAGACTCTCGAAGATCGAGGGGCAAAGCGAGCTGCTGCATGAAGAGGGCGGGATCGCTGACATTTCCAAACTCCACGAAACTGACGCCGCCGGGAAAACGGGCCCCAACGCGTCCGGCGAGACGAATCGCCAACCGAGTCTTCCCGGATCCTCCAGGCCCTGTGATCGTGCAGACCCGCGCCTGGCCGAGCAACTTCTCCAACTGCTCCAACTCGCGCTTCCGACCAACGAAGCTCGTCAACTCGACAGGAAGGTTGATCAGCGTCTCCTGATCCCGCCTCTCCTCGGCCACCCCCATCTCGTCCCTAGGGCTGGGCAGCTGAGCGGCCGACCGTCTCTTTTCCTGCTAGTTCCGACTCGATCAGATCGAGGAGCACCTCGGTTGCGCTGAGCGCGACATCGACGCCTAGCGTCTTGAAGATCCGGACGTTCGCCGGGTTGTTGACCCGGGCGACCGTCTTGGGGACGTTGAACTTGCGCTTGGCCAGCTGGCAGGCGACGAGGTTGTCCTCATCATCACCGGTCACCGCCACGACCACATCGGCGCGCTCCATCCCCGTGGTCGCCAGAAACGCCATCTCGTCGCCGTCGCCCACCATGACGATCTCCCCCAGGGCTGAATTGAGGACTTCTGCCCGACGCGGATCCTTCTCGATCAGGGTCACCTCGTAGCCTCGGTCGAGCAGGTGCTTGCTCAGGTAGTAACCGACCTTGCCGCCGCCGATCACGATCACATACATGGCTGGCTCATCCCTTCAGCATCGCATGGATCTTTCTCGCCCCCGAGAGTGTGGGGCAGACCGTATTGAGGCCGAGCTCGCGATAGACGTCCTCGCGGATCGGGTCGTAGATACGGGTGATGACCCGCGGGACTTTGAAGATCTCCAGCGCGATCTGGGCCGCCATGATGTTGCGGTTGTCCCCGTTGGTGAGCGAGGCGAAGCCGTCGGCCGACTCGATCCCGGCCCGACGAAGGACGTCTTCGTCGATCCCGTTGCCGAACACCATCTCGCCCTTAAAGTCGCTGCCCAGCCGGTCGAAGGCCCGACGGTTGCTGTCGATCACGGTGACCTGATGGCCGGCCTTGGAGAGCGCAACCGCGGCCATCGCGCCAACCCGTCCGCAACCGACGATCACCAGCTTCATGAATGGAAGACCCATTCTAGACATCCCACTGCTAGCGGCCGTGGCCCAGGCGCGCCGCCTCCACCTCGGGGAGACCGGCCGCCCGGATCTTGGCCTGGGTGGTCGCGATGTCGTAGGCGACTCGCTCGAAGCGGACTGCCGACCGGCTCAGGTCGACCACGGCGAAGGCGGCGTTCGGGTTGCCATCGCGTGGCTGGCCCACACTACCCGGGTTGACCAGCGCCGAGGCCGGGAGATCGATCCAGTCGTTTTCCTCAGGGACCTGCTCACCGCGCTCCGTGAAAATCCGCGGCAAATGAGTGTGCCCGAAGAAGCAGTATCGAGCCCCGAGCTGGACGAGGATCTCCTCGGCCTGAAGTTCGTCGAGGATGTACTCCCAGATCGGATCGCGGGGGCTGCCATGGACGACCCGGTGGCGGCCTATCCGGCCGTAGAACGGAAGCCCGTTCAGGTAGTGCAGGCTCTCGGGTGTCATCACCCGCTGCGTCCAGCGCGCGGCGGCGGCGGCATGCGGGTTGAAGAGCTCGACTAACCCGGGGTCGAGCATGGCCTGGTCATGATTGCCGCGAACGCCGCGGGCCTCGACTGACCGCAGGCGTTCGATCACCGCATTCGGATCTGGACCATAGCCGACGATGTCGCCCAACACCAGGATGCGATCGACCTCGGGAAGGGCCTCGAGCACGGCGTCCAGGGCCTCGAGGTTGCTATGGATATCCGAGAGCAGGGCGAATGTGACGAACGAGGATCGCTCAGGCGTAGACGCGTTCGTGGGCGTACTCGAAGAGGATGCGCAGGGTGGCGGCCACCGGCACCGCCACGAAGAGCCCGAGGATGCCCCCCAGATAGCCGCCGACGACGAAGGCAATGATGATCAGCATCGGGCTCAGGTGGACGGCGTCGCCGAACACCTTGGGCGAGATGAAGTTGTAGATGACGTTCGAGATCACGAAGTAGATCACGAGCACCAGGACGACCTTGCCCGAGGACTGCGAGACAAAAGCCGCGACCGCCACCGCGGGCAGGGCGCCCAGAATCGGCCCGATAAACGGGATGAAGGCGGTCGCGCCGGCCACGATGCCCAGCGCCAGCGAGTACGGAACCCCGACGATCCACATCGCGACTCCCGTCACCAGGCCGACCAGGGCGCAGATTGCCAGCTGGCCGCGCATATAGGCGCCCAACATGCGGTAGACCTCGGCCGCGACGTCGTGGGCGTCGGTGCGGTAGCCCTGCGGCACCAGCTCCTTGAAAAAGCGACGGATGCTGTGGGCGTCTTTGACCAGGAAGAAGGCCACCAGCAGCACGAGGAGCGTCTGGAAAATCCAGTTGACCAGCATGAAGACGTTCTCCACCACCGATGACAGATGGCCGGCGAGGAGACCCGGCAGGTTGTGCATCGAGTCGTTGTACGCCTGGCGCAGGTCGATCGGGATCCCGAGCACCGAGACGACGTGCTCCTTGTCGGCCAAATCCTGGAAGTAACTGGCGATCGCCGGACCCTGCGCGACCAGCGAGCTGAACTCCTGGCGGATCAGCGGCACGAGGAAGAGGACGACGGCGGCCAGCACCGCGGCGATGACGCCGTAAAGCGCCAGCACGGCCACCGTTCTGGGCACCCGGCGTCGCTCGGCGGCGTTGACCACCGGGTTGAGAATGAGCGCCAGGATGCCGGCGAGGAGGAACGGGCCGAGGATACCCCGGATGGCGAAGGCCAGGATCAGGGTGAGGCTGGCCAGCACCCCGAGGAAGATCAGGGCGCGGAAGTCGCGGCTCCGCCACAGTTCCTCGACCCGGCGGCGCTGGATCATTGCGGACTCACCTATAGGGGAAACGATTGGAAGGCGTTGCGACATGCGCCACGGCGATCGGCCACCGCCTTACTTGGCGGGACTCGGCCCGTAGGCCGGTCGCGGCCCGGGCGCCCGCTGGCTCCAGCGGATGATGAGATAAGCGACGCCCGCGGCCATGGTTAGGTCGCCGATGCTCACCAGGGAAGAGTGGCCGAAAAGGCTAGGGATGGTAAAAATGTCGCCCATAAACCAGAGGCCCTGTGGGTGCTGAAGGAGGATGTGAAGGGGGTCCAGACCGGTCCGAAGCAAGGGGAGTGCGGGCGATGTCGGATCGAAGCCGGACGGCAACAGCACTGACATGCGCCCACCAAAACTGAGGATCACGATCAGGTTGGACGTAAGACCAGCGCCAAAGATGAGAGCGCCCGGAAGTCGACGGTTGAACCACACCACCGCCAATAGCAGGACGGCACCGATCACGTTGAGCGGACGACCGAACGTCACGGCCGCGTCAGAATGCGCGGTCCCGAGCAGGGCAATGGCGACCTTGCAGGCGAAGGCCGCGAAGAGTAACTCGATATGTTGAACACGCAGTTGGGCCAGCCGACGCACGTCCCCACCGATCAGGACGGCGACGGCCAATGCCGCGGCGATGACCGCGAAGAACAGGAACATCAGCTAGCCCGATGCAGCAGTGAGGGCAGGCGCTTGCACGTCGGCGTCGAGGCTTGCCGTTCGTAATCGGCGGGAAGAGGCTCCCAAGAGTGCAACGCAGATGATCAAAAATCCGGACGTGGCAAACACAATAGGAGCGCCAAGCCGTTCGGTAAGTGGGCCGGAAATGGCCATGCCGACCAGAGAACCTGCCTGCACCAGTAGGAAGCGGGTCGACATTACGCGGCCCCGCACATGGTCCGGAGCCTGACGCTGGGTCAATGAAATCACCGGCACGTAGTAAATCATGTTGAACACACCCTGGATGAACAGGAACAAGATGGCCAGCCACAACGCACCACTTAGGCCAGTAGCGACGCTCGTCAAACCCACGCCGAGAATGCCCAAGATGATCAGCGCGCCAGCGTGAAGCCTTCGAAGGGCCTTCGGTGCCGTCAGGGCACCAAAAATCGCCCCTGCTCCCACCGCTGCTTCGATCAGTCCATAACCAATGGCACCGCCGTGGAGCGGTCCGTAGGCCATTACGACCAGGATCGGCAAGATCATCCCGTAAAAGAGCGTGCCAGCCGTCGTGAGTGCCATCGTCGCGCTCAACACCCGGTTCTTCAAAATGAAGCGCGTTCCTTCCTGGATATCTTGTAAAACCGTCACAGCTCTCTGAATCGGACGCTTCGCAACATCAGCAACGTTAAGTAGCGTTGCTGCCGAGAAGATGTAGGTCGCGGCATCGATAAGGAAGAGCGGTCCCCAGCTCAGGGCGGCGGCGATTACTCCGGCGGAAGCGTAACCGAGCAACTCCATTGTCTTTTCGGAAGAAGACACCAGACTGTTCGCCGTCACAAGGAACTTCGTCGGCACGAGATTCGGAAGAATGGACTGTTTCGCAGGATTGAAGAACGCACTTGCGGCAGCGACGATAAAGACGGCAACAAAAACGCTAGGCAGCCACGCCGTAGCGAGAAAAGGAATCGTTATGGTCACCAGGGCTCGCACGATGTCTGCAGCAATCATGATTCGCTGGCGATTGAACCGGTCGACGAGCGGGCCGGCAATTAGTCCCAACAGAATGGAGGGGAGCGCCTTTGCAATGAGACCGAGGGCCACAACTGAGGGCGAGTGCGTGACCAAGAACAGCATGATGGCAAGGCCGGTGGTATTCATCATGTCGCCGAAATTGGACACGGCCTGGCCGATCCACAGGAGCCGGAATGGTCGGATAGCCAGGACGTCTCGATAGCGAACAGGTGGTTCGACAACAGAGACACTCGGCGCGATCTCAACCCCCCACCTTGCGGCGACGATAGTCTCTAGTGCCGTAATCACATCAGGGTCGTACCAGGAGCCAGCCAACTCGCGCAATTCGCGAATCGCCTCAGCGGGAGTCTTCACCGTGGGACGGAAGACTCTCGCTTGCGTGATGGTGTCAAAAGCATCGCAGGCATTCACGATTCGTGAACCAATTGGAATGTAACTTGATCGCAAGCTATGCGGATACCCCTTCCCGTCCCACCGCTCGTGATGATGCATCACGATTTCGGCTACTCCCTGTTGTTCCGGGTGTTCCTTCAGAATTTCGGCTCCGGCATCAGGGTGCGTCTTAATGATTTCGTACTCTTCCGGGGTAAGTTTGCCGGGCTTTAGCAAGATCGAATCGGGGATCGCGATTTTGCCTAGGTCATGCAATATGCCTGCCGTGCGAATCGTGTTGCAAGCGTCTTCGCTGAGGTGGAGAAAATGTGCCACCTGCTCGGAGAGCTCACCCACACGCTGGGAATGACCGAATGTCTGACCATCGCGTTTGTCGACGATGCGACTTTGCATGATGAACGACTCGCGAAGCCACCGGTCGAGCCTGTTTTGTTTGGTAATACTGGCCCGATAAATGAGCAATGGGCCGTACAGGAGAAAGACAACAAGCTGGTCGGGGAATCGCTTCTGGTCCATCAGCGCCCAGATCATGTAACCGACTAGCGGCAGGGCAATATACGTCAGTGCACTGCTCGCCAGTACTTTCCTAGTGGTCGACCGAATACGTTCGCTAGTAACCAGCCACACCCCCGTTGACATGAGCCCGACGTTCAGTACGGCCATGAGGAGCACGATCAGGGGAAGGGCCAGGTACCATCCAGGTTGACGCGAGTTGATTCCTGCTCCATGGAAGACCAGGGCGGCGACCCCGCATACGAGCACCCACATCCCGCGGTTGAAAAGAAATCGATCCCATGGGATATCGCGGCCCGGCAGCCGCAAGTCCAGCGTGCCGATTGCTGCAACGGTCATTGCGGCCCAGGGTGGTAACAAGAGGACTGCGCCAAAGAGAGGAGCCATGCTCACCGTCACAGTGGATCCGACCCGGGTTGGTATCGGGGAGATCGAGGACATGAAGGTGAGGACAAGGAGGATAGCGACGCTCAGCCATACGGACTGACGCTGCAAAGGGATGGACCAGGGGGCGGCTATTGCGATCGAAGCCAGCCAGAAGCCGATGCCGACACCGGCAACGGTAAAAGAGTAGAGAGACGCGACACGCTGGCGGGTCATGTCCGCGAGTATCCTAATTACATAACTGCGTAGGCGCCCATAACCGACAAAAAAGCCCGGGCAACGGCCCGGGCTTAAATTTAGGCTTGCGCTACCACTGAACGCCGGCGCCGCCGGCCAAAATTGCACCAAGCAGGCCGACGACTACGACGAGTAGCTTCTTCATCGCGACCACCCCCACCTTATGATTCCCCGAAAGGCCGCGCAGAGGACTCCCTTGGTGTCCATCACGCTACCCCCTCCGGGGGCTCCAGTAAATCTGTCCCCCGGTCGCTCGCCTACCCTCCTGGTAGCGAACGACTGTTCGCCTAAATGTCCAGTTGCACGGCTTGGGCCGCCGCTTCGGCCCGGGTTTGGACCTGCAGCTTGCGGTAGATGTTCCGCAGGTGCGACTTGATGGTGCCCTCGCTGAGGCCAAGGCGGTTGGCGATAGCTTTGTTGCCCTTGCCCTCGACCACCATCCGCAGGATCTCGGTCTCGCGTTCGGTGAGGGGTTGCGCCGGAGGCCGGCGAGTTCGCTTGAAGGAGGCGCCCAGCCGCATAATGACCCGCCGGGTCAGGGCGTCGTCGAGCTGGAACCGGCCATCATGAGCGTCCTGGATGTTGCGGGCGAGGCTCACAGGGTCGACATCCTTCAAGACGTAGCCCGAGGCGCCGGCGGCCACCATCTCGACGATGTCCTCCTCCGCGTCGGACACGGTCAGCGCCAGCACCACCCGATCGGGATCTTCTTCCTTGATCGCCCGGGTGGCGGCGATTCCGCCCATCTCCGGCATGTTGAGGTCCATCAGGATGACGTCCGGCTTCAGCCGGCGGGACCGCTCCACCGCCTCCCGGCCCGTCATCGCCTCGCCCACAATGTCGATCTCGGGAAAATCGCGGAGCATGCCCGCCACGCCGGCCCGGAAAATCGGCCGGTCGTCGGCGATCAGCACCCGAACCCGGCTCATTCGGAGCGGTCCGCGGGGCCGATCAGTGTCACGACCGTGCCCTCCAGCGCATGGCTGACGATTTCGAGCGTCCCTCCCATCAGCTCGGCCCGTTCGCGCATGCCTACCAAACCGTAGGAACCAGCCTTCCTGGGGTCCTCGGCGATCCGACGCACGTCAAAGCCGCGGCCGTCGTCCCGAACCGTCATCACCCAGGGCACTGAAGAGAGGTCGAGCACGACCCAGAGGTTGCGGCCCTGGGCGTGCTTCCGGACGTTCGACAAGCTCTCGCGGAGCACCTGAAAGATGACTTCCTTCTGCTCGGCCGGGACGGCGTTTTCCTCGCCGCGGATACTGACGTTGGTCTCCACGAGGTTCACCCGGCCGAAGTCGTCGATCAGCTTCAGGGCGGACGCTAGCAGCCCCTGAGAGCGGATCGTTTTGGGCCGAAGCGACTGGAGAATATTGCGCGCGCCCGCGAGGATCTCTTCGGTCATCGACCGCAGCTGGGGCAGCAGCTGGGCTGCATCCTCCGGATCTCGCTGGCGCCGCTGCTCGTAGTACTTGAAAAGGGCGACGACCGCCGCCAGGTCGGAGGCGAGCCCGTCGTGGATCTCGCGGGCGAGGTTCATCCGCTCCTGGAGGACCGCCACCTCGGCGACCTTGATCGCGAGGCTATGCGCCCGGAGCGCAGCGACCGCCTCCACGGCCAGGTCTTCGAGCCGGACGGCGTCGCGGCGATCGAGCCGCCAGGGCGTGCGCCGGAGCAGGGCGAGCACCCCGACCGGCCGCTCCAGGGGTGGCGACAGGGCAATGGCGGCAAAGCCTCGGTAACCGGCATCGACCCACGCCGCTTCGTCCTGGGTCAGCTCCTCGGCCGCCAGATCCTCGACCGTGAACACCTCGTTATGCTCGAGCGCGCGAAGCAGCAAGCCGCTGCCGATGGACGCCGTGCCTTCGGGCGCCGCGAGCGATTCGGTCGGCACCCCGGCACGCAAGACGAACCGGCGTTGATCGTCGAGGGTGTAGACCTGGGTGGCGTCGACCTGGAGGAGATCGAGGGCCTGCTGAGCCGCCGCCAGCAGGATGGTCTGCAGCGAGCCGGCCATCTGCTCGGGAACCAGTCGGGCAGCGGGAAGCTCCGCCACAGCCGTCTCCGGGGCAGTTGCCGATTCTGGAGCGGGTTCTGCCGCCGGCTCGATGATGGCCTCGGGGGGAATGGGCGCTGGCGGTTCGGCGGCCTCGGGTGGCGCTTCAGGCACTGCTGGTTCGGCGGCCTCGGGTGGCGCTCCAGGCACTGCTGGTTCGGCGGCTGTGGGCGCCGCCTCGGTGGTGGCGGCCGCCTCGCTAATCGGCGTAGTCTCGGTCAGAGGCGCCGCCTCGGTGGTGGCGGCCGCCTCGCTAATCGGCGCCGTCTCGGTCAGCGGCGCCGTCGTGGCGACGGGTGGGCGCGCGACCGACGGCTCTTCTATATGGGGTTGCGGAGGTGCGGGGGCTTGCGTGCGCTCCATCGAGCGCGCGAACAGCTCGAAGAAGCGATCGAGGACCGCGCGCTCGTCGGGGCTGAGCTCGCCATCGACTCCGGCGATCAACTCGGCCGCGCTGGCGCGTGGCTCGTGCCACTGCCCGGCCGACTCCACGGCCGCCCGGCGGAGCCGGCGGATCAGCTCACGCAGCCTCTCCGCCGCAGCCGCGCGCTCTTGGTTGCTCGGTTCGGGACCCCGGGTGTGCGCCAGCTGCTCCGCGATCTCCGGAAAATTGACCTCGAGGTAGTGAACCAGGACATCGTGCATGGTGTTGTTTTGACCGACTCCGAATTATCAAAGCGGTGAAACAAATATTGTCAAGGGCAGTTCGGCGGATGGTACTGACGAGGCGTTCCGTGTACAAAGATGTTACGGGAGCCACGGCTATAATGACCGAATCGCGGCTTCCCCCAGGACTTGTGATCCCTATTGACTGCTGAAACAGCCACCGTCCGGCTCTCTTACATCATCAATCACGATGTAACGAGGGCCGCGATGCAGAACTTCTCGGCCCGCACGGGTATCTCGCTGGCTGCCGACTCCGCCGACGGCTACCAGATCCCACCCGGGCTGCCGCAGAACGATTTCTGTCTGATCATGCAGAACTTCGGCCGCTGTGAAATGGTGCCAAGCTCGTCGGCGCCACCTCACGGCAACGAGCCCCAGCTGCGCTACGACGGCGCGCAGATCGGTCACCTGATCATCCCCATCTGTGACGGCCGGCATCTACTCGGCCGCCTGATCAGCGAGCCATTCGCCGTCACCACGCCCGATTTCGCGACGGTCTACGAGCTGGCCCGGGCGTTGCCGGTCCATCCGGACAACCTGATGCGCGCCGTGCAGTCGGTGCCGGTCGTTGCTCAGACCAACATCATGGAAGCGGCCAACCTCGTCCACACCCTGGTGCAGCACGTCGTCGCCCAAAACTACAAGCACCAGGACGAGCTCACGGTGCTGCGCGCCTTCGACAGCATCATGACCAACCTCAGTTATGAGGTGCTCAGCGACATGATCCTCAACCTGGGCACCCGGTTGCTTCGGGGCCAGGCATCGTTGCTGTTTCTCGCCGGGGAGCAGGGCCAGCGCGAGGAAGCCTACGCCGGTCCCGAACCTAATGGCACGGGCGATCTGCGGCGACTGCTCGTCGAGATGAGCGACTTCGTGCTGCAATCGAAGCGCCCGCTTTCGGTCCCAGATGCCTCGCAGAGCCCATGGACGCAGTACCTGCTCGGGCGGCAGGAGGTCAACGGCTCTATCACGATCACGCCACTCCTTCAGCAGGATCGCATTCGAGGAACCCTCGGGATCTACGCGCCCGACGCCAGCCGCGATCCGGAATCGGATCTCCACCTGCTGTCGATGCTCGCGGCCCAGGCCGTCAATAGCCTGGTCATGCTGGAGCGGCTGGTGGCCAGCGAGGAGCAGGCGCTGACGGACAGCCTGACCGGGCTCTATAACTACCGGTTCTTCCAGGAGAGCCTGCAGCGCGAGCTGAGCCGTGCGTCCCGTAGCCGGGCGCCGCTCTCGCTGATCGTGCTTGACCTGGACAACTTCAAGGTCATCAACGACAGCTACGGGCACCCGGTCGGGGACCGCGTCCTTCGTCACCTTGCCGACCTCATCCAGCGTCACAGCCGTAAGGCGAACGTCGTCGTCCGCTACGGCGGCGACGAGTTCTGCATCATCGTGCCGGAGGGGGAGCTGGAGACGGCCCGGGCGGTCGCCGAGCGCGTGCTCACCGAGATCCGAAACAGCCCGTACGCCGAGCAGGACCACGGCGTGCCGCCGCAGAACCTGACGGTCAGCGCCGGCGTTACCACCTACCGGCCGGAGGAGGACAACGCGTTTTCGTTCTTCAAGCGGGCCGACGAAAACCTGCTGACGGCGAAGCGAACCGGAAAGGACAGGGTCGTCGCAGGATAGTTAGCGGCGCCGGTACGGCCGGCCAAAGGCACGCCGGAGCAACCAGGGAATCGCCGCGGCGACCAGCGGCTGCCCGAGCAACTCCGCCAGCCGCTCCAGCTTAGGGAACAGCTCGGAAGCCGTGTGCTCGAGGGCAAAGCCGTGCTCATTGAGTCGTGACGCGGCCCGTTCCAGCTCGATCGCCTGCTGGCTGGCGTAGGCTGACAGCTCTGCAGCGCGGCGGGACGCTTTGCGATAGGCGCGCCATGCGGACACACTCGCGAAGATGAGGAAGACCAGGCCGACGCCGGCGCAGGCAATGGCGACGGCTGGAAGCGTTACGCCTCGGCCTCCTCCGTTCCGCCGACGCCCGCAATGGTGGCGACGGTGTCACCTTCGTCGAGCCGCATGATGATCACGCCTTGCGTCTGCCGCCCGGCGACTCGGATGTTTTCGATCGGCGTGCGGATCACCTGGCCGCCTTCGGAGATGACGATCAGCTGCTCCTCCTCGGGGTCGACCACCACCCGCATGCCGACCAGCGGACCGGTGCGCTCGGTGATCGCCATGGTGTAGACACCCTGACCGCCGCGCGAATGCGCCGGGTACTCCTCCAGTGGCGTCAGCTTCCCATAGCCGCGGGCCGAGACCACCAGCAAGTGGGCGTCCTTCCGCACGATGTCGAAGCCAGCAACGAGCGCCCCCTTGCGCAGGGTGATCCCACGGACCCCTGTGGTGTCGCGGCCCATCGGGCGGACCTGTTTCTCGCCGAAGCGGACCGCCTTGCCGTCGGTGGTGGCGATGATCAGCTCCTCCGATCCCGAGCTCAGCTTGACCCAGTTCAGTTCGTCACCCTCGGTCAGGTTGATCGCGATCAGGCCGTTGCGGCGAACCTGGCTGTACAGACGGGCGGGAGTCTTCTTGATGGTGCCCTGCTTGGTCACCATCACGAGGTAGCGATCTTCCGCCCAATCGGTAATGCCGATCACCGCCGTGATCTTGTCCTTGGGGTCGATGTCGATCAGGTTTGCCGCCGGCAGCCCCTTGGCCTGCCGATTGACATCGGGGATCTCGTGGACCCGCAGCCGGAAGACCGAGCCGTGGTTCGTGAAAAAGAGCATGTCCGAGTGCGTGGACGCGATCGCCAGGTGCTCCACGAAGTCGGATTCCACGCGGGCCGCGCCGAGGATGCCCTTGCCGCCGCGGCGCTGCGGCCGGTACGTGGTGGCGGGCACCCGCTTGACGTAGCCGCGGTGCGTCAGCGTGACGACCACGTCTTCCTTGGGGACCAGGTCTTCTTCGTTGAGCTCGACGGAGCCCTGGAAGTCGAGCTGGGTACGGCGAGCATCGCCATATTTCTTCTTGAGCTCGGCCAGCTCGTCTTTGATCAACAGCATGATCTTGGTTTCGTGCCGTAAGAGGTCTTCGAGGTAGGCAATCCGCTTGATGACGTCCTCGTACTCCTCCATGACCTTGTTGCGCTCCAGCCGGGTGAGGCGGCCCAACCGCATGTCGACGATCGCCTTCGACTGCCGTTCCGAGAGCTTGAAGCGCTCCTGCAGACGTTCCTGGGCGGTCTTTTCGTCCTGCGACTCACGGATCGTCTTGATCACGGCATCGAGGTTGTCGAGCGCGATCTTGAGGCCTTCGAGAAGGTGGGCGCGTTCGCGAGCCCGCTCGAGCTCATAGCGGGTGCGGCGGGTCAGGACCTCGCGGCGATGATCGATGTGGTGCTGAAGCAGCGCCTTGAGGTTGAGGACCAACGGGCGGCCATCCACCAGCGCCAGCGAGATCACCCCGAAGGTCGTCTGCAGTGCGGTGTGCTTGTAGAGATTGTTGAGGACGGTCAGGGCCCGGGCGTCCTTCTTCAGCTCGATGACGATGCGCATGCCGTGACGGTCGGACTCATCGTTCAGGTCGGCAATGCCCTCCAGCTTTCGCTCGCCGACCAGCTCGGCGATACGAGCGACCAGCGTCGCCTTGTTGACCATGTAGGGGATCTCGCTGATAATGATCCGCTCGCGGCCGTTCTTGGCCTCCTCGAAGGTGTGGCGAGCGCGGACGATCAGACGGCCATGCCCGGTGCCGTAGGCGGCGGCGATCCCCTCGCGACCGATGATGATCCCGCCGGTCGGGAAGTCGGGGCCACGCACCAGCTTCATCAGGTCCTCGGTGGTCGCATCCGGGTGGTCGATCAGATAGATCTCGGCGTCGCAGACCTCGCCGAGGTTGTGCGGCGGAATGTTGGTCGTCATGCCGACCGCGATCCCCGATGAGCCGTTGATCATGAGGTTCGGCAGGCGGGCGGGCAGCACGAGCGGCTCTTGCCGTGTCGCCGAATAGTTGTCCCCGAAGTCGACGGTGTCCTTCTCGAGGTCGACCAGCATTTCGGCGGCGATCGGGGCGAGCCGCGCCTCCGTGTACCGGTAGGCGGCCGCCGAGTCGCCGTCGATCGACCCGAAGTTACCCTGGCCGTCGACCAGCGGGTAGCGTAGCGACCAGTCCTGTGCCAGTCGTACCAGGCTGTCGTAGACGGACTGATCACCGTGCGGGTGGTAGTGCTTGAGCACCTCGCCGATGATGGCGGCGCACTTCTGGTAGCGGGCGCCGGGTGTCATCCCCTGCTCCTGCATCGCGTAAAGGATTCGGCGATGAACCGGCTTCAGGCCATCGCGAACGTCCGGCAGCGCCCGGCTGACGATGACGCTCATCGCGTAATCCATGTAGCTCGAGCGCATCTCGTTCTCGAGCTGCAGCGGCAAGACGGTGCCGATGTTCAGTGGTTCCATTTGCTAGCTCCCCGAGAAACTGCAGCGCGCCGGTGCGCCGGCCTCGCTGAGTCTGCCGAGTCTGCTAATTCTGATCAAACCGCTTGAGAACGATACACGCGTTCTGGCCGCCGAAGCCGAACGAATTGGACATCGCGACCCTGATCTCGTGGCGACGAGGCTCATTTGGCACATAGTCGAGGTCACAGTCGGGATCAGGGTGTTCGAGATTGATGGTCGGGTGGACGATGCCGTGGTTCATGCTGAGGATGGAGGCGATCGCCTCGACCGCACCGGCAGCGCCGAGCAAGTGGCCGATCATCGACTTCGTGCTCGAGATCGGGATCTGTTTGGCCCGCTCGCCCATGACGCGTTTGATCGCCGCCGTCTCCGACTTGTCATTCAATTGGGTCGAGGTCCCGTGTGCGTTGATGTAATCGACGTCCGGGGGACCGATGTGGGCATCCTCGAGCGCCTTCGACATGGCGCGCGCGGGGCCGTCCCCATCCTCCTCCGGCATCACGATGTGGAAGGCATCGTCGGTGACGGCAAAGCCGATGATCTCGGCGTAGATCTCCGCTCCGCGGTCCTGGGCATGTTCGAGCGTCTCCAGCACGAGCATGCCCGCGCCTTCGCCCGGAACAAAGCCGTCGCGGTGGGCATCGAAGGGCCGGCTGGCCTTGATCGGGTCGTCCGACTGGGTCGAGAGCACCTTCATCGCGGCGAAGGAGGCGAGCCCGAACCGGCAGAGGTTCGCCTCGGCGCCACCGGCGAGCATGACGTCGGCATCGCCCCGTTGCAGGACGCGGTAAGCGTTGCCCAGCGCCTGCGTCGAGGCGGCACAGGCGGTGGTGTCGGTGTTGTTCGGGCCCTCGAGCCCGAACTGGATCGCAATCTGGCAGGACGCCATGTTGGGGATCACACGCGGCACGAAGAATGGTGAAATCCGATCCGGGCCGCGCTCTCCACGGAGCGCGAAGGCTTCGATCTCCTCCGAGATCTCCTTGAAACCGCCGATCCCGGTGCCCAACTCGCAGCCGATGCGGGTTCGGTTCTCCTTCGCCAACTCCAGACCCGATTGGTCGATCGCCATCTTGGCGGCGGCAACACCGACCTGGCTGAAGCGAGCCATGCGCTTGGCTTCTTTGAAATCCATGTAGTTGCGGGGATCAAACTTCTTCAACTCCGCCACCGTCTTGACTGGCAGGTCGGAGACGTCGAAGGAGGTCGCGAGGCCCAACCCGGACCGCCCCTCGATCAGGCTGTCCCAGAACTCGGCAAGGCTGTTCCCATTCGGGGCCAGCACCCCCATGCCGGTCACGACCACGCGGTGCTCCGGCCGAACCCCATTCCCTCCCATGGCGTCATGTTACGAAAGGGGCCGTTTTAGCTGCGGATTGTTGCGGCCCGATGGCCGTCGAAGGCACCGCCGCCGCAATCGTCGGGACCACCTGGCGGTCGACCGCATCGCGCGCCACCCGGACCGCGTTGTAGATCGCCCGCGCATCCGAGCGGCCGTGGGCGATCACCGCCACGCCGTTGACCCCCAGCAGGAGCGCACCGCCGAACTCCCGCCAGTCCGCCCGGCGTCGAACGGCCCGCAGCTTGGGCCGCATCAGCAGCCCGCCCAGCGTTGCCAGCGGGTCGCCCCGAACGCCGTCGCGCATGCTCTGGAAGAGGAACTCGGCGACGCCCTCCGCCGTCTTGATCAAGACATTGCCGCTGAAGCCGTCGGTGACCACGACGTCCGCCTTCCCTCTGAAAATATCCTTACCTTCGACGTTGCCGACGAAGTTGATGCCCGCCTGGGCCCGAAGCAGGGGCTCGGTCGCTTGCACCAGCTGGTTGCCCTTGCCGGCCTCCTCGCCGTTGCTGAGCAGGGCGACCCGCGGACTCGCGACGCCCATCAATTTCTCGGCGTAGACGCTGCCCATCACGGCGTACTGCAGTAGGTGCTCCGGCTTGGCATCCGTGTTCGCGCCAACATCGAGCAGAAAGCAGTTTCGTCCGCTCGCCGTTGGAACAATGGACCCGATCGCCGGGCGATCGATGCCAGGGATCCGGTGAAGCCCGAACAGCGCCGCGGCCATCACGGCGCCGCTGTTCCCCGCGCTGACGAAGCCACCGGCCCGGCCGTCCTCGACCATCTGGATGCCGCGAACGATCGAGGACGCTTTCTTGCTGCGCACCGCCTGCACCGGATGTTCGTCCATGGCGATCACCTCGGGCGCATCCTCGATCTGGGCCCATTTGCCGGCTCCTGACGCGGCGAGCGCGGCGTCCACCCTGTCCTTGATGCCAACGAAGATGACCTCGACCCCGAGTTCACGGTGGGCCTGGACGCCGCCGGCCACGATTTGCTCGGGGGCGAGATCACCACCCATCGCATCGAGCGCGATCTTCACCGGGGATGGCCCTGAGATGGCGAGGGCTAGATGTCCAGGTTGCGCACGGTCTTCGCGTGCGTCTGGATGAAGCGCTTGCGGGGATCCACGTCGTTGCCCATCAGCACGTCGAAGATCTTGTCCGCCTCGACCGCGTCCTCGATCTCGACGCGCAGCAGCATGCGGTTCTGCGGGTTCATGGTGGTTTCCCAGAGCTGGTCAGGGTTCATCTCGCCGAGACCCTTGTAGCGAGCGACCTCGGGCTTGCCCGTCATCTGCGCCAGCTTGCGATTCTTCTGTTCCTCGGTATAGGCATAGCTGATCTCTTTGCCGCGTGTGATCTTGTAGAGCGGCGGCTGCGCGATGTAGAGGAATTTCCCGGTGATCACCTGTGGCATGTAGCGGAAGAAGAAAGTCAGTAGCAACGTACGAATGTGAGAACCATCGACGTCAGCGTCGGTCATTATCAATATGTGGTGATATCGAAGCTTCCCAATATCGAATTTCTCGCCGATGCCCGTCCCCAGCGCCGTAATCAGGTTGCGGATCTGCTCGGAGGTGAGGATCTTGTCTTCGCGGGCCTTCTCGACATTGAGGATCTTGCCGCGCAGCGGAAGAATCGCCTGGAAGCGCCGGTCGCGCGCGCCTTTCGCTGAGCCACCGGCCGAATCACCCTCCACCAGGTAGATCTCGCAGAGGCTCGGATCGCGTTCAGAGCAGTCCGCCAGCTTGCCGGGCAGCGTCGACGATTCGAGCAGGGACTTGCGCTGCACCAGCTCGCGGGCGCGCTTCGCCGCGTCGCGAGCGCGGGCCGCCACCAGGCACTTTTCGATGATGCGCCGCGCATCGGGCGGGTTCTCTTCGAGGTACTGCGTGAAGGCATCGGAGAACACCGTTTCGACCTGACCCCGCACCTCGGAGTTGCCCAGCTTCGTCTTGGTTTGACCTTCGAACTGCGGCTCGCGCACCTTCACGCTGATGACGGCCGTCAAGCCTTCGCGCACGTCGTCGCCGGTGAGGTTCGGATCCTGATCGCGCATCAAATTGATCTTGCGCGCGTACTTGTTCAGCACCGATGTCAGCGCGGAGCGAAATCCGGTGACATGGCTCCCGCCTTCAACCGTGTTGATGTCGTTGGCGAAGGCGAGAACGTTCTCGGTGAAACCCTGGTTGTATTGCAGGGCGATCTCCACCGTGTTGCCGTCGATCTCACGCTCGACGTGCAACGGCCGGAGGTTGACCGAGCCTTTGTCGCGGTTCAGATACTTGACGAAGGCGCTGATCCCACCTTCGAAGTAGAAGGTGTAGTCGAGGTCGATGCGCTCGTCCTCCAGCACAATCGTCAGCGCCTTGTTGAGGAACGCGAGCTCGCGCAGCCGGTGCGAGACGATGTCCCAGTGAAAGCCGAGCTCCTCGAAAACCTCGGAGTCGGGCCAGAAGCGGATGTAGGTCCCGGTCGTATCCGCCTTACCCGTGACCTTCAACGGTGCGACGGGTGCGCCGCGCCGGTACTCCTGCGAGTACTGCTTTCCATGGCGCATGACGGTCACCTGCAAGATCTCGGAGAGGGCGTTGACCACCGAGAGTCCCACCCCGTGCAAACCGCCTGAGACCTTGTAGCCGCCGCCGCCGAACTTCCCACCGGCGTGCAGCTTCGTCATCACGACTTCGAGGGCCGGCTTGCCCTGGTCTTTCATGATGTCGACGGGGATGCCGCGGCCGTTGTCGGCGACCGAGGCCGAACCGTCCTTGTGGAGGGTTACTTCGATCCGGGTGCAGAAGCCGGCCAGCGCCTCGTCAATGGAGTTGTCGACGATCTCGTAGATGAGGTGGTGGAGACCCCGGTTATCGGTCGACCCGATATACATCCCGGGACGGCGTCTGACCGGCTCCAAACCCTCCAGAACCTGGATGGCCTTGGCGTCATAGGCAGGCGTCGTTTTTTCCTTAGGATTCAGCAAGTCGCGTATTCAAATTATACCCAATACGACTGCCAAAATCGGCTGTGTGCGCACCTAAAGTCGCCCCCGGGCGCGACTCGCGAGGTCGTCGTAGCGGGCGCGGATTTATGGCCCGGCTGGGTGTCCTGGCGAGGTGGTTTTCACCGCCGCCGCCCGTTCACGACGCCGCGACCGGCGCCTCCCGGGTGACCGGCGGCCGCCAGCGAAGATCCAGCTGGCGGGCGGCCCGGACCTCGTCGAGCCGTCCGACCGGGGCGTCATGTGGCGCCGTTTTCACGACCTCCGGATCCTTCGCGATCTCCTCGACGATCTGCTCCATCGCGGCAATGAACGCGTCGAGCGTCGCCTTCGATTCCGTTTCGGTCGGCTCAATCATGAGCGCTTCCGGAACGATCAACGGAAAATAGATGGTCGGCGGATGAAAGCCAAGGTCGATGAGGCGCTTCGCGATGTCTTTTGCCGACACCCCTTGCGCCTTCGCCTTCTTTGCCGTAAGCACGAACTCATGCATCGACGGCCCGCTGAAGGCGTCGTCGAATGACCGGCGCAGGTGGTGCCGCAGGTAACTGGCGTTGAGAACGGCGTTGCGTGCCACCTCATCGATGGTGTTGCCGTAGCTGCGGATGTAGGCGTAGGCACGCAGCAGCATGCCGAAGTTGCCGTAGAACGACCGGACCTTCCCGATCGACTGCGGCCGCTCGTACTCGAAGCGAAAGCCTTCGTCGCTGCGCTCCACCGTCGGCACCGGCAGGAAGGGCACGAGGTGCGACTTCACGCCTACCGGGCCGGCGCCCGGGCCGCCGCCGCCGTGCGGGGTTGAGAAGGTCTTGTGCAGGTTGAGGTGGACGACGTCGAAGCCCATGTCGCCGGGCCGCGCCACGCCGACCAGGGCGTTGAGATTCGCGCCGTCGTAGTAGAGCTGGACGCCCTGTTCGTGGGCGAGGCGAGCAATCTCGAGGATGTCCTTCTCGAAAAGACCGACCGTGTTCGGATTAGTCAGCATCACCGCCGCCACCCGCGGCGACAGCTTGCTCTTGAGGTCGTCGAGGTCGACGAGGCCATCCGTCCCCGACTTGATGGTGACCGTCTTCAGATGCGATAGCGTGGCACTTGCCGGATTGGTGCCATGGGCGCTGTCCGGCACCAGCACCTCGTCGCGGGTCTCGCCACGGCTGCGGTGATATGCCTGGATCAGGCGCAGCCCGGTCCATTCTCCGTGCGCGCCGGCGGCGGGCTGCAGGCTCATCCGATCCATCGCGGTGAGCGCCAGCAGGGCCCGCTCCAGCTCCCACATCAGCCGCAGCGCCCCCTGCGCGCGTGCCGGTGGATGGTAGGGATGGAGATCGGCGAAGTCATCCAGTCGGGCGAGCGCCTCGTTGACGGCCGGGTTGTACTTCATGGTGCAGGAGCCCAGCGGATAGAGGCCCTGGTGCAGGTTGAAGTTCAACCGGCCCAGGCGACCGAAATGCCGCGCGACCTCCGGCTCACTGAGGGAGGCGATCGGAAGCGGTAACCGCCGTTGCAGGGCCGGCGGCACCAACTCGTCGAGCGGTCGCGTCTTGACGCCCGGCGCCGGCAGACGCGGGCTCGGCCCGTCCTGGCGGCCCAGCTCGAAGAGCAGGGGCTCGCTCACGGCAGCACCTCCAGATACTGCTCGATGGCACGCGGATGGTTGAGCTCGGTGGTCGACACCAGCAGCGCATCGGAGAGCTCGGGGAAGAACCGCCCGAGGGGCAGTCCCGGCAGGACACCGCGCTCCAGCATGAACGCCTGCGTCTGCTCGGCGGGGTAGGGCGTGCGCAGAACGAACTCCCAGAGAAACGGGCCCTCGAAAGCCAGGCGGTAGCCCTTACGTTCGATCAGCTGTGCCGCCAGGTGATGGGCGCGCTGCGCGCTCAGCTCGGCGAGCTGCTTGAGGCCCGCGCCGCCCATGTGCGCCAGGTACACCGTGGCGGCCAGCGCCATCAGCGCATGGTTGGTCGTGATGTTCGAGGTCGCATGCTCGCGCCGGATGTGTTGCTCCCGGGCCTGCAGGGTCAAGACGTAGCCGCGACGCCCCTGCGCATCGACGGTCGCACCGACCAGGCGCCCCGGCATCCGGCGCAGCAGCGCTTCCTTGCAGGCGATGAAGCCAACGTAGGGACCGCCGAACGACAGGGGGATGCCGAGCGGTTGTCCATCGCCGACTGCCAGGTCAGCGCCATACTCGCCGGGCGCCGTAAGCACCCCGAGCGAGACCGGATCGACGCAGGCGATCAGCAACGCGCCGGCGCGGTGGGCGAGGTCACTGATCAGCTGCGGTTCCTCCAGCACGCCATAGAAGTTGGGTTGCTGCAGGATGACCGCCGCGGTCGTGCCGCTGACGGCCTGCTCCAGCTTTGACAGGTCGACCCGTCCATCCCGGCCGGGCGCGACCCGTAGGATTTCGTACTGCTGCGCCTCCGAATAGGTTTGCAAGACCTGCGCATACTCCGGGTGGAGGGCGCCGGCCACCACCACGTTCTGGCGGTTCGAGTGCGTGACAGCCATCGCGGTCGCTTCGGCGAGTGCTGTCGCCCCGTCATAGAGCGACGCGTTGGAGACATCCAGGCCGGTCAGCAGCGTGATCATGGTTTGGAATTCGTAGGTCGCCTGCAGCGTGCCCTGGCTGGCTTCCGCCTGGTACGGCGTGTAGGTGGTGTAGAAGTCTGGCCGAGAGATCACCTGGTTGACGATCGCCGGACTGAACCGCCGCGATGCCCCGGCGCCGAGAAAGCTGTGAGAGGGTGGGGTCCGCGCGTTGAGGAGGCCCAGCTCGCGAAAGTACTGCACTAGCTCCACCTCGGAGAGCGGCTCGGCGAGCTCGATGCGATCCAGCCGTAGAGCGTCGGGCAGATGCTTGAACAAGCCGTCGATGCTATCGAGCTCCAGTGCCTTGAGCATCTCGGCGCGTTCGGCGTCGGCGTTCGGGAGGTAGGTCACGAGTGCGATTGACCCTGCACGAACTCGTCGTACGCCTTCTGGTCGAGCAGCTTGGGATTGTCCTTCACGGCGCGAAGCTTGATCACCCAGCCTTTCCCATAGGGATCCTGATTGACGTACTCGGGGTGATCCTTGAGATCCTGGTTGACTTCCGAGACCTCGCCACCGACCGGACTGTAGAGGTCGGACGCCGCCTTCACCGATTCGATTACGCCCAGTCGTGCCCCGGCCTCCAGCCGCTGACCGACCGTCGGCAGCTCCAGGTAGATGACATCGCCGAGCTGCGACTGCGCATATTCCGTGATGCCTACGGTCGCCGTCTCGCCGTCCTTTGCGACCCACTCGTGGGTCTCCGCGAATCGCAGCCCGCTCAGATCTGGCATGACTACTCCCTTTCCTTCATTTCGGATGAGGCCGCTTGTAAAAGGGCATTGGGACCACCTCCGCCGGGGCTGCCGTGCCACGTACCTCGACACCAAGAGGCGTCCCCGGCGCGGCCAGCTGCGGCGGCAGATAGGCCATCGCGATGTTGTGGCCCAGGGTAAAAGAGACATTGCCCGAGGTGACCGCACCCACGCGCCGACCGCCGTCGAGGACAGGGTAGCCATGTCGCGGAATGCTGCGATCCAGCATCTTCAGCCCGACGAGGCGCCGCTCGAGTCCCCGCTCCCGTGCCCGGAGCACCGCGTCACGGCCGATGAAATCCTTGTCGAGGCTGAGCGTCCAATCGAGCCCCGCTTCGAAGGGATTGGTGTTCAAATCCATGTCGTTGCCGTAGAGCCGCATCCCCGCCTCGAGCCGAAGCGTGTCACGGGCGCCGAGGCCGGCCGGCCGAATACTATCGGACCGGCCTTCCTCGAGTAGCGTCCGCCAGAGCTTCGCGGCATCGACATTGCCGCAAAACAGCTCGAAGCCATCTTCGCCCGTGTAGCCAGTTCGCGAGATCACGCACGCCACGCCGGCGACGCTGCCCTCGATAAAGGCGTAGTACTTCACGCCGCCAAGCTCGGAGGTCGTCAGCCGCTGCACCAGGCCGGCGGCGCGCGGCCCCTGCACGCCGATCAGCGCCCACTCCCGCCCGACGTTGAGGACGGAGCCCCCACCCGACACGCTCGCCTTTCCACACCGGGGCTCCCTGATCTGCCCTCCCCCAGAGGGGGAGGGTATGCTGCCCTGCCCTCCCCCAGAGGGGGAGGAAGCATGCGCCTGGATCCAGTCGAAGTCGCCATCCTGGTTGCCGGCGTTCACGACCAGCAGGTAGCCGCCGTCCGCAACCGCATAGACGAGGACATCATCGATGATCCCGCCTTGCTCGTTACAAAGCAGCGCGTACTGGACGCGGCCCGGTCGAAGGTGGGCGAGGTCGCGTGTCACAACGTGTTGCGCCAGGCCTTCGTCCTTGACGCGCAGCTCGCCCATGTGCGAGAGGTCGAAGAGGCCAACCGCTTCACGAACCGCCCGATGCTCCTCGCGGATGCTGCTGTACTGCAGCGGCATGACCCAACCGCCGAAGTTGGTCATCTGGGCGCCGAGTCGGACATGTTCGTCGTAGAGCGGGGTCCGCTCTGCCGTCACGACCAAACGTGATGTCCTGGCTGCGTGGCTATTCCTCTTTGACGTCGAGATCCTGGAGGTCGAGATAATCGAGGAGCTCCTGGTCGTGCACGTCGCGCGCCACGCCCAACATGGCGAGAATGGCGTTGACCCGCGCCTCTTCCCATTGCAGCAGCTTGGCCAGCTCGGCCGGCGTGGCCGGACGGCCGAGCCGCTCCATGAGGAGCCGCTGCGCCGATTCCAGCAAGCGGCAGGCGATTACGAAGGCTTCGTCGTTGCGTTGGGCCTCCTCCGTCTGCTCGAGGACATCGTCCATGGTCGCGTTGATCGCGTGAGCCAGGCGGGCATGGAAGGGCCCATGGACCGGCTTGTAGTGCTCGACCGCGGAGATCAGGCCCACCGTGCCTTCCTGGAAGAGGTCGTCGAACGGCACCCCACGCCCCTTGCGGGCGAGGGCGGCTTCCAACACCAGGTAGAGGTTGTGCTCGATCAGGACGCGGTTGGCCGCATCCCGATCGGCTCCGTGGGTCGAAAGGAGCCGGCGCTCTTCCGCGTTGGACAGCCGTGGATATAGCGCGACCTGGGCTCGGTAATCGCCCACCTCATCGGCCACGGGTCGCTGCTCGAGGCGTTGGGCCACCTTCCCATTCTACGAACGACGGGAGTTCGAACTGCGGCTATGATCAGGTCGTGAAGAGGGCCAGTCGGCTCTTTCTCGCGGTCGTCACGCTGGCCGCTCTCGTGCCCGCGGTTCCAGTCCGCGCGGCCGAGCCGCATGTCCTGGTGGCGACCCTGAACGGGGTCATCAACCCGATCACCGACAGCTACGTTTCCAAGGCCGTCGACCGTGCCGTCGCCGGCCAGGCGAACGCCCTGATCATTCAAATGGACACACCGGGCGGGCTGGATACCTCGATGCGAAACATCATCAAGAAGATCCTGGGCGCTCCGGTCCCGGTCGTCGTCTTCGTCTCCCCCTCGGGCGCCCGCGCCGCCTCCGCGGGGCTCTACATCACCGAGGCCGCCGACGTCGCGGTGATGGCACCGGGCACCAACATCGGCTCCGCGCACCCGGTGAGCCTCGGCGGCAGCAATCCAGCAGCCAGCCCGGCGCCGAGCCCGAACGCGAGCGGCGCCACCTCGGCGGCGCCGGACATCGAATCGCAGAAGATCGAGAACGACGCGGCAGCCTACATCCGGGCACTGGCCACGCTGCACAACCGCAATGCCGACTGGGCGGAGAAGGCGGTCAGGCAGAGCATCAACGCGCCAGTGGACGATGCCGTGAAACTGGGTGTCGTTGACTTCGAGAGCCGGGATCTCGACACGCTGCTGCAGGACCTCGACGGTCGCCAGGTCTCAAAGGGCGGCCACACCTATACGCTACAAACCGCCCACGCCGGCATCGAGCGGTACGACATGAGTGGGTTCGACCAGTTCCTGCAAGCGGTCGCCGACCCGAACCTCGTCTATCTCCTCTTCCTGCTGGCCATCATCGGCATCGGCTTCTGGGTCACGCACCCCGGGCTGTTCCTGCCCGGGGTGATCGGCGTGATCGCCGGCGTGCTGGCCGCGTTGTCGCTGTTCGACCTGCCGATCAACATCGCGGGGGTCATCCTCATCCTGACCGCGATCGTGCTCTTCATCGTCGACCTGAAGGCGGTAACCCACGGGGTGCTGACCACTGGGGGGATCGTCGCGATGACGCTGGGCGGCCTACTGCTGGTCAACACCAGCTTCCTGGCTGAGGGGGTCAACCTCCCCCTCCTCATCATCACCGTGCTCGTCATCGCCGGGATCTTCCTCTTCATCCTGCGCAAGGTGATCGATGCGCGCCGGCAGCCCTATGCCGCGGGCGAGGAGTCCATCGTAGGCAGCATCGGGATCGTGCGCGAGCCGCTGAACCCGACGGGCATGGTCTTCGTCGTGGGTGCGCTCTGGCAGGCGACCTCGACCAGCGGTCCCCTGCCCGTGGGGACGCAGGTCCGGGTGGTGACGGTCGATGGTCTTCGACTGCGCGTGGAAGCCCTAGAAGAACAACAGCCGATGAGCGCGCCAGGGCCACAAGCGGCATCGTCCTGAGCGCTAAGGTCCGTAACATGAACACCATTGCATTAACGAGGAGGGACCCGTGGGCATATTCGCGCTGATCGTTCTCGGCATCATCGTTCTGGTCGTCCTGATCGGCTTGACTTCGGCGGTCCGGATCATCAACGAGTACGAGCGTGGCGTCCTCTTTCGCCTCGGCCGACTGATGACGCTCAAGGGGCCGGGCCTTCGACTGATCATCCCCTTCGGCATCGACCGGCTGGTCAAGATCGACCTGCGTACCGTCACCCTCGAGGTCCCGCCGCAAGAGGTCATCACGCTCGACAACGTGACCGTAAAGGTCAACGCCGTCATCTACTTCCTGGTCGTCAACCCCAATTTCGCGGTCACCAAGGTCGCGAACTTCATCAATGCGACTTCACAAATCGCGCAGACCACGTTACGGAGCGTGCTGGGCCAGTCAACGCTCGATGAATTGCTGGCCAACCGCGAGAAGATCAACGCCACGCTTCAGCGGATCATCGACGAGCAGACGGAGCCCTGGGGCATCAAGGTCTCCACCGTCGAGATCAAGGACGTGGAGCTGCCGGCGACGATGCAGCGCGCCATGGCGAAGCAGGCCGAGGCAGAACGGGAGAAGCGAGCCAAGATCATCCACGCGGAGGGCGAGTTCGAGGCAGCCCAGAAGCTGACCGACGCGGCCACCGTCATCGCCAGACAACCGAGCGCCCTCCAGCTCCGCTACCTGCAGACGCTCACCGAGATCGGCGTCGAGCGAAACACCGTGATCGTCTTCCCGATGCCGATCGACATGATGCAGCAGTTCATCGAGCTCCGGGAGGCCAAGAGCAGCGGGCCGGCGGCCCCAGCGAAGACCTGACGCCGATCATCGCCCGCGGCGACATCGGGCTCGACGTCCTGACGGTCGCCATCATCGGCGTCATCATCGGCCTCTACGTACTGGCCAACTTCGGCGAGCGCAACGCCACCGCCCGGACGCTGGCCCTCATCGCCGGGGGCGCGCTGGCCGCCATCGCGCTGCTGGTCGGCATCCTCGTCGCGGTCAACCATGCGCTCCAATACTCGATGGGGCTGGAGCGCGCGGACCAGTTCCGCGCGGCCGAGTTGCTGGGAATCCCCCTCGCTATGGCGGGGGCGCTGGGTCTGCTCTACCTCTGGCCGGCCGTCCAGCGCGCCGTGGCGCGGCTGATCCCGGTGCGGCCCGGGTCCCCGGTGGTGTACCTCACGCTCGTGCTCGGCCTGCTCCTGGTTGCCCAGCAGGTCGGGGCCCAGGTGCAGCCCAGCAAGCCGCTGACGGTCGCTGACCTGCTCGCCCAGGACATTCCGCTGCTCATCCTTTCCTTTGTCGGGGTCGGGCTCTTCGTGCGGCGGACCCCCCGGGAGGCGCGTGAGCGGCTCGGGCTCCTGGCGCCGCGCCAGCGGCGATGGTGGCTGGTGGCGATCCTCGGCGTTGGCGTCTTCATGGCGGTCGCCTTCGGCATCGAGGCGCTCGCCAACGCGGTGGCGCCGAATCAGCAAAAGCAGGTCACCGATGTGACGACCGTGCTCTTCAGCCATTTCAATAACCCGGCGGCCATCGCCTTCCTCGGCGTGCTGGCCGCCGTGGTCGAGGAAACGCTGTTCCGGGGCGCCCTGGTGCCGCGGCTGGGCATCGTTGTCACCGCGATCCTCTTCGCGGCGCTGCACACGCAATACGCGGTGAGCTTCGCCACGCTCGAGGTCTTCGTGCTCGGCCTTGGCCTGGGATGGCTTCGGGTTCGTTCGGGCAGTACGCTCACGTGCATGGTGACCCATGCCGGCTATGACATCGCGGTGGGCTTCCTGTCGCTGATGGCGAAGTAGCGTTTGCGTCCTTTCCCGGCACTTATCAACACGCGTCCGCCCTTGACAAACGTGCGTTCGCGGCCGCTGCCCGTATAATCCGGGCAGAGTCCGTCCGCGTCCCAGCAAGGAAATTGCCAAGAGTCTACGCAGTCGTCAACCAGAAGGGCGGCGTGGGAAAGACCACTACTGCCATCAACGTGGCCGCCAACCTGCCGGAGCTCGGCTTGAGCGGGCTCATCGTTGACATGGATCCCCAGGGCAACACCACCAGCGGGCTCGGGATTGTGCGAAGCGAGCTCAGCCGTAGCATTTATGACGTGATCGTCGACGCCCACGACATCAATGAGGTCATCCGGCCGACCGCGGTCTCCGGCCTCGACATCCTTCCCTCGCATCGCTCACTCGCCGGGGCGGAGATCGAGCTGATCAACCTGCCGCGCCGCGAGCGGCGTCTGCTCTATGCGCTCGAGGCGCTCCGCGTCACCTACGACTACATCATCATCGACTGCCCCCCGTCGCTGGGCCTGCTCACCGTGAACTGCCTGGTTGCCGCGGAGTACATGCTGATCCCGATCCAGTGTGAGTACTACGCGCTGGAAGGACTTGGCGCGCTCACCCATACCACGCAGCTGATCCAGCGCGAGCTCAACCCGCGACTCAAGATCGGCGGCATCGTTCTGACGCTCTTCGATCCACGGACCACGCTCGCGCTTCAAGTCGCGGAGCAGGTCCGGGCCCGGTTTCCGGAAAAGACCTTCCGTACGGTCATCCCGCGCAACGTGCGCCTCAGCGAGGCGCCGAGCTACGGCATGCCGATCACGCAGTACGACCCGACGTCGCGCGGCGGCGTCGCCTACCAGGAACTCACGAAGGAGTTGATCGCCAGATGAACAAACGGCGGGGACTGGGGCGGGGTCTCGAGGCCCTGATCCCTTCCGGTGAGTACGTCGAGGAGCTGGGCACCGAAAGCGGCGCTCGGCGGCGCTTCGCCCTACAGGTCCCGATCGCCGACATCAAGCCAAACCCGGAACAGCCGCGCCGCAGCTTCGATCCCGCGTCGCTGCGGGAGCTGGCCGACTCGATTCGGATGCACGGCATCCTGCAGCCCCTGCTGGTCCGCGAGGGGCTGGGCGGGTACGAGTTGATCGCCGGCGAACGGCGACTTCGCGCCGCCGAGATTGCCGGCCTCGTCGAGGTGCCGGTCATCGTCCACCCCGGCAGCGGCGGACGCCTCGAGGAGCGGCTCGAGCTGGCGCTCGTCGAAAACCTGCAGCGCACCGATCTCAACGCCATCGAGGAGGCGCGCGCAATGCAGCGGCTGCTGCGGGACTTCGGCCTGACCCAGGAGGCGCTCGGCGAACGGATCGGCAAGAATCGCGTGACGATCGCGCAGAGCGTACGGCTCCTGGGGTTGCCGGAGCCGGTGATCAAGGCCATCGAGACGGGCGCGACCACCGCCGGGCATGGGACTGCCCTGCTCGGCCTACCCACTGCCGCTCAACAGCTCGTCGGCCTGGAGCGGGTAATGCGTGAGCACTGGAGCGTGCGGCAGACGGAGGAGTGGGTGCGGGCGCGCGCGGCCGAGGCCGGTGTCAGGCGGCCGCGGCGGGTGTCAGCTGCCGATCCCGAGACGAGGGCGCTCGAGGAGGAGTTTCGCCGGGCGCTGGGTACCAAGGTCGTCCTCACCAGGCTCAAGCACGGCGGGCGCTTGACCATCGAGTTCTACAGCAATGAAGAGTTCCAGGAATTGCGGCGCCGCCTAAGCGGGTAGCGTTAGATCGAATTCATCCACCGCGGGGCGATGTGCGTGTAAAACGTGTAACAACCGCCGCCGCGAGACGTGGCAATCTGAGCGCATAGATCGGCTATTCGCGGATCCAGCGGTCGACCGTTCGATCGTAGTCGTGCAGCTCGCCCTGGCTGAAGAATAGGGAGATTTCCGTTTCGGCCCGAGCGGGTGAATCGGATCCATGGATCAGATTCATCCCCAGGTCGAGTGCGAGGTCGCCGCGAATGGTGCCGGGCGCGGCCTTGAGTGGATCGGTCGTGCCCATCAGGCTGCGCACGACGGTGACCGCTTCGCGGCCCTCCCAGATCATGGCGACCACCGGGCCGGAGGTGATGAACGCGAGCAAGCCATCGTAGAACGGCTTTCCCTGGTGCTCCGCGTAATGCCGAGCTGCCACCTCGTTAGAGATCCGCATCATCTTCAAGCCGATGACTTTGAGGCCGCGGCGCTCGAGCCGTCGCACAATTTCACCCACGAGCCCGCGCTGTAGGCCATCGGGCTTGACCAGGACCAGCGTCCGCTGTGGTGTCACCGCTACGGACTCGCGGCGAGGGTCGGCTTGGCGCCAAGGAACCCAACCTGGCCCAGCGGCCAGATCCGGATCTCGGCCTTTCCAAGGATCGCGGAGAGCTCGACTGGGCCGAAGCTGCGCGAGTCGCTCGAATGGTTTCGGTTGTCGCCCATCACGAAGTACTCATCCGGTGGTATCAGCTGGTCCTGGCCTGATGCCGGCCAGTTGTTGTTGTAGGTCCATTTCTCCGGCAGATAGGGCTCCTGCAGGACCTGCCCATTAATGTAGACGACGCTGTTCGTAATGTGGATCCGCTCGCCCGGCAGCGCGATGATGCGCTTGATGAAATCGCGGCTCGCTTCATCCGGCGGCTTGAAGACGATGATGTCTCCGCGCTGCGGCTCGTGGAGCTTGTAGGAAATTTTCGAGGCAACGAGCAGATCGTTGTCGTGGAGCGTCGCATACATGCTCGAACCGAGCACGTGCACCGTCTGCACCGCGTACTGGATGACGACGTAGAGCACGAGCGCGAGGAACACGATCTCCAGCGTGTCCCTGAGAAAAGACTTCTGGCGCGGTGATTGTGGCGGCGCTGGCGATTGCGCCATCTGCGGCTGCGCCATCCTTTAGCTGTTCAACTTCATCCGAGGGCGATTCATTCTAACGTCCATCCTCAGGATTCGCCCGCGTCGCGTCAGCTGATTTGCTTGAGGAAGGGCGCCTCACTGCGGAAGGGGCCGATCACGGCCAGTTGCAGCGCCTGGCCGAAGAGCGCTTTGGCGATCCGCATCAGGTCGTCGGCGGTGACCGCGTCGATCTCCGCGACCGTCTCGTCGACATCCTGGATCCGCCCGGTCAGCGCCTCCTGGCCCCCGTACCAGGTTGCCACCGAGTTCGTGCTCTCCATCTGCAGCAGCAGACGCCCCTTGTAGAACTCCTTGGCCTTGGTCAACTCCGCCCGGTTGACCGGCTCCTCGCAGAGGCGGCGGAGCTCGCCGACGATGGCACCAACCGCACGCGCCGCCTGCCGCGGCTCGGTACCCGCGTACACTCCGAGCACGCCGGTGTCGTACATCTTGTTGACGTAGGAGTGGACGTCATAGGCGAGCCCCAGCTTCTCCCGCACCTCGAGGAAAAGCCGCGAGCTCATCCCCTCCCCGAGCACGCAGTTGAGGATGTCGATCGCGTGACGGTCACGGTCCATGTATGAGGGTGCATGCACGCCAAGACAGACGTGCGCCTGCTCGGTCTTCTTCGCCTTGAGCAAAACGTGGGGCTTGAGCCCGTTGCTCAGCGAGGGCAAAAACGATGGCGGCGCCGCGCCGTTGCCCCGGGGCTTCAGATAGGGCTCCACCAGACCGATCGCCTCGTCATGGGTCACCGGGCCCGCGATCGTCACCACCAGATTGCGGAGCAGGTAATGCTCGTCGAGGTAGCGCAGCAAGTCGTCGCGCGTGAGCGAACGCACCGACGCCTCGGTGCCGCCAACGTCGCGTCCCAGCGGATGGTTCGGCCAGCTGATCTGCTCGAAGAGGCTGTGGACGTATTCCTGCGGTGAGTCCTGGTACATCCGAAGCTCCTCCAGGACCACCAGCCGCTCTTTCTCCAGCTCGGCCGGGTCGAGCAACGGCTGGAAGAGCATGTCCCCGAGGACATCGATCGCGAGTTTCGCCTTGGTCTTGGGCACCCGGGCCCAGTACATCGTCAACTCCTTATCGGTCGCCGCATTCAGGACCCCGCCGACGCCTTCAATTGCCTCAGCGATCTCCTTGGCGCCACCGTAGCGCGCCGACCCCTTGAAGAACATGTGTTCGAGGAAATGGCTGATGCCGGCTTCCTGATCTGACTCGTAGCGCGAGCCGACCTTGAACATGATCGCCATCGTGGTCGAGGGGCGGTCCGCCAGCTCGGTCGAGACCACCCTGGCCCCCGTTGGCAAGGTGGCGAGACGATAGGGAGGACGCGACAGGGGCACGACCTGAGTATATCGTAGGGGTGCTTGCGGTTCCCTGCGTTCCGGTCGCCGTTCGATCGCAAATGGTGGGTGGCACGATATCATATAACATGTAGACGTGAAGCCCCGTCCTGAATTCGGCGACCGGCTGGAGCGGCTGATCAGCCGCGTCGAGGCCTGGAGTTACGCGGACCTGGACGCGGGGGCGGGCCTGCCGGAGGAGGTCGCCCGCGAACTCAAAGGGCTCGCCGCGAGTGCGCCCTCCCCGGCCCTCAAAGAGGGCGTCCGGCGCGCCCAGGATGCGCTCGACGACGGCCTGTCCGCCGAGGCGGTCGCCGCCGAGCTCTACGGGGTACGGACGGATTTTGTCCGCGGAGCTCAGGCGTCCCGGCCGCTGTCGCCTTCCGGGTACCCCGGACGCCGCTCGCCAAAGCGTGGCCGCTCTCCGAATCGGGGCCGGTCGCCGTAGCGGGGCCGGTCGCCGTAGCCGGTGCCCTGGCGGGTTAGCGGGGGCGAGGGAGCCGGCACCGGGCGTTCCGCCGCTCGTCGACTGGCTGTCACCCCGTCAGGGAGGATTGCGACCCGCCGGTTGGGCTCCTCGCCCTGGCTTTCGGTGCGGATGCCTGGCTCCTTTTCGAGCGTGATGTGGACGATGCGGCGCTCGTAGGACTGCATCGGATCCATCATCACGCGCTCGCCGGTCCGCCGGACGCGGTCCGCCAGGCGCAGCGCCATCTCCTTCACGGTCTCTTCGCGCCGGTTGCGATAGTGCTCGACGTCGACCACGAGGCGGCGCCGGTCGACACGGCCTTCGTTGAGGATGAGGTTCACGACGGTTTGGAAGGCCCGCAGCGTCTCACCGCGCCAGCCGATCAGGAGGCCCAGGTTGTCCCCGGCAACATCGATCATCACCGGGTCCTCGGCATTCTTGACGGTGACTCGGGCGGTGATGCCCATCTTGTACAGGAGCTCGGCCACCACCTGGCGCGCCTTCGTCGCATAGGTCTCGCGCAGGGTGACCCGGACCCGGGCCTGCTGCGGAGACTCGTCGAGTACCTCGATGTCGACATTTTCGCGGGCCTCGTCGAGATCTTCGAGAGCCTCCTCGACGGCTTCGTCGACCGTCTTTCCGATCGTCTCGACGCTATTGCTGCTCATGCGGCTTTCCCCCTACCCAGGCGCGGCGGGGAGAGCGATCCCCAGCCGGTAATGAAGTACTGCTGGCCGATGCTGAAGAGATTGCTCACCACCCAGTAGAGCGCGAGGGCGGCGGCGAATTGCAGTGAGATGAAGCCGATGAACACCGGCATGATCATGGTCATGTTCTGGGTCATCGCGGCCTGAGTCGGGTCCTGGGCCGCCTGGCCACCAGGCGGCGTCATCATCTTGGTCTGCACGAAGGTGGTGAGTCCGGCCAGGAGCGGCAGCAGGATGGCAAGGGCGACGAACTGTCCTGGCTGCAGGGCGGTGTGATCCAGGGAGATGCCCAGGAACTTGAAGTCGTGGATCGGGAGCGTCTTGTGAGCGTCCCGAATCACGTAGAAGAGCGCGATCAGGATAGGGGACTGGATCAGCGCCGGGAGACAGCCGCTCATCTGCGCCAGCGGATTGATATTGTGCTCTTTGTACAGCGCCATGGTTTCCTGGTTGAGGCGCTGCGGGTCCTTCTTGTACTTTTTCCGGACGGCGGCCAGCTGCGGGGCGATCCGCCGCTGCTCCGCCTGGACCCGGCGCGAGGTCGTCAGCTGGTACTGGAAGATGGGCGAGATGACCAGCTTGATAAGGATCGTCAGCAGCACGATCGCGATGCCGAACGGCCCGATCGATTCCGCGATCGCATTCCCGCTAAACAACCCGAGGATCGCGCTGAGGACGGCATGGATCGGGACACCGATCACGGTCCACCAGAGCAGCCAGATCGGATGCCAGAGCTCGCCGAGCGTGTCCCAAGGCTCGTGGCGGGTCGCCAGCAGCGCGAGCAGCGACGTCATGGCACCGGATCCCAACCGCCGGCACGGAACGGGTGGCAGCGCGCGATCCGGCGCAGCGCCATCCCCCAGCCACGCCACCAGCCGTAGCGTTGGATGGCCTCATAGCCGTATTGAGAACAGGTGGGTGTGTAGCGGCAACCTGAGATGGTCCCGAATATGGGGCCCAGCGTGAGCCGGTAGACCTTGATGAAGGCAAGCGAGATCGCCGTCACCGCCCCCACCCCTTCGCCCATAACATTTCTATCTCCTGGCGCAGCCGAGCAAATTCCGCATCGACGGCCCGCGCCCGTGCCACGATTACAACGTCGCGGCCGCCCTCGCTCTTTGTCACCAACGGCCGGACCAGCTCGCGCAAGCGCCGCTTGATTCTATTACGGACCACGGCGTTGCCCAGCTTCCGGCTGACGGCCAGGCCGACCCGGGGCCGGCCAACCTTATTATCGCTTACGAATAAGGCGAGATAGTCGGAAGCCGCCCGCCGGCCCGAACGGAGCGTCCGGTCGAAGTCAGCTGGGCGAAGGAGCCGAGAGCGCCGCTTCACCCCCGCCGGAAAAGCCGAGCTTACCGGGCGCGCCGGCTGGACGTTGGCGTCAAGCGACGACGCCCCTTGAGACGGCGGGCCTTGATCACTTTGACGCCGCCGGTCGTCGACATCCGGGCGCGGAAACCGTGGACCTTGACCCGCTGGCGCTTCTTCGGTTGGTGGGTACGCTTCATTGGGGCCTCAATGTTTTTCGGGGCCTAACCATAACATGCGGGCTGCGCCGTTCGTACGTAGTTTCGGATTGCGCGGGCGGAGGCTGTTTGCTATTATTCCGCTGCCCTGGAGAGCTCGGCAAGTTTTCATCAACAACTTATGCACACAAGGCTGGGGAGACCTCGATAGACTTCTCCACCTTTGTGGGAAGCTTGTGTATAAGTTCCGTCCCGCTCACGCCGTCCATGGGCCTCGTTTCCGTCTTCGCGGCCTGACGCGCAGCACCGGCTCTGCTCTCCAACGAAACAGTCGCGCGTTTGGAGGAGTGTATGAACGGAGACCAGATCTGGCAGGCAGCGCAGGAGGAACTTCGGTTCCAGCTCAGTAAGCCGAGTTACGAGACCTGGCTGAAAAATGCGTCGCTCGTCGCCCGCGAGAAGAATGCCTTCAAGATCGGTGTGCCGACCAAGCTTGCCAAAGACTGGCTCGAGGATCGCTACTCCGCAATGATCAAGGAGACCTTGTCGGCGATCGTCTCCGGCGATGTCAGCGTCGCCTTCGAAGTAGTGCCCGGCCAGCCCGAGGTCCCGGGCGGCAGGGCCGCAGTGGCGGTCGCTGAGGAGCCGCCTCCGGAGTTGGAGGACCCGGTCCTCCACGAGGCTTCGCAGCTCAATCCGAAATTCCAGTTCCAGCATTTCGTCGTAGGCAACAATTCCCGTTTTGCCCACGCCGCCTGCCGGGCGGTCGCGGAAACGCCCGCCAAGGCCTACAACCCGCTGTTCCTCTATGGCGGCGTCGGGTTGGGTAAGACGCATCTGATGCATGCCATCGGCCACGCCGTGTTGGAAAAGCACCACCGCCGGCGTGTCGCTTACGTGACCAGCGAGAAGTTCATGAACGAGATGATCTCCTCGATCCAGGAAGGGCGGATGAATGACTTCCGAACCCGGTACCGGACCGTCGATGTTCTGCTGGTCGACGATATCCAGTTCCTCGCCGGAAAGGATCGCACCCAGGAGGAGTTCTTCCATACCTTCAATTCGCTGCACGAGCTCAATCGGCAGATTGTGATTTCGTCTGACCGGCCGCCCAAGGAAATTCCGACACTCGAAGATCGGTTGCGCTCCCGGTTCCAGTGGGGGCTGATCGCGGATATTCAGCCAGCCGACTTCGAGACCAGGGTCGCCATCTTGAAGTCAAAGGTCGGACCCTATACGCGGCTGGTGCCCGAGGATGTGCTTTCCTTCATCGCCCACAAGATTCAGAAGAACATCCGTGAGTTGGAGGGTGCGTTGATTCGGGTAATTGCGCATGCTTCGCTGAACCGCAGCGCGGTCAACGTCGACATGGCAGCGAAGCTGCTGCAGGATGTCATCCCCTCAGCCGACACGCGAACCTTGTCGATCGACACGATTTCGCGCACGGTCGCAAACTTCTATCACATCAGCCTGGAAGAGATGAAGGGCAAGCGCCGGGATAAGCACATTGTCTTTCCGCGGCAGGTGGCGATGTACCTGATCCGTGAGGAGACGGCGTCGTCACTTCCCGCAATTGGCCAGGCCTTCGGTGGACGCGATCATACAACTGTCCTTCATTCCTACGAGAAGATCAACACGGAGTCCCGCGAGGACCAGCGATTGCAGTCTGACATACGGAAAATCCGCGAGCTCCTTTATTCCCATTAGGGCTGTGGAATACGGAGGCAAGGGGCGTGGATGTTGTTGGAATGGGCGCAAGCTGGGGATACGGACCTTGGAAACACACACTTTTTGAAGGCTATAATTGGGCCAATTCGAACGAGAAGAACGGGTTTTTCCCTGTTGTGCACCGCCCTACGACTTCGTCTCTTCTCTCAATTAAGCCTTCTCATTAAAGGGGTCGTGTAGACAAGGAGCATCATGAAGGTTACAGTCACCGCCGGAAACCTCGGTCAGGGGTTGCAGGTCGTTTCGCGAGCTGTCTCATCCCGGACAACGTTGCCCATCCTGAACAACGTTCTGCTGCAGACGGCCGACACCGGCTTGCAGCTGACCGCGACCAACCTTGAGATCGGGATTCGCCAAGTGATCCCCGCCGAGGTCCAGGAAGAAGGCGGGATCACCGTTCCGGCTCGGCTGCTGACCGACTTTGTTACCGCCCATCCAGACGAGCCGCTCTCCATGACGCTCGACAAGAAGACGCAGTCTCTGGCGGTGAAGAGCAACCGGTTCGACGCCAGCATCCGGGGCATCGACCCGGCCGATTTTCCCCCGGTGCCCTCGGGCGGCGAGGGCCCCAAGGTCAAAGTCGATCCGGCCGATCTCAAGAATGCAATTGAGCAGACTGTGATCGCGGCCTCCAGTGATGAGGGGCGGCCGGTGCTCACTGGCGTCTATGTGCACCTGAACGGCGGCAAGGCGACCTTCGCCGCCACCGATGGCCATCGGCTGGCGGTCAAAACCCTGCCCGTCCAGGCCGAGCCAGGCGAGGGCGAGACGATCGTTATCCCGGCGCGAGCGCTCAGCGAGCTCAGCCGTATCCTCAAGACGGGGGACGACGGTATCGAAGTTACCGTGGGCTCGCAGAAGAACCAGGTCTTCTTCAAAACCCGGGACGTCGAACTGATGAGCCGGCTGATCGAAGGCACGTACCCCAATTACCAGCAGGTCATTCCGGCGCAGAGCACCACCACCGTTACCACCAGGACGCAGGATCTACTCTTCACGACCAAGATGGTGTCGCTTTTCTCCAAGGATGCTGCCAATGTCATCAAGCTCAAAGCGGAGGGCGGCAAGTTGACGCTGACGGCTAACACCAGCGAGGTCGGGCAGAATATCGCCGACGTCGAGGCGAAGATCGATGGCCAGGACCTCCAGGTGGCCTTCAACTCCAAATATCTGCTCGACGTGCTCGCCATCATCGGGAGCGAGGAAGTGCAACTCGGCTTCACCGGTCCTCTCAACCCTGGCCTGATCAAGCCGGTGGGAAGGGACAACTACCTCTACATCATCATGCCGGTCAGAGTGGCGATGTAGTCGATCGCCCACACGGCGTGTTCCTAGCTGACGTCTCACTCTTCGACTTTCGAAATTACCCGGAGCTCGAGCTGGCGCTGGAGCGTTCGGCCACCGTCTTCTTTGGTGGCAACGCGCAAGGGAAGACCAACCTCCTCGAGGCGGTCGCGCTGCTGGCGCTGACCCGCTCGCCGCGGACGCAACAAGCGACGGAATTGGTGCGCTTTGGCCAGCCGGCGGCCCGCGTGACCTGCGGGGTCCAGACGGAGACTGGCCGCGATGAGCTGGAGGTCCGGATCGCCGTCACCCCGGGAGGAACCGGCCCGGGCGACACCAGCTTGCGGACATCCCGACGGTTCACGGTCAACGGCATCGCGCGGCGGTCGACGGACATGATCGGGTCGCTTCGGGTCGTCCTCTTCTGGCCCGATGACCTTCAACTGGTCAAAGGCTCGGGCGAGGGCCGGCGCCGCTTCCTCAATACGCTCCTCTCGCAGATCGACGCCGGACATGCCAGGGAGTTGACCCGCTACGGTCGTCTACTGGAACAGCGCAACGCCCTCCTGCGCGCGATTCGCGAAGGCCGCCAGCCCAGCGATGGGCTCGACTACTGGACCACCGCCCTGGCCGAGTCGGGGGCCGCCATCATGGTCGAGCGGCAGCGCCGCTTGCTCGAGTTACAGCCGGTCGCCGCCGCCTTCCATCGGGAGCTGAGCGACGACCGCGAGCGGCTTGAACTCCGCTACCGCCCGGCCGGCGCCCGAATCGGCGAGGCGCCGCCGCAGCTCGTCGCCGAGCAGCTCAAAGCGGCCATGCGCGACGCTGGCGATGAGGAGATCGCGCGCGGACAGACAGCTGTCGGACCGCAGCGCGATGATCTCGAGGTGTGGCTCGATGACCACGAAGCCCGGCTCTACGCCAGCCAGGGGCAGCAGCGCAGCGCCGTGCTGAGCCTGAAGCTGGCGGAGCTGCACTACCTTGCCGAGGTGACGGGCGAGCAACCCGTCCTCTTGCTCGATGACGTGATGTCCGAGCTCGACCCGGCCCGCCGCGAGCGCCTGCTGGCCGCCCTCGAGCCCGGGCCACAGGCACTGATCACAGCCGCGGACCTCAACGACCTGCCCAAGAGCATCCTGGAGCGAGCCGCGGTCTTCCGCGTCGAGCAGGGGGCGATCCATGCGTAGCGTTGGGGCGGCGTTGCCTCGCGCGCTGAAGTCGCTCGGCATCTCCCGCCGGACGCGTGAGGCGCAGGCGCTCTGGTTGTGGCCGCAGGTGATCGGCCCCCACCTCGCCCGCGAAAGCCGTGCGCTCAGGCTGACCGGTGGCATCCTCCTGGTCACGGCCAGCAGTCCGGCGCTGGCGCATCAACTCCATCTCGAGCGGGGGATGCTGATCGAGCGGCTCAACGAAGCGATCGGCGTCCCCGCCGTACGCGAGATCCGATTCCGACAAGAAGGGTCGGGCGCTACCTCTTCGTCCGGCGCAGGGTTCGGAAGGCGCCCCCGATGAGCGCCGCCGGCACCGGTCTGACCGAGGCGCAGCGGGCCGCCGCCGAGCACAGCCGGGGACCGCTGCTGATCGTGGCCGGCGCGGGCACCGGCAAGACCCGCGTGCTGGTGGAACGCTACCGCCGCCTTCGCCAGGAGGGGATCCCGGCAGAGCGGATCCTGCTGCTGACCTTCACCGAGAAGGCGGCCCGTGAGGTGCTGGACCGGGTCGAGCAGGAGGACTATCTCCCGGCGGGCGAGCGATTCGTCCTCACCTACCATGCCTACGCCCAGCGCTTCCTCCAGGAAGATGGCTGGCTCTGCGGCATCCCGAGGGCGTTTCGCATCGTCTCGGAGGTGCGCAAGTGGGAGTTGATGCGAGACGTCCTGCTGGCGCAGCGCCCTCCGCATCTCTTCCATGCCCAGCGGCCCTACGAGCGGATCGGTGAGCTGCTCAAGCTGGTGGAACGGGCGAAACAGGAGCTGATCTCACCGGCCGAATTCAGATCGTGGGCCGAGGCCAACCCGGCGGTCGACGACCCGGTGGCCGCCGCCCAGCGGGAGGCGGCGTTGGTCTACGGCGACTACCAGCAGCGCCTGCTGGCCGAGGAGCGTCTCGACTTCGACGACACGATTTATTACAGCGTGCAGCTTCTCGCCGGTGAACCGTCAGTCGCCGCGCGCCAGTCGGAGCGGTTTGCCCATCTGATGGTCGACGAGTTCCAGGACACCAACTTCGCCCAGAGCCGGCTCCTCGAACTGCTAGCCGGCGCGGACCGCAACCTCTGCGTCGTCGGCGATGACGACCAGAGCATCTACAAATTTCGGGGCGCCTCGGTGGCCAACCTCCGGCGCTTCCGCGCCGTCTTCCCCCAGGCCGCCGTCGTCCGGCTGGAAGAGAATTACCGGAGTCGGGGCCCCATCCTCCGAGCCGCCGCTCGCCTCATCGCCGAAGACCCGGATCGGCTGGAGAAGCGGCTCACAGCGACCCGGGGCGAGGGTCCTCCGGTCGCCGTGCTGACCGCCGGCAACGTGACCGACGAGGCGGACGCGGTCGCCGCCTTCGTCAAAACGGCGATCGACGAGGGACGTCACCGGCCCAATGCCATCGCCATCCTGTTGCGCGCCAACGCGCAGCTGCACAATTTCGCCCGGGCGCTGCAGCGCAGCGGCGTCGCCTACCAGGTCAGCGGCGGCCGCGGCTTCTATCAGCAGCCCGAGATCAAGGACTGCCTGGCGTATTTACGCGCGATCGACGGCCCGGACGACACCGTCTGCCTGATGCGACTGTTGAGCCTGCCACGCTATGCCGTCGACGCGGTGCAGGCCGGCCGCTGGGCGCGGCGCGCGAGGGATGATGGCCGGCGGTTCTTCGACATCCTGCAGGAGGCGGACGACGACGGCACCCGACGGCTGGCCGCCGACCTGCGGGAGTTCGCCGCCAAGTCGCTCCGGCTGGGGGTCGACGACCTCTTTTACGAGGTGATGGAGCAAACCCGCTATCTCGACCTGGAGCGGTTCCCGGGACCGATCGAGCGGCTGCAAGTCAGCGCCAATGTGCAAAAACTCGCCGAGCTGATCGCCGCCTATTGCGACGAGCATGCGGACCACCACCTGTCGGCCTACCTCAAGCACCTCGACGCGAGCGAGGCGGCGCAAGCCGACGAGGAGATCGCGCCCCTGGATGAGACCGTCAACGCGGTGCACTTGATGACGGTCCACCAGGCGAAAGGGCTCGAGTTCGGCCTGGTCATCGTTCCCCACCTGGTGGAAGGCCGGTTTCCCGCGAGCCGCCGGGGCGAAGGACTGACCCTGCCGGATGCGCTCTTGAAGGAAGACCTCCCCGCGGCCGAGCTCCACCTCGCGGAAGAGCGCCGCCTCGCCTATGTTGCAGTCACCCGGGCTCGTGAGGAACTCGTCTGCACGCTCGCCGGCCGCTATGAGGGGGTCAAGGATTGGCGGCCCTCGCGATTCCTGACCCCGATCCGCGGCGAGGAGGCGCGCGAGCTGGCCGCCGTGTCGTTGCTGGTGCCGCCGGTTGGGGGCCTCGTCGAAGTGGCCCGCCAGGTCGAGTTGCCGCTCAACGACGCTCCACCGATCGCGGCGCTCTCGTACACGCAGGTCGATACCTACCTGCGCTGCCCGCAGATGTACCAGTACCGCTTCGTCTTCCGGTTGCCGACGCGGCCGCGGCCGCAGATGCAGTTCGGGCGCATCCTCCACGAGGCCCTCAAGGATGCGCTGGGGAGCATCGAGCGCGCGCAGCCGTTGACCTGGGAGATGCTCGATGCGGCCTACGTCGCCGCCTGGGCGAGGGAGCGGTTCTGCGCCCCGGAGCAGGCGCCCTCGTTGCAGGATCTCGGTCGGACCTACCTGCGCCGGGCCTTCGACGCGGGCGACCTGACCAAGCCGCTGCTACTGGAGCAGCCCTTCAGCCTGAGGGTCGATGGCCTGCGATTGACCGGCCGGATCGACCGGGTGGACCGCCATCCCGACGGCACCTATGAGGTGATCGATTACAAGACCGGATCGGCGAAGCGCGCGGCGGAGCTCCAACGGGACTTGCAGCTCGGCGTCTACGCGCTGGCCGCCCGCGAGGTCTTTCGCTTCGACCCGCTCAGCCTCTCCTACTACTACCTCGAGACCAGCGAGCGGGTGACGGTCGACAAGCCGCGGGAACGCCTCGAGGAAGACCGGCAAACGATCGTCAAGGTGGCGGAGGGCATCCGTGCGGAGCTCTTCCCGGCGAAGCCGGATCGCATGAAATGTGGCGGCTGCGACTTCCGCCTCCTCTGCCCCAGCGCCGCCGTCTGATCAAGCGACCATCCGGGCCAGGACGTCCGCGATGGTAAACGCGGCCGACGGGTCGGCGGCGGCGCGGACGCGGTCCATGTCCTCCAGCCGTTGCGCCTCCGGCTTCGCAAACCATGCGGTCACCGCCTCGACCAGGTCGTTCGGCCTCGGCACGTAGCGGCCGAGGCCGCGGCTCAGCACTTCCTTGACATTGCCTTCTTCCTGGCCGGGCAGGTAGCCGGTCAACAGCAGCGGGCAGCCGCAGGCGAGCCCCTCCGCGATCATGCCTGGTCCGGCGCGCGTGACCAGCAGGTCGGAAGCGAGCAACAACTCCGGCATATTGTCGACGAAGCCAAAGACGTGAACGCCAGCGTGGTTGTCCTCGCGGATGTGCGCGGCAAGCGCTCGGTTGCGGCCACAGATCGCCAGCACCTGGACATCGAGCGGGGACTGTGCGAGCGCCGCCGCATACTTGCGGAGCGGCTCCGTCCCGTCGCCCCCGCCCGCCAGCAATACGGTGGTGGCGTGCGGGCGCAATCGCAGCTTCAGCCGCATCGATTTCTTATCGGTGAATCGCTTGATCGCATCCTGGAATCGCGGGTGGATCGGGAGCCCGACCGTAACCAGGCGATCGGCCGGCACGCCGCGGCGACGGCACAGTTGATAGGCCGCGTCCGACGGACAGATGATGCAGTCGGCCCGCAGGTCGGTCCACGCCTGGTGAAAGTCGACCCAGTCCGTGATCACCGTCACCCGCGGCATCCCATGGGGGATGACGTCGGCGGCGACATGGTTCAGCAGCGGATGGAAGCTCGTCACCAGCGCGGGACGCGGTTCGAGCGCGCCGCGCAGCTTGCGCCTGAGCCCTCGGCCGATGGCGTGCTGGAACAGGCGGACGGTCGGCTGCAGGTTGGTGGCGTGGTAGGCCACGCCCCACAAGAACGGCACCCGGCGCGTGATCGGTCCATAGAGGGCCGTGAGCCGTCCGGCGATGACACGCTGATCGCCCATCGGGTCGTAACAGTCCACCGTGAACTGGTTGGGGTAGCGCCGTCGCACGGCCTCGGCGACGGCTTCGGCGGCAGCGCGATGGCCGGCGCCGGTGTCGGAGAAGAGAAAGAGGAGGCGCTTAGCGGCGGACACCGCCGACCCGAACGCGCGTCACAGCAGCCGTTCGGCGGCGCTCATTTGCTGGCGCGTTCCAATGGCGACCAGCAGGTCGTCGCGTTCCAGGACCTGGGTCTCGGGCGGGTTGATGCGCAGCTGCCCGCTTCGTTTGCGGATGGCGAGGACGTTGGCGCCGGCCTGCCGGATGCCCGAGTCACCCAGCGTCCGACCCAGCACCCTGGAACTGGGCAAAACCAGTAACTCCTCGACGACCAGGTCGATGTTCTCGCCGTGGAGAACGGTGTCGAGGACGTCGACCGCCACCGGCCGGACCGCCAGCGCCGCCATCCGGTGGGCGCCCATCAGGTAAGGCGAAACCACCTGGTTGGCGCCGGCACGGCGAAGCTTCTCGGTCGAGTCCTGGTAGGACGAGCGTGCCACGATCAAGAGTGCCGGATTCAAGGACCGCGCGGTGAGGGTGATAAAGACGTTGCGCTCGTCGGAGTCGACGGCGGAGACCAGCCCTTTGGCGCGCAGGATGCCGGCCTTGAGCAAGGAGTCGTCCGAGGTGGCGTCCCCCTCGACGTACAGCAGGTCGCTCGAGCGCAGCCGCTCCAGCGGGTCAGGATTGCTCTCGACGACGACGAAGGGCGTGTCCAGCTGCGCAAACTCCTGGGCGACCCGCGTCCCCATCCGGCCATACCCGCAGACGATGTAGTGACCTTTGAGGCCGGCGATCCGGCGTTCCATGCCGCGCATCCTAGCGTACCGGCCGAGGTGTCCTTCGATCAACGCTTCCGCCAAGATGCCGAGCGTGTAGAGCATGGTGCCAACGCCGAGGACGATAACCGTCATGGTGAAGAGGCGGCCGCCCGTGCCGAGGGGATGGACCTCCTCGTAGCCGACCGTGGTGACGGTCGTCACCACCATGAAGAGCGAGTCGACGAAGTTCCAGTGCAGCAGCAGCATGTAGCCGATCACCCCGTAGCAGAAGACGAGGGTGAGGACAATGAGGGGAAGCTGGAAGCGCTTCAGCGGGTTGACTGGCTGTGGCTGGATCGTAAGTTTGGGTTCAGGCCAGGGTGGCTAAGATTCTGGATAACCGTAGCACAGGACGCCCTCACCGACAACCCGTCAAGCGCTCGCGGCAGCATCGCTGCCGGTTCGCGGCCTCCTCGTTCTGATTTGAAGTTGACCGCGCGCTGATCAAACGGCGACGATGATGTGGCGATCCAGCATCAGGAAGGAGGACGGCGCTGAAACCGCTCGCCATCATCAGTCTGCATGCCTCGCCGGTCGCCGCGCTGGGGGCGGGCGAAAACGGCGGGATGAACGTCTACGTGCGGGCGGTCTGCGAGGAGCTCAGCCGCCGCGGCATCCCGACCGAGGTCTTCACCCGGCGGTCAAGCGCGCAGGGGCCGGATCGGATCCGGCTCGCGGAGAAGAGCTGGGTGACCCGCCTGGCGGTGGGACCCGCCGAGGATATCGGCAAGGCACGGCTCTTCGATCTGCTTCCCGACTTCAGCGAAGTCATCCTCAGCGAGCAGCGACGCCGCCGGGTGGACTACAGCCTGATCCACAGCCATTACTGGCTCTCCGGCTGGGTCGCCGCTCGCTTGCACGATGAATGGAGCCTGCCCTGGTTCCACACCTTCCATACCCTGGCTCGCGTCAAGAACGAGCGGGCGGCGGAGGGCGCGATCGTGGAGCCGGAGCATCGGATCGCGGTCGAGCAAGCGATCGTGCGGAATTGCGACCGGCTGATCGCTTCGAGCGCCCAGGAGGCCGATGACCTGGTTCGGCTCTACGGCGCATCGCGGAACCGTCTGAGCGTGGTCGCGCCCGGTGTCGACCTGCGGGTCTTCAAGGAACGGCCGACCGGGGCGCTTCGCCTCCGCCTCGGACTCGGCGATGCACCGGTGGTCGTTTTCGCGGGACGCCTCGAGCGCCTCAAGGGCGCCGACACCGTCATTCGGGCGATGGCGATGCTGGCCGCCGATCGGGCCCAGCCAGAGCCGCCCATCCTGCTGGTGATCGGTGACGACAGCCACAATGGCGCGAGCGAGAGCCGGTTAAGCGGTGGCGAACGGGCCCGGCTGGAAGCGCTGGCCGGGTCGCTGCGCATCGGTGGGCAGGTGCGATTCCTGGGATCGGTCGACCAGCCGGCGCTGGCCGCCTACCTGAGTCTGGCGGCGGTCTGCGTCGTCCCTTCCTACAGCGAGTCCTTCGGGCTCGTCGCCCTGGAGGCGGCCGCCTGCGGGACGCCGGTGGTTGCGGCTCGCGTGGGCGGCCTCCCCACCATCGTCAAAGATGGCTTGACCGGCTTCACGCTGATCTCCCACGATCCTGCCCAGTACGCCGAGCGGATCGGCCGCCTGCTGGCCGACGAGGAATTGCGGCGGTGCTTCAGCCGTCGCAGCCGGCTGGTCGCCACCCAGTTCACCTGGAAGGAAACCGTCGACCGGTTGGTGGCGGAGTACACGGCCCCTCGACTGCCAGAGCTCCGGCCCGCCATCGCCGGCTAACCGCGCAACTTGCCGCTCCAGGCTTGACATTTGCCCGAGTGTTTGGTTGAATGACCAAATTATTTGGTTGACTGACCAAACCAGGCCAGGGAGTTAGCCCATTGTCGGATCAGACCAAGGAGCGAATCGTCGAGGCGGCCTACCAGGCGCTGGTGAAGCGCGGGTATCACGAGACCTCGATGAAAGACATCGCGGCGGAGGCCGGCGTCGCTCCCGGGCTGGCCCACTATTACTTCGAGACCAAAGAGGACCTGCTGGTGGCCGCCATCGCTCATGGCTGTGAACCGGCCATGCGGGCATGGGAGCAGACCGGCATCAGTAAGACCGGACCGTTGCCGGAGGACGCTGACCCGATGAGCCTGGGGCGCGCGGGCTTCGAGCTCGCCAAGGCGGAGTTACGCGTCTACCGCGACCTGTTTTTGCTTACGTTCGACATGTTCGGGGTCGGCATCCACAACCCGAAGATCGCCGCAGCCGTGCGCAGCTTCATCGAGGAGCGGCGTGCCTTCGTCGCTCGCATCACGACGGGCGTGATCGCCGGCATGCAGGACCCGCCGGAGGCATCGGCCGAGTCGATCGCCGCCGCGGTGTGGGGAAGCCTGCACGGCATTTACCTGCAGGCGGTGATGGACCCGCATTTTGACGCCGACGCCGCGATCGACGCGCTGAGCGAAATCACGATGGCTTTTGCATTGGGAAGACGACGCCGGTCTGAAGTGGAGGGCTGACATGTTTGCCTGGTGGGGTTATTTCGTCTACCGGTTCCGCTGGCCAGTGCTCGGCGTGTCCGCCATCCTGCTTGCGGGTTCGATCGTGGCGCTCATGAACGGCGGCACGTTGAAGAACAGTGGCGGCCAAAACACCGAGTCAGGGCGGGCGCTCGCCCTCATGCAGAACCAGCTTCCCCAGAGCGGAGCCGGGTCGTCGTTCGTCCTGGTCTTCGGCAGTGACGGCATGGGGGTCTCGGACCCCGCGTTCAAGGAGGCGGTGCTCAGCGCGCTGCAACCCCTGAGGGATGACTCGAGGGTGAAGAGCATTGAAACCCCCTTCGACGTTACGGCTGAGCAAGCCCGCGCCATGACCTCGACCGACGGCCACCACGTCTTCGCCCAGGTCACCCTCAAGGACGACTACCCGACGGCCCGCCGGTACTACAACCAGCTTCGGGCTGAGGTGCACTCGGATCAGCTGCAGGTGCTGGGCACCGGCAACGTGGCGGTCGGCGCCGACTTCGACAAGTACCTGCAATCTGACCTGCAGCGGGCCGAGCTGGTCTCGCTGGTGATCATCGTCCCCTTGTTGTTGATCGTCTTTGGCACGGTGGTCAGTATGCTGCTGCCCCTCGGCGTGGGCGGGCTTGCCGTGGTTGGCGGCCTTGCCGGCGTCGGCGTGCTCGCGCGCTTTACCGATGTCTCGACCTATGCCACCAACATCGTTACCCTGATCGGCCTTGGCGTGGCGATCGACTATTCGCTCTTTATCGTCAACCGTTTCCGCGAAGAGCTGGCCGCCGGCTCGTTGCCCGAGCAGGCGCTCATCGCCAGCATGCGCACCTCCGGTCGGGCGGTCACGTTCTCCGGGGTCACGGTCGCGATCGGGCTGAGCGCCATGCTCTTTTTCCAGGGCTCCTTCCTGGCATCGATGGGTTTCGCGGGCGCCATCGTGGTCGCGATCGCGGTCCTCTACGCCCTGACCTTCCTTGCCTCGCTGCTCGCGATCCTCGGTCATCGCGTGAGCTGGGCACGCCTGCCGCTGCGTCGTGGCAGGGCGGGTCGCGGGCTGTGGCATGGCCTGGCGATGCGGGTGATGCGCAGGCCGCTGCTGGTGCTGCTGCCGATCGTCGCGCTGCTGGTGCTGATGGCCTCGCCGTTCCTCCAGATCCGGATCGCCAACGGCGATGTCGGCATGCTGCCGCCGACCGCGGAGACCCGGCGTGGGTATGACCAGTTGCAAAAGTTTCCCGGACAGGGTCAGACCTTCTTCAACGTCGTCGTTCGCTACCCGAGCGGCGGCCCGCTGACCACCGGACGGGTCGGAGACCTCTATGACCTGGCCCAACAGATCAAGCAGATCCCGGGGGTGGAAGCCGTCGAAAGCATGGTGAGCTTCGACTCGTCCCTCGGTCGCTCCGACTACCAGTCGCTGCTGACGCAGCCGGTCGCGGCCCAGCCGGCGCGAGTCCAGGCGATCGTCCATGGGACCACGGGCTCGCAGATCGCGGTGCTCTCAGTTGTCACCAAGTATGGCCAAGAGAGCGATGCCTCGCGTACCATCGTGCACTCGCTTCGCAGCCTGACCCCGCCTGTGGGCAGCAGCATGCTCGTCGCCGCCTTCTCCATCGACTTTACCGACTTCATCCTGCAACGGATCCCCCTGGCGGTCGCCTACGTGATCCTCGTGACCTATGTCGTGCTGTTCCTGCTGACTGGCTCCCTGGTGCTCCCCCTCAAGGCCGTGCTCATGAACATGCTGTCGATCGGGGCGTCGTTCGGGGCGCTGGTCTGGGTCTTCCAGCAGGGCCACCTCAGCTCCCTCCTGAACTTCACGGCCGCGCCACTCGATCCCTCGGTCCCGGTGCTGCTCTTCTGCATCGTCTTCGGCCTCTCGATGGACTATGAGGTGCTCCTGATCAGCCGCATCCAGGAGGAATACCGGCGCACCGGTGATACCACCAAAGCCGTCGCCGAGGGGCTGGAGCGGAGCGGCCGCCTGATCACCGGGGCGGCCGCGATCATGGTGGCCGTCTTCCTCGCCTTTGGCCTGGCGGACGTCGTCTTGATCAAGTCGATCGGACTGGGGCTGGCGATCGCGGTCGCCATCGACGCGACGCTGGTGCGGGCGCTGATCGTGCCGGCTGTGATGCGGCTGCTGGGGCGGGCCAACTGGTGGGCGCCCCGGGGCCTCGCGCGCCTGCACCGGCGGATCAGTCTGGGCGAAGAGCTGGCGGCGTAACCGTCGCCGGCGCCGGGCCCGGCTTCACTGCTTCGTCGCCCTCGACGCCGCTGGGTCGACGCGCGCAGCCCGATATATCGGTGTGCTGCCGGCCCGTCCTCATCGCTTCCGGCCCGTCCAGCTGGGCGGCCACCGGCCCGAGACTCGCTTTAAGATCGACCGCGGCGGCTGGCTGCTATTCCTCGCTCACGGCTTGTCCGGCCTCGGCGCCGGGCCCTTCGTCGCCTTCGGCGCCATCTATCAGCGCCAGCTGGGTGCCAGCGCCTTCGAGATCGGCCTGCTCGCCGCCATCGGCATGCTGGTCGCGACCCTGGTGATGCTGCCCGGCACCCGCTTGGCGGAGCGCCGTAACTTGCGCAAGACGATCATTGCGGGCTGGATGATCGCGATTCCGGCTCCCCTCTGCTACGCGGTCGCCCCACACTGGGCCTGGACGGCCGCCGGCATCTTCTTTGTGCAGGCGTCCGTCGTCAATACCCCGGCGATCAGCGTCTACCTGACGCTTGGCGTACCCCGCGACCGGATCGCCGCGGTCATGACCACGGTCTTCTCCGCCTACTCCCTCGGACTGATCGTGTCCAATCTGCTGGCTGGCTGGCTGGCCCAGGTCGCGCCCCTGAGCGCGCTCTTCTGGATATCCTTCGCCTTCTTCTGCCTGGCAACCATCTGTATCGCATTCCTTCCGAACAAGACGCCCGGTCCCCTCACCGCTCCCCGGCTGCGCTATCGCGATCTCGTTCAGTTCCCCGCCTACCGCGTGCTGCTCGCGCTCTTCGCCCTCGTCACCGCCATCATCTTCATCCCCTGGACCTTCACCGCCCTCTATGCGCGCGAGGCGGCCCACGTCGACAACGTCTGGATTGGCGTGCTGATGGCCGGTCTCTACCTCGGCTCGGTCCTGATCGGTCTGAGCCTGGGCCGTTTACGCCGGTCGCTCGGCAGCGTCGTCATCGTGCTCGGCTTCGAGGCGGCCTACCTGGTGTCGGCGATCCTGCTGCTCGCCTCCATGGCGCTCCCGCTCGTCGGTTTGGCCTTCTTCATGCGCGGCGCCTTCTGGTCGTTCCGCCAGGTGATGACCGCGGTGATCGGCGAGGTGTTGCCCGACCATGCGATGGCCAGGGGCTACGGCCTCTTCGCGCTGGTCACCGGCGCGGTCGTAATCGCGGCCTACCCGATCGGTGGCTGGATGTATGGCCAGCATCCGGGGATGCCGTTCTGGACCTCGGCCATCCTAATGGCGTTCGCCATGCTGGTCACGCTGGGGGTACGCGCCTACTTCCATGCCAACTACTTGAAACCACCCCAGGTCGAGGTCCGGCCTGACGACGCGCTCCCGCGGGCCGCTTAGCCGGTCGGTACCCAGTTCGGAGCCTGGCCGGTGTACGGGTAGTCGGCTTCCCACTCGGTCAGTTGCTGTGGCCGGGAGCCATCGCCATTCATCACGTAGATCTGGGGCAGCTCGTCCACCACGCCGACGAAGCTGACCCGCCGGTCGTAGCTCGGCGTGCTCGGGGTCGAGCCGTTGGGCGCGTCCTTGCTACCGGTGACCTTCACCACCCCCCCGGCCTCAGCCGCGGAGAAGATGTTGACCCGATAGAGCACCGCCGAGGTGTCACTGCCGGTGGCGGCGAACAGCGTGCTGTTGTCGTTCAGCCAGGCCAGACCGGTGATGTCGAGCGCGCCGCCGCGCCGGTAGGCGCTGCTGCCGCTGGCCGATAAGTCGTAGACCCAGAGCGCCGGGCCCGCGGCGGTCAGCCGCCGAAAGGCGAGCTTGGTCCCGTTCGGCGACCAGGCGGGCTGGTCCGCCGGGTCGTCGAGCCCGATCGGCCGGTAGCGTGTGCGCAGGTCCAGGTTCAAAATCCACAGATGTTCACTCCCCTGCGCGTCGGCCGTGCTGTAGGCGATCGATTTGCCGTCCGGGCTGAGGGCGACCTGACCGGTGACGCGGCCGTCGGCGAAGTCCGTGAGCGCCACATCTTCCAGGGTCGTCGGGCGGAAGCGACGCAGCATCCCGTCGGCCAGGTAAATGATGGTTCCGTCGCTCGACCAGTAGACCTCCGAGCCGGTGATCCCCGGACGGATGACCGTGCCGGACGCCAGGTCGACGATCTGGATCGGGCCGCGGTCGGTGTTGCGTGGGGCCTCGACCACGACCAGCCGCTGTCCGTCCGGCGACCAGTCGAAGGACAGGATCGCGTCAGTGACCTGGCTTTGGGCACTGAGCCGGTAGATCAGCTTCGGCGTTGAACGGCCCAGGAACGCATCGGCGTGCGGATCGACGATGCCGACGGCGAAGTTGGGCTGGCTCCGCTGGCCGACCAGGTACCCGATCTTGCGGGAGAGGGAGAGCGGCCCCGTTCGAAAGCGCGTCTGCACCCGTCCATAGATCGCGTTGTCGTGGACGTCGAGGGGCCCGTCGACCGTGACCGTGTAGCTCTGGTTTGATTGGAGAACGTCGGTCGGAATGATTTCGAACTGAGAGCCGTCGCCGCCCGGCCGGGAGCGGAGCACGAAGGGGACGTCTGGGCTCAGCTGGACGGCCGCCTGGATCGAGTCGGCGCGCATCGGCCGGCTGAAGGTGAGGACGATGTTGCGATCGGGCGCGACGGAGGAGGCGTTATCGGACGGGTCGACCGCCGTCAACGTCGGCGGACCTTCGGTCCTAAAACGCCACGAATGCTCGAGCGTGTTTTGCTGGCCGCTGGCGTCCGAATAGCCGGCGTGCATCGACACCGTGTACTCGGTTGAGAGGGCGAAGTTGGTATGGGTGTGGACGAACATCAGCGTGTTGCCGCTCCAGGCGAACCGGCAGTTGCGGGACCCGCCGCAGCCGTTCAGAGCGGGCGAGAGTTCGAACCGCCGCTCCACGGAGTCGTGGTTCATGGGCCGGTCGAAGCTGATGCTGATCATCTGGTTCGCCGGCACATCCGTGACCTCACGGCTCGGGGAGATGCTGACGATGCGCGGTGGATTGAGCGCGCAGGCGCCGAGCAGAGGAGCGAGCACCGCCACTATGAGAAAGATGCCGCGCCGCATGCCCGAGGAGAAGAATAGCGAGCGCGCCGGGCTCAGCCGGTGCGAGCTGCCTAGCGCTGTTCTTCGACCAGCTGGCGCATCTCGTTCGCCAGGTTGGTGAGGCGAGCCGGATCGACGAACATGATCGAGGTCTGCGAGATCCGGTCGATGGTCCGGTCGATCGCGTCGACGCTGTGCTCGGTCGTACCGAGAATCTCTTTGACCTTCTTCGAGCGGTTCTGGAGGGCGGCGTCGGCCATCTGGTTGAGCTGGCTCATCAGCGCCGGCCAATCGATGTCGGGCTCGGGGCTCGAGGGAGCGGCCGGTGGCGCTGCCGGCTGGTAGCTCTGAGCCCGCGGGGCAGCGGGCGCGGCGTGCGCGGGGGCGGCAGGCGGCTGGGGCGCGGCCGGCCGGTAGATCGTGGCGGCCACGGACGGCGTCGTCGACAACATCTCTTCCAGGCTCACCGATGCCGGCTCTTCGAGGTCGGCTACGGCCTTGACCTCGATCCGGGTCTTGGAATCGGCACAAAGTCGCGTCACGATCTCGGGATCCTGGACCAGTAGCGGCTGCCCTCGGGTGAAGGCGCCCAGCAATTGGCCGTCACGCAGCAGGACGATACCCATCTCATCGGGTGATCGCACGAGCAGGCTCCCGTGGATTTTCTCCTCCTGCAGGTACTGCAGCAGTGCCCGCACATCGACGAAGCGGGCCAGCAGTCCCTGAAGGATGGTCGGCGCCGTCAGCAACTGGTAGATGGCGGTGACAACCTCGGAGGTGAGCTCGATCACGTCCATGCTGCCCTCGCCGCGGTCGACGTCGTTCTTGAACAGGGAGAAGGCGGTCCGGCCGGTGGAGACCACCGCGCCGCCGTCGTAGAAGCTTTCGATCAAGCTGCCCTGGTAGAAGAGGATCATCCCGCGGGAGGCGAGGCTCGTCAGCCGGAGGTAGCCCGTCAGGCGATCGGTACTCAGCGAGCGCAGCAGCTTTGGAAAGTCGACGAACGCCGTCTTGAGCGACTCGTAGACGAGCTTGCCGACCGGCAGCGGATACAGCTCGGTGGCTGGCGGTCCCTCGTCCGGCGTGGGCTGCGCTGGCGCGGGCGGCTGGCTCACGACCGGTCGCTCGGTCACCTGGGCTCCGCGCGCCGCTGGCGGAGGGGCTGGAGCAGCCGGGCTGGGTGCCGGCGCTGGACGGGCTGCGGCAACCGGACCGTTGTCCGCCCCGGGCACACCCCGTCGCTTGGCCTCGGCGAGGATGTCGGCGGTTGGCGCGGTGATCGTCTCCTCGGTCGGCAGCTTCGACTTGGGGTCGAAGGTGTAGTCGCCCTGCCGCCAGGCGAGGGGCTCGAAGACCGCCTCTTCACCCTGGCTCCCGTTGCCATAGGCGTGAAAGAGATGGCCGAAGAGAAAAAACAGCGAGAACGCCTCGCCGCCTTTTCGAACTTGAAGCGTCCCCGTGGCGCGCTGAGCTTGCATCGACTGCAAGAGAGATAGCAGGGGGGTTGAGTCTAATGATCCCTTGTAGTCCACAAGTCTCGGCGCCTGCTCGATGGAACTCATCCAAAGCCTCCCACCGCCCCGAGATTTGGTTCCAATGCTAGCACAGGCCAAATACGATACCTCAACTGTGAGCGCCGCGGGGCGGCCACTCTTGTGGGAAGCCGCCCGCTAAGCTGTGCAAGCATGCCCGAATTGACGACCTGCGAGGATGCGTCCGACTGGGACGCGTTCGTCTCGCAGGCGCGCGACGCCTCGTTGCTGCAAGCCTGGGCGTGGGGCAGCCTCAAGTCACGCTATGGCTGGAGGGTTGCGCGCTACTTCTGGGTCGATGGCGGGACGCCCATCGGTGCCGCCGCCGTGCTCCGGCGCCGCCTTCCCGGCGGACTGGCCCTGTACTACGCACCGCGCGGGCCCATCCTCGATGGCCGACTCGATCAGTGGCCGGCCTTCTGGCAGGCGCTCCGCGAGCGCCTCGCCCAGGACGGCGGCACGATCCTCAAAGTCGATCCGGAATGGACGACTGACGCCCAGCGGGCGGTGCTCACCGCGACCGGCGCGCTGCCGAGCCGGCATCCGATCCAGCACCAGGCCACCATGCTCGTGGATATCAGCGGCGGCGATGAGGCGATGACGCGGCTCAAGGAATCGACCCGGCGCAACATCCGGGCGGGCATCAAGCAAGGCGTCACGGTCGAGCCCTCACAGGCGTCGGCCGCGATGGACAGCTTCTACGAGCTGCTCGGGGAGACCGCGGCGCGCGAGCAGTTCACCATTCGCAGCCGCGCCTACTATCAGGATCTGCTGAGCCTGTTCCGCGAACGCGGCCAGGTCGCCGTCTACCTCGCCCGCCAGGAGGATCGATTGCTGGCAGGTGCGGTGATGCTGTTTTTCGGCTCCAAACTGGTCTACCTCTATGGGGGCACGCGAACCGAGGCGAAGGACCTCAAGCCCGGCTACCTGCTGCACTGGCGTGCGGTCGAGGACGCCCAGCGGCGCGGGTGTACCACGTATGACATGTGGGGTGTGCCGCTGGATCCACGACCCGGCCAGCGCGGCTATGGCTATTACGTGTTCAAGTCGCGCTTCAACGCCCGGATGGTCCGGTACATCGGGCTTTACGACCTACCGGTCAATCGTGCCGCGAGCCTGACCATCCGCCTGGCGGAGCGATTCGCGCGGGCCGGCCATCCCGAGTTTGTCTGAGGTCGCCCTCGCCGTCACACCCGGCGAGCAGCTCGGCGCGGAGCGCTGGGACAAGCTCCTGCTGGCGCAGCCGGAGGGCAACCTGCTCCAGAGCTGGAACTGGGGCGAGCTGCAGTCGCGTTTCGGCTGGAGCGTCGAACGTCTCGCCTTCCATGGTGGTCGCTCCGGCGTCTGTTCGCTGCAGCGCAGCGCCACGCTCTTCCCGGGCGGGGCGGTGTATTACCTGCCGCGTGGCCCGGCCGTCGCCGAGCGCGAGCGGTTGCTCGTCCTCGATGCGCTGGAGCAGCGCGCGGCGGCCGGTGGCGGGCTGGTCCTGCGCGTCGAGCCGAATGTCCGCGTCGGCGATGAATGGCCAGCCTTCTTCGAGGGGCGCGGATTGGTCAAGGGCAAGGCCGTCCAGCCGGAAGCGACGCGCCTGCTGCGCATCGACGTCGATCCAGAGTCGCTGAAGGCCGGCTTCAAGCCGAAGACCCGATACAACCTGAACCTGGCGGAAAAGAAAGGCGTACGGGTCCGTAGCTCGCGCGATGTCACCACCTTCGCCCGGCTGGCGGCCGACACTGGTAAGCGGCAGGGCATTCACCTTCCCGGTGCTGCCTACTACCAGGCGGCGCTCGAGCTCTTCGGCCCGTCCGACGAGGTGCGGCTCTACCTCGCCGACCACGAGGGTGAGACGCTCGGAGGGATCATGGTCTTCCGTTTCGGGCGGACCGCCTACTACCTGTTCGGCGGCTCGAGCGATCACAAGCGCGAGCTGATGCCGAATTACCTGCTCCACTGGCAGGCCATGCTCGATTTCCGCGCCATGGGTTGTGACACCTATGACTGGTGGGGGATCCCGGAAGAGCCGGCCCCGGATCACCCCTGGTTCGGGCTCTATCGCTTCAAGACCGGCTTTGGTGGCGAGACGGTCCGCTATGTCGGCCTCTACGAGCGCGTCCTGCGGCCGGGCCCCTTGAAGCTGGAGCGGCGGTTGCAGCAATTGAAGGCGAAAGTACGCGCGCCTATACTGCGGTGACATGGCGAGGGAGCGAACGCTCTCCGAGCAAGCGTTTGAGCAGTTCCCCCAGGCCCTGATCATCGTTGATCGCGAGGCGACCGTGGTCTCATTGAACCCGGTCGCCGAGCGCCTGACCGGGTGGGCACGCGGGGATGCGCTGGGCCGGCCGGCGGCTGACCTCCTCGAGGTGCGTACCGAGACCGGCGTCAACCTGTGCGCGCCCAATGGAGCCTTGCGGCGTGCCCTCCGCCTGGGCACCCGCATCAATACCCACTTCGCCTACCTGTTCCGCCTGCGCACCAGCGATGACCCGGTGCGGGTCTCGTACTGGGTGTCGCCGCTGCGCCTCAAAAGCACGACGCCGGACGGCGCCGTGATCGCCATCCACGACGTGACGCCCGAGCTGGAGACGATCGAGGCTCGCGACGCGCTGATGCTCGCCGCCTCGCACGAGCTCAAGACGCCGCTCACCACACTCAAGGGGTTGAGTGAGCTGCTGCTCGACTTCGACCTGACGGAAGCGCAGCGTCGCGAGTTGCTTCAGGACCTGCACGGCCAGGCCGACCGGATGGAACGGCTGATCGGGGACATTCTGGCTGTCAGCCGGATCGACTCCGGTCGAATCTCCGTCGATTTCTCGCGGGTCGACGTCGCCGCCGTCGTCCAGCATGTCTGCGAAGAAGTGCGCCCGATGCTTAAAGGACGGACCCTCGAGTGCCGCGTCCCCAGGAACCTGCCGGCGGTCATGGGGGAGGCGCGTAAGCTGCACCAGATCCTGGTGAACCTGCTGACCAATGCCATAAAATATTCGGAGGCCAGCACCCAGATCACCCTCAGCGCCCATAGCCAGCAGTCGGCCGTGAGGTTCGAGGTCGCAGACCAAGGGGTCGGAATCCGCAGGCAACATATGGCTCGCCTCTTCGAAAAGTTTTATCGCGCCGATGACCCGGCGGTCCGACGCACCTCCGGCACCGGGCTCGGCCTCTACATCGTCCGCAGCCTGGTAACCATGCTGGGCGGTCAAGTCCACGTGCGGAGCCGGCACGGCAAAGGCTCCGTCTTCATCGTCACGCTGCCGCGAGCGGAAACGACCGCCCGGCCCCGTCCGCGGGTGGCCGCCGTGGCGCACTGATGCCACCGACGAAGAAGATCCTGATCGTTGACGACGAGGCCATGATCCGCAAGGCGATCCACCTGGCCCTGGAGAAGGAGGGCTACGAGGTGGTGGAGGCGGAGACCGGCGGTGAGGCCCTGCGCCGGATCGAGCTCAGTAAACCCGACCTGATCCTCCTCGACATCATGCTGCCCGACGTTTCGGGATTCGACGTCTGCCGCGATATCCGCAAAGCCGGACTGCGGGTGCCGATCATCATCCTCAGCGCCAAGACGGAAGAAATCGATGTGGTGGTCGGGCTGGAGATCGGCGCCGACGATTACATCACCAAGCCCTTCCGCACCCGCGAGTTGCTAGCCCGCATCGCCGCCCACCTGCGCAAGGCGCGCCAGGAGGAGGAGGCCGTCAACCAGGGGCGGCTGGAGTTCAAGGACCTCGTCATCGACCTCAACGAGCGCCGCGTCTTTCACGACTCGAGCGAGGTGGGGCTGACCCACACCGAGTTCGACCTGCTCGCCTTCCTGGCGTCGAATGCCGGCAAGGTGCTCTCCCGGGAGAAGATCCTGAACCACGTGTGGGGCTACGAGTACCCGATCGAGACCCGCGTCATCGACGTCCACATCCGCAACCTGCGGCGGAAGATCGAGCAGGATCCGTCGCACCCGTTCTTCATCCTGGCGGTACCGGGGATCGGCTACCGCTTCACGAGCGCCGGCAAGCTGGGTTAGCCTTTCCCATCTCCCCTTGTGGGGGAGGGTCAGGGATCTGTCGGACCAGTGTTACCTAGTGAGCTGTCGCGACGTTTCATGGACATGATGGTTGCTGGCTCAAGGCTCGCCGTGTGGGTTGGCGCCCTGTGGGTTTTGCTGCTTCTCGCCGCATGCGGAGGGTCGCCCGGCGGCGGGCCGGACGAGTTGGCCATCACCTGCACGGGTCCGCTTGCCACAGCCGGCGCGACGCCCTCCGCGGTCGCGGGATCGTGCGCTCAGTCGTTGGGCGTGCAGGTGGGCCACCTCGACTGTGCGACGACCACCGACATCGCCAAGGTCGATGGATTCCAGCTCGGCGAGCTGAACACATACAACGGGTCGACCACGGATCAGAAAGTGGTGGCGAGCAGCCGGTCCGGACGGTGTCGGATGACGGTCCCATCCGGGTACGTCGGTTACCTGCAGACCGTGAAACCCATCCAGGATGGCCTGACTATCGTCGACTTCATCCCACGCAGTGGCGAGAACAGTCTCACCCTGCTGCTTCGTTGCCCGCAGGTCGGCGGCACGCCCTGCCTCGCTCTCAGCATGTACTCAACTCAGACCTAGGAGTGCGTTCAGGTCATGGACGGAAAGAAGCAAACTCTCGCACGTGGCACATTCGCCGGCCAGCAATTCCCAGCCCCCCAGCTGGAGGTGAACCAGCCGAACCGCCTCGTGTTCTCAGTAACCGGCGACGCTATCATCGGCTACATCAATGGACGTCAGATCTGTGGCGGCAAGACCACCGTGCCGGTCACCTCATCCGCTGCAACGGTGCAGGTTGCACAGGCGGGCGGGTCCGCTCCCGCTGACGTGGACCTGATCGACTTCTACGTCTTTGGGTCGGCCTAGATCCGGCCCCCAAAACGCATCGGATCAGGAGGCGGCAGCGCCGGCGGCCGGCCGCAGCTCGCGGTAGACCGCAAGCAGGCGGTCGAGGTTGTCCGACAGGCTGTAGCGCTCCACCGCGCGCGCCCGTGCTCGCCCTCCGAGCTCGGCGCGGAAGTCGGGAAATTCGATCAGCGTGCGCAGCGCCAGGCGGAGTTGCCCATCGAGATCTTTGGTGTCGACGACGATACCCGCGCCGCGCAGGGCTTCACCGTCCGAGCCCACGTCGGTGGCCACGGCCGCGACGCCGCAGGCCATCGCTTCGAGCAACGACAGCGATAGCCCTTCAACCATTGATGGCAGCACGAAGACGTCCATGGCGCGCAGCATCGCGATCCGCGCCATTTCATCGAGCACCTGGCCGGTGAAGACGACGCGCGCGCTTCCGTACCTTCGATCGAGGCGGCGCTTCTCGCTGCCACTCCCGACGATCACCAGCTTGACGTCATCCGCGGCGTCGACATCCTGGAAGGCGCGTACAAGGAGATCGACGTTCTTCTCGGGATCGACGCGGCCCAGGTAACCGACGAGCGCACTTGCCTCGAGGCTCTGTTTGAAATCCGACGCTCCCGGCGCGTACTTCTCGACATCGACGCCGTTGGGAATCACAGCGACGTTGTCGGCCGGCACGCCGTAATGCTCGAGCAGGCTCTTTTGCTGATCGGAAAAGATGATGACGCGGTCGAAGCTGGCCAGCGACTGGGCATAGAGCCGGTAGACCGCGGTGCTGATGCCCTGCCAGAGCCCGAAGCGAGAGTCGTAGGGGACATGGAAGGTGGCGACCACCGGCAGGCCCAGCTCGTGGCAGAGTTCCGGGAGCCCGAAGTCGATCAGCGTCGAGAAACTCAGCGAGACGTGCACCAGGTCGACGCGCTCGCGGCGGAGCAGGTCGGTGATGGTGCGCTTCGTCCTCGGCGACGAGATGATGTAGCGGTGGCTGCCCGTCAGGGACCGCAGGGTGAGCGTGTCATCGGTCACCGCAGCCAGCGCGCCGTGATGGACGAAGAAGACTTTGACGCCGCGCGCCCGGAGCCCGGCGACGATCTCCCGCGAATAGGTCAGCAGGCCGTCGCCGGCGCGGCCGCTCTGGTGACCCAGCCAGGCAATCCGCAGCGGCTCGTTCATCGGGTCTCGATGTCCTTGAGAAGGTCGAGCAAGAAGGGACGGTTCTGCAATTCGGCGTGGGGGATGTGCAGGCCGGGCTCGTCGACGATGCGACCGTTGTAGCGAAGGATGTCGATGTCGATCTCGCGCGGGCCCCAGCGCTGACGGGCGGTGCGGCCGAGCTGGTCCTCGATCCGCTTGAGGGTGTCCAGCAGCGGTCGCGGCTCGAGCGAGGTCTGGACCTCGAGCACCTGGTTCAAGAAGCGCGGCTGGTCACGAATGCCGACCGGCTCCGTCTCTGCCACCCGCGAGGCGCGCACCACCATGATTCCCGCCTCCGGCAACGCGTCACGTGCCGCCTGGAGGTATCCAGCGCGGTCGCCGAGGTTGCTGCCCAGGGCGAGCCACACGCTGGACGAACGCCTCAAACGCTCGCCTGGCCCGTCGAACGTCTCAATCGCTCGCATCGCACTAAAGC
>Ga0070697_100000031_pt1 | contig 110959 bp, 95 predicted proteins | sample KBSK1501metaG_FD_65475 | JGI IMG/M metagenome (GOLD analysis project Ga0070697, IMG submission 65475) | Corn, switchgrass and miscanthus rhizosphere microbial communities from Kellogg Biological Station, Michigan, USA - KBS K1-50-1 metaG | ecosystem: Host-associated > Plants > Roots >...
TCGAGGCAATTGTCGTCGTGATCGGGATCGTGGTGGAACAGGATAAGTTCCTTTGCCCCGCTCTGCATCACCACATTGATCGCCTCGCGCCAATGGCTGTGTCCCCAGCCGCGTTTACGGGCTTCGTATTCTTCCGGAAGATATTGGGCGTCATAGATGAGCACGTCGGCGCCTTCGGCTAATTTGCGAACGCTTTTGTCGAAGGTAGGATCTCCGGGTTCGTTGTCGGTGGCATACACCAGGACTCCCTCACTGGTCTCAACGCGGAAACCGAGGCAGCCTTGAGGATGATTCAGCCACATGGCTCGGATGGCGGTCCCGTCCAGCGCCATGCTGCCTTCTTCTACTTCCCGGAACTCGCGGGTCGCCTTCATCTCGCTTAAATCCACGGGGAAGTACGGGGATGCCATCTGCTCTTCCATGACCTGGCGCAAACCGCGGACGCGACTCGAAGAATGAAATACGAAGTGATTCTTGGAGTTGTCGTAAAGAGGACGGAAAAACGGGATGCCCTGGATGTGGTCCCAATGAAAGTGTGAGACGAACATGTGGGCGGTTATTGGCTGCTCGCCGAATTCATGTTGAAGCTGGCGACCAAGCATGCGCAGGCCGGTACCACAATCAAAGATGTACAGCTTGTCGCCGAGGCGCACCTCGACACAGGAAGTGTTCCCTCCATAGCGGAGATTCTGGGCTTGAGGAGTGGGGGTCGACCCGCGCACTCCCCAGAACTTGAGATGCATACCACCCCGTTGCTGCTGGACGAAGGCATCTTCTATCTTTGCTGATGGTTTCGTCAATTCCTTCACTGGTTACGTTCGATACCTACTGATAGCTGCTGGTGCAGGGCAGGTAAGGTGTTGCCGCACCGGCATCGAACTGATTGATGAGCGATTCTTGCTGCAATACCCACTGGCCGCTCTGGCTTACGTAATACTTCCAGTCGTAGAGTCCGTACTGGTAGCCGAGGCTGAAGACTTCCATATAGGTGCAATTGGCGTAATTGGAGTCGCAGGAGTAGCGATATTTGAATAGCCGGGTCTTAACCGTTCCGAGGTTCCCGCCGGTGTTGATATTTACCGGAGCAGAAATGGTGTTGAGTACATTTCCCAGGTTTTGCGTCTGCGTAGTGAGGCAATTTGCGTACGAACTGTAGTTGGTATTGGCGGACGCCACTTTGAGGTCAAGTCCAGCTTTGGCCGTTTTAATGCAGCGCGGCGACATGGGAAGGTCGGCGGTAAACCGCTTGAAGGCCGTAGGATCGGTCCAGCTCAGTTCGGTGGTCCGGTCATAAATATAGTTCTGGTCGAAGGACTTGATGTCCCACGGATAACCAATGGAACTTTTGGTCCACACGAAATAGCCGGTGGTTGCGAAGCTTGTCCCCAGATCGGGAACGATCGTGGTGTAAATCGGGTTAGCATTTCCCGGCCCCATGTAGCTGGTGAGACGGTTGGAATAGCCCATGGCGAAGTAGTTCATCATGTCTTCGGTGCCGGCAGGACACGAGTTGGTTTGGGCGAATAAAGCAGGCGTTAGCAGAACTGTGGCTAGGGACAGTGCAAGGGATTTCAATCCAGACCTCCACGAAGGTTAATCAGGTATACAGTGCGACAAAGGCGGACGGATCCCGTGGTGCGGGGCTCTAGTTGCCTTGTTTGTCACTGGGGAACTTGGGTTCAGTGTAGAAGAGAGCTGGTCAGAGGTAAAGATTTATTGGCGGTAAAAACAAAGAATTTTCGGGTTCCGTGTTCGGCAACATACAAGAAGAGCCGGCCATTCCGGTTAGGTTCAGAAATAAACCGGCTCATGAGAGATTTCTTAGCCGAATTGACTAGGCGGCCTTTCGCCGCGACTCGCGTCCTTGGGTCAATGTGCTCTTGCGATCGCCTGCAGCAAGAGAGCCGGCCAGTGTCGCTGCTTAGCCCGGAGGACCCGCGAGATTATCGACATGCGGAGACTGCCCGCCCAGCCACTCGGGATGGTGAGCCGTCGAATCGAAATGATCTGAGGTTTTGAAAAGCTCGAACTTCCCTTGTTTTGCATAGGGAGCAGTCTTGGCGAGTACGGCGGCAACTTCCTGTTCGCTCATGGGGTGGAAAGTGCGGACGGCTTCGAATGCCTGATCGAGAATCTGCATGCTGTCGATGCCGGTGATCACGACAGAAGTCGGCAGGTTCATCGTGTAATGCAGACACTCGATCGGCTTCACCGCCCCGCTTTTCAGGATCAGGCTGTCTCCCATGGACTTCATCCCCAGGACACCGATTCCCTTGCTGACGAGTTCTGGCAGGACCATTTTGCCGAAACTGCGGAAATGGGCATCCATCACGTTCAGTGGCATCTGCACTGTGTCGAATTGATAGCCGTGCTCGGTGGCCACCTGCAACATATAGAGGTGAACGTGCGGATCTTTGTGCCCGGTGAAACCTATGTATCGGACTTTGCCAGCTTTTTTGGCTTCGAGAACGGCCTCTTGAGCACCTTTTTCCGCAAAGACGCGATTAGGATCTTCGAAGCGGATGATCTCGTGGTGTTGGATGAGGTCGACGCGATCGGTTTGGAGACGCTTCAGCGATTCGTCAAGCTGCTTGGCGGCTTCTTCTTTGGTCCGCCCATCGATCTTGGTCATCAGGAAGACTTTCTGGCGATAGCCGTCCTTAAGAGCCTTGCCCATGCGGATTTCGCTTTGACCTTCGTTGTAATCCCAGGAATTGTCCAGAAAGGTGATGCCGCGATCGATACCCGTGCGGATCAGCCGGATGCTGTCCTGTTCCTGCAGCGAGGGCTGGCCAATGTGAAATCCTCCCATGCCAATGACCGAAACCTTTTCTCCGGTACGGCCAAGCGTGCGATAGATCATCTCTCCCTGGGGACTTGCCATGGACTTTGCCTTTCCGACTGAGGTTACGAGGCTCGCGACAGCAAGGCCTCTCAGGAACTCTCGGCGTTGCATATGCGTTGTAGCCTTGGATGGGAGTAAGAGTAGGCCGGATGCATCGAATACGGGCGCTGCATTGGAATGTTCAACGCGGCCCCGAGTAGCTGCGCGTGGGCAGTCTATCGGGTTTTCCCTGTATTTAGGAATGCCGATGCTGTGAATTAGCTGTTCAAACTGTGCGGATTTGCACAACGGCGCTGCCGGACCGGAGACAATTCGCAGTCCAGCCGGTCTTTGGGGATGAAAACCCGGGGATGAAAGCCTTCTACTTCTTGATCACGCCGCAAGCGATCCGGTCGCCTGCATTTCCTGCCGGGTCGGTCTTCATGTCGTCAGGCTTGGCATGCACCACGATAGCGGTTCCGCCGTTGCTGAAGAGGGAATGACTGTCATCGCCCAGGTCGACATTCTTGGCGAAGATGCTCACGTTGGCTTTGCCTTTGGAGTCAACGTTGAAATTACTCAAATCGCCGGCGTGAGGACCGTCAGGATTCTGCAGTCCGTGCTGCTTATTCTCGGGATTAAAGTGGCTGCCGGCCGACTTGAAATCGGGGGCATCGCAGCTGGCGTTCTGATGAATGTGAACGGCATGCTCACCAGGAGCGAGGTCCTTCAGCGTGAGATTGATCTCGACGCCTTGCCCGGCTGGCTTGACCATGGCCCAGCCAATGGTCTTGCCCTCGGTGTTCTTGATAGCGGTCTTGACATTCCTGGTTTTAGCTACGCCCAACGAGGCGAGAACAAGCAGGGCCAAGCTCAATTTGGCGGCGACGATGACGGAGTGTTTCATGGACCCATATTATAGCTAAGCCGCAGCATCCGAGGTAATCATCGTTGCATGCTGACGTATACAGCGTTGTTCCCGGACCGCAGGTCCTTCCCGTAACAAAACACTACGCCGACTCCGAAAGCCTTGACCGTGAGCTGCGCGCCGGTGTCCCAGAGCCATTTATGGGAGCCCAGGCCGGGAAGGGAATCGCTGATTTTGCCAGTGTCCAGGAACGGCCCCAGCTTAAGCTTCAGGAGACCTTTTTCATGCACGTTCTTGTCCATTTGCAGGTTGGAGAGGAAGTAATTGCGTCCGAGCGGTGCGCTGCCCTTGCGGCCGTCTCGGGTGCCGATGTGAGCGCGCATCCAGAGATCATTGTCCCTTTCGACTCCCAGGACGAACAGTTCATCGAATGGGAGGTCCCCTAGAGTTCTGCCAGCCCTCAGCTGATGTTGGACCTCGTAGTCATCGCCTTCTGGTTTCGGCAGCCAATGCAGTTGGAGAGATCCCTGCAGTTTGTCGAAAGTGTTTCCCGGCTGGGAGTACAGGTGGGCAAGTTGCGAAGAGAGAGCTCCGCTGAGATCAATCCGATGTTCAGGAATCCGCCACAGGTCGCCGTCCAGGCGAGCCACCTGCTTGAGTTGATAACCCTTCACGAGAAGGCCCGGCGTTAGCGCCACTCCGGGAACAACACTCCGAAAATCACGATGCGAGAGTTCCGCTCCGGCCAACCATTTCCAGCGGCCACTTTCAAAAGCGATCAAGCTGGCGCCAAACGATTCGCGCCTGAGGTTCAGACTTCCAAGCAGAGGAGCAGGGCCAGTAAATGAATCGCGAATATCCCAGTTTTCGCTGCGGAGATCGAGCTGGATATCGTAACGCCACTTCGGATTTCTCTGCACCGGGCCTGACATCGAAGCCACCACCCTGCGTTTCTCTGCGTCCCAACGAAACAGCGACGCGATGTTAGTGGCTGAGTGCCTCAGGTTGAAGTATTCGGGATAGATGCTTTGAAATGGCAGTCCGCGAAACACCAGAAACAGTGCCTCTAGTGTGCTGTTTCCCCAGCCGTTGCGCTCACGACTAATGAATGCCAAATCGAATCTTCCGTGTTCGTGCGCCTGGAGATCGAAGCGGTACTTAGGGAAGATGCCCAAGCCATCAATTCGCGCTTGGGTTGTGAGAAGGTCCGGCAAACGCAGGACAGTTGCAGGAGAGAAGGCGAAGGCGCGATCCAGCAGTGCAGGATTAACTTTGGGCTTGGGAGTTTCGGAGATGTTCGCAATTACCGGTTTCTGGACGCGATTCCAGTATTTCAGCGCGGCTTCCAGATTGCCTTGCAGAAAGTAGACGGTTGCCAGGAAATCGTTGGTGTAGTTGTCGCCGGGGTCAAGCCGCAGAGCGTCTCGCAGATTCTGCACAGCTTCGGCATACTTCTTCTGCTTGAAGGCGATCCCGGCAAGCTCCTGAGGGAAGCGTTTGTCCGTCGGCGCAAGCCGTTGCCCGGCGCGAAAAGCGTTGCCTGCGTCGGCCCATCTCTCCAATTTTGCTAATGCAGTTCCGTAGTCGAACTGAACGTCGGCGGAAGGCGGCGTGACACAGGGAGCAAACTCGACTACCTCTTGCCAACGTTGCTGAGCGGATAAATATTTGATCTGGTCGACACTGCAGCCCGCTTGCGGATTGCTTGCGAAAGCGGAGAGAATGCAGCAGACGATGATGAGCAGCGGGTACGCGGTTCGGATCAGCGGGATTCGGGCAGAGGCACGGCCAGCAGCGTCCATTTCCCGGCGGCGCTCCATTCACGTTCGAAGCTCGACCAATCCTGTTTCAGCAGCTTGCGTTCGGCTGGGTCATTGACCAGCACCGTATTTTCGTCCCAGTCAAGGCCGACGACCACTTCATAGTGTAAAGGTCCGTCCCCGGATGCGGGCTGGAGGGCGACCAGCAAAGGGCGCCCTTTCTCGAGGTGTTGTTTTAGATCGGCCCACTCTCCCCGAAAAACGAATGTGCGGAATCGCTGTTGCTGGAGGTAATGCTCGAGTTCGGAGGCGTAGATTCCGTGTGCCCGGCGAGAGTAGAGAGTGCGCTGGATATGTTCCGCCTCGGCGCTCTCTGTTGCCGGCAGGCTTTGTTGCCGTTGCCAGTATTGCATGATCATGGCCACACTGGCGGAGCCACAGCCCTCTTTCTCCTGTTTCACGAAAGGGACGTCCAGCCAAATGCCGGGTGCCCCTGCCGCCACGAGCATCTGGCTGAGCAACAGCAATCCGAGGATCATCCTAACCATGTAGGGGCGCATACGGAAATTGTCAGCGTACCGCGACGACGATCAAGATAAGCGCCACGACGGCGAGGATAATCAGGATCAGGTCGCGATCATTGAGATTGCCGGCGGCGAAATCCCGTTGAGCTTTATCCACCCGAGTTGCAAGCTGTGCGAGTTCGGCGTCGCTGAGCGAGGAAACAGCGTTGCTGACCTGGACGGCATCAATATGCGCCGACTGCATCGCCTTGCGGGCGGTGTCGGAAGCAAGGAACTCGATGACCTTGTCATGATTCTGCTGCCGCGCCTGGGAAGCTTGCACCGCCTGTTTCTGCAGGTCGGACGGACTCACGATGTGGCTCTGGGCCACCAGATCCTGGGGAATCGCAAAGAGTGTGGCCAGCACAACTGCTACCACAGCCCGCACTAACTGTCTGAGATCAAGATGCATCGTTCATAACCTCCAGTGGAATTGTGAGGCCAAAGATTCTACTTACATATCATATTGACCTTTCTTCCGCCCAGTACGCGAAAAGTTACTCACCTGCCCGCAAGAGAAAGCGCTACTTCACAGAGAAAGTTATGCCGACGTGCAGGCATGCAGGGACTCCTTCATTGGGCCGGGAATGTTTCGTCGTGACTTGGATGTGGCCTACGTTTGGCGGGTTTCACGAGGGGCGCTGTGAGTTTTGAACCTTGTGGCTATCACGCGCTTGACGTGACTGAGCTGGCGGAATTCCAGAGAGAGTGGGATCCGCTCTCCCTAGCTCGCATCCTGAGGGGTCCAAGTGGCGCGCTTACAAACCCTCCACCTTTTTTTGCAGCTCGCGAGCGATCTGGTTGGGATCGCTGCCCGCCTCGAATTTCATCGGCAGCCCGATTCTGACCGTGATCGAGTGTGGCCGCGCGAATTTCTTCCCTGCTTTCTTCAGCCCGAATAAGCCATCGATGCGCATTGGGACGACTGGAATTCCCAAACTCCGGGCCAGCAGCCCAATTCCGGCTCGAAAAGGCCGCATGTTGCCGTCTTCGGTGTGGCGGCCTTCGGGAAAAACCAGCACGCTATAACCGCGATCTACGGATTCGCCGACATAGGCAAAACTCTGCCGGAAGCCAGCTTCCCGTGGCAGAGGGAAGAGATTCAATAACGAGACCCCCAGTATCCACTTCACCCGGTCGTAGACTCGGCCCAGCAGATTGCGACCGGGCGGAGGCGTTCGATAGGACTCGAGCTTTTCGCCGCCAGTTGCAATTGCTAGCTTGTGGCGTATGCGGGCAGGAAGCGCATTCCAGATGAAACCAGGGTCCACGTCGGCAACATGATTGGATACGACCAGCACGGGTCCGCGGATCTGACGCAGATTCTCCCGTCCTTCGATGCGCGGCCAACCCAGGATGAAGACGGCAGGCAGAAGCATGAGGTAATTTGTGATGAGGCGAATCCAAGTGACCGGCCAGCGCTGTGCCCATGCTGGATAGTGATAGTGAATACGTGGTGCGCCCTCGCCGCGTAGCATGCGTTCCACATCGCCGACGGTCTGCAATTCTGCAAATCGGGTTTCGCTGAGATCGACCTGGTAGCGATCTTCCAGGGCGCTGAGCAATTCCACACGATCAAGGGAGCTGAGATTGAGGTCGGTGTCGAGATTTGCACTTTGAGCAAGTTGGCTCGGGTTATGTCCGGTGATGCGGCCGATCAATTCAGCCAGTGGACTGGCTGGCGCAAAGCCTCTCGTTTGACTGTCGAGTTTGGCGACCACGACCTCGCGGATGACATTGCTGCGCGGTTTGTGAGTGGAGGTTCTTGGAAAATCCTCTTCCGTCCACACGAACCAGCGGTGCATTTGTTGGTACTCGGCGAGTGATGCGTTTGCCCCCCGCACAACGCTGTCCGGATCGGTCGAATCTCTCAAAATAAGCACCGCCAGCGGCTCGGCATTTCCGTTGCGGGGGAGCGCGATGACAGCGGAATCTCTCACGCCCGGCTGAGCTCGCAGAGCAGTCTCCAGATCCTCGGGATAGACGTTCATGCCTGCAGGCGTGACGATCACATCTTTCTTGCGGCCCTTGAAATAGAGATTGCCTTCGGCGTCCATCTCTCCGATGTCGCCGGTGTGATACCAGCCTTCTTCGGCAGCCACTGGATTGAGTTCGTGGCCTTTCCAGTATCCGGAGGCAACCCCGCTTCCCCGAATCAGGATTTCACCGTCGCTCGCGAGCTTAATTTCCCGGCCAGGGAGAACTTTTCCCACCGAGCCTTTGCCCAGACGAAACGGATGATTCACGCTGATGATGGCCGTAGTCTCTGTCAGGCCGTAGCCCTGCACGACGGCATAGCCTAAACGGTGCCAAAACTCTTCAGTTGTGCGATCAAGCGTGGCCCCGCCGCAAATAAAGGCCCAGAACTTCCATCCAAATTGGCGCCTGATGCGGCGAAAGATCCACCAGCGATGCAGGAAGTGTTTGCCTTCGGCGGATTGCAAACGTTTGCGAAAAGCTTCCAGTCCTCCTTCGTCTTCGTCATGCAGGTCGCGCTCGATTTTTTCCTTCAGGGATTGCAGCATGCGGGGGACAGCGATCAAGACCGACACTCGCTCGCGACGAATAGTTTGGATTACTTCCGACGGATTCAACGTATTCTGGAAAATCACTGTGCCGCCCAGAAGTTGTGGAAGGAAAATCCCGAGGAATTGTCCGAAAACGTGGCTGAGCGGGAGCAGGTTAAGAAAGCGAATGGGATGCACGAAGCGTTCGTACTTCAGATATTTTCGGATTTCCGCTTCCAGCGGTTCGAGGTTGCTAAGAACATTCCCATGTGTGATGACCACGCCTTTCGGTTCAGCTGTAGTGCCGGATGTAAACACGATTTCTAGCGGGTCGTCGCGTTGCAATTTGGCCTTGACTGAAGAAGGCGCGGGATGTTCAGTCAGTAACTGCGGCAAGTCCTCCAAGATCAGTGAAGCCACTGAAGGCTGAATGTGCTCGTGCGAACAGACCAGTAGCTTGGCGTCGACTTGCTTGTGGACACGCATCGCGAAGTCGGGGGTAGCGACATTGTCCATGGGGACGACCACAGCGCCGCGGAGCGCACATCCAAGAAACGCGATCACCCACTCGGCCGAATTCGGTCCCCATAGCAGGACTCGGTCGCCTTCCCCAATCTCCCGGTTGGTCAGTTCATTCGCCAAGCGGTTGGCGAACTGAGCTATTTCTCCGTAAGTCCAGTGCACGGTGCGATAGCCGCGTCGTCGCAGGTAGGCACACTCGCTCCCCCGCCGGACCAAGTTGTCCAGGTATTCGAGGATGGAACTGCGCTCCATGCACAAGATGGTATCGCTCCGGCGATGGGGATAATGAAGGAAAATCCCACTTCTCGCAAAATACGCGACAAATGAGGCACCCGCGCGAAACCTCGGGCAGCCACTGAAGGTTGAGTGAACTGCTTCGTCACCTATCAACGGGGATTATGCTGATTGCCTGCTTGCGATCTTCACTGGCCAGTCCTTCACGAATTCGCCTAATCGATCTAAAGCCTGTGGGAACTTGTGTCCGGTGGCGGCGAAGCCAAGTCGAAAATGGGACGGAGCATCGAAACAATCTCCTGGGGCGAGCAGAATTCCTTGTTCAGCTGCCGCCTGGCAGAAAGGCCTGGCGTTCTCTTCGTTGACCAGCCAGGGAAACGCCGTCATTCCACCTTGAGGGCGAATCCATCCCAGCATTTCGCGATGCCCGGCCATGAAGAGATCCAGGTGTTCCAGGTTTTGCCTTGCGGTTTCGTGCGTTTTCCTGAGAACCACATCGCGCCTGCGCATCGCGATTTCGGCAAGCATCTCTCCTGCCGAATTGTTCGAGACCGAAAAATATGCGCGGGCATTCCAGTAGCGCTCCCGGCGTTTTCGGTCATGCTCAATCATCCATCCTGTACGAAGGCCGGCCAGAGAGAATGCTTTCGAGAAATCGTGGATTACAGTCGCTTGCGGCAGTCGCGACGCCGATTTTGTCTCTCGTCCGTGGTAAATCGGGTGATACACCTCGTCACTCACAAGTTGGATTCCACGCGCCGAGGTGAACTCGTGCAACCTCTCCATCTCCACATCACTCATCGTCGCGCCTGTCGGGTGATGCGGGCTGTTCACCAGGATCAGGTTCGTCCTTGCATCCGCGAGCTTCATGATCTCTTCAACGTCGATGCTGAAGTTGTTTTCCTTGCGTATCCCGTAAAAGCGGGTCTCAATACCTAGCGACTCGGGCAGCGCAGAAAAGGTCGCGAATCCAGGCCGAGGCAATATTACGTTGGCTCCAGACTCAGCCGCCAGCCACATCAGGACGACCAGCGCCTCCGAAGCGCCGGTCACGATCTGCACGCATTCCGTACTCACATCGTGCATTTCCGCGATCGCTTCGCGCAATCCGTCGGCCCCCGCCGGACGGCTATAGACCAATTCATGATTCAGGAACCGCTGCCGCTCTTCCTCGCCCGCGAGGTTCAATAGGGCATTTACCGTCCAACTCGGCCCCGTGCTCGACGCTAAGTTGAATTCAATATCGTGCTCGTAGTTGTCCAACCACATGTCCAGTAGGAAAGGCTTCAATTGCATGTCGCACCTCGAGAGCCGGTCATCCCTTGCCGCTTTTCTTCCAGCACCTCAACGCGCTCGGGATCTACTTTTTTCCTGGTGATTACAAGGAACACACCGGCAACGATGACCACCGTTGCGGCGATGGTGTGTACTCCAATCGGTTCGGCGGCGAGCGCCCATCCTATGAAAACAGCCACCACCGGGTTGACATATGCGTACGTCGACACACGCGACGGCGAGGCCACGCTCAACAACCAGGTGAATGCCGTGAATGCGACGATCGAACCGAACACAATCAAATACAGAAGCGCAAACGTCGACTTTGCACTGATAGACGCCAGGTGCAACCTGCTTCCCTCGCCGCTAAGGACACCTGCCAGGAATAGCCACATGCCTCCGGCAAACATTTGCATGGAAGCAGCCAGCAGAGTGGACTTCGGCATGGCGATGCCCTTGGAGTAGATCGTCCCGACTGCCCAGGAAAATGAACTGAACATCGCGGCTGCGGTGGCCACCAGATTCATGCGGTCCGAGTGGCGGAACGCATCAGGGCCGATCAGCAAAGCGACACCGGCGAAGCCTAGCAGTATTCCCGCGTAGGTCTTCGCGCCCAAATGTTTTTCGCTGCCGCGAATGCGTCCCAGGAGAACAGTCCAGAGCGGCAAGGTTGCGCAGAGCAGTGCGGCCAATCCGGACGGGATCTTCTGCTCCGCCCACGCCAGGACACCGTGGCCAAGAAGGAATAGAAAAGCTCCGGCGATGAGTGCGTACCGCCAATGCTTGAGAGTTGGTGGCGGCGCGCCACGCCACCGCGCCCATCCGTACACCAGCGCCCCGGCAACGGAATGGCGGATAGCCATCATCAGCAGCGGCGGGATAGTCTCAACCGCGTAGCGGATCCCGAGATAGGTCGAGCCCCAGATCAAATAGATCGCAGCAAAGCCGAGCGTGACCTGCAAGGTGGAAGGCGTATGCGTGTTTGAATCCGCCCGCGGGCCGATGTCGGAAACTGAACCGCTGTAGAGAAGAGTGCGAATCTGGGCGGGTTCCCTCGTCAACATAACCGTCCTCACCGTCAAACTTGCTTTTGGTAGTCATAATCGTAGTCGCCATGATCTAACTTGTCAACAGAGTTTTAATGGTTATATACTGCGCTTGTCGGAACCGCAGTGGCCCAGTCCAATCACAGGCCGAAGTTCGAATTCACCGGGGGGAGTCTCTGTCTCGACTTCATCAACACGGTGGATAACCGCACCTCTCCAGGAAACGAAAAGGAACTGCTCAACAGCTATTCGGACCTGCTGCGATGGGGAGAGCAGGCCGGAACGCTCACTCAAAAGCAGGCAGAGCGGCTTTTGCGGCTTGCTGCGGAAGCGCCCGGACATACTCAGTCCGCCATTCACCGCGCAGTGCAATTGCGGGAGGCCATGTATTCGGTCTTCTCGGCCGTTGCGGAGCGGCGCGGTATCCCAGGGGCTGCTCTGGGCGTGCTGAATGCGGGGATGCAGAAGGCGGCCCAGCATGCGCAAATCGTCCATACCAACCGGAATTTTTCGTGGGAATGGACTCTTCCGGAAGAAAGCCTGGACTCGGTGGTGTGGCCGGTCATCCGCTCAGCCGCTGAGTTGCTAACCTCAGACGACATTGGCTACGTTCGGGCGTGTGCTTCCTCAGATTGCGGATGGCTGTTTCTGGATAAGACCAAGAATCATCGCCGGCGCTGGTGTGAAATGAAGACTTGCGGCAATCGCAATAAAGCGCGCCGCTACTATCAAAGAACCAAGGCGGGATAGTGGCGAATCCACTGCAGAGTACTTCCAGCTGTGCTGCATCTAAAAGCCAACCCAAAAACATCTAAGTGGAAGGATTCGATGGATTTTGTTCGGGCCTCGGCATTCTTCGCCGCTGGGAGGATCTTTGTGAGCAAGTTGGCATTCGCGGTCTTGGTAGGTGCTTTTTATCTTGTCTCAGTTGCTGCGCAGGCACAGCAGTTCGACCTCGGCTTCGGGCTGGGGACGGTTACGGCGCCATCCACAAATGTTGGCAGCACATTCTCAGGGTCGACGCAGTCCCTAAGCGGCGGGGCTTATCCGGTTTTCAGCGGTGATTATCTGTTTCGCAGAAATTTCGGTGTAGGTGGCGAGATTGCCTGGAGAGCCAGTCGAAATCTCTATCTTGGGTTCCAGCCTTATCGTCCCGTCTTCTTCGACTTCAACGGAGTGTATGCGCCGCAATTGAGCAAGTTCATTTCGCCGGAACTGCAGGCGGGGATCGGAGTTTCGAGTACCCGCTTTTATCAGAATTTTTTCAATTGCAGCTTCTTTGGCGGATGCACGAATTACGTCAGCAGCAATCACTTTTTGGGACATTTCGGGGCCGGGATCCGGCTCTATCCTCATGGCAATTTCTTCATCCGGCCGGAAGCGCACCTGTATCTGATCAACAACAATGTCGAGTTCAGTTCTGGGCGGCTGGTTCGCTATGGAATAACGATCGGGTATACGTTTGGCAGCCCGCTGCGCTATTGAGAAGCAATTCTTCTCGAATCCGCAACGACGCTCTATTTCTTCAGAATTCCTTCAGTAGTGATGCGGGTCGCCTTCGAGATCTCCTGCGCGATCTTGGCCAGGGCCTGAGGATTGTGGACAGGTTCCTGGTCAGAGATTACCGAGCTGGCGGCGAGGGTGAACGTCACAGCATCCTCTTGTCTGTCGAAATACAGTACTACCTGACTTGCCGCCATCGTCAGTACCTCCAGGCAAAGTGTGTTTCGGGAATGATAGGCCTATTCGCGGCAAAACCGGGAGTACTCTCTTGATGCCGGGAGTACTCACAAGGGCAGAGCGTCTAGGGGTGCCTACAGAGTTTCCTGTACGTTGATTTTCCACGACTTTTAGGCAGAAATTGCACGATCTACATACCATTGGCGAGCGATTTGCTGTAGCGCTTCGACTTGCGATTGGCCGCAAAGTTGCACCGCAGAGCTCAAGGTTCTGCGGAGGGTGTCATGACCCGGGTGCTGGCTGCGGCTGTCATTTCTTTTCTGCTCGTCATTCCTTTCTCTTTCTCGCAGGACTCGCAGTCTGGAAAGCGCATGCCGGCAACGACCATGGAGCCTGGGTCCGATCTGATCGCCTGGACGGAAATGCAGGATCCTGAGCCGGTGCAGGCGAACCCGGTGCCGCAGACTGCGCCCGAGCCGCGGCCAGAGACTCCGGCGCCTCGCGGACAGACTCCGTCGTCGCCGTCACAGAGTGCTCAGCCGGAAGGACAAGCGCAGAATGCCCAGCCCGCCGCGCAGACCTTCAGCGGCTCGATATCGAAGGATGGCGACAATTTTGTGTTGAAGGTGTCCGATACGACTTCTTACAAGCTGGACGACCAGGACCAAGCCAAGCAATTCGAGGGGCAGAAAGTACGCGTGTTCGGCTCCCTGGACAACACCAGCAACATGATTCATGTGCAAAAGATTGAGCCGCTAGCCTAATACCTACTCTCCTTGCGCGGGCCCTCGAAAGAGGGCCCTTTCATTTTGATCTAGAACTTCTCGTGTCAGGGCCAGCGCAGCACGCTTGTGCGCGCGGCCGGTGGGACCTTCGCCTTCGCCCCGGAAGGCTGCAGGCTCGCCTCGAATTCCTGCTGGAAAGATGGGAGGCAGCACGGCGGCCAATCTCTCGAAAATGCTACATTGAAAGTTCATGTCTGCTCCCGATTCACTATTCGTTAAGGCTTGCAGAGCGCAGCCTGTGGAGCGCACTCCCGTATGGTTCATGCGGCAGGCTGGGCGCTATATGGCGGAATATCGTGCCCTGCGGGACAAGTATTCGTTGATAGAAATCTGTCATCGGCCTGAGATCGCGGCCGAGGTGACCATAACCGCGGCCGAGGCGCTCGGGGTTGATGCGGCAATCATTTTTGCCGACCTGCTGCTACCACTCGAAGTGATGGGGCTTTCGTTCTTCTTTTCATCTGGCGAGGGGCCCGTGATCGATACGCCACTGCGTGAGAAGGTGGATATCGACCGGCTGCGCACCGATCGGGCGGCCGATCTGGGATATGTTTCCGAGGCGGTGCGGCTGGTGTGCAAACATTTCGGAGCGCGGCTGCCGGTGATCGGATTCTGCGGCGCCCCCTTCACCCTGGCCAGTTACATGATTGAGGGCGGCGGGTCGCGCAATTACATCCACACGAAAAAAATGATGTATTCGTCCCCGGAGCTGTGGGGCGAGTTAATGCGCAAGCTGGTGGCGGTGGTTTCTGAATATGCCGTCGCACAGGTGCGGGCCGGGGCGGACACCATCCAGATCTTTGACAGTTGGGTGGGGTGCCTGAGCGTGGAGGATTTTCGGCGATACGTTCTGCCCCACGCGACGGATTTGGTGTGCAAGGTTCAGGCGAGCGGTGCGCCGGTAATTTATTTTGGAACCGACAGCCCGACCTTGCTGCCGTCAATGAAGGAAACCGGAGCAGAGGTGATCGGCCTCGACTGGCGCATTCCGCTGGATGAAGGATGGAAAGCCTTGGGTTGGCAGGGCGCAGTCCAGGGAAATCTTGATCCGGTGGTGCTTTTTGCGAGCTGGAAAGAGATCAAGGCGCGAGCGCAAGAAATTTTGCGGCGCGCCGGGGGACGCCCCGGGCACATTTTCAATCTTGGACATGGGATTCTGCCGGAGACGCCGGTGGAAAATGTGAAGGCACTGGCGGAATTTGTGCGGGAACACTCCTCAAAAATAGCGATTGCCTCGCGATGACTTCGTCGAAAAATTCCATGTTGCAATGCCAAGGCGTCGGCGTCCTACTGCTGGCTCATGGCAGCCCTGACCGGGTAGAGCAAATCCCTGAATTTCTGCTGCAGGTGACGGGCGGGCGTCCGGTTCCGCCGCAGGTGGTGGAAGAGGTAAAGCACCGTTATGCGTTGATCGGACAATCTCCGCTGAGGCACTGGACAATCAAACAGCGCGATCAACTCGCAATCGAGTTGGGCTTACCGGTTTACGTGGGCATGAGGAACTGGAAGCCGTTTGTCGCCGAGGCGGTGCGCGGGATGACCGCGGACGGCATCCGGCATTCGGTTGTGATTTGCCTGGCGCCGCAAAATTCACGTACCAGTGTTGGACTGTATCGGCGGGCGCTTGAGGAAAATTGCCCGCCGTTCAGCGTCGATTTTGTGGAGTCCTGGCATGATCATCCGCTGCTGGTGAAGGCGTTCGTGGAAAAACTGCGAGCTGGCCGGGAGCGAGCCTGCAAAGAATCGGGACGGCAAGTCCCCGTCATCTTCACTGCGCACAGCGTTCCGCAGCACACGATTACTGCGGGAGATCCCTACGAAGCTCAATCCAAAGAAACGGCCGAATTAGTGGCACGCGAGGCGGGCCTCTCTCCGGAAGACTGGATGTTCGCTTTCCAAAGCCAGGGCATGTCCGGCGGAGCGTGGCTCGGCCCTACTGTGGAAGCCAAGATTCGCGAGCTGAAAGAAAGAGGCCATCGCGAGGTTTTCATCCAGCCGATTGGATTTGTTTGCGATCACGTGGAAGTGCTCTATGACATCGACATCGGCTTCAAGCAATTCGCCGAGAAAGAAGGCATGAGGCTGTGGCGTGCTGAGTCGCTGAACGGCTCGCCAGATCTTACGGCAGCATTGGCCGCGATTGTGCGCTCGCGGATGCACGCATCGTCCGCCCCCCGCTGATGTGATAGATGTCACCTGCACGAACCACGTAGCGACAGCCGCCCTCGGCTGTCCAGCCCGGCGCAGCCGGCAAGGATCTTTAGCCTTGCAATCACTAGGGCTCTTGCGGACTTGCCGAGGTACCCCCTCCCCCCTCGTTTGCGCAAAATCTTGATAACGAAGATCTTAGCGCCCTCAGATGTGACAACCGCCCGCAAAATATCTAGTTTCAGAGAGTTACGGGTAAAATCTTGAGCGGCAGAGACTTAGCCGTGAAATTCCGCCTCTCTTACTCCCAAAAGCGCCTCAAGTGATGAGCAGATCCTTCGCTGCGCACAGGATTTCGGCTGCGGGCTCCCGCTTCGCTCACGCCCGCAAAACGCCTCAAATTGTCAAAGAGCAAACTTGTAGGATCGCAGCATTCAGAGTCACTGTCTGTGACGGATGTCACAGTTGGAACAAAAGTCGCCGGGCTTGGAAATGTGTATTCAACTAGCCGCATCGATTTACTCGCGAATTCTGTCGGCATATCGGTTATCGAAGGTTGAGTGCCTTCGTTAGTCTCTTGATGCATGAATGAGGATGGTGTCGCAGCTTGCATTCCCAGATGCGCAGAACGTATATGCCGCCGGATCGCAATCCTCTCCGGATTCTTGTGTCTCGCTGCTTGTTGCGGGTCAGTTTTTCACTCCAATATGAACGGTTAGCTCTTGGTACATGACCGCAGGTGGGGCATCCGTGCCAAAAGCACCCATCGACAAACACGGCAAGTTTCTCTTGTGGAAGAAAAAGTCAGGACATCCGGATACAGCCTTCTCACGGACCTTCCAACCCGTGATTCGGTTTCTGATCAGGAGCGCTCGGAGGCGCCACTCCGTAGTTGCGTTTGATTCCGCCCTGATTGCCCGCATATTGCGGCTTCTCTGTGCTGTGGTCTTGAAGAGCATAGGAGCTCAGAGCTGAGTTATAGCAAACGGTCGAGTGAGTCTGGCGAGGTCGCTTAGCCCAAGCGGTGCGTAAGAAAGACCGGTGGCCATGTCGCGAATCGTCGAATCTAGGTAGTCATTGAATACCACATAGCACATGTAGACACCGTGTGATCTCATGCAGGAGTGTCGTGCTATCGAGCGCGAGGCGACCACGGCGGACTGGTGAGCCTCTCTGATCGGCCCCTCTTTGAACCTGGTGTTCTTGCATTGAAAGGAAACTAAGGGTCTTATGGGAATCGTGCCCAATGGTGGAAGCCATAAAATGTCCAAGCCACCATCTTTGTCCCTACCCCGGAGGACACCGCTGTCGAAGCCGAGTGCTTCTAAGTACTCAACGATCTCGGCAAGGCGCTTCCGTGTGGCTCTGGGCCATCCGACGTTGTGAAAGTCCCCACTTTGGAGCTTCTGGGCAAGTCGGGCGCATATTGCAGTCTCGAAAGTCTTCGAGCTTTTACCGGTAGTTCTGAGTTCGAGCATGTCCGTCACGAACTGAATGAAATCCGGCTCAACTGGCTCGACGATGCCGGTGCTGGGTTCGTAACTGAACGGAAGCGTTGATCCCTTTGAATGAAAGTGGGCTCTGAGCCAGTTGATGCTCGCTTGGAGCGCATCTTCGAACGCAGGCTGATGAAAAGATTTTTTGAGCTCTGCAGCCAAGGTCTTAGGTAGCGTTCTCTCCGTCAGCACGAACGGCTGACCGTCACGGAGTTCCACGCAAACTAATTCAAAAAGCTCAAAAGCAGACTTAGCCATGCTTTATCAATGAACGGAGTCTTTCTGTATGACTGTCGAGTATGTCTAAGATATTCTCAAGTTCAGGCTGTTTCGGCCTGAGCTTGTATATACGCTTCAGCAGGTTTTCAAGTTTGTCGGCTAAATCAACCGAGGTCTTCTCCTTTGCTTGGACGTAAAGCTGGGCTTCCTCCAGACTGGCGCCTCTTTCAAGAGCTTCGCTAGCCTTCTTGGACCCAAGGATCTTGGCCAAACTCCCGATCTGGCGGGTCTCGCTGATTCGCTTTTCAATCCCCTCGATTCCATACAGGAAACCCAGCAAGAGCTTCAGCTTCTTGGAATCGTAGCCCTTTATCTCAGTGGTTTTGCTGTCGGTCTCAAGCTTGATGTACTCCTTGATGTCAGCTCGATTCATCGCTTCAGCAAGGGTCCAAAAATTCTTAAGCTCCACGGAACCCATTGATTTCTGTGCGTGCTTCCGTAACCTATAGGGCACGAGATAACGCTCGAACTCGGCAATCTGTATCCCCATTTCGCGCGAGAGTTTCTTAAGGTCCTTCGTCGTCTTGATGTTCTTGTCCAAGAACCTGGCCTTGCTCTCAGGGGGCCATGCGCGAAATCCGAAGAGGTGATGAACGCCGAGGTATAGGCGAATTGCGTCATCTTGGGCACTATCACTTGCCCGGCTCGGGAACACGAGTGCTGGAATTCGGTGGAACTTGTTTCGGATCTCGTCTGGGAAGGCGGAGGGATGATTCAAAATGTACCGGACCGCGGCTAAGCGCCGATTCCCTTCGATGACGACGTACCTGTCGCCTTCTTGCTTTACGACTAATGGTTCGTATGCAATGAAACCATTTTCCACGAGGGATGGAACCAGTTCCCGTGCATAGTGCGGTGTTTCTTCGAGTAACTGTTGAAGTTGATCCTGAGACAATGCCTCCGTGCCACCCCAAACCTAGGGTTCGTAGCATCAAAATCCAACTCTTCTACCAGTACCGGCTTGTAAGTTGGGCGAGGCGTTGTTGGCGCAACTTTATTCCGAGTGCTTACCACAGTTCGCGTAAGCCTCCCAAAACCATCTTGAAGAGCGGTGGCGGGACTGCGTTTCCAACCATCTGAAACCGATCTCTTATTGTTCCATGCTTCCATCTCCAGGACTTGGGGAATCCCTGCAAGGCCGCACATTCGCGATAGGAAAGCCGTCTCGGTTTCCCCGCCCGGATGAACTCCCATCGGTCGGTATTGATCCGTCGCAACGGCGGGCTCGACGGATGCAGGGGGACGTGCCTCCAGTGACCTACAATGCAGGGGCTCGGCTGTCCCCACGGATAGCGACGTTTGCGCGACAAATAGTACCAGTGAAGCGGCTCAGTGTTAAATTCACCGTCCGGCCAACGCGGGAAATCAGAAATTACACTGCGCTGGTCAAGGTATTTCCTCCCTGTACCAGGGCCGTGAGTACGCTCGGGAAATTCGTATTCAAAAGCTTGATCAGACCGTATGCCTACCAAGAAGACACGCCGTCGATTCTGCGCAACACCATAGTCCTTGGCGTTTAACACGGACCATTTCACTCGATAACCAGCCGTGCGGTACCGTATCAGCTGATTTCTCAGCAGATCCCGGTTGTCACCGAATGCCATTCCATTCACGTTCTCAACAACGAAGGCCTTCGCCTGCACCGTACACAAAACGCGATCGAACTCGCGGTATAGAAAGTTCCTCGTGTCAGTCTTCCACTTACGCTTGCCCCCTTGGGTATAGCCCTGGCACGGATAACATCCAATCAAAAGGTCGGCCGCTGGAAACTTCCTGAAGTCGCGAATGTCCCCGCACTCAATGGTAGGGTTGCTTATATTTGTCTTATAAGTGTTACACGCTGTCTGCCAAATGTCGTTCGCCCAAAGTATGTCGTATCCGAGCTTTTGTAGAGCGTAGTCGGATCCCCCACAACCGCTGAACAAGGAAATTGCTTTAGGATTTGGCATGCCTGCCCTGAACGACCGATTTTACCTTCAACGAAGGTGAGTCGGAAAGAAAATTCAGTGCGATGCTCCCTGCGAACTGGCGCACCCATCCGATCTCAATTACTCCCGAGGGTGTAGTTCCGGATTTCTTCGATGACTATTCAGGACGGCTTGGACGGGTAGGCCATCCGGAGCAGGGTTCTCTCAGAAAACGGCACGTAGAGGAGGGCCGCCGTGGCGGCGAACGCAGCGCCGAAGCCGATCTTCTGGGCAAGCAAGAATGGGGCGACAGCCCAGAGTTGGTCGAGCGGGAGGATCAGCAGAAACAGCCGCTCGAACTTCTGGCGCAGGCGCTGGTAATCGAATGCCACCGCCGAAAGCAGATAACAACGCAGGAGAATCCCCACTCCCGAGGTTACCAGCACGGCGACCACGATCGCGAACGAAGTCCAACCCGGCAGGAATGCGTCGGCGATGCGGTCAATCGCCTGCAGGTGGAATAGAGCAACGAGGTAGAAGATGAGGTACATGAGTTGAATGAGTGCGAAGAGGCCGCGGCTCAGGGCGCGATGCGGCAAGGGGATTTCGAGCTCGGGATGTATTGGGTTAGCGGTCTGAGAAGGGTTTGTGCCGACCGGTGCGGTGATGTCGGACGTTCGTGCTTGTTCGACGGGGGCGATGAAGCGATATCCACGCCTGGGCAGCGTCTCGATGAAACGAGGGCTGGAGGAAGAATCGCCAAGCGTCTCGCGGAGCTTATTCACCGCAGTATTGAGGCTATGATCAAAATCAACGAAAGTGTCGGCCGGCCAGAGCTTCTGCCGCAGGTCGTCCCGTGTTACCACGATGCCGGGACGCTGCAACAGGAACACCAGAAGTTGGAGAGGCTGCTCCTGCAGGCGAACGCGGACACCGCTCTTGCGCAGTTCGCCGACGGCGAGATCGAGCTCGAAGACTCCGAAGCGAACTATGCCTCCGGCGGAACTGGCTTGCGAAGATCCCATGGGCTGAGGCGTAGTCTAGCATTGAGTGCGGAGTAGAGCCGCAGTAGGCGAAGGAGGCTGAGCGCTGGCCTCGCGAAGAGCGTTAGAATGTTGACCGTGCCCGCAGCTCAGTCAAAACGGCAGGTTTCGGATCCCCATCCCAAGCCACACATTTACACGCTCGAAGCCACGGGACTGCTGGTAATCGCGCTGCTGATCCTGATCATTACTGTGGTCCGTCACTGGCACCACATTCCCTGGAGCGCTCGCTAACGTGGCGTCTGATCCGTTGCTGGTGGTGGTGCTGGGTCCCACCGGAAGCGGAAAAACTGCCCTGTCGCTTAGTCTGGCTCAGCAATTCCACGGCGAGATCGTGAACTGCGACTCGGTCGCCATGTATCGCGAGTTCGAAGTGGGAACTGCAAAACCTACGGCCCAAGAACGGGCTCGCGCACCGCATCATCTGTTTGATTTTGTCGATCCTACGGCTTACATCACGGCGGGGGAATATTCGCGGATGGCGCGTGAGGCGCTGAACGATATCCGCGATCGAGGGGGTGTTCCTATCGTGGTTGGTGGAACCGGACTCTACCTGCGGGCACTGCTGGAGGGTTTATTTCCGGGGCCACAGCGTTCGGAAGAGCTGCGGGAACGTTTGCGCGAGCGGGTCGCCACAAGGGGACTGAGCTACCTTCACCGTGTGCTGCGAAGGCTGGATCCTGTCGCGGCTGAGAAGATCCATGCCAACGATACGCCCAAGCTGATCCGCGCGATTGAGGTATGCCTCGCGTCTCGGCAGAAGATGACAGAGTTGTGGCAACGGGGGCGCGATCCGCTGCAAGGATTTCGAGCCCTGAGAATCGGATTGAATCCCGAGCGCGAGGCACTATATGCACGCATTAATCAGCGTGCCCGGCGGATGTTCGACGCAGGGCTGGTCGAGGAAACGCGAAAACTTCTGGAGCGATATGGCCAGCAGGCGCGGCCACTGGACGCTCTTGGCTACAAGCAAGCAGTGCAATTGCTGAAAGGTGAAATAGATCGCGAGGGCGCGGTGATGGCGGCGCAGCAGGCACATCGCAACTACGCCAAACGACAGATGACGTGGTTCCGCAGGGAGCCGGATGTGACTTGGCTCGCTGGCTTCGGAGATGAAGGGCCAATCCAGGCGCAAGCCGCGGAAATAGTAGCGAAGGCAATCACGAGCCCAGCGCCCACAGTCTAAAGCCCAGAGCCGGGTTCTCATGCTATCGTCAGCTTCATGAGATCCAGCTTCATGACATCGAGGTTTGTGGCATTTTGTCTGTTTTTGACCCTCCTGACAGCGGCTTCCGCGAAAGACAAATTTCGGCGGCCCGGGCCGGTCCATCTTGACCGCGACGGCGAGAAATGGGCAGAAAGCACGCTAAAGAAGCTTTCCCTGGAAGAAAAAGTTGGCCAGGTATTCATGATCCGCGTGCGGGCGGAATTTCTGAATGTCGCCAGCCCGGACTACATCGAACTGCGCGACACCATTCGCAAATACCATATCGGATCGATTGTGATGACGGTGCGGGCAGATGGGGCATTTGTCTATCGCAACGAGCCCTTTGAAGCCGCGAATCTGCTGAACCGGCTGCAATCGGAATCGCGCTTGCCGCTGCTGGTAGCTGCGGATTTCGAGCGTGGGCTCGCCATGCGTCTGAACGGGACTACTGTATTTCCTCACGCGATGGCATTCGGCGCAGCCGGGCAACTGGATTATGCCGAGGCGTTCGGCAGAATCACCGCACAGGAAGCGCGGGCGATTGGCGTGCAATGGAACTTTTTCCCCATTGCGGACGTCAATTCCAATCCCGCCAATCCCATCATCAACACGCGTGCTTTCGGAGAAGATCCGCAGCAGGTTGGAGACTTGCTCACTGCCTACATCCGTGGGGCGCGGGCAAACGGCATGCTGACCACGGTCAAGCACTTTCCCGGACATGGAGACACTGCGACGGACTCGCATCTAGGATTCGCTCGAGTGACCGGCGATATGACTCGCCTGAATTCAGTGGAACTTGCTCCCTTTCGCCGCGGGATTGAAGCCGGCGTCGACTCAGTGATGGTGGCGCACGTCACCGTGCCGGCGCTGGAACCGGATCCGAACCGCGTGGCTACCACGTCGCCGGCCATCGTAAACGGGCTATTGAAGAATCAACTGGGGTTTAAGGGAGTGGTGGTCACGGACGCTCTCGATATGGGTGGCCTGACCCGGCTTTATGTTGCCGACGTTGGCAGAACGGCAGTGGACGCGTTCAAAGCTGGAAATGATCTCTTGCTCATGCCGGCTGACCTGGAGGCTTGCTATCGAGCCATGCTCGCAGCCGTGCGGAGTGGCGAACTTTCGCAGGCGCAGCTGGATGCTTCGGTTCTCAAGATATTGAAGGCAAAAGCTTCGGTTGACCTCTATAAGGCGCGATTGGTGGACGTGGAGGCGCTCCCCAAAGTGGTTGGTAAGCCCGAGAACATGGCGCTGGGGCAGCGCATCTCAGACGACGCGATCACCCTGGTGCGCGACGGTGGCAAGCTGCTCCCGCTAAAACAATCGGGAACTGTTAAGGCTGGGCTTCCGTATCTAACGGCAGGGGAGATCCGTGACCGATTGGTGGTGGTGGTGTTCTCCGACGACTTGCGTTTGGAATCAGGCCGGGTGCTGGAGAAGCAGATCCGCGCCCGCGTTCCGGACGCCAACGTGATTTACGTTGATACGCGAACTGCGGCAGCGATGGCGGATACTGTATTACCCCATGTAGATAAAGCGGAGGCGGTGGTGGCGGCCGTTTACGAGATCCCAACCGCGGGGGGACTTAGAAATTCTGTGTCACTGTCAGAGTCGAGCGCGGTCTTGCTGAACAAGATCCTGGACCATGCTGCAGGCAAGACTGTGGTGCTGGCGATGGGAAATCCGTACTTGGCGCAAGATTTCCCTGGAATCGAAAACTACATTTGCGCCTACTCGAACGTGACGGTCTCGGAAACGAGCGCAATAAGGGCATTGTTCGGCGAGATTCCAGTTCGCGGACGACTGCCGGTAAGTATCCCGAACGTCGCGGCGCGCGGCTTCGGCATCGACCGTCTGCCGCAACTCGCGGAGAAAGGGCCTCAACATGAGGAATCCAAAAGCACTGTCCATTAATGGCGCAGTTATTTTCCTGCTGGCTCTGGCTGGGCTCATCCTCTTGCCTGGCTGTAACGTGAACGTCAAAGACGAAGGTGGACACAGCAAGAAAGTGGATATCGAAACGCCCATCGGCGGAATTCACGTCAGCAAGGACGCCGAGGCAAAGGATACGGGATTGCCGGTCTATCCCGGAGCGCGCAAGAAGGAGACGGAAGAGAACGGCGAGGAGAAGAGCGCGAACGTAAACATTTCGACTGCAGCATTTGGATTGAAAGTGGTTGCGATCGAATACGAATCGGATGTTGCGCCGGAGAAGATCATCGCTTATTACAAAGATCAGTTGAAGAAATACGGCAATGTCCTCGTGTGCCACACCCGCAAACACGGCGGAGATGTGTCAGCGCATGCCGGCAAATCCGGCTCAGAACACACGAAAGATCTGAAGTGCGAGGGCGACAACAGCGGCAATGTGGTTGAACTGAAGGTAGGCACAGAGGACAACCAGCATCTGGTCGCAATTGAGCCCGCGGGAAAAGGTTCAACCTTTGCGCTGGTGTATGTGCAGACGCGCGGGGATGAGACGATCTGACCTCGCTTCAGGTCACGGCGACTTCCCGCTTCAGGGCTTCCTTGCCTCATCCGCCAGCACTGCGCTAACTTGAGAAGTGGTGGAACATTCTTGCTATCAGTGTGGGAACCCGGTGGAAGAGGGAGTCGCCTTTTGTCCACACTGCCAGGCGCCACAGATTCGCGTTCTCGCACCCGAGCCGGGTGTAATCTCTTCGCCGCTGCCTGAGCAATCGCCGCCACTCCCAGCCAGTTACCCGGCGAGTTCACATCCCAGTGTCATTGATTGGCAACATGCGCTGCGGGCAGCTGGGTTGGCGGTGTTGATTGCGACAGTGCCCTTGACGTTTGTATTTGGCGCGCCGCTCGGTTTGAACATCATGGCCGCCGGATTTCTTTCAGTCGCATTGTACCGGCGACGAATTCCAGTTCCCATCAGCGCCTCCGTTGGTTTCCGCTTAGGAGCGGTAAGCGGAGCGTTAGGCTTCGGCGTGTTGGCGATCTTGTTTGCCGCGGCCGATCCCATTCTGCATTCCTGGCAAAAGATTCGCGATCTCATGTTGGATCGTGTCCAGCAATCAATGGCGGCAACTCAGAATCCACAAGCCCCGGAGGTTATGGAGTTTCTGAAAACACCCGCCGGAATGGTGCTGGCGTTGATGCTGATGTTTATTGGTTTCCTGATCTTCTCTGGCTTAGGTGGGTTGCTGGGTGCAATGCTGCTCGGCAGAAGAACCCGATCTTAGGATAGTAGTGCAGTTTGAATCCTCTCACCTTACTATCGCAACGGAGGCGTGGAAACCTGCCTCGCTGAAAGCCCTGCCGCCGCAGTCAAACATAATGTAATCACGATTGAGAAAGCGATGGGTATGATAAAGAGGTATCTCCAGCTCACAACCGTGATGGCGGCAAAGCAAAGGGCGAACGCCCACGCAGCGCCGCGCATGAGCGCTAAAGTCGCTGCCGGAAGGCCACCTAGCTGCCATGCCAATATCGCCGCGAATAGATAAAACACCCCGACAGAGAATCCGGCTGCCACAAAGAGGTCCCAATACGTGCGGTTGAACCCCTGCACGTCAAAGTGAATTGACCGCATTGAGCCAAGAAGGGCATCAACTCCCCATTTGGGATCAGACTGGCGAAAGCCGAGTGTATGTCCTACCGCGAAAAGCAGCAGAAGAACAGCAGCGATTCGATAAAATATAGATGCTTTCATTCTTGTCTCCAGAGATCACGGCAGCGGGCACCACTATCCTGCCGCGTAGGTTCAAACTGTACCACTACCCGGTCTTAGCCGATCCTTGCCCGGCAGCGCTTCCGCCGCGTATGATGCAGCGTTCATGACTCCACGACCTTCCACCCGCCAGGCCAATCTGCGCGAGAAGTCGCAGCTGATGTCGGCTTCGGAAATCGAGCGGACCTTGGTGCGGCTCGCCCATGAAATTGTTGAGAAGAATAACGGCGCGGAGGACCTTGCGCTGGTTGGAATCCGGAGGCGAGGAGTTCCCCTGGCGCAGCGGCTCGGGCATTTGGTGAATCGCATCGAGAAGACTCAGGTACCCGTGGGTACGCTGGATATCACGCTGTATCGCGATGATCTTTCCACGCTAGGGGCCAAGCCGGTGGTGCAGAAGACGGAGCTGGGATTTCCCATCACGGGTAAGAACATCATCCTGGTCGACGACGTACTCTACACTGGCCGCACGACACGCGCCGCCATGGACGCATTGTTCGACCAGGGACGTCCCAAGCTGGTGCAACTCTGCGTCCTGATCGACCGCGGGCATCGTGAATTGCCCCTGGAAGCGAGCTTCGTCGGCCGCAAGGTGCAAACTACCGAGAATGAAATCATTGAAGTGAAACTGCGAGAGGTGGATGACACCGACAAAGTTCTGCTAGTGGAAAAACAAAACTAAACTGAGGTTGGTTGGCGCGGACGAGGCGTCCCCGCAAGTCTGGCACGCGAATGAGCAACGCTGCGCGCGGTTCTCTGCTCGGGATCGAACACATGGAAGTGGCGGAGATCCTGAGCATCCTAAAACTCGCCCGGCGAATGAACCCGCAGAAAGCGCGTCCACTTCTGCGGGGCAAACGCGTTTTGCTACTCTTCTACGAAGCTTCCACCCGCACGCGCAGTTCTTTTGAAATTGCCGCCAAGTTGATGGGAGCGATGACAACCCTGGTGCTCTCCAGCGGGTCGAGCATCGAAAAAGGCGAGTCGCTGCTGGACACCGGTTACACGCTGCAGGCCGTGGGCGCGGATGTGATGGTCATCCGACATCCGCACGCCGGCGCTCCCCAGTTGATGGCATCCCGGCTGAATATTCCGGTGATCAACGCGGGAGATGGCATGCATGAGCATCCCTCGCAGGCACTGCTCGATGCTTACACCATCCTGAAGCATAAGAAAACTCTCAAGGGATTGAACGTGACCATCGTGGGGGATATTTTTCACAGCCGGGTCGCGCGATCGGCGGTACATCTGTTGAGCAAGTTTGGGGCACACATTACATTGTGTGGGCCGCCTGAGTTCCTGCCGGATTTGGCTACGACTCTGGCTCCCGGCCTGCAGGTCGCGCGTCACCTGGAAGAAGCGTTGCGGGGAGCAGACGTAATTACTGTGTTGCGGGTGCAGAAAGAACGGTTGGCGGGAACCAAACTTCGCCTGGAAGATTACATCGCTCGATTCCAGATGACGATGCCGCGGCTGAAACTCGCCAAGCGCGATGCCATGGTGATGCATCCGGGGCCGATCATTCGTGGACTGGAATTGACCTGGGAAGTGGCAGATTGCCCGCAATCGGTGATCGTGGAGGAAGTGCGCAACGGCGTTCCGGTGCGGATGGCGATCCTGGCGAGGGCATTGGGAAAGGCGAGGTAAAGATGGCGGTACGCTTGGACACTTCATTGAACTGAATGGCAAGAGAGAAATCCAATTCGTTGTTGATTCGCGGCGGTCGCGTGATTGATCCCGCAGCGAAGATCGATGCGACCATGGACGTGCTGCTGCGGGATGGACGTGTGGCGGAGGTCGCACCTCCGAACAAGATCTCGGGTGCCGATGAGAAATTTAACGCCCGCGGTTTGATAGTTGCGCCGGGCTTCATCGATCTCCATGTCCACTTGCGTGAGCCGGGGCAGGGCTACAAAGAAACCATTGCCAGTGGGACAGGGGCGGCAGCGGCCGGCGGCTTCACCTCGGTTTGCTGCATGCCGAACACGTCGCCGGTTGTGGATTCGCCGGAGTTGGTCTCGTGGATTCAACACCCGGAGCGTGGCTCGGTAGTAAATGTCTTTCCGGTTGCGGCGGCGACGCATGCCAGCAAAGGCGCGGTGCTTACGGATTTTCGGGGGTTGCAGCGCGCCGGCGCCGTGGGCGTAAGCGATGACGGCAAGCCGATCCTTGATGATGCGGTAATGCGCGAAGCATTGCGGCTTGCGAGCGAGATCAATTTTCTGGTCATCCAGCACGCCGAAGATACGCGCATGACGGAAAACTGCTCTATGAACGACGGTCCGACGTCGTTTCGTCTGGGCTTGCGGGGAATGAAACCGGCGGCGGAAGCTTCCGTGGTTGAGCGAGATGTTCATTTAGCACAGCAGTTCACCGGCGCACGCTTGCACGTTGCGCATCTTTCAACCGCGGAAGCGCTCAAGTCCGTGCGCCGGGGAAGATGGAGCCGCGCGCGGGTCACCTGTGAAGTCACGCCCCACCATTTCACATTGCTCGATAGCGACGTCGGCGAATACAACACGAATTTCAAGATGAACCCTCCGCTGCGTTCGGCTGCCGACCGCGAAGCGATCTTAGTCGCACTTGCCGATGGCACGGTAGATGCGATCGCCACCGACCACGCTCCTCACGCATTGCACGAGAAGATTATCGAATTCGAGCGCGCCGCGTTTGGCGTGACGGGGCTGGAAACGGCGCTGGGCCTGGCGATTACGAAATTGCATCGCGAACAGAAGATTCCATTGGCGAGAATCGTCGAGCTATTCACTGCAGGCCCAGCTCGCGTGGCGGACCTTCGCGGCCGGGGCACGCTCGCTCGCGCCAGCCATGCGGACGTCACGATCTTCGATCCCAAAAAGCGGTGGACGTTTGAAGCGGCGAAGTCCCGCTCCAAATCGCAGAACTCGCCCTTTGATGGATGGCAGCTTACAGGGAAAGTGGTGGCGACGGTTGTGGGCGGAAAAATCGTGTATCGGGCCGATTGACATGATTTACGAATTGCGGAATTTTCGGATTGATGAACTTGTGCGTTCACCGAATTCTCCAATTCGTCATTCCGACAATTCTCTGATCAGCCCAAAATCCCCATCCTCTTGCCCACACGCCCCAGCACCTCTAACGCCTGCTGAAGCTGATCGCGCGTATGCGTCGCCGTCATGATGGTGCGAATGCGGGCCAATCCTTCAGGAACGGTCGGAAACGCGATGCCCGTTCCCAGAACGCCTTCTTTGAACAGTTCGCGTGAGAAGTCCATGGTGAGTTTGCCGTCGCCGATGATGATGGGCGTGATGGGAGTTTCGCTTGCGGGTGTTTTCTTCCCACCAATGTCAAATCCGAGGAGTCCCAGTTCCTTCTTCCAGAACCGCGTGTTCTCCCACAGCTTCTCTATGCGCTCGGGCTCCTGCTCGAGCACATCGAATGCAGCAATACAGGTCGCCGCAACCGACGGCGGGTGTGAAGTTGAGAAGAGAAACGGCCGCGCGCGGTGATAGAGAAAATCGATAAGGTCGCGGGTTCCGCAGACGTAGCCACCTAATGCGCCGATGGCCTTGGACAGCGTTCCTACCTGGATATCCATACGGCCGTGTACGTTAAAGTGATCGACCGTACCGCGTCCGTTGCGGCCGAGAACGCCGGAGGCGTGCGCGTCGTCGACCATCATGATAGCCCCGTACTTCTCCGCCAACTCGCAGAGCTGCGGCAGAGGGCCTATATCTCCGTCCATAGAAAAAACGCCGTCGGTGATCAGCAGCTTTCGACCGGGCTCATGCTGCACGCTGGCCAACTGCTCTTCGGCGTGAGCGATATCTTTGTGACGAAACACCAGAATCTTGGCGCGCGATAAGCGGGCGCCGTCGATGATCGAGGCGTGATTCAGTTGATCGGAAATGATGAAATCGTCTTTGCCCAGCACCGCCGACACAGTTCCCGCATTGGCGGCGAATCCCGACTGGAATACGACGCAGGCTTCCACGTTTTTGAAGCGCGCAATTTTCTCTTCCAGCTCCATGTGAATTTTCATGGTGCCCGCAATGGTGCGCACTGCGCCCGATCCGACACCGAACTTGCGGGTAGCCTCAAGCGCTGCCTCGCGCAATTTGGGGTGGGTGGTGAGACCCAAATAATTATTTGAGGCAAGGTTGATCACCTCCTTGCCATCAAAAGTGCACACAGGCGCCTGTTTGTCTTCAAGCACGCGCAGGCGGAAATGTGTGCCCTTGGTTTTGAGTTCGTTCAATTGATCGGTGAGATAGGAAAGAGGATTGGTGCGGACGGGAGTATGGATGGCCATAGCAGGAAATAGTGTAATACCGCCAGCTGCGACGCGCCGAGCCGTATCCCAGGTAATTTCTTCTCTCTCCTGGAGAAATCTCGGTGGAACTGGAAGGGGCCCAAAGGTTACATCCCCAGGCTTAAGTGGTTGATTGAACTTTCGTTACGTGTCTTTTTCGAGCGAGGGCGTCAAAATGCATTCATCGTTGGGAGAGGATTTATGACAAAAACTTTCTGGATGACCTTAGTAACACTGCTCGGTCTAACCGTGGCCATGGGCGGCCAAACTAAGCAGGAGAAGGCACGAGCCAAGTTTGACCAGATCACGCATCGTGATCAGGCTCGCGAGCAGGAACGAGATCGTGACCGGGATGGCGATCGCGACCGCGATCATGACCGAGCCGGGAGGCGCGACCGGGATGACGATCATGACCGCGACCATCATGGCTTCAAGAACAGCCACGGACGTCCACCGGGCTGGGAACATGGTAAGAAAACCGGTTGGGGTGATTGTGACCTGCCTCCGGGCCAGGCAAAGAAATATGGCTGTCATCCGCCTCATTCTCATCATCATCACACTCGTGAGGTGAGGACAAGCGACACCAAGCCGGTAGTTCTGCCTCGCCCACATGCCGAGGTGCACGCGCATGCCGGTGTGGATGCTGGCGTGAGATAAAGCTGACTCTTCCACGAAGGGGCCATCCATCGCGCAGATGGATGGCTTTTCGTTTGGACCGGAATATTTGGATCGGCCAGCCGAGCCGGGCAAATCACAGCGGCTTATAGTAGCTTTCCCCAGCACAAGCACGGCACAATAATTTCCCATCACGGTGGATTTCTCGCCGGAAGTTGATGCCCTCGGCGCAGAGCTCGCAGACCGTACGCTCGCCTTTGTATCCGGGGAACTCCTCCGGCGGCAATTCGACTTTCACCCACTGCGTAGAGAACAGATCGTCATCGGCCATTTCACGATAGGCAAGCATTTGCTGCTGGTTCTTACTGTCCAGTTCGGGATGCATCTGACGCGCGAGCGTCTTGGACGATTCCCTGGCGGAGATACGAATCGCCTTGCCGGTGCTCACATCGACGAAAGTTGCGGCAACTTTTCCCCAGTCGCGGAATTTTAGGGCGCGCTTTCCCAGACGGCAGCCGGTCACGACTGCGACAGCATCGGTGGCGCAGCGGTCGATCTCGACGAAGGTGACCAGCCGCTTGCGGTCTTTGCCGCGGGGATCGTCAATGCCGAGCTTGGCCAGCCCAAGAATGGCCATGCGCACGCCCAGCACTTGCCCGGCGCAAAGATGCCCGTGGGCCTGTTCCGCGTCGCGTAAGTATTCGTCGAGTGATTTCATGGATTTCCAGGATACCGCGAATGCCCGAACGTCGCCCGCAAACCGTTCGAACGCGCTATTTTCGCCGCCACCGCACACCATCCTTGGTTTGCTCTATAAGGATGCCTGCCGCGAGTAGTTCGGCGCGGATGCTATCGGACAATTTGAAATTGCGGCTGCGGCGCGCCTGCTCCATCTCTGCGATTTTCTGATTGATCTGTCCGTCTGCTAACTGGGCCGATTGAAGAATTTCGAGGAGCTCCGGGGTAATGTCCGTCTCGCGACCTTCGGCTTTGGCCCACTGTAGGATGCTGGTCATCCTGGGTAAATCGTCGTCGTTCAAAACTGCGAAAATCTCATCGAACTTTTCCAGCGCGCCCAGCAAAAGCGGAACGTCGTCCCTTTTCAACCCATTGTTGTCCATGGCCGCGTTCGCCTTGCGGACCATATCAAAGATCGCGGCATGTGCCTGCGCCGTGTTGAGATCGTCGTCCAGCGCTGCCTTCATGCGTTCCACGGTCTCGCACGCGAGCGCTTTCATGTTTTCATTGGCACCCTCGGCAAAGTGGCCGCCCGTGAGCCGCAACCGGAAATTGCGCAGCTTGTCAACACTGCTGGCGGCTTGCTTGAGTCCGTCGAAGGTGAAGTTGAGCTGATTGCGATAAGGAACGGAGGTCAGCAGAAAGCGAATGGACGAAGGCTTGTGGCCCTTCAACACCAGATCACGTAAGGTAAAGAAATTGCCCAGACTCTTGGACATCTTCTCGCCTTCCACCAGCAGAAATCGCGCATGAAACCAGAAGTGCGCAAATGGTTTTCCGGTAAGGGCTTCCGATTGTGCGATTTCGTTCTCGTGATGCGGGAAGATGAGGTCTTCGCCGCCGGCGTGAAGATCGAAAGTTTCTCCCAGCTCTTCCATGGCCATGACCGAACACTCGATGTGCCAGCCCGGCCGACCCGGTCCAATCGAAGTCTCCCAGGAAGCTTCGCCGGGCTTGGGCGCCTTCCACAGAGCGAAGTCGCGGGCATTGTCCTTGTCGTATTCGTCGACGTCCACGCGAGCGCCGTCTTCCATGCCGGCAAAGTCTTTTTTTGAGAGCTTGCCGTAAGCCGGGAACTTGGCGATGCGGAAGTAATAAGAGCCGTCCTCGGTGCGGTAGGCATATCCGCGTTTCTGCAGTGCGGCGATGAACTCGGCCATTTCGGAAATGTGATCGGTGGCGCGCACCAGAATCGGCTGCTCGATGGCGAGGGCGGCGGCATCTTCCAGAAAGGCTTTCTCGTATTTTGCCGTGTATTGCTTGACGCTCAAGCCATTTTTCGCGGAATTACGGATGATCTTGTCGTCCACGTCGGTGATGTTCATCACGTGGCGCACTTCATATCCGCTTTGACGCAGGAAGCGGCGCAGTATGTCGACTGCGACGAAGGTGCGAAAATTACCGATGTGTCCGTAGTCGTACACGGTGGGACCACACGCGTACATGCGGACGCGATTGTCCTCCAGTGGCTGGAACTGTTCGATTTTCGCCGAAAGTGTGTTGTAAAGGCGCAGCGCCATACGCGAAAAAAGACCGAAGGAGAATCTTTCATTCTAGGGGCAGGCAAGAAAGAGGGTCAAATCTACGGCGGGGTTAGAGAGAGGACACGAGTTAGTTCCCCACCCCACCTCCGCCCGCCGCCGAATCGCCCCGCCTGCTGCTCCTGCCCTCTGTCGGTCTGGCCCTTAAGGGGCGCGGTCGGACGCAGTGGCACTCGGCATCGCCCAACCCACGGAGTGAAGCTAAAAGAAGTAAAATATACGAATCCTCGTCTTCATTCGTTGTTGGGAGGGGTTGCCTTGAAATTACTCGATAGGCGTAGGTTCGACGCCCTGGCAGGCTATGTTCGCAGGCCAGAAGGTGCATTAATTTCACGGGAGCTAGAGTGGTACTCAGACGACACCGAGCGAGTTCTCGGATTGTTGCTCCTGGATTTTACCGATAGAGACTACGGCGGATTGGTCCTGGGGCGCGATGCGAGGCGGCGATTCCGGGCAGTCACTTTCCCAGAATTTTATATTTCACGAGACGCGGCTCGGGAGGCCCTGCGTGTCGAGCTTGATCTATGGTCAAGGAAGCCAGACTCGGAGTTCTTGCAGGGCGACGAAAAGGGTACTCCGATGGACGTTTTTGTTCCGGTGGTTCCGGCGAATCGATTGAATCCTGCATTCGTACGCGTATCTACCGGCGAAGGCTTTTCTCCCGCGCGCTCCCTGATCGAATCCATGATGCCCTACTACGAAGATGTTGATGGCAATTTCGTCGAGCAGTTTCAGACCTCGGCTTTTGACGCTAGGTTCTGGGAGCTATACCTTTTCGCTCTGCTCAACGAGAACGGGTTCGTATTCGACAGGTCGTTTCAAGCACCAGACTTCTTCTGCCGACGATTTACGGAAGATGTGTTCGTCGAGGCGATGACGGTGAATCCAACTTCAAGTCGCGCCGGGGTGGTGGTCGAGCCGCCAGTGCCCGATGATACAGCGGGTCTGAAAGAGTATTACCAAGAGTACATGCCCATGAAATGGGGCAGCACGCTGACCTCGAAACTTAGGAAGAAATATTGGCTGCTACCGCACGTACAGAATAAACCAATTGCTTTTGCGATCCAGGATTTCCATGTTCCTAGAGCTATGACTTTTCTGAGTCATTCAATTACGTCATACCTTTACGGGGTCTCCTTTGTGGCGCTATATGACGCTTACGGAAAGCTTGCGATAACCACTTCACCTCGTGGCCCGCACAAGTGGGGCCGTAAGAGCATTGAGAGTGGGTTCTTCAATCTGCCAGAGAGCGAAAATGTTAGTGCCGTACTTACGAATCCGACAGCAACAATTTCAAAATTCAATCGAATGGCACAGTTAGCCGGGTTTGGCAGCCGGTCGGTGCGTATGCTTTGCTTTGGATTTTGTCACGATCACGATCCAAACGCGGCTTTGCCAAGACCTTTCAAATTCGATGTTAGCAATCACCAATATTCAGAGACGTGGGTAGAAGGCGCAAACGTGTTTCACAATCCGAATGCCACGCACCCCCTCGATGAGTCATTCTTGCCTCACGCGGCACATCACCGATTCGAGAGGGGACAGGTAATATCAGCGATCCCTAGATTCCACCCTTACCAGTCACAGACGGTTATCCTTGTTCCCAAGCGTATCGGAAAAGACCCAGATGGACCCTGGAGTGGCGTGGTTTTGGGAAACAATAGTGCTCCTCCAAGCGTGATTGACCGGCTCCCGTGATGGGGAACTAACTCGTGTCCTCTCTCTAACCCCGTCAAATCTACGGCGCGCAGTTAACTCTGTGCCCCAGTATTCGCGGCGGCGGGAGTGCTGGCCTTCAGCCGGCGGCCGACTGTCAGCACGTAATGGACCCCAGAAATAATGGTGAAGAAGAAGGTCGCGCGCAGGCACGTGATGCGAGCAATGGCGATCCAGCGCGTGTTCTCCACCTGTAGGAGCAGCACGAAAAAGACCGCGGCCACTTGCGCCAATGTATTTGCCTTGCCAAAAATACTAGGGCGAAAGTCTCGCAATCCGGCGATGGCATAGAGCACAGCGCTGGCGCAGAGAATGGAGATGTCGCGGCTGAATACCAAGACCGTGTATTTCCACGGAATGCGATGCAGGATGGAAAGCACCATGAACAGGGTGCTGAGCAGCAGCTTGTCGGCAATGGGATCAAGATATTGTCCAAGGGTTGTCTGCTGCTTGAGAGTGCGGGCGAGCAGCCCGTCTAAACCATCGCTTAGACCGGCGAGAACAAACAAGATCAGAGCCCAACGATAGTGACCGGCCACAAGGTTGATCACAATAAAGGGCAGGAACAGCATGCGCAGCAAGGTCAACTGATTGGGAGCGGTAAGCAGTTGCGAGGGTTTCACCGCTGCTCCGTCTGGGCGCGAGGCTGCGCGGCATGGCTGGGGGTAAGCACATCAGCCGCTTGCAGTCCGGTCTGAGCGGCAAAACGCTGCGACAGCGATGGAATGCTGCCGTCGGGGCGATCAAGTTCCATACGTTCCACGCGGTGCATAGGAAAAAAAACTACTCCGGGAGAAAACGATTCCCCGTCCTTGACCATGGAGACCAAGTCATCGAAGGAGGCCAGTTCGATGCCACAGAGGCCCAGGCCCTCTGCGGTAATGGAGAGGATCGCCCCCCACAACTTTTCCCGCGGATTCCCCAGAGTCACTACGACCATAGTTCCGGGTCGGAATGGGTCAGGCGTATTCGAGATGTCTGCATCCGGCACGATTCGATTGTCGCTGCCCAGGGGCGGCAATGCAACTGCGGGCAATCGGTTTTTCTCGATTTTCAAGTAGAGAAAGCTAAAGCAGAAAAGTACAGGTAGAGCAATGGCCGATTGTAAGATGTCCTATGCTGCACTTGCCTGGGACCGATGAGGCTTTTTCAAACCGAGTCACGCCGACGCAGAACCTATCTGTTGCTAGTATCCTTCCTCGGCGCTTTGTATCCGCTGTGCGGGCAGTTGGGGGCGAGTTCACAAGGGACCCAACATCAAGCTGGAATTCAAGAACCGCTGCGAGCCGCGCAGGCAAGCCAAGTTGATCGAGCCCCCAGGTTGGACGGCACGCTCAATGATCCACTCTGGTTGCTGGCCACTCCGATTTCAAACTTCTTACAACGAGAGCCCTATGAAGGCCAGCCTCCGACTGAAAAAACGGAAGTCCGTATCCTCTACACAAAGCACGAAGTGTATTTCGGCATCACCTGCTTCGATTCCGATCCCAAGGCGATCGTCGCCACCGAGCTGCGGCGCGACGTCAGCCAGGAGTTGGATGACTATTTCGAAATCCTCATCGACTCGGCTCACGATCGCCGCAACGCCTACGTATTCCAAATTAATCCCCTGGGGACACAACGAGACGCTCTGATTACCGAAGAGCAGCGCACAGATAGTGGCACTGGCGATGGCGATTCTGGATGGGATGGAGTTTGGACTTCGGAAGCGCGAATCACGAAAGAGGGTTGGACGGCGACCGTGGCTATTCCGTTTGCCAGCTTAAATTTCATGCAGTCGCAGAACGTCATCTGGGGGATCAACTTTAAACGTTTCATCCGGCGCAAGAATGAAGAGGATCTGTGGTCGGGTTGGCGGCGGATCTTCGGGGCTGCCAGAGTCAGCCAGGCCGGCGAGCTGCATGGAATATCTGATATCGGGAGCGGTCGCCTCTTCATCGTCAAGCCTTACGGGCTGGTCGGTTATAGTCATTTCCCTGCGAGCGCAGCGGGAACCGGGCTGGCTCCGGGAGGCAGCGCGCTTTACACGGGTGGGTTGGACATCAAACTTGGGCTGCGCTCCAACCTGGTCGCCAATCTTACGGCCAACACTGATTTTGCCGACGCCGATGTTGACCTTCAGCAGTTCAATCTCACCCCCTACAAGCTCTTCTTCCCTGAAAAACGGCAGTTCTTTCTCGAGAACGCCGGCGTCTTCAACTTCCCACTGGGATGGGACAGCGGAGACTTGCTCTTCTTTAGCCGTCAGATTGGGATTGATCCCATAACTGGCCAGGAAGTCCCGATCAATGGCGGGGCCAAGGTGACCGGGTCGCTTGGCAAGTTTGAATTAGGCGTGATGGACGTGGACACGCGCCATTCCGGCCCCAATCCCTTTGCAAATTACGCTGTCATGCGTGTAAAGCGTTCGCTGTGGGCTGGCTCTTATGTCGGCGTGATGGGGATCGACAAACGTGCTGGCAATCCGTTGGATGATTTCAACCAGAGCGGCGGTGTTGACACACGGCTCGTCTTCTTCAAGAACCTGATCGTGAGTGCCTATGCGGCACAGACTCGAACCCCGGGGTTTTCTTCTGGGCAAACAAACTCCGGTGCCGGTTTCCACTACCAGGCAAACTGGCTTGAAGTCTTTGCCCAACACCGCAAAGTCGGTCCCCACTTCAACCCGGAAGTGGGCTTTCTGGAGCGCAGCGACTGCATATGCGATTATCTCGATGCAATTCTCAAGCCCAGGCCAAGGATTCGCGGGGTTCGCGAGCTGAACTTCGAGGGTTTCATCTTTCACGCTCCCGACACTCACCATGTCTTGCAGACACAGGAATGGCAGGGTACGTTCCGCATAGATTTTCACAATGGCTCTTACAGCGACGATGACATCGTCGATGTCTTGACCCAGCGGGTTATCGAGCCCTTCAACTTATACAAGAACGTTTTCATTCCGGTCGGCATTTATCATTGGACGCGGCATCAATTTACATATGGCACAGCCGAAAATCGACGGCTCACTGTACGATTATTTGAGCGTTTCGGCACCTACTATAACGGTCATCTAAATGAGGCCCGGGTCCGCTGGACGTACCGCCCGAATGAGCGTCTGTCTTTTGACTTCAGCGACCAGTGGAATCGCTTCCGGCTGCCCATACCGGGCGGTGACTTCTCTGTAGTGTTCGGAAGCTTTCAGACCAACTATTCATTTTCGCGTTTCCTTAGTCTTTCCACGCTACTCCAGATGAACACCGCCAATAATCAGGCTGCAAGCGCCAACATTCGCCTGCGCTGGAATTACCGCCCGGACAGCGACCTGTATGTGGTTTACACGGCCGGCCAGCGTTTCGCGAGCCTGGTCGCGGCGAATCCGGCGCAGTTTTATGAGAATCGTTTCATCATCAAGTACACGTACTCCTGGCGGCCGTGAGGTCAAGATGGAGCGGATTGCAAGTCCACCAACTATACTGATCATTCCTGCCAAAAAATAACCTGGAGTCATCCTCTGGAGGCATCCAATGCGAACACGAGCGGTCCACAGGGGTAAGGTTTTGACGTTAGCATTCTTGGTCTTTGCAATGGGCCTAGGGCCCGGCCCGTCGGATGCCGTCTCCGAAAACTCGAAACACGTACCACTTAAGAAAGTCGCGGATGTCCCCATGCCGGGGCCAGCAGTCCGCTTCGATTACCAGAGCCTTGACGCCTCCCAAGGGCGGCTTTACATCGCCCACATGAACGCCGACCAACTTGTCGTCTTCGACACCAAGAAACGTGAAGTGGTCGCAAACCTCGACGGCTTTTCCCGTGTACACGGAGTGTGGGTGGTTCCGGAACTGGGTAGAGTCTATGCATCGGTCACGGGAGAACACAAAGTAGCCGCTGTGGACATGAAAACGCTACAAACGCTCGCCCGCGTAGGTCCCATTAACTACCCGGACGGTATTGCTTATGCACCGGGCCCCCAGCGTATCTTCGTATCCGACGAACACGGCAACGTGGATGCAGTAATTGATACGCAAACCAATTCGCTGGTGGCGAGCATCCCGCTCGGAGGCGGCGCCGGCAACACGGTCTACGATTCTGGTTCGAGACACATTCTGGTTGCTGTTCACGAGAAGAACGAAGTCGTCGCAATCGATCCGGAAACAATGCGGATCATTGACCGCTACCCCATCACAGGGGTTGAAAGTCCACACGGCATCGCGCTCGACGTGTCGGGCCGGCTCGCGTTTGTAGCTGGAGAGGAAAACCACATGCTGGCCGTTGTGGACTTGACGACCATGAAGGTCTTGGCGACACATCCGGTCGGTGAAGACCCTGACGTGCTGGCCTTTGATCCGGGACTGAAGAGGCTGTACGTATCCGCCGAATCGGGGAACGTTTCCGTATTTCGTGAAGACGGCAAGACGCTTGTACATGAAGGGAACATCTCGATGCCCCATGCCCATACAGTTTGCGTTGACCCGAATACCCATCTTGTCTACTTCCCTTTGGAGAATATCGACGGGCATCCCCTCCTGCGAATCATGGAGCCAAACACAATGCAGTGAACATCTGAGATAAGCAACACCCGTTTAATGATGCGGACCATCGACTCAATACCCAGCGCGCTTCGAACTCTGACGCGTGATGGATGGCTGCTGTTCCTCACGCGATTCGTACGCCTTTTCGCTTATGGCTCGCTGTCTGTAGTGTTAGTTTTCTATCTGATTGGCCTCGGATTGAGCGCGCCCCGAACGGGCCTGCTTCTTACGCTGACGCTAGTTGGGGATACTGTCGTCTCCCTTTATCTCACTACTCGCGCCGATCGGATCGGGCGGCGGCGCATGCTTATCGTTGGCGCCATTCTGATGGCTGCTGCCGGTCTGGCCTTCGCCTGCACAAGCAATTTCTTGCTTCTGATTCTGGCGGGTACGATTGGCGTCATAAGCCCAAGTGGCAATGAAGTGGGGCCGTTTCTGTCGATTGAGCAAGCCGCCCTTTCTCATGTTGTTCCCGGGCGGACCAGAACGGAGGTGTTTGCCTGGTACACGCTTGCCGGCTCGTTGGCGACCGCGATCGGCGCACTATGTGGAGGGACACTCACGCAGGTGCTGCAGAAGGCCGCAATGAGGCCTGTGGCCAGCTACCGGGTTGTGGTTATTCTTTACGCCGCATTGGGCGTTATGTTGGCCTTCGTTTTTACCCGCCTTTCGTCCGCTGCGGAAGTGAGTGCACCTGGAGAAGAATCTGTCTTTCCGGGGATTCTGAAAAGTTTCTTGGGAATCGGGCGCTCACGCCGTGTGGTGGCTAAGCTGGCAAGCTTGTTCGCTCTCGACTCTTTTGCCGGGGGCTTCGTGGTGCAGAGTTTCGCTGCTTATTGGTTCTACCTGCGTTTCGGTGTCGACCCGGGAACACTCGGCGTCATTTTCTTTTGGGCGAATATCTTTGCTGGGATCTCGTCACTGCTGGCGTCCCGGCTTGCTTCCCGCTTCGGCCTTATCAACACCATGGTTGCCACGCACCTCCCCTCGAACATCCTGCTGATTCTTGTGCCGCTGATGCCGAACCTTTCGCTGGCCGTCCTGCTTCTGCTGATGCGGTTCAGCATCAGTCAAATGGATGTGCCGACCAGGCAGTCGTACACCATGGCAGTTGTCAGTGCGGCAGAGCGATCCGCAGCAGCTGGAATAACGGGCGTGGCAAGAACCACAGGCGCTGCTATTAGTCCATTGTTTGTGGGATTTATGTTTGCTCGGCCCTCTCTGATTAGCGCGCCCTTCTATATAGCGGGTACACTGAAAATCGTTTATGACCTCTTGCTCTATAAGGAGTTTGTGGGCATTCGACCTCCCGAGGAAGCCGCATAGTCAGTCCGCCGAATCCCGCGGTTTGCTTGGTTCACTTTGCTGAGTTCGTATTGTCCAGCGCCGCTCGCAAGCCTTTTGCCAGCTTCACCGCATCGTCATTGGCCCAAAAATGCATGAAGAATAGCCGGGGGTCTTCCATCAGCATGTGGCTATGCAATGCGGTCACGGCAATTCCGTTCTGTCGCAAGGCTTTGATTACGGGATTGACTTCACTTCCGAGCAGAACGAAATCACCGGTGATCGCCGCTTTCCCGTTCCCCGTGGGCTGGAAGTTCAGCGCCGTCGCAACGCCCATCGACGGTGGAACGTTCATCCCCGAGTCCGTGATTTTTTCTGACCTTGGCACTGCGATCTGAAGGATTCCTCCGTTGACCTTTCCGTTGTGCCCAAGAATCTGCTCGACCTGCTTCTGATCAAAACCGAGGTCGACGGCGGCTTGCGGCGCTGGGCTGGCATCCGGGCCGGGAGTCTTGGTTAGCTTCAGCGCCTCGTGAATTGCCCTGGCCATCTGCACGGCATCGCCGTGGCTAGCAATGTGCATATACATCACATGTGGGGACTCTCCGATCAAGTGGTTGTGGAGAGCGGATTCGTGAATGCCACCCTCCTGGAGTTTGAGCATCACAGGCTGTACTTCGTCTTCGGTGAGAACCAAGTCGCCCATCACCATGGCTCCGCCGCCGTCGCGCTCGAAGGCAGCCCACGAGCCCAAAGCGAGTCCGGGCTTGATATCGACGCCAGAAAGCGTGACGTGCAAATCTTTCCTCGGCATGCTGAACTTGATTACGTCATTGGGTTGCATCTGTCCCGGACGCCCCATCGCATCTTCAACCTGCTTCCAATCACTCGCAGTGTCTTTTGGAGCGGACAAACTGCCCGCCTGACCTGAAATTGGAGGGCTACTTAACAGGCACATTAGCCCAACGGCGACGAATGTTAGTGTGTTCCGGGCACGAAAAGCCAAATTGCGTCTTAAAGAAATTCTTGCCATGACGTATGTTTCCTTTCTGATTGTTCTCGTGGGTAGGACCAAAGCACATTCAAGTGGATGGCTTGCTGCCTGTGAAAGGTTTTCTTGCCGCGAGTGGACAGCGAACGCACATCACTCCACATCGCTCATCGCCCAGATGTCTCCTCCCTGTGGTCTGAAGCGGTCGAACATGACCGCCTTACCATCCGGCGACCATACGGGATAATCAATTCTCACGTCGGGGTCGGGAAATTCGTAGACCTTTTCCGGCTTGCCAGCGTTGACTGGCGAAGCCCACAAAACCCTATGGCCCACAACGTCCATGATTCGGGAACGATCTGGCGAGAATGACATGTGGGAGCCGCCGATGCCGCCAAAAATTAAAGCAGACCAAGCGGTGCACTTTTGCCGAAGCGCTGGCGCGTGGTGAACCCAACCGGAAGAAAATCGCGCTCATTGTGGCCTCCGATAAGGTCCGAGAATTGATTTAGCCGGTTGGGACTCGCTATCAGGACTTGCGCCAGGGACTATACTTACCCCGGCGGAACTATGCCCGCAGCGCAGCCAGCACCGGCGCCCGCAACCGAGGTCGCGCAGCCTCCCTTTTTGCCCACGCTGACGGGTGAGTTTGGTGGTGAATACAAGGCGCGTCCCAGCGCCTTTCTGGTCTCTTACCTGATCAACGTCGTCGTGGGTGCGCTGCTCATTTGGTCCAGCCACTGGGTATTCGTGCACAAGCAGGAGATCAAGCAACACGTAGTGTCGCTGGTTACAGACGTCAGCCCATACGTGCTTCCGTCGTCGAAGAAGGAAGTCGGTGGCGGTGGAGGCGGCGGAGATCGCGACAAGCTGCAAGCATCCGAGGGATCGCCGCCCAAGTTTGCCCTGAAGCAGCTCGCGCCACCGGCGGTGGTGGTTCGCAACGAAAATCCCAAGCTCCCCGTCGACCCCAGCGTGCTTGGTCCACCTCAAATTCAGCTGCCGCAGCTTGCGGCTGTAGGTGATCCGCTTTCCAAGATCATGGGGCCGCCCTCGAATGGTATTGGCTCAAACGGCGGTATCGGCAGCGGGTGTTGCGGTGGTGTGGGTCCAGGTCACGGCCGGGGAGTGGGTCCAGGGGAAGAGGCCGGGATTGGAGGCGGGCTTTATCGCGTAGGAGGGGGAGTCAGTGCGCCGCGCGCGATCTTCCAGCCCGATCCCGAATACTCCGAGGAGGCGCGCAAGGCCAAATACCAGGGAACTGTCACCCTTATCGTGATCGTAGGCGCGGATGGGCGTCCGCATGAGATGCGCGTGAGTCGCAGTCTCGGCCTGGGCTTGGACGAAAAAGCGCTCGAGGCGGTTCGCACCTGGCGCTTCGAACCGGCGCGCAAAGATGGCCAACCCGTCTCAGTGCAAATCGCGGTAGAAGTAACCTTCCGGCTGTACTAGAGAAAGCTAGAGCCTTCAGCCCCTGCGCACAGCCTTCTTGAGCGGCGTCACCCGATCGCGCAAATCTTCGGCGAGTTCGCTGCCACGCTCGAAAGCTTCTTCGGCAACCTTGGTAGCTTGCTCCTTCCAGTCGTCCAGAGTTTCGCGGGCATCTTCGTATTTGCGGCGAAGGTCCTTGCGGATTTGCTTGCCGGTCTTTGGAGCGAACATCATCCCGATCAACGCACCGGCGCCAAGGCCGATCAGCAGAAACGTGATTGCCGTGCCGACGGTTCCACTGTGTTCCGATTCTTCGTATCTTCCTTCAGAACGCATAAGAGTAGCTCCTCATATGAAAGTACGGTTGCTTGGATTCACTCATTCCATTTTAGGCTGTCCCTGATGCATGCGCCCGGGTCGTTTCCCCGGAGATTTCCAAGCCGCGTCAAGTCCGTGTAAAATAACGAGTTGGACATCCATGTGTGCCGGAAAATGAGCGGTGGAAAATGTGGCCCTGCCCGCCTTCCGCCGACCTGATATCGCCGCAGCCATAATAGCGACATCGCAATATAAGGAGACTCATTCAGCAATGGCTATTCCTGCCACCCAGCTTCGCCCGGGCATGATCATCAAGCACAACAATGACCTGCATTCCGTCTTCAGCGTGGAGCACCGCACGCCCGGCAACTTGCGCGCTTTTATCCAGGCCAAGCTGCGCAACCTCCGCACCGGCGCCATGTTTGAGCATCGCTTCCGCTCGCCTGATCCCATCGAGAAGATCACGGTGGACGAGATCGAGATGCAATACCTCTACAACGACGGCGACGCCTACTACTTCATGGACACGTCGAATTACGAGCAGACCCACTTGACCAGGGACACTCTCGGGGATGCGGTCGATTACCTGATTCCGAATCTGCAGATCAAAGTCGAATTCTTTGACGGGAAAGCGGTGGGCATCGAACTGCCGCAAACAGTCGAGATGACAGTTTTGGAAACCGAGCCCGGCCTGAAAAGCGCCACGGCTTCCAGCGTCACCAAGCCGGCTAAGACGGAGACCGGTCTGATCGTTCAGGTGCCGCCCTTCATCAACGAAGGGGAGAAAATCCGGGTAGACACAGCCGAGGGAACTTACTTATCGCGAGCGTAAAGTAACGCCAGAATCCAGAATGCAGATTACAGATTGTAGATTGCAGAAGTAGGAAGCGGATTGCAGAATGGAAGAGAGCTAGAAACGGGTGAGAAGCATTCTTACTTCTGCAATCTTCAATCTGACTTCTTCAATTGATTTTGAAATGGTTTCTCCCTCAAACACCGCTAATCTCGCGCGTCACTTTGTGGTCCGCGGACGCGTGCAGGGTGTTGGTTTCCGCTGGTTCGTGGAACGCGAGGCGCACGTCCTGGGCATTGCCGGGTGGGTGCGCAATAATCCGGACAGCAGCGTAGAAATTCTCGCTATTGGCACACGCGATCAGCTTGCCGCTTTGCGCTCACGCTTGAGGGAAGGTCCGCGCGCCGCTCGCGTGGATAACGTGGAAGAGTTCGAAGCCAAACCCACTCCCGGTCTGACAAATTTTCGCATTGAAGGAGCCTGGTGAATGTCCGCGAAACCGGAAACCATGAAAACTCATATGGATTGTGAGCCGCTGAAGAAGCTGATTCGCGAAGTCCCCGATTTTCCCAAGAAGGGCATCCTTTTCTACGACATTACGACTCTGCTCAAGGACAAGGTTGGCTTCGCGACGCTGATCGATGCGCTAGCCGAATATTATCTCAGCAAAGAAGTCGATTTGATTTTGGGCATGGAAGCCCGGGGTTTCATCTTTGGCCCGGCGCTCGCCTATCGCCTGAACGCGGGATTTGTCCCCGTCCGCAAACCCGGGAAGCTTCCCGCCGCCACTGCCCGCGTGGAGTACGACCTGGAGTATGGCAGCAACGTCCTCGAAGTTCACAAGGACGCCATCCGCAGAGGTCAGCGGGTGATTATCGTGGATGATTTGCTCGCGACCGGCGGCACGGCCGAAGCCACCGCGAAGCTGGCTGCTTCACTCGGCGCGAAGATCGCCGGCTTAGGATTTGTGGTGGAACTCGATTTCCTCAAAGGCCGCGACAAGCTCAAGCAGTACGATGTGTTCTCGCTGCTGCACTACGACAAGTAAGGAAGTGGGATTTACAGAGAGTTTCCAGACTCAGGTTGCGCTTACCTTAGAAGACGGCTGAACGCGAATACTACTCCAGCCCACCCTGCTACGCTGACGCCGACCATCGTCACCAGGCCCAGCACATGATTCCAATCGATTCGCCCCGCCAGTGAAACGCGGCCGTTCCACACGCCCGGTTTCTGCTTCCAGGAATTAGGTGACCGGAACTCAAGCACTTGAGATGAACCAGACGGCGACGGACGCCATGCGGTTCGCACGCCGTCCTCGGAATGATAGATCATCCGTACCGCGTGTTTTTCAAAGTCCATATCTTCGACCACGGACGGCTCAAGGCAACCCGCCTGCCATTTCTCCGCCTATGAAATCAGATTGCCCGCAAGCCGAGAAGGTTGCAGCAGGTAAATCGTGTATTGCAAAACTTCAGTCACCAAATTGTCAGGGCTGGTTTACATGGAATTGCACCTTTCACATACAGAAATCAGTCTCGAACCGTACGTTACTGCCACCTAAATCTGGAGGAGAGGTTTTACTGCACCGTCAGGCCGACAGTGGCGGTATGGCTCAGTGAGCCGGCTGTAGCGGTGACCATGATGGAATAAGTTCCTGGAGGGGTTCCCGGTTGGGGTGGTGGACTGGAAGTTCCACCTCCACCGCACCCGACCACGAACCAAAGAGTAAGTAATGCCAGCATCGCGATCCCGCGGGAAGCTTTTCTTTTGCGCGGAATCGAAGAAACGCTGCCCAAGACAAACACACTCGCCAGTGGCAACCAGAGCGCATACATGGGCCCAGCGGGAGTTCGACTGTCAGCTCGCAGCGAAGCGGCCGCGGTACTCGTGCCAATCGACAACATCACGTTACTGGTGTTCCCGCCCGGTGTAAGAGTATTTGGCGAAAACGCGCATGTGCTCCGCGTCGGCAGCCCGGAACAGGCAAATGAAATCAGGTTCGGAAACGATCCGCTGACCGGAAGCGGAGCCACTGTCAGTGAGTAGTTTGCGGTTGCGCCCGCCGTGATCGTCTGGCTGCCTGTGGCGGCGCTCAGGCTGAAATCTATAACGTTCAGCGCAACGCTCTGCATCTTTGCCGCTGGCGCTCCGGTGGAATTCCCCGACACCACCAATGTGTACTGTCCCGGACTGGTAGCGGCAGCCGTCGCGACCGTCACCGTGACGTTAACCGGCGTACTCGCTGTGGGATTCACCGTGGCCGATGGAGCGAACGTGCACGTCACACCGGTTGCGGGCGCATTGCACGAAAGCGATACCGTTCCGGCAAATGGACCCAGCGCGCTCACTTGCAGACTGGCCTGCGAACTCGTACCTGGCGGCACATTGAGCGTGCCCGGCGATGCCGCTCCCAGAACAAAATCCACGACGGACAAAGACACGTCAGACGTCTTCGCCGCAGGCGCTCCTGCGGAATTAGCAGAAATGGTAAGCGTGTACTGGCCCGCGGGAGTGTTGCTGGTGGTAGAGACGGTAACGGTGACGGTCACAGGAGTGCTCGCTGTCGGATTCACGCTCGCCGAGGGAACAAAGCTGCACGTGATTCCGGCAGCGGGAGCATTGCAGCTCAGATCAACGGCGCTGTTGAACGAACCCACGGCGGCTACTTGCACCGTGAATTGTGAATTGCTTACAGGAAACACCGTCAGTGCCGCTGGCGAAGGCGTCCCCAACGTAAAGTCCACCACATTCACTGTAACCGGAACCTGCTGCGTGGTGTGATTCGAATCGCCGCCTATGCCCTGAACGTTAAAGGAATAATTCGCGACTGTGCTGCTGCTGACGTCAAGGGTGAATGGCACACCCGATGCTGTTGGCGTAACGCTGGTTGGAAAATAGCTGCAGTTAGGAGGGGCCGTGCCGGCACAACTCAAACTCACCACGCTGCTATATCCAGCAAAGGCGGTTGCGGTGCCACTGAACGTACCGGTCTGGTTCGGAAACAGCGTCAGGCTGCTCGGCCCGACGGCAAGCGAGTAATCTGCGACCGGCGTGATGTTGAGACTGGCATTGTCTGTGGTCCCGGAGTACGAGGCCGAGATCGTAGCGTTCGTGCTGCTGTTCAGCAGGCTTGTGGTAATCGCGAAAGCAGCGGTGGTTCCGTTCTGCGGCACCGTCACGCTGGCTGGAGTCTGTGCCGCAGCGTTATCGCTTGAAGTTGAGACCACTATTCCACCCGCGCCGGCTACGCCTACCAGGTACACGGTTCCGGCGGATAAACTTCCCGCTAACACTGTGCTCGGGTTCACATGCAGGTTGTAGAGCGCGGGAGACGAACTCACGCCCGTGGCATTGACGATGTACAAGCCGGTGTTGCGATCGCTGATCAGTACGCGGTCCTGTCCCAGATAAGGATAAACGCCCCAATTTCCCTGAAGCTGTCCCGGACTGATCGCGTCCGGCCAGGTGTCGTACGCGCCGACAAATACCGGAGAGCTTGGATTGGTAATGTCGAAAATCAGCGTTCCCGCCTGGAACCATGACACGTAAAGCAAATTGCCCATAATGTGCGGATCATGCGGCGCCACCGCATCAATTCCCAAAGCTGACATGGTCAGCGTGGAAGCGAGCACCGGGGAAGCCGGATTGGTAATGTTCCAGATCTTTACTTCCGATGTCCCGTCTGTGGTCTTGCGGCTGTATGCGAGGAAGTTGCCATCGTCCGTAGCCGATACGCTGCTGCCGTCAATCCCGTCGTTGAACGATCCCAGGAAGACAGCTCCCGTGGTCGCCAAGTTGGTGATGTCGTAGATTTCTCCCAGGCCTCCCCATCCCGCCGTATACATGCGAGTGGATCCGGAAGTGGTTGTTTGAATGGATAGATCGTTTACCCACTTCGAGTCCTGGGCTGTGATGGTGGTGAACAAAACTGGTGAAGTCGGATTAGTGACATCAAAAACTTTGATAATCGCCGGCGGCGTGAGGTTCTGCGGGATGAAAACAAAATTCTGCCAGACCGCAACTTTGTGGGTGTTGTCGTAACCGCCGTTCGCGGAAGTGATCTGCGAAATCAGCGTTGGGCTATAAGGATTGGTGACATCCACAATGTGCAAGCCGCCGCCCATGTTGCTGGCAAAATAGCCGATTCCGTTGGCTACCTTGATGTCTTCCATGTCGATTGGCCCGGTGGAGCCGTAATAGAAAGCCAGGACAGGTGCGTCAGGGTTGGTGATGTCGTAAATCAGCACGCCATTGCGCCGTTCCGAGCCGAGGTAGGCGAAGTTGCCGTCGCCCCACACTCCGGAGTAGGTCTCGAAACCGTCATAGGGGTCGACGTGCGATCGCAGGGTTACGTGGATTCCTTGCGCGAAGCTGGCTGCTGATACCAGTAATAGGATTAGGCCTGCTGTCAGGGAGACGAGCCTGTGGATGAGCGGGAGCTTTCCTTTCAAGATTCTCCCACCTTGACTCGAAACGAAATATGCAGCAACGGGGTGTGAAACCGTCGAGTCCCCACAGCAATCATCGTGTTTGCGCGAAAGAGATTTTGCGGGAACAGCCTAGCTAAGTAGTAGCACAGCAGGGGAGTGGCGGCCAACAGATTTAGTGGGTTACCGGCGCACCCGGGGAATACTCCTCCAGCAAAAGGCTGGCGCCTTTGGGCAGGTAACTCTTTCGACGGAACCAGTCTTGCATGGCATCCCGCAGTTCGGGCATGGCGACGTTATTGCCGATTTCCATGAGTCCGTCGGCCACCGGAAGAGTATCGTCATAAGCCTTTACATTGGTGAAGTTCCGCATGGCGAAGCTGTCCATCCACTTCATCGGACAAGGCAATAGCTGTCCATTTTCCTCGTAGAGCACGCGGATCTTGCGCGCGAACATGACCTGATTTAATCCCAACGAATGGGTTTAAGGTCTTTCTGAGAACTGAGAACTGAGAACTGAGAACTGAGAACTGAGTTACTTTCGCAGCCGCTTCTCTAGATGTTCCAGTTCCTGCTGCATTCCCTGCGGCAGACGATCGCCAAATCTCGCAAAATGCTCGCGAATACGTGGTACTTCCTTCAGCCAGCCTTCAATGTCCACGCTCAGCAGCTTGGCGAGATTTGCCGCCGGCAAGTCCAGGCTGCTGGTGTCCAGATCTTCCGGCTCGGGCAACCGGCCAATCGGTGTATCGGTCGCATGCGCCGTGCCTTCGCATCGCTCAAAAATCCATTTGAGCACGCGACTGTTCTCGCCATATCCGGGCCACAGGAGCTTCCCGTTCGCATCCTGCCGGAACCAGTTCACGTAGAAGATCTTCGGAAGCTTCGCGCCGGGCCGCTTTCCAATCTCCAGATAGTGTGCGAAGTAGTCGCCCATGTGATATCCGCAGAAGGGAAGCATGGCCATGGGATCGCGGCGAAGCTGTCCCACCTTCCCGGCCGCCGCTGCGGTGGTTTCGCTGCTCGCAGTTGCACCCAGAAACGTTCCGTGTTGCCAGTCGAAAGCTTCAGTCACCAGAGGCACGATGCCCGCGCGCCGGCCGCCAAAGAGAATCGCGTCGATTGGCACTCCCTTCGGATCTTCCCACTCAGGCGCAATCACCGGGCATTGGCTGGCTGGCGTGGTAAATCTCGCATTAGGATGCGCTGCCCTACGCCCCGAAGCTGGCGTCCACGGACGCCGCAGCCAATCCATCAATTCGGCGGGCTTCTGCTCGGTCATTCCTTCCCACCAAATGTCGCCATCGGGGGTCATGGCGCAATTAGTAAAGATCGAATTCCTGGTCGCCGTGAGCAGGGCATTGCGATTCGATTTCATGCTGGTTCCCGGCGCGACGCCAAAAAAACCATACTCCGGATTAATCGCGTACAGCCGCCCGTCCGAGCCGAACTTCATCCAGGCAATGTCATCGCCGATGGTTTCTACTTTCCAGCCTGGGATAGTCGGGATCAGCATCGCGAGGTTGGTCTTGCCGCACGCCGAAGGAAACGCCCCCGTCACGTATTTCACCTGACCGGAGGGGCTAATCAGCTTCAGGATGAGCATATGCTCGGCCATCCAACCCTCATCCCGAGCCTGCACCGACGCAATCCGCAGCGCGTGGCATTTCTTCCCCAGCAGCGCATTGCCGCCGTAACCTGAGCCGTAAGACCAAATCTCCCGACTCTCAGGAAAATGGCAAATGTATTTGTGACTCGCATTGCAAGGCCAGGTCGAATCCTGCTCATTCGGAGCTAGAGGGGCTCCAACCGAGTGCAATCCGCGTACAAACTCACCATCCTCGCCTAAGGCCTCGAGTACCCGTTCCCCTGCCCGTGACATGATGTGCATACTGGCGACAACATACGGAGAATCGGTAATCTCAACCCCAATTTTTGCAATGGGCGATCCGATCGGGCCCATGCTGTAGGGAATCACATACATCGTGCGCCCTGTCATGGCTCCCGTGTACAGACCCCGCAGGACTTCTTTCATCTTCGTGGGATCTTCCCAGTGGTTGGTGGGGCCCGCTGCCTCTTGCGTGCTCGAACAGATAAACGTCCGGTCCTCGACTCGCGCCACATCAGCCGTATTTGATCGCACCAGGATGCTGTTGGGCCGCTTCTCCGGGTCAAGCCAAATCGCCGTGCCTGACAAGGTCATCAGCCGCAGCATCGACTGGTATTCTTCGCGGGAGCCGTCACACCAATGCACCCGATCCGGCTTGCAAAGCTGGGCAACCTCCTCCACCCAGCGCGTCAGTTTCGGATTTTTTGGGGCACCGCTGGCGGTTTCGACCTCTAATGTGAGACTTGCCATAAGAATGTTTCCTCGCAGCTACCATGCGGACGTCGAGCGCCGAACGATATCCGGCGGACGAAGGGTTGCCAAACCCTTGAAAGACAAGGTGTCTATTCTCCCTCATTCCGGGGGGTATTCCAAGTGGTAGTGAACCTCATCTGGACGGCGTCCATTGACTCGAGCGGAATCAACGACTACCGGATCAACGACTGGAGGGCCGCGCCAGTTCTACGGGTTGGGGCGTTTCCGAGTCTGCTGCAACCGCGTCCACATGCCGCAGCATCTCGGGCACGTTTAAGGAATACATTTCCCGGCCCACGCCTTCGCCCGATTCCAATGCGCTCTTCAGGTAATGTCCCGCAACCTCAATCGCCAGCGGATCGGTAATCACTTTTCCTGTGAGGTTCTTGTATTCCACCCACGCCGGCAGCGGCAGAGCCACCCACACCGGACGCCCATCCACCAGGAACTTGATATCGACCGCGTCCGCATGCCTCGTCGCAATCGCCACGATCAGCGCCTGATAGCGGCAGTGGACTTCCTTCTTGGTCCAGCGATCGACGGCGTGGAAGTCCTCATACATGGCAAATGAAAACTATAGTGGACGCAACGCTGCCGGGGCAAACCGGTGGCTGTCTCTCTGGATTAAGATGTTAGCGGACGACTGAAAGACTAAGCTTGAGGGACTGGTGTGATGAAAAATCTCGGCATTCTCCTCTCCGGACGCGGCTCCAACTTTGAAGCCATCGCCAGCAACGTCGCCTGCGGCCACATTCCGGATGCTCGCATTGCGGTCGTCATCTCCAACAAACCCGACGCTGCCGGGATCGCAACCGCGCGCCGCCTGGGCCTTACGACTCTCGTAATTCCGTCCAAAGGAAAAGAGCGTGAGCAACATGATCGGGAAGCAGTTGCGGGGCTCAAAGAACATAAGGTCGATCTAGTCTGCCTCGCCGGATACATGCGCCTGCTCTCCCCGTGGTTCGTGCAGCAGTTCCCCCACAAAATTCTCAACATCCATCCCTCGCTGCTGCCCGCATTTCCGGGATTAGAGGCCCAGCAGCAAGCCTTTGCCTACGGGGTGAAAGTTGCCGGCTGCACGGTTCACTTCGTCGACGAAGAACTCGACCATGGAGCGATCATCGTGCAGAAGACAGTCCCGGTTCTGGATAGCGACGACGAACACACGCTGGCCGAACGCATCCTGGAACAGGAGCACGTCGCGTATTCGGAAGCGATCAGCATCGTACTGGCGGGCGGGTTTGAGATCGTTGGCAGGCGGCTTGTGACAAAGGTCACAGCCGGATAGTGGCCGATCCTGTATTTTCGAATTGTCGGAGTTTAGGAATGGCGAGTTGAGACCCTGGTGAAACCTGCTGATGCATTGAAGGTCAGGACAAAAAGCTTTGCGCTACCCATCCTAAAGGTGTTTCAGGCACTACCAAGGACCGAGGAAGCCCGGGTCTTGGAGAAGCAATTGCTTCTCTCCGGAACATCGGTTGCTGCCAATTATCGCGCCGTGTGTCGCTCGCGACCAAAAGCTGAATTCGTGGCAAAGCTCGGAGTCGTGGTCGAAGAGATTGACGGAACCGTGTTCTGGTTAGAACTGCTCATGGAAGGTAACATTGCGCCTGAGTCTCGCCTTCGCGATTTGTACGATGAAGCAAGTCAACTGCTGGCCATTTTTGTCACGTCGAAAATGACCGCCAAAGGGATTCGCCCGAATTCGTCAATTCAGCCCTCCGACAATCCGTCACTCTAAGGTCCTCGCTATAATCGTTGGACTATGTCATCGTTTCCTCCCGTCGCCGAACAATTTGCGTATATCAAGAAAGGTTCTGCGGAGATCGTTAAGGAATCCGAGCTGCGTACAAAGCTCGAAAAGTCCTTTGCGTCGGGCAAGCCGCTGCGCGTGAAAGCCGGTTTTGATCCCACCGCACCCGATCTTCATTTGGGGCACACTGTCCTGTTGCGCAAGCTGAAACATTTTCAGGACCTCGGTCACACAGTCATCTTCCTGATCGGCGACTTTACGGGGATGATCGGCGATCCCACCGGACGTTCTGCCACCCGCCCACCGCTTAGTCCGGACGAGATCAAGGTCAATGCCCGGACTTACCTGGCGCAGGTTTTCAAAACCCTAAGCCAGAGCAAGACCGAGATCCGCCATAACAGCGAGTGGCTGGCCAAACTGAAAGGCGAAGACTGGATCCGGCTGGCCGCGAAATATACCGTCTCTCAGATGCTGGAACGCGAAGACTTTCACAGGCGCTTTCTCGAAGAGAGACCGATCGCGCTGCACGAACTGCTCTATCCGCTGTCGCAGGGGTACGACTCGGTGGCGCTGAACGCCGATGTCGAACTTGGAGGCACTGACCAGAAATTCAATCTGCTGGTCGGCCGCGAGCTGCAGCGCAGCTACGGCCAGGAATCGCAGGTCGTCCTGACCATGCCCATCCTTGAAGGCCTTGACGGCGTGCAGAAGATGTCAAAGTCTTTGGGCAACGCCATCGGAATCCAGGAGCCGCCGCTCGAAATGTACGGCAAGGTGATGTCGATTTCCGACGAGATGATGTGGCGCTACTATGAGCTTTTGACCGACGTCCAACTGCCCGAGATTGAGAAAATGAAAGTGGATGTTTCGGCAGGGCAGGCGCATCCCATGAGCTTGAAGAAAGAACTCGCTCGCAGACTTGTTGCGGACTTCCATTCAGCGGACGCGGCAACCAGAGCGGCGGAGGATTGGGCCAAGCAATTTCAAAAAGACGAAGTGCCGGAGAATGTAGAGGAAGTGTTAATCACGTATGAGGAGGTCAAGTGGTCGATCGGGGAGGATCTTGGAATGCCAGTGGCAATCTTCGGACCGAAGCACTACGGGATACGTCTTGACCGATTGTTATTTCGCTGTGGTTTGGCTGATTCCGTTACAGATGCTGCTCGAAAACTCAAGAATAAAGAAGTGAAAATAAACGGCGGAGTTCAAGATTCACCTCGAATACAGGTTACCGAACTGCCTTGGAGACCCATTCTGCGCGTCGGTAGACGACTTAAAATGGCTATCGTTCGCGAGTAGAATCGAAGTAGTCCTTACTAACACTCTGTCATCCTGAGCGGAGTGGCTGCTCCGCGAAGCGGAGCAATTACGCAGTCGAAGGACCCCGCGTTTCGCTTCCGGCATCACAAACCTGTAAAGGCATTCTCCCACCGGCCTCGATTCCCAAAACCGCTTTCCTTCGTGCTCCTTCGTGTCCTTTGTGGTCTAATGCCGAAAAATGCGTGCCGCCGCCATCCTCGGCCTCGGTTCCAACGAAAAAGATCTAAAGCCGTTCCAGAAGAACTCCGACGCGACCTGGCTGATCGGCTTGCCGACCACAGCTGACGATGCCGATGTCATTCTCATCTTCGGCGGAGACGGCACTGTCCACCGCCACCTATCCCAGTTAGTCAAGCTGCAGAGGCCTGTGCTCGTCGTACCATGCGGCAGCGGTAACGACTTCGCACGTGCATTAAGCCTGCGCGGCATCCGCGATTCACTGACTGCCTGGCAGCAATTTGCCTCAGGCGCGAAGAATGTTCGCACTATCGACCTCGGCCTTATCATTCCCTTGGAACCGGCCGCGAGGGGGGTGCCCGCGCCGCAGTTGAATTACTTCTGCTGTGTTGCCGGTGTAGGTCTGGACGGCGAAGTTGCGCGCCGCGCCAATCGGCTGCCACGCTGGCTGCGCGGACACGGTGGCTATGTGCTCTCGCTGGCACCGGCGCTGTTGCGCTTCAATTCAGTTCGCACCAGGATCGACGTCCCCAAAGATAGCCAGCATGCTGAATTCATGACTCGAATCGACACACCGGCAATCCTGGCCGCCTTTGCGAACGCGCCTTCTTATGGAGGCGGGATGAAAATCGCGCCTCACGCGCAACTTGATGACGGACAACTTGACGTGTGCCTCATCAGCGACATCAATAAGCTAAGACTCCTTGGCGTGCTTCCCAGCGTATATTTCGGCCGGCACCTAAACATGTCCGAAGTGGAGTATTTTCAGGCGCAACGCCTGCGCGTGACCACAGAACAGCCGCTGGACGTCTACGCCGATGGGGAATATGTCTGCAGTACTCCTGTCGAGGTCAGCGTCGTACCCGCCGCCTTTCAGGTGGTCGTGCGGAAGCCGAAAACTGAAAGTTGAGACATCCAGACCTCGCTGCGGTGCTAAACTACCCGCAACTCTATGCCCGAAAACACACGTTCGCGCACCTTACTGTGGATCGTGATTGGAGGAGGCGCGTTCTTCCTCTTCGTTCTGGCCGTATTTACGTTGGTATACATCACCCTGCGTACTGGCGGCGAAAAAGCTACGCTCGGAGGATTCGGCAGCAGGATTGGCGTTGTCGACCTCGAGGGTGTAATCATTTCGCCCAAGACCGTTGTCGATCAACTGAAGGACTTCAGCCAGGACGACTCCATCAAGGCTATTGTGCTGCACGTGAATTCTCCCGGTGGCGGCGTGGCTGCATCGGAGGAGATCTATCGAGAGGTCAAGCGCATTCGCGACGACAAGAAGAAGCCGATCGTGGCATCGATTGAAACCGTGGGCGCCAGTGGCGCCTACTACGTGTCTTCCGCAACCAACAAGATTTTTGCCGACAACGGTTCCATCGTCGGCTCGATCGGCGTAATCGCCGAGTGGGTCAATTACGGAGATCTGCTCCGCTGGGCCAAGCTGAAAGACATAACCCTGAAGGCGGGCGAGTTCAAAGACACCGGTTCTCCCACGCGCGACCTGACTCCTGCCGAGCGCGAATACATGCAGTCTTTGATCGACAACATGCACGGCCAGTTCATCCAGGCCGTGGCCGACGGGCGCAAGGTGAAATTTGACCAGATCAAGGCCATCGCTAACGGGAAGGTCTGGACCGGGGAGCAGGCCTTGACCATCCACCTGATCGACCAGCTCGGCGACTTCCAGGATGCCATCAAAGACACCGCCAAATCCGTGGGTATCTCCGGCGAGCCGACCCTGGTGCGTCGCGAGAAGGACCGGAAAACAGTGCTCGATTTATTGTTTGGGGACGTCTCGGAATGGCTGCCAACCCGCGAGAAACTGATGGACCAGCATATGGACTTCTACTATCTGTGGAAGTAATGCTCGGGCCTGATGAAGTGTCGATTTGTGCGCTGCGAATAACAATTGGCGTTGACAATTGATTCCGAGCGGCGTATCTCAAAAGACAACTTGCGCAAAACCCCTTAAATTTGAGAAGGTTATGCAGGTTGCCCACACTCGGCCCGCGGTCCCGGATCAGGCTGACCACAAGTGAAAAACTAACGACTGGAGCGAAGAGGCATATGACTAAAGCGGATCTAATCGACGAGGTGTCGCGGCTGGCGGAATTGACGCGCAAAGACAGTGAAGTCATCGTCGAGACCATCTTCGACAGCATCGTGCGCTCACTGCGGGTGGGTGACAAGATCGAGATTCGCGGCTTCGGCAGCTTTCGCACCCGCCAGCGCAAGCCGCGCGTGGGGCGCAACCCCAAGACCGGCGATCGCGTGGAAGTTCCCGCAAAAAAGATTCCCTTCTTCAAGCCCAGCAAGGAATTAAAAGACCTGGTGAATACCGGCAGCGAGCATCCGGGGGGAATGGCTCCGCCGACACCTGCAACCCCATCCGCGCCACCGGCATAGTAGATGAGCTGCCGGCATTCCGCCTATCGCCTCGGCGAGGGGACATTAATGTTCTGAGAAGTACAAATCCGCTACCCGCAGCGCCAACTCCCCGGGATTCAAGTCATCGCGATTGCATAACACGATCACCGTGAGCCCGTGCTTCACAAATCGCTGAATATTCGTGCGGAATCCCACCGTTTCCCCGTAGTGCCACATGCGCGCGTGATTCTTATAGGGATTCAAATACCATCCAAAGCCGTACTCCGCCGGTTCGCCGTTGGGGCCTTGAACCCCCGGTGCTTTCACTGGAGTGATTGCAGGCTGCATCTCGGTCTCGCTCAACAACGTGTATTCTCGCAGCGCTGCGTCCCACTTCGCGAGATCTTCCAATGACATGTAAATGCCGCCATCGCCCAGCGTGGCCGAGGTTGGGCTCTGGTCGTTCTGTTGCCAGCGTCCCTGCTTGTGGGTGTGGCCGTAGGCGCGGCGTGGAATTGTATTGTCGTCTTGCCGTTCCTCGTGCCCAGGTTCTTCCGGTCCGCTTCCGTGCACCGGTTTTTCGTAGGCGATTGTTGCTGTCATCTTCAGAGGCACAAATATCCGATCGCGCAGAAATTGCGCGAACGGCTGGTGGGAAACTTTCTGCACAACCATGCCGAGCACAACATATCCCGAGTTGCTGTACTCCCATTTCGTTCCCGGCGCGAACTTGGTCGTCTTCTGCTGCTTCAGAAGTTCGAGCACGCCGGCATCTTTGATCTGCACCAGCTTATCTTCCGGAACATCCAGCTGCGGCTGCATCAGGTCTTCATAGTCGAGCAGGCCCGAAGTGTGGTTCAGCAGATGGCGAATGGTGATTGATTTTCCATATTGCGGGAAATCGGGAAATATGTCGGCCAAGCTCTCGTCGTAACGAAGCTTGCCGTCATGGACGAGCAGCATGACAGCCATCGCCGTGAACTGCTTGCTCAAAGAAGCTAAGCGGAAATTTGTGAGGCCGTCGATCTTGCGAAGCGTGCGGAGATCGGTCACCCCATAACCGCGTTCGAAGACGGTGTGTCCGTCCTTGATGACGAGAACCGCCGCTCCGGGCGCATTGTTGGATTGCATGCCGGAGAAGATAGCGTCGATTTGGCGGCTGTGTGGCCCTGGCGCGGCGGCGAGTTCTACAAACAATAAAACTCCCAACAGCAGGAATGATCTCAACGCTGACTCCTTGACGGCCTGATCCCAACCGCGGCCATCAGCCTGCCGGTCACACTTTTCTCCGCGCGATGGGAGAACAGCAGGTCAACCCGGCATGACGTGCACAGGCGTGAAGCCGTAATGTTCTTCGCATGTAGTCCGGCAGCCATGAGTTGTCGCCGGCTTGCTTCTACTAAGTCCAGGGAAATTTTCTTCGGCAATTCGCTGTGCCCGGGCGCGCGTGCTGTGAGGAACAGCAGCGGATACCGTTTGCGCACTTCATCGGATTCCTTGCTCTCGCGAAATAATTCCGCTGCGTAGTCAAATTGTGATTCGAACTGATCGCGCACTTCAGTGCCGACTTGATAACAACAGCAATGCACGCCGGGGCCGATCGCTGCCTTGAGGTCACTCGCACGCGAACCGAGGCGGAGCATCTCCCCGACTCCCTTTTCCACGATGCGCTTCAGCGTGCCCCGCCACCCAGCGTGAAACACGCCAATCGCCCGGTTCCTGGGATCGGCAACAATGACCGGGAGGCAGTCGGCGGTTTGCACGGCTAGGATGATTCCGGGCGTGCTGGTGACTAGACCGTCGCCTACCAGCGGATCTTCCGCTGCCCCGCTAACGGCATGAATCACATCGGAGTGGACCTGTCGCAACGTGATCAGCGGCCATAGTTGCGATCCCTTGCTAGCGCCAAGTTTCTTCAGAAACGCAGCCCGATTGCGTTCCACGGCGCGGCGCACATCCTCCTTTGTGAACCCGAGGTTGAGAGCGCCCGAACCATAAGCTTTGGAGAAGCCTCCGCGGCGTGTGCTGAAGCCGTGGATCACCCACGGAATTCTCCTCAGGTGATCTGCCTTAACAATTGTGAGTTGAGTGTTAGAGGAGACCTTTGCCGGCACGAAACCATATTAATTGACGAATGGCTTCTTTATTTTAAGAACAGCTTCATTTGAGCTCGGGACCAAGCTGACGCGTATAATCTCCAGCTGCACGAAAGTATGCACTAAGTCGCCACACGACACACTCCGGAGATCAAGGATGCGTCTTATTTACCGCATCGTAGTAGTCAGTTGCATGTTAACTACAGGCGCGCTGGCACAGCAGTCGCAAACGCCCAGCCAGCCCAAACAGAAGAAAACCACGCCTGAAGCTCAAGCACAAACCAAAGCCCAGGAGCAGAAGACTCCGGCGGAAGCTGCTCCCAGGACGCCAGAGATGCCGAGCGCACCCGAGGTGCAAAAGTCGGAGTCCGCGAAGGAAACCTCTTCCGATAAGGACAAGGAAAAAGAAAAGGAAGAACACTTCGATGTCACCGAGGCGCCGCCAGTCATCACCCATCACCAGATTAGCGTTGACGGCAAATTACTGCGTTACACCGCCACGGCTGGACGTCTTCCAATCATGCGCGAAGACGGAAAGATCGACGCCGAGATGTTTTTCGTTGCCTACACGCTGGAGGGGCAAGATGTCACCAGGCGGCCGCTGACTTTTGCCTTTAACGGCGGCCCAGGTTCGGCCTCCATCTGGCTGCACATGGGCGCGCTGGGTCCGCGAAAGGTTGTGCTGCAACCCAACGGCTTCATGCCTCCCGCGCCCTACCGTGTGGAAGATAATTCCTACACGCCGCTCGACAAAACGGATCTGGTTTTGGTCGATGCCATCGGCACCGGCTTCAGCCGCGCCGCCAACTCAGAGCTGTCCAAGAAATTCTGGGGCGTAAAGGGGGATATCGAGGCCTTCAGCGAATTCATTCGCCTCTACATCACGCGCTACGAACGCTGGAGTTCACCCCTATTTATCCTGGGCGAGAGCTACGGGACTACCCGAGCCGCTGGAATTGCCGGTTATCTCGCCGACCAGGGCATTTCCTTCAACGGAATCACCCTGCTCTCGATGGTGCTGAATTTCCAGACGCTGATCGACAACAAAACCAACGATCAGCCTTACATCTTTTTGATCCCGTCCTATACCATGATCGCCGGTTACCATCACAAGCTGCCGCCCGACCTGGCGCAGGATATGAAGAAGGCGCGGCAAGCATCGATCCAGTGGGCGACGACGGAGTACGCGCATGCGCTGGCCAAAGGCGACGCACTCACTCCCGAGGAGCGCAACAAAGTCATTGATGACCTGGCGCGCTACACCGGCCTGGACAAGAAATTCCTCGATCAGGCAAATCTGCGCGTGGATGTACAGAAGTTCACGCACAACCTGCTGATTGACCAGAAGCTGCGCGTGGGGCGTCTCGACGGCCGCTACACCGGGCCGGACCCGGACGGCCTGCTCGACACCGACTTCTACGATCCGACCGGATCGGCTACCAGGCCGCCCTTCACTGCGGTATTCAACAATTACGTCCGCAGCGAACTGGGATACCGCACCGACATGCCATACAAAGTGTCGGCGCAGTTGGGATTTGAGAAGTGGGATTGGGGACCGGCCATTAAAGGCTTCCCCGATACTGCCACCGCTTTGCGCGAGGCGATGACCAAGAATCCCTACTTGAAGATTTTTGTGATGGAAGGCTATTACGACTTAGCCACACCGTTCTACGCCGCCGACTACACCATGGATCATCTCGACCTGCCGGCCACTTATCGCAATAACATATCTTTTGCGACATACGATGCAGGTCACATGGTCTATCTGCCGGTAGACGGTCTCAAGAAGATGAAAACCGACGTGGTGAATTTCATGAATAAGTCGGTTGCGGCGGCCCAATAGACGGGCTGCCGAGTGCGCCGGGAAAACGGTACACTTCCGTAATTTCCGCCCTCGACACGCGAGGCCCAGTTTCGCTTGCGCACACGCCCGGCATGCGATACAAGGGCTCATGCGCCGTGTTCTCTCCTTCGCAGCTTTGTCTCTGTGCCTTTGCCTTTCATCAGCAGCCCAGAAAACTCCCGCAGCTCCCCCCGCAAATCCAGCCGATTCGACAGCCAAAGCGCCCGACTACTCACAGGAAGGCTATGTTGTCGAGAAGTTTCGGACTACTTACCGCTTCGAAAACGACGGCACCGGCAAGCGCGAGCTTTACGCTCGTATCAAGGTGCAGAGCGAGGCCGCGCTCGAGCAATGGGGACAGTTGATTGTTGGCTACAGCTCCGCCAATGAACGTGTGGAGATTCCTTACGTGCGCGTGCTGAAGGCCGATGGAAGCACCGTGACTGCTCCGGCTGACGCTGTGCAGGATTTGAGTGCGCCCATCCAGCGCGAAGCCCCCATGTATACCGACTTCCGGCAGAAGCACATCACAGTGCCCGGCCTGCGCCCCGGGGAGGTGCTGGAGTATGACATTGTCACCGATGTCCAAACCGCGCTCGCGCCCGGCCAGTTCTGGATGGAGCATAACTTCGCCAAGTCAGGCATTGTGCTCGACGAAGAACTGGAGCTGAATATTCCCAAAGATCGCAAGATCACTTTAAAAGCCCAGCCCGGCGTCGAGTCGAAGATCACTGACGAGAATGGGCGACGAACTTACTTGTGGACCAGTTCGCACCGTGAGCGCGACGACGAGGATTCCGATAAGCCAAAAAAGCCTAAGAAGAAGCAGCCGGAATCGCCCTCGGTGCAGATGACTACGTTCAACAGTTGGGAGGAAGTCGGGCGCTGGTATGGCAGCCTGGAAAAAGACCGGCGGGCCCCTTCGGAGGAAATCCGCAAACGTGCCGGCGAGTTGACGACAGGCAAAGCTACCGATCTGGACAAAGTGGAGGCGCTCTACGACTACGTGTCCACCAACTTCCGCTATGTGAGCCTCTCATTCGGCACCGGACGCTACCAGCCGCACGCCGCCACTGATGTGCTTCACAACCAGTACGGCGACTGCAAAGACAAACATACTTTGCTGGCCGCGCTGCTTGAGGCTTCGGGTTTTCACACCTCGTCGGCGCTGATCAATTCGTACCGCAAACTCGATGTGGACGTGCCATCGCCTTCGCAGTTTGATCACGTCATCAGCCTGGTCCCGCTCGGTAAAGGCCCGCTGGGGAAAGACGAAGTCTGGATGGATACCACCGCCGAGATCGCACCCTTTCGGCTGCTTTCTCCCAGCCTGCGCAAAAAGCAGGCGCTGGTTGTTCCTGCCGAGGGAGCGCCGCATCTGGAAGAGACTCCACCAGATCCTCCGATGCTGAACACGCAGCGGCAGGAACTCGAAGGTAAGGTGACCGAGTTAGGCAAGCTGAACGGGCAGGTCAAGTATGCCGCCCGCGGGGACCTCGAGTTGGTCATGCGCGGACTTTTCCGGCGCATCCCACGAGCAAATTGGCAGCAGTTTGTGAAACGGCTCAGCGCGGCGACCGGCTTGGACGGAGAAATCTCCGATTTACATGTCAGCGACCCAGAAGAAACCAAGCAGCCGTTCAGCCTGGAGTATCAGGTCAGTGCGCCGAACTTTTTCGATTGGTCAAAAAAGAAATCGCAACTCGCCCTGCCACTCTCTGATCTCAACCTGGTCGATGCGGACGAGGACAACCCGGGCACCGACACCATCGAATTGGGTTCTCCCATAGAGATCACTTACCACGTTCACCTGGAGTTTCCCGCCAAGTACACCGCTCGGCCGCCGGTACCGTTTTCCATGAAGCGCGATTATGCGCAGTACGACGCCAGCTACAAGATGGATGGCAGCGTCTTCACCGCGGATCGCAAGCTCACGCTGAGCGTGCGCGAACTTCCTCCCGAACGCACCAGCGATTACGTCGCCTTCCGCCGCGCCGTAGTGACGGATCTGGCACAGAAGCTCTCGGTGGACAGCACCGCTGCGGGGACTCCCACTGCTCCGGCTGATCTGAAGGGAGACGATTTGAACGATGCCGCCAAGGCGGCGCTCGAGCGCGGCAACTTTCAACTTGCTGTGGACTTGCTCAAGCGGGTGGTTGATGCCGATCCCAAGAACAAGACTGCATGGATGAATCTGGGCCGTGCCTACATGGGCCAGCGTAAGACCGACCTGGCCGTAGAGGCGTTCAAGAAGCAAGCCGAGATGAATCCCTACGACGCGTATGCCTTCAACAGCCTGGGCTGGGCATACTCGACTGCTCGTAACTACGACGAGGCTTCAGCGGCATATCGCAAGGCGATTGAGATCGATCCGTTGAACAAGTATTCGCATGCAGCATTGGGAGGCATGTTTTCTGAGCAGCACAAATACGAGGACGCCACTCCGGAGTTGGAGAAGGCGATTTCCCTCAATGCCGACGATCCATTGCTGGAGATTCAACTCGGGGATGCGTATTTAAATCTAGGCAAGGATGACCTGGCCATGTCCGCCTACGATCATGCGATCGATCTGGCGGCAACCCCGGTGGTGTGGAACAACATTGCATATCAGCTCTCGCTCAAAAAAGTGCATCTTGAGCGCGCGCAGCAGTATGCCGAATCCGCGGTCGCCGCAACCGTCGCTGCCGCGCGCAATCTTAGTCTGGAGCAATTAAACCAGCGCGATCTGGGAACCGTGCAGTCGCTGGCTGCGTACTGGGACACTCTTGGCTGGGTTTACTTCGCCAAGGGAGATATGGCCAAGGCAGAGAAATACCTGTCCGCAGCCTGGCGTCTTGCACAGCACAGTGACATCGCCGATCATCTCGGCCAGTTCTACGAGAAAGAGGGTCACAAAGACGATGCCGTACGTTCCTACGCGTGGGCGCTGTCGGTAATGCGTCCGGTTCCGGAAGCGCGCACCCACCTTGCGGCGCTGGTCGGGGAGAAGAAGGTGGATGCCACCGTTTCCAAGTACCGCGATGACCCGCAGATGTCGCGCACGATCAACCTGGGGAAGATCGCGAAAGAAAGTGGCAGCGCCGAGTTCTTCATCATGCTGAGTGGCGCGGGCCCGGCAGTGAACGTCGATGCCGTCAAGTTCGTCAGTGGCGATGAGAAACTAAAGCTCTTCACCGAAGCGCTGCGCACAGCAAAATACAACGTGCAATTTCCGGACGATATGCCCACCAAGATTCTCCGCCGCGGCATCCTTTCCTGTTCCAAGACAACCGGCGACTGCAGCTTTGTCCTGATGCTGCCGCAGGATGTGGTGTCGGTGGATTGAAACAATCGGGACTCGCCGAACGCAGTAGGCGTCAAGTTTGTTCTCAGTTGTCAGGTCTCAGGAAGAATTGCAACCTTTTTAGTGAGAACCGAGAACCGACTTCCTACTACTGAGAACCGAGAACCGAGAGCCGAGAACTGATGCGTTTATGCCATGCCGTAGCCTGCTCGTAGGCATACGCCAGGCGCAAAATTTTCGCCTCTTCCCAATGCGGCCCGATTATCTGCAATCCTATCGGTAAGCCGGCTTCGGTGAAGCCACACGGCACCGATATCGCGGGGAGTCCCCACACATTGACGGGCCGTGTATTCCGCAGCAGCAGCATCTCCCGCGGTCGCAGCAGTTCGGGATGAGCTTTCAACTCCGCGATTCTGGGGGACGGAATGGGCGTAGTTGGCGTGACCAGTACGTCGATATCTGCGAATATCTCGCCAATCTCCCGGCGAACCTGCTCCAGTTCGCGGCGGCGTTGGATGTAATCGGAGGCGGTAATATTCGCGCCGGCCTTGATGCGACGCAGCGTCTCAGGCTGGTACAACTCCGGAGTCGTTTCAACCCAAGCCTTGTGATAGGCGAACGATTCGGCAGTCTGCAGCGTCCGGTCAGTGGGTACCTCGACCTCAAGCTCGCGCATCTCGCCGGCCAAAGTTGCCAATACTCTTAGAGCCTGATTCACAGCCGAAGCGACTTCAGCATCCAGATCGTCGTAGAAAAACTTTCGAGGAACGCCCACGCGCAGCTTTCGCGTATCGTCCCGAATACCGGATACGTAATCCGTAACCGGAACATCCGCGCTGGTGATGTCGTGCGCGTCATAGCCGGCGATGGCCCGCAGAATCACAGCCGCATCCTCGACTGTACACGTGATTGGTCCAACGTGATCCAACGACCAGGAGAGCGGAATCACGCCTCGCGCGCTGACCCTGCCGTAGGTCGGCTTCAGTCCTACTACTCCGCACTGAGCTGCGGGTTCACGAATGGAGCCGGCCGTGTCAGTACCAATGGCGCCATAACCCAGGCCTGCAGCTACCGCAGCTGCCGATCCGCCGGAGGATCCACCAGTTATGAAATCAGGATTCCACGGATTGTGAACCTCCCCGTAGTAGCTCACGATAGAACTTCCGCCGTAAGCGAACTCGTGCAGGTTCTGCTTGCCCAGTATCACGGCTCCTGCTTCTTTCAGCCGCCGTGTGACTACCGCATCTTCACTCGGGACACGATCCTTCATCAGCGCGCTGGCTGCGGTAGTACGTATTCCGGCGGTATCGATCAGATCTTTCAGGCCGATCGGAATGCCGTGCGGCAGTCCACGCCAGTTTCCCTGCCGGATCTCACGTTCGGCATCACGCGCCTGGGTCAGCGCCGGTTCCGCAGTGACGGTAATAAATGCGTTGAGAATGGGATTGAGTTTCTCAATACGGGCCAGGCAGTCAGACGTAAGCTCGACGGGCGACAGCGCGCCTGTGCGGATCTGCTGTGAGAGTTCCAGAATCCCCATGCGGAAGGAGTATACGGGCTTTGACTGGCATGATCGCCAATTTTCCAAGGCAAGCGACTTATCATCGGCTGTTCGCAATTCACAATCCTGAGGCTGCACTGCGACTCTCATCAGACGCCCGCACGTCTCTTGTCCAAAAGCCTATAATTGGCTGGTCCGGCTTCCGAGAGGTTGCAAACAACCATGGCCCAGATGACAGTGACGCCCGTCACTACTCAAGGTTTCTTGCTCGATGGCAAATGGATTGAGGAAGGCGAGGCAGTCGAAGTTCATTCCCCGTACGACGGCAGCGTGGTCGGACGAGTTTTTCAGGGAAGACGCAATCATGCCGAAGCTGCCATCACCGCAGCCGTAAAAGCCTTCGGGACAACGCGCCGGTTGCCTGCTTTTGAACGCCAGCGCGTGCTGCGCCGCGTCGCCCAGGGCATTACCGAGCGTAAGCAGGAATTTGCCCGCACCATGGCCCAGGAAGCGGGCAAGCCGATCAAAGCCGCCCGCACTGAAGTCGAGCGCGCAATTTTCACTTTCAATGTAGCCGCCGAAGAAAGCACTCGCATCTATGGGGAGTATCTCCCGCTCGATTGGCAGGAGTTCACCGCCGGACGCTGGGGAATTGTGCGACGCTTCCCGCTCGGTCCAATAGCCGGGATTACGCCCTTCAATTTTCCCTTGAACCTGGTGGCGCACAAAGTGGCGCCCGCCATCGCTGCGGGCTGCACCATGGTGCTGAAGCCCGCGCCGCAGACGCCGCTCAGCGCCTTGCTGCTGGCTGAGACCGTGCAACAGGCAGGATGGCCGGACGGCGCGCTTAACGTGCTGCCGCTCTCGAACGAAGACGCAAGCGTGCTCGTAACCGATGACCGTCTTAAGCTGATCAGTTTCACCGGGAGTGCGCCGGTGGGATGGGAAATCAAACGGCGGGCAGGGAAGAAGAAAGTCATTCTGGAGCTTGGCGGAAATGCCGGAGTCATCGTGCATCGCGATGCTGATCTCCCTTACGCCGCGGAGCGGTGCGTTGCCGGAGGCTTCGCCTACGCTGGTCAGAGCTGCATTTCGGTGCAGCGCATCATGGTAGAGCGTTCCGTGATTAGCCAATTCACCGATCTGCTGGTGGCGGGAGTGAAGAAGCTGAAAATGGGAGATCCGCTGGAAGAATCCACCGATGTCGGCCCGCTCATCCGCGAAAGTGATGCGGTGCGCGCCGATGAATGGGTGCACGAAGCTGTTCGCAGCGGAGCTCGGCTGCTCCACGGCGGGCAGAGGAAAGGTTCCATGCTTGAGCCCACTGTGCTGAGCGGCACTCGTCCCGAAATGAAGGTCAACTGCCAGGAGGTCTTCGCCCCGGTAGTGACCGTGGAACCCTATGACGACTTCCAGGATGCGGTGCGGCAAGTTAACAATTCGGCTTATGGATTGCAGGCCGGCATCTTCACTCGCGATGCCAAATTGCTGTTCAATGCTTATGAAGAATTAGAGGTCGGAGGCGTGATGGCGGGCGATGTGCCGACGTTTCGCATCGACCATATGCCCTACGGCGGCATCAAAGATTCGGGTCTCGGTCGCGAGGGCTTGCGCGACGCGATCCAAGAAATGACCGAACCCAAGTTGCTGGTAATGAACTTGCGTTGAGGTCACTCTGCAAGTGGGTTCTCGCAACTCGGTTGCGAGCTTCCGACTGGAAAACAATTCTCTGATGCGAAATCGGCCACAAGAAGTCCGTGCTGGTTCTTTTTTCGGCTGAGATTGAGTGTTTTCTCTCCTGGGATAATTCTCGATTTATTTTTCCCGCGAAAGCGGGTTGAAGACAGCAAATCCGTGGCGACTGTTATAATCACAAGTTTTCGTGTTCCATGTCACAGCACTCTGTGAGTGCCGGCAACGCTGCATGATCCGGGAACCGCGGCTGGTTTCCATGCACTGGGACGCTTGATTCGATGCAGATCTTTCATCGAAGTACGAACACAATTTCCCGGGCAACGATTTTTGGCGCCGTCTTTATCATCGCCATCGTTCTTTGGGCCTGCATCCAGTTGCAGCGCTCGCCCTATGTCACTTATGCCAAGGTAGCGCGTCCGCAGGCGGTGCCCTTCAGTCATCAGCACCACGCCGGCGGCCTGGGCATCGACTGCCGCTATTGCCACACCTCGGTTGAGGTCTCGAGCTTCGCCGGTATTCCACCCACCAATATCTGCATGAACTGCCACCGCCAGATCTGGACCGGTTCGCCCATGCTCGAACCAGTGCGGGAAAGTTATCGGACCGACAAGTCCCTGGTCTGGACGCGCGTGAACGATCTGCCCGACTTCGTCTACTTCAATCACAGTATTCACATCAATAAGGGCGTGGGATGCAATACCTGCCATGGACCGGTGGACCGCATGCCGCTGATGTTCAACTGGGCTTCGCTGCAGATGGAGTGGTGCCTCGATTGTCATCGAGCTCCGCAAAAATATTTGCGTCCCCGAGATCAGGTATTCAACATGCGTTACGAAGCGCCCTCTTCAGCCAAACCGTTGGCGCTGGGTGGGAAGGTCTACCAGGATCAATTGTCGTTGGGAACGGATTTAGTGGAGCAATACAAGTTGCGAACCGCGGCGGATATTACGAGTTGCTCGACCTGCCACCGCTAGGCATTTATGTAGGAGTGTAGTTCTGAAAGTAGGGCAGCGCTGAAAGAAAAAATGCAAAATGGAAGATAAGCACAGGCCGAACCGCGAGGAAGTTTGTCCCAGCAAGCACAAGCACAAGAACGATAAGCTGGTCCAGATCGAGCCTCGCCACCGCACTGCTGCGCCACCGGCGTTCTGGCGCAGCCTGCAGGAACTCGACCACGATCCGCAATTCGAACAGCAGATGCACCGCGAGTTTCCCAAGGGCGCATCCGAGTGGCTGCCCGAAGTTTCGCGGCGCAACTTCATACAGCTCCTCGGTTCCTCCATGGCGCTGGCGGGAATGACCGCATGCACCAAGCAGCCGATTGAGCCAATCGTTCCCTACGTCAGGCAGCCGGAGGAACTCGTTCCCGGACGTCCTTTGTTTTACGCGACTGCATTCGAACTCAGTGGCTATGCGACCCCGGTGCTGGTCGAAAGCCACATGTACCGCCCTACGAAGATCGAAGGCAACGAGCAGCATGCCGCAAGCCAGGGTGGAACCGATCTGTACGCCCAAGCGTCGATTCTGGACCTGTATGATCCTGACCGCTCCCAAACCATCGCCTACTTAGGCGACGTGCGGACCTGGGGAGATTTCCTGCAGGCCATCCATGGCCCGCTTGCCATACAAAAGACTTTGCAGGGCGCGGGCATTCGCATCCTGACCCAGACGATTTCTTCGCCCACGTTGGCGGATCAGTTGAAATCTTTTCTGCAGGCGTACCCGCAAGCCAAGTGGCACGTGTATGAGCCCGTCAACCGCGACAACGCATACGCTGGCGCGCAGATGGCTTTCGGACAACCGGTGGAAACGCAATACAAGCTGGATGGCGCCGACATAATCGTCTCGCTCGATGCCGACTTCCTCTATGCAGGCTTTCCCGGATTCACCCGCTACACCCGCGATTACGCGAACCGGCGGAATCCGGAGACCGGCAGCATGAGCCGGATGTACGTGGTCGAGAGCACGCCGACGACGACCGGAGCGAAGTCGGATCATCGGCTCCCGCTGCGAGCCAGCGAGATTGAGGCGTTTGCGAGCCAACTCCTCTTCAATCTCTCACACAAACCTTCAGAAAATTCTAGCCCGGATGCCTGGTACAAATTTGCGGCTTTAATCGCCCGCGATCTCCTTGCTCATCGAGGCTCGAGTGCGATCATTCCGGGAGATCACCAGTCACCCGAGGTCCATCTTCTGGCTCACTTGATAAACGAAGAACTCGGCAACGTCGACAAAACAGTTTTCTACACGGATCCGGTTAACGCGAATCCGATTAACCAGACCGAATCAATCAAAGACCTGGTGTCCGACATGCGCGGCGGCAAGGTAGACGTCCTCATCATCCTGGGTGGGAATCCTGCCTACGATGCGCCAGCTGATCTTGGTTTCGCCGACGCGCTGAAGAACACGAAAATCCCCGTGCGGGTTCACGTCGGCCTCTATGAAAACGAGACTGGCGAGCTTTGCCAGTGGCACATCAACCAAGCCCATTATCTGGAATCCTGGGGCGACACTCGCGCCTTTGACGGAATAGTCAGCATCATCCAACCCCTGATCGCGCCGCTCTATGGAGGAAAAACTCACGGCGAAGTCCTGGCTGTGCTCTCCGGGCAAGCCGAGCCGATGGGCCACGAACTGGTTCAAAGCTATTGGAAGAAGCAGCATGCAGGTGTCGATTTCGACCTGTTCTGGCGGCGCTCTCTGCATAACGGCTTGGTGGAGGGCACGGCTTTCCCACCTAAGCAGGTTTCGGTTAACCCTGCGAGGCTTCCAAGTCTGCCGTACGCGGACGGGACACATATCGAACTCAATTTCCGCCGCGATCCCTCCATCTACGACGGCCGCTTTGCTAACAACGCATTCCTGCAGGAGTGTCCGAAACCAATGACCAAGCTGGTCTGGGACAACCCGATAATGATTTCGCCGGCTATGGCACAGAGCATAGGCGTGCAGTTTAACGACGTGGTGAAAGTAGAGTTGAACGGAAAAAGCATTTCGGGTCCAGTCTGGATTCAAGCGGGACACCCCGACAACTCGGTGACTTTGTTCCTGGGGTATGGCCGCACTCGATCCGGCCGCGCAGGAACGGGAGCGGGCTTCGATGTGTATCCGATTCGATCCAGCGCAACCCCATGGTTCACCATGGGAGCGAACATTAGCAAGACCGGCGAGAGTTCGATCCTGTCGACGACTCAGGGATACCAGACGATGGACACCGCGGCAGGGACGCGGCCGCTGGTCCGCACGACCACGCTGGAGCGTTACAAAGAGAATCCAAATTTCGCCACCAAAGACAAGCCCGAACCGGATGAGACTCTTTATCCCGCCTACGACTACGCCAAACAACCATACGCCTGGGGCATGGCCATCGATCTTAACGCCTGCGTAGGATGCAACAACTGCATCATTGCCTGCCAGACCGAAAACAATATTCCAGTTGTTGGCAAAGAGCAGTGCAATCGCGGACGTCACATGCACTGGTTGCGCGTGGATACCTACTATCAGGGTGATCGCACCAATCCTGACACGTACTTTGAGCCGGTGCCCTGCATGCACTGCGAGAACGCTCCCTGTGAGATTGTGTGTCCCGTAGGCGCCACCGTTCACAGTACGGAAGGCCTGAACGATATGGTCTACAACCGCTGCGTAGGGACGCGTTACTGCTCCAACAACTGTCCGTACAAGGTGCGGCGCTTCAATTTCCTGCTCTATCAGGATTGGACCACGGAGCAGTTGAAGATGATGCGCAATCCCGATGTCACGGTGCGCAGCCGCGGCGTGATGGAGAAGTGCACCTACTGCGTGCAGCGCATCAACCAGCACCGCATCGATTCCGAGCGCGAAAATCGACGAATTCAGGATGGCGAGGTGCAGACGGCTTGCCAGCAATCCTGCCCGGCCAACGCCATCATTTTCGGAAACATCAACGATCCCAACAGCCGCGTCTCGAAGCTGAAGGCGCAGGCTCGCGATTACGGATTGCTGGAGGATCTGAACACGCGGCCGCGGACGACGTATCTCGCCGAGATTCGAAATCCGAATCCGGAATTAAAGACGGGAATTGAGATCGGGTAACAATGGACGATCCGACTAAGAACGACAAAGTGGCCCTCAGCGATCAGCCGGCGCCGGTGCTCGCTCCGGGACATACCTTCGCCACGGTTACGGACAAGATCAGTTCGATTGTTCTGACCCGCCCGGTGTCCAACGGGTGGCTGGTTGGCTTCGGAGTCTGTTTCCTGCTCACCATGATGCTATTGTTCGCCATCGGCTATCTGTTTGTCCGAGGCGTGGGCATCTGGGGCGTCAATATCCCGGTCGGCTGGGGATTCGCTATCGTCAACTTTGTCTGGTGGATTGGAATCGGCCACGCTGGCACCTTGATCTCAGCCATTCTTCTCTTGCTGCGGCAATCGTGGCGCAATTCGATCAACCGCTTTGCCGAAGCCATGACACTGTTCGCCGTCGCGCAAGCGGGACTGTTTCCCATCCTGCACCTCGGCCGTCCCTGGCTTTTCTACTGGCTGTTCCCATATCCCAACACCATGAAGTACTGGCCGCAGTTCCGCAGTCCGTTGGTGTGGGACGTGTTCGCGGTGTCCACATACTTCACCATCTCATTGGTGTTCTGGTACATCGGACTGATTCCAGATCTTGCCACCCTCCGCGATCGCGCCGAGAACCCCGCCGCGCGAATAATTTATGGCATGTTGGCTATGGGCTGGCGTGGCTCGGCCCGCCACTGGAGCCGCTACGAGACTGCCTACTTGCTTCTCGCCGGACTGGCCACTCCACTGGTGCTCTCGGTGCATACCGTGGTCAGCTTCGATTTTGCCATCGGCATTGTGCCCGGCTGGCACACCACTATTTTCCCGCCCTATTTTGTCGCCGGCGCCATCTACTCCGGTTTCGCCATGGTCTTAATGCTGGCCATTCCCATCCGCAAGGCTTACGGCCTGGAAGACATGATTACCGAGCGGCACTTGAACAACTCCGCCATGGTCATGCTGGCTACCGGATGGATCGTTGCCTACGGCTACGCGATGGAAGCCTTCATGAACTGGTACAGCGGAAGCCCGTACGAAAGTTACGTCCTCTGGAACCGTCTGCATGGCCCGTATGCGTTCTTGTACTACGCGCTGCTGTTCTGCAATCTTGCACTCCCTCAAGTTCTCTGGTTCAAGAAGCTGCGCACCAAGCCTATCTGGCTCTTTCTGATTTCCTTCGACGTGCTGGTTGGCATGTGGCTGGAGCGATTCATCATCGTCGTGGTCAGCTTGCACCGCGATTTCCTGACTTCCTCGTTCGGCATGTACTACCCCACCCGATGGGACTGGATGATTTACGTCGGCACTATCGGACTGTTCGTCGCTTGCATGTTCCTGTTCGTTCGCATTCTGCCGATGATTTCGATCTTTGAAATGCGCGCTCTGCTGCCCGAAGCGGAGGTGAAAGCCGAATGAAACGCGCCACTCCGATCTACGGAATAATGGCCGAATTCGACGATCCCCAAGCTTTAGTGCTCGCCGCGCGACGCACCTACGAAGCCGGCTTCCGCAGGATCGATACCTACAGCCCTTTTCCGATCGAAGAGGCAGCCGAAGCCATTGGCTTCCATCGCAATAGTGTGCCGCTAGTGGTGCTGATCGGTGGAATTATTGGCGGCCTCTCAGGCTACCTGCTGCAGTGGTGGATCAGCACTGTGAGCTACCCGGTAAACGTCGGCGGAAGGCCGTATCATTCCTGGCCGGCATTCATCCCGGTCACATTTGAAATGACGATCCTGTTCGCCGGACTGTCCGCCGTATTGGGCATGCTTGCCCTGAATGGGCTGCCCATGCCGTACCATCCAGTGTTCAACGTGCCGCGCTTCGCATTTGCCACCAAAGACAGATTTTTCCTGATCATCTTTTCCTCCGACCCCAAGTACAGTGCGACAGAAACGCGCGAGTTCCTGGAAAGCCTGCATCCGCGGTCGATCTCGGAGGTGCCCAGCTAGCTCATGTCGACTTTGCGTAAATTGTCGTGGCTGGGATTGCTGCTGGTGCTCGCTGCCTGCCGTCAGGACATGCATGACCAGCCAAAATACAAGCCGCTGGCGCAGAGCAATTTCTTCGCGGACATGCGTTCCGAGCGGACACCAGTCGAAGGAACCGTCGCCCGCGGACAGTTACGCGATGACACCTATTTTTATACCGGGAAAATCGGCAACAGTCCCGGAGACTTCATGCCCTTTCCGGTGACTGAAGACGTACTCCAGCGCGGGCAGGAGCGTTACAACATCTACTGCGCGCCCTGCCACTCGCAACTGGGAGATGGCAACGGAATGATCGTGCAGCGCGGATTCCGCCGGCCGCCTTCGTACCACATTGAGCGTTTGCGTAAAGCGCCGCTCGGCTATTTCTTCGACGTAATGACCAACGGCTTCGGCACCATGCCCGATTACGCTTCGCAGGTTCCGCCGCGCGATCGTTGGTGTATTTTGGCGTATATTCGCGCCCTACAGTTAAGTCAGAGCGCAACCGTGGCCGATCTTCCTCCAGGACAAAAAATACCGTCGCCAGCGCCAGAATTCCGCGGCGATCCTCCCACCGGCGCCGTGCAACCGGAATTGAAAGTTGGGCCACAAACTCAGAGTCGAAAAAATACGAGCAAAGAAAACATGAGCCCAGAAGGTCAGAGTCTAGAAGATCAGAGTAAAGAGGGGCCGCAATGAGCACTTCAGCTCATATCGATCTCTCGGCGCCGCCTGTAGTGAAGACGCTTGGGCAGCGCCTGCTGTGGCTAGGCGTGATCTTCAGTGTGATCGCAGTGGCCGGCGCCTTTTTCCAGCCCAATCAGTTCTTCCGGGCCTATCTGATCTCTTTTATGGATTGGCTGGGCGTGGCGCTGGGATCGATGGCCATTCTCATGCTGCGCCATCTCACCAAGGGGGGATGGGGGATGGTGATTCGCCGTATCCTGGGCGCCGCCATGCGCACGCTGCCGCTGCTGACGCTTCTTTTTATCCCTCTCGTCTTCGGACTGCGTCAGCTATATCCGTGGACCGCAGATGCAGAGACGCTAAAGGCGAAAGGCATTCTCGACCTCAGCCGCTCCTATCTCAACCCGACATTCTTCATCGTGCGCGCGGTGATTTATTTCGGCATTTGGAACGCGATCTCCTACTTGTTGTCGAAATGGTCGAGCGAGCAGGACCATCCGCCGGTGCGCGATACGCGCCGCTTCAAGAAAATCAGTGCGCCTGGGCTTATCCTCTATGCATTCACCATTTCGTTCGCGGCAATAGATTGGGTAATGTCCCTGGATCCCAAGTGGATCTCCACCATTTACGGTCTGCTGTTCGTCGCGGGGCAGGCCTTGGTGGCAATCTGTTTTGCGGTACTCGTGGAACGAATCCTCGGCCCTTACCGGCCGATGCGGGATTTGTTGAAACCGGATTTCGTGCAGGACCATGGAAAGCTGATGCTCACGTTCGTCATGTTGTGGGCGTATTTCAGCTTCTCGCAATTCCTGATCATTTGGGCAGGCAATCTGCCGGAGGAAATTCCTTTCTACACGCGGCGGTTGAATGGCGGATGGGAATACGTCGGGCTGTTTCTGGTCACCTTTCACTTTGCTGTCCCCTTTGTCTTTCTGTTGTCCAGACCCTTCAAGCGGGCTGTGGACCGCTTGGCCTGGCTCGCCGTCTGGCTGATTGTAATGCGTTACGTGGACCTGTACTGGTATGTGGAACCAAATTTTTCCAAGACATTTACTGTTACCTGGCTCGACATTGTGGTCCCGATCGCGATGGGAGGTTTGTGGCTGGCCCACTTTTTCCGCAACCTGAGCGCCAGGCCCTTGGTGCCCGCATACGACATTTTCGCAAGCGAGGTATTGGAACCGGCTCATGACTGACGAGATACATACGCACCAGCACGGCAAGAGCAATGATCTCGGCTTTGAACGTGAGGATCTGAGCTCGCGCAGTATCTACGCGTTTCTGATAAGCCTGGCAGTGTCATGCGTGCTGATTTTCCTGATCTTGTGGGGCTTCTACTACTATCTCGACGCATATTGGAGGCAGCACCAACCACCGCAGAATCCGTTGGTCGAAGCCACAAACGAAGATCCGCGCGCTATCACGCCAGCCGACATTACCAGGTTCCCGCAGCCGCGCCTCGAGGCCGACGAGAGAACCGAACTGAACGGCTTTCGCATGTACGAGGAAAAAGTGTTGCACAGCTATGGCTGGGTGGATCCGAACGCACAAGTAGTACACATACCGATTGAGCGCGCCATGCAGTTGATCACGCAGCGTGGATTGCCCACGCGCTCACAGGACGAGGCAAGGCACTCACAGCCGCAGCACGAAACAGGTCAAACGAATCGCAGGCCTCGGAAAGAAAGGAAGCCGTGACCATCACAACCAAATTGGCCAATATCAATGTTGGCTGGCTTCTGGCCGCGATTCTGCTGTTTGTCATTGCCGCGCCGGCACAGGTCACCGAGATGCCCGAGCCGGCCCCTGCCCCGGCTTCCAACCTGCGTCCACCCGGATTGAAAGACGTTGCGATCTGGCAGCACCTCAATGATCAGATTCCCCCAGACCTCACATTTCGCGACGAGACTGGCAAGACGGTCCGTCTCGGAGACTATTTCGGCAAGAAGCCGATGATCCTCAACCTGGTCTACTACCGCTGCCCGATGCTCTGCGGCGAAGTGCTCACCGGACTTACCAGCGCGCTGAAAGTTCTTACTTTCGATGTAGGCAAAGAATTCGACGTACTCACCGTCAGCTTCGACTCGCGCGAAACACCGCAAATCGCTACCACTAAAAAAGCCGAATATCTCAGACGCTACAATCGTCCCGGCGCCGAGAATGGCTGGCACTTTTTAACTGGCCCGCAGGAATCCATTGACGCTCTTACCAAGGCCGCCGGCTTTCTCTACGAGTATGACCCTAAGAGCGACCAGTTCGCGCATGCGACCGCAATCCTGGCGCTGACACCGCAAGGCAAGATTTCAAAATATTTTTACGGAGTGGAGTACGCGCCCAAGGATCTGCGCTTCGGACTGATTCAAGCTTCCGACAACCAGATTGGCACGCCCATCGACAACGTACTGCTTTACTGCTACCACTACGACCCCGCATCCGGCCGTTACGGGACCATAGTAATGCGAGTAGTACGTCTGGCTGGATTGGCGACCATGCTGGCACTCGGCTTGTTCTTGGTCGTGATGTTCCGGCGTGATTTGCACGTACATTCATAAGGAGAAGAATGGATCGGCTGGCTACATTATTGTCCCCGTTATGGCCGGTGGAGGCTTCCACTTACGCGGGCAACGTCGACGCCTTAATGATTTTCTTGCTGGTGGTCACCGGACTGGTCACCATCGGGATCTTCATCCTGATCCTGGTGTTCGCGACCAGGTACCGCCGCCGTCCGGGGCACGAGCCGCTGCAGATTGAAGGCTCCACGTTGTTGGAGATCACTTGGTCTGCTGTACCGCTGTTCATCTTCCTCATATTTTTCACCTGGGGCGCGCTCATTTTCTTTCAGGAACGCACTCCACCCCGGGGCTCAGCCGAGATCTACGTCGTCGGCAAGCAGTGGATGTGGAAGTTGCAGCATGAAGGCGGTCAACGCGAAATTAACGAACTTCATATTCCCGTAAATCGCGACGTGCGCCTGATCATGACCTCGCAGGACGTGATCCATAGCTTCTACGTTCCCGCATTTCGGATCAAACAGGACGTGGTCCCTGGACGCTACAGCTACACCTGGTTTCATGCGACCAGGCCGGGCATTTATCACCTTTTCTGCGCCGAATACTGCGGCACCATGCACTCCGGCATGATTGGAGATGTGGTGGTCATGGAGCCTGCACAATACGAAGCATGGTTGAGTGGAGGCGGCGCTACCGGGTCGCTCGCCACTACAGGGCAAGCCATCTTTCAGCAACTGGCCTGCAACACCTGTCACCGTTCGGATACGCAGGGCCGTGGTCCAAATCTGGCCGGACTTTTTGGAAAACCGGTTGTGCTGGAAGACGGGCGCACCGTCATCGCCAACGAAGACTACATTCGCGAATCGATTCTGAACCCTGCCGCCAAGGTTGTCTCCGGATTCAAACCCATCATGCCGACATTCCAGGGCATGGTGAGCGAAGAACAATTGAACGCCCTGCTGGCTTACATCAAATCGCTCAGCCAGCCGCCAGCGAGCGTCGCGCAGACCCCGAACCTGCAATCGCCGGGGCACGAACAACAGAAACCAAAGGTGCAATAAGATGTCGACAGCCGCAACCATATCCGCCGAGCGCGAACACTACCTGAATAAGGGTTACGGTATTCGCTCCTGGCTGTTCACCACCGACCACAAACGAATCGCCCTCCTCTACCTCGTAACCATTACCTTCTTCTTTTTCGTTGGAGGAATCCTTGCGTTATTGATCCGTCTCGAATTGCTGACGCCGGCGGGTGATCTCGTCCAGGCAGATACCTACAACAAGCTCTTCTCCGAGCACGGCCAGGTGATGGTCTTCTTCTTCCTGATCCCTTCGATTCCCGCGGTGCTGGGAAATTTTCTGGTGCCACTTATGATTGGCGCCAAAGACCTGGCTTTCCCCAGGATCAATTTGCTGAGTTGGTACCTCCTCGTGATCGCCGGCATCATCATGCTGCACGCCATGATGGTCGGCGGTGTCGATACTGGCTGGACCTTCTACACGCCCTTCAGCACAGCTTTCAGTCACACCAGCGTTGTAGAAGCCGGAATCTCCATCTTCATCGCGGGATTCTCCTCCATTCTGACCGGACTGAATTTCGTGGTAACCATTCACCGCATGCGCGCGCCAGGCATGACCTGGTCGCGGCTGCCGCTGTTCATCTGGGCGCACTACGCCACCAGCATCATCCAGTTGCTGGGCACGCCTGTGCTGGCCATCACGCTTTTGCTCGTGGTGTTCGAACGAGTCTTCAAGCTCGGAATTTTCGATCCCATCCGTGGCGGCGATCCGCTGCTTTTCCAACATCTGTTCTGGTTTTACTCGCACCCTGCGGTGTACATCATGATCCTGCCCGCCATGGGCGTGATGAATGAGATCATTACTTGCTTCTCGCGCAAGCGCATATTTGGCTACAGCTTTGTTGCCATGTCCAGCATTGCGATCGCGGTGTTCGGATTCCTGGTCTGGGCGCACCACATGTTCGTGGCGGGAATTTCGCTGTACTCGGCGCTGATCTTTTCTTTGCTGAGCTACTCGGTCGCGGTGCCCTCGGCCATCAAGGTCTTCAACTGGACCGCTACCATGTACAAAGGATCGATCACCTATTCCACGCCCTTGCTTTACGCGCTCGGTTTTATCGGCCTGTTTACTATGGGAGGAATGACCGGCTTGTACTTGGCATCGCTGGGCATCGATGTGCACGTGACCGACACTTATTTCGTAATCGCCCACTTTCACTACATCATGGTTGGCGGCGCGGTCATGGGGTATCTCGGGGGGATGCATTACTGGTGGCCGAAAATCTCCGGGCGCATGTATCCCGAAAGCTGGGGCCGGCTAGCGGCATTGATTGTTTTCATCGGCTTTAACCTGACCTTCTTTCCGCAATTCGTGATGGGCTATCTTGGGATGCCTCGCCGCTACTGGCAGTATCCAGCCGAATTCCAGGTGTTGAACGTTCTCTCAACCGCCGGGGCGACGATTCTCGCCGTGGGCTACCTGCTACCAATGGTTTATTTTCTCTGGTCCATGCGCTATGGAAAGATCGCTGACGCCAATCCCTGGAACGCCGTCGGCCTTGAGTGGATGACCGAATCACCGCCGCCCACATTTAACTTTGATGAAACCCCCGAAGTGACTTGGGAAGCATATGACTATGGCCGCGTGCCGCCGCAGCCCAGGGAGGTTGCCGTTGAGCCATAGTCCCACCGCCATCGAACACGAGCACAACCCGGCCCTGCAGCACCACTTTGCGGATATGGACCAGCAAAAGAAGGCTGCCGCTCTCGGCATGTGGCTTTTCCTGGCCACGGAAATCATGTTCTTCGGCGGAATGTTCTGCGCCTATCTCGTGTACCGCTACTGGTACTACAACGAGTTCGCTGCCGGCAGCCGTAGCCTGGATTTGAAGTGGGGCACCATCAATACCGCCGTGCTTATCTGCAGCAGCTTGACGGTGGCGCTGTCGGTGCGAGCGGCGCAGCTTGGAAAAAGAAAACTGCTGGTCATCTTGCTTTTGCTTACGCTTCTATTTGGCCTGGTGTTCCTTGGGATCAAGGGCATTGAGTGGAAATCCAAATTTGAGGAACATCATGTGCCGGGCGTGGCGTTCAACGTAAACGACATCATGCACGAATATCCTCAGATCCCGATCGATCCTCAGCACGCGCAGGTTTTCTTCTCTCTCTATTTCGCCATGACCGGCCTGCACGCCCTGCACATGATCATCGGAGTCGGCTTGTTCACCTTCATCGCCTACTACGCTTACAAAGGACGTTATGGCCCCGGCTACTACACGCCTTTGGAAAATGCCGGCTTGTACTGGCACTTTGTCGACATCATCTGGATCTACCTGTTCCCGTTGCTGTACCTGATCGATCGAAAACCGTTAAGGTGAGCCGCCATGTCCGAGCACATTGTTTCGAGCAGACTCTACTACACGATCTGGATCGTCCTGCTGGTTCTCACTGGCCTTACCGCCTGGATTTCCACCATCAATCTAGGTCCACTCAACACCATCGTTGCGTTGGTGATCGCCTCTGGCAAGGCCAGCATCGTCGCGCTCTTTTTCATGCACCTCAAGTACACCAGCGAGAAGCACACCCGAACGGTAGTGATTGCGTCACTGTTCTGGGTAGGCATTCTGTTCGTCCTGAGCATGGCCGATTACGTCACTCGCGCCACCGCTCGCTAGGATGGTAGACCGTCGGCACCTTGCCATCGGCACTCTGCCCTGACTTGCGCTATACTCCGCCGTTCATCAAAATGTTGATGTCCAGAGAGCCAGAGAGGTGGATTATGGCATTTTGCAATTCCTGCGGCGCCAGCCTTGAACCCAACGCGAAATTCTGTCCCAAATGCGGGTCCACAGTTCCCGTCACCACCAAAGTCCCCGTAGCCTCGTCCGCGAATCTGCCGCCGATCCCAGCTCCGGGAAGCACAAATGCGCTCAAGATCGTGCTGATCGTGGTGGGTGCGATCGTCGTCTTGGGGATCGTTCTGTCGGCTGCGACAGCACTTTTCTTTACGCGCATCGCCCGCCACACCCGCGTCGAAGAGAACAACGGGAAAGTCACGGTGCATTCGCCATTCGGCACGGTAGAAAGCGACACCAATCCGGAAGAAGTCGCCCGTGACCTTGGCATTGAGGTCTATCCCGGCGCACATCCATTGAAGGAAGGCGCTTCCAACGTCCACATCGGCAACATGCATACCGTCACTGCGCAGTTCGAAACTGACGATCCACCGGAGAAAGTCGCCGATTTCTACAAATCGAAAATCAGCAACCTCAACGTGAACGTCAGTGACGACAAGCACTACACGCTGGTCGCGACCCAGAAAGACAGTATCGTGACCATCAACATCGAACCGCAAGACGGCAAAACGCTGATCCACATCGCCAACGTTGCGGGAAAGGGAGTCGCGGGCCACGAGTCCAGTGACTAGCCATCCTCATCCCGCGCCAGACAACTTTGCCAAGCTTGCGCGTGCTTCCAAGCGCGCCGAAGTCGATGCCACGGGATTAGCCGATGCCCTTTGCCGGCAGCTTAGTGGCGAGGTGCGCTTTGACAACGGCAGCCGCGCACTATACGCCGTCGACGGCTCCAGCTACCGCCAAGTGCCAATCGGAGTCGTCATTCCCCGCGACATCGACGATGTGATCGCCACGGTCTCGCTATGCCGGGACTACGGCGCGCCGCTGCTCTGTCGCGGAGGCGGCACTTCGCTCGCCGGACAATGCTGCAACTTCGCAGTGGTGATGGATTTCTCCAAGTACATGGCCCAAATCCTGGAGATCGATCCCGATCGCCGCATCGCACGTGTGCAGCCGGGAGTCATCCTCGATCGCCTTCGCAATGCGGCTGAGAAACATCACCTTACCTTCGGGCCCGATCCCGCCACCCACGATCGCTGCACTCTCGGTGGAATGATCGGCAATAACTCATGCGGCGTGCACTCCGTCATGGCGGGCAAGACCGACGACAATATCGAGGAGCTCGAAATCCTCACCTACAACGGCGTGCGCTTCAAAGTAGGCCAGACTAGCGAACACCAACTCGAAAGCATCATCGGTGAAGGCGGCCGCCGAGGCGAAATCTACGCCGGGCTGAAATCACTGCGCGACCGCTATGGCAATCTCGTGCGGCAACGTTATCCCAACATTCCGCGCCGGGTCTCCGGCTACAACCTGAACTTCCTGCTTCCTGACAATGGTTTTCACGTCGCGCGCGCTCTGGTCGGATCCGAAGGCACCTGCGTCACTGTCCTCGAAGCGACCTGCCGCCTGGTTCAGAGCCCGCCGGAGCGAGTGCTGCTGGTCATCGCCTATCCTGACATCTACCAATGTGGCGACCACGTTCCCGAGGTCATGGCCCACAAGCCAATCGGCCTTGAAGGCATTGACGACCTGCTGGTCGAATACACGCGCCGTAAGGGCATCAACTCCGAAGGACTGGCATTGCTGCCCCCAGGCGGAGGCTGGTTGCTCGCCGAATTCGGAGCGGATACCGCAGCCGAAGCCGAATCCCAGGCCCGCGGTCTGATGGACGCGCTTAGCCGCTCTCTCAATCCGCCACGCATGCATCTGTTCGAAGACAAGCAACTCGCCAAACGTGTTTGGGAGGTCCGTGAATCGAGCTTAGGTGCAATTTCACACGTCCCCGGTGAGCCGCTTTCCTGGGAAGGGTGGGAAGATTCCGCCGTCCAACCGGAGAAGCTCGGCGTCTATCTCCGCGACTTGCGAAAGCTGATGAACAGCTACGGCTACCGGAGCGTCCTCTACGGACACTTCGGCCATGCCTGCGTGCATACACGCATCAACTTCGACCTGGAATCCACCGAGGGCATTCGGCAGTATCGCAAGTTCGTCGAAGAAGCTGCCGACCTGGTCGTAAGCTACGGCGGATCGCTCTCCGGCGAACACGGCGACGGCCAGTCCCGCGCCGAACTCCTGCCTAAGATGTTCGGTGCCGAACTGGTTCAGGCCTTCCGCGAGTTCAAGGCGCTGTGGGATCCGCAATGGAAGATGAATCCCGGAAAATTAGTCGAACCATATCGCCTCGATGAAGACCTCCGTCCCGGCTCCGACTACAAACCGTGGGAGCCGGAGACCCACTTCAAATTCCCTCAGGATCACGGAAGCCTGGCCCACGCCACCTTGCGTTGCGTGGGAGTAGGGAAGTGTCGTCGCGAGGAAGGCGGGTTGATGTGCCCCAGCTTCCGGGTCACCCGCGAAGAGGAGCACTCCACCCGGGGTCGCGCCCACCTGCTTTGGGAGATGACCCGGCGCGACGTCATCCAGGACGGCTGGCGCGATGAGCACGTCAAGGATTCGCTGGACCTCTGTCTTTCCTGCAAAGGCTGCAAAAGCGACTGCCCGGTAAGCGTAGATGTGGCGACCTACAAATCAGAATTTCTCTCGCACTATTACGAAGGCCGACGCCGTCCAAGAAGCGCCTACGCCTTCGCCAATATCGATATCTGGGCCCGGCTAGCTTCCGCTGCGCCCGGGTTGGTGAATCTGACAACGCAGTTGCCCTTCCTGCGAGACATCGCCAAGCTGGTCGCTGGCATGCCACGGCAGAGAAGCATTCCAGCATTTGCGCCACAGACATTCCGCGCCTGGTTTCAAAGGAGAGTCCCGCGCAACATCGGCGCGCCACCAGTCCTGCTCTGGCCCGATACCTTCAACAACTTTTTCTTGCCCGATACCGCGAAGGCCGCCGTGGAAGTGCTCGAAGCCGCCGGCTTCCGCGTGCTCATGCCCGATGCTGGCCTCTGCTGCGGCCGTCCGCTCTACGACTTCGGCATGCTTGACCGAGCCAAGCGTCTGCTTTTGAAGATCCTCGACTCTTTGGCATGGGAAATCCAGGGAGGCATTCCTGTCGTCGTCCTGGAGCCGAGTTGTGCGGCGGTTTTCCGCGATGAACTGATCAACCTCTTTCCCAACGACGCCCGCGCCCAACTCTTGTCCCGTCGGACATTCCTGCTGAGCGAATTCCTGCAAAAGCAGGCCAAGGATTTCCAGCTTCCAAAGCTGCTCCGCAAGGCCATCCTCCACGGACACTGCCATCACAAGTCCGTCATGAAAATGACCGATGAAGAATCAGTTCTGAAAAAAATGGACGTCGATTTCCACGCCCCCGCTCCGGGCTGCTGTGGCATGGCTGGCTCATTTGGCTTCGAGCGGGACAAATACGACGTGTCCACTGCGATAGGAGAGCTGGAACTCCTCCCCGCCGTTCGCCAGGCTCCACTCGATGCCTTCATCATCGCCGACGGCTTCAGTTGCCGCGAACAGATCGCGCAGTCCACCAACCGCCACGCCCTCCACTTGGCAGAAGTCATCCAAATTGCCCTGGGCCGGAACCTGCCCGACACACCTTATCCGGAGCAAGCTAGTGTGCAGCGCCGTCAAACCGAGGTGACGCGCTCCATGAAGCGCGCAGGATTGGTCGTGGCGGGACTGGCTACCGCCACGGCTCTCTATTACGCAACCCGACGTGACTGAGTAATAATAATCGCAAGTAATTGATTCCACATCATTTACATCACTTCCACAGCAGCATACCTCGCCAGACCGCCCCGAATCTGGGAAAATAGACGCCGGTAACAGAAAGAGATAACAGAAAGATTAGATCAGGCACTCCGGGCTCCCTGAGAGCTGCCTGGATGGCAGACTGGTGGTAGACCAATGATCCGCGACGAAACCTCCCTCACGATGACCGAGACTTCCACCCCGTCCAAAGGGGCGCCCCTCAGCTCGGTCCAGGGGAAAGAGGAGTCTTCTGCCGATGCCTCTCTGCGCGGATCCGTCCTTGTCCTCATCCAGTTCGACGTCTGTGAAGAAATCCGCCTGGACCAACTCCGCGACATCTTTGGAGCCCGCAAAGTAGAGCAGCCCACCTTTAAACATCCGGCTCCCGGATACGTCCGCTACCAGCGTCCTCCGGTAGTCGAACCACTCGATGCTCTGGTACTCGAGAGCGGAGAGCGCTTGCAGGGCCAGATCAAGTATTACGACTACGGTGTGGTGAGCGTGGTATTTGAATTACCATTTTCTGGCGATTGGGACACCCTCGTCCGCCTCGGCAGCCGCTGGGTTTGGGAGGTGGATTTCTCCGGACACGCTTCCCGCCTCGCACGGCAAAAGCTGGAGCGCGCTCGCCCCGCGCTGGTCAAGCCTTATCCCGACTGGCTCAGCGAGGACTACTACATTTTTCACGTTCGCGAACTGAGCGGCTCCCCGTCCGGAGAACAGCTGGCCGCATCGCAGGGAGCCCGCATTGCGCAGATCGTTCGCGGCGAGACCGCGGCATTGTCCGAAAACGAGCGCCAGGAGATCCTGCAATCCCGAATTTCCTATTACGTCAACGATCTGGTCGTGATCGGGTATAACGCCGCCTTCGTTTACGACAGCGCCGCCGGCGCTGAAACCGCCATTCAGTTGCTCGAATACGCCAACTCGCAGCTGCTCGAATTTCGCCATTACGACGAACTGCTCACCCGCGAACTCGACTCGGTATATACCTTCCTGGAAAAAGGCACGGGCATGCTGGCCCGCTGGAGCCTGGCTCGGGCCGCCACCAGATTGCACACCCTCCTGCTCGACGTAACCGAACTCACCGAGCACGCTGATAATGCGATTAAATTTTTGAGCGACATGTTCTCTGCCCGCCTGTACAAACTTGCCGCCTCCAAAGTCGGTGTCCCGGATTACAAAGATCTCGTCACCCAAAAGCTGCGCACCGCCGAAGAGCTCTACCGCTTCATGGTCGATCAATTCAACCAGAGCCGCGCCTTTGTGCTGGAGCTGATGGTGGTGGTTATCCTGATCGTCGAACTCATCTACGCCTTCAAGGGAAGGCTGTTCTAGAGCCACACCGCTCGTCGATCCATGCCGTACAGGACCGTTTATACTCTGATGGCTATTTTCGACAGCCGAGGTAGCTGTCGCTGCGCCAAACGTTCAGGAGGACCATGCGAGGTCTGAAAGGCAAACGTGTACTCATCACTGGAGGCGCGAGCGGCATTGGAGCCGCCACCGCTGGACGTTTCTTGGAGGAGGGCTCTGCCGTCGTTGTCCTTGACCGCGACGCCCAGGCGCAAAAACGCATCAAGCAGGAACTCCCGCAGCTTGCGGGCACGGTTGATGCCGATGTCTCCAAGCTCCAACAGGTAGATTCCGCCGTGTCGGATGCCGTGAAGCTGATGGGTGGTCTCGACGTCCTCATCAACAATGCCGGCATCAGCATCCGCCACAACTTCCTCGACATCACTCCCGACGAATGGGACAAAGTCATAGCCGTCAACCTGACCGGAGTTTTCTACGTGGCTCAAACCGCCGCCCGCCACATGATGCAGCACGACGGCGGAGTAATTCTCCAAACTGCCTCCACCAATGGAATCGTGGGACAACCCTATTACGCCGATTACAACGCCACCAAAGCGGGAGTGATCGAACTGACCAAGACGATGGCGCTGGAACTCGCTCCCAAGGTGAGGGTCTGCGCGGTGGCTCCGGGATACGTCCTCACCCCCATGCAGCGCGCCGAATACACGGATGAAATGCTGCAGCAGGTAAACCAGAAGATTCCGCTCCGCCGCCACGCCAAGCCGGAAGAGATTGCCGCCCTGTTTGCCTATCTCGCCTCCGACGACGCTGCCTATGTGACGGGACAGGTCTTCACCATTGACGGAGCGGAGACAGCGGGAGGTTTGGCCAGCCGATGATAGAGATTGAGACGAGCGCCTGCACAATTATCAATGTGAAGACGGACGACTCGCCCGTCCAAGAAGTGATTTCCGGCGTTCCATGAATGGATTGAAAGACAAGACCGCCCTTATCACCGGCGGCGCCTCCGGCATCGGACGTGCCACCGCCCTTCTCTTCGCCCGCGAAGGCGCCGCTGTGGCTATCGCTGACCTTAGCGACGATGCTGGCAAAAACTTAGTCAGCGAAATCGTCTCTGCTGGCGCCCGAGCCACTTTTCAGCATACCGATGTCACACTCGCGGCGGACTGCCAACGAGTCGTCGAGCGAACGCTTCAGGAATTCGGGGCAATTCATGTCCTCTTCAACAACGCCGGCATCATCCGCCGCGCCTCGGTTACGGAACTCAGCGAAGACGATTGGGACCGCGTGATGGCGGTGAACGTCAGGTCCATGTATCTGATGTCCCGCTACGTCATTCCCGTGATGGCGAAAGCCGGCGGCGGCTCCATCATCAATATGGCCTCCGGTTGGGGATTATCCGGAGGGCCGCGCGCCGCCGTCTATTGCGCGTCCAAGGGCGCGGTCGTGCTGCTCACCAAAGCCATGGCCGTAGATCACGGCCCGCAGAACATTCGCGTAAACTGCATCTGTCCCGGCGACACCGATACTGGAATGCTGCGCCACGAAGCCCGACAACTTGGCGAAACCGAAAAGCGATTTCTCGCCGACGCAGCACGCCGCCCCTTAGGTCGTGTCGGCAGACCAGAAGAGATCGCGCAAGCGGCGCTCTACCTGGCCAGCGATGCTGCGTCGTTTGTAACCGGAACGGCCTTAGTCGTCGACGGCGGGGGATTGGCGGGATCGATTTAAAGGAGGAAATCAGCAATCAGCAATAGCACTTAGCAACTAGCAATCGTTCCGCCGAGCCCCACTGGAAATTTGATTTGAAACTGTTTATTTACATTTTGAAAGAGCGCAGCCGTGGTATGTAAGTTCACTTGCTAATTGCTAGTCGCTAGTTGCTAACTGCTAATTGCTAATCTCTGATTTACCATGCGCCTGCACGACAAAGTCGCCCTCATCACCGGAGGAACTTCCGGCATCGGAGAAGCCACCGCATCCTTGTTCTCAAATGAAGGAGCGAAGGTTGCCATCACCGGTCGGAACGAAGACCGCGGCCGCGCCATCTCTGGGAAGATCACCGAAGGCGGAGGCGAGGCAGTATTCCTCGCTACCGACGTCAGCAAGAGTGACCATTGCCGCCGGGCGGTGGAACAGACAATCAGCGCTTTCGGCCGCCTCGATATCCTGTTCAACAATGCCGGCGTTTTCTATCCTCACAATGCGCTCGACTGCAGCGAAGAAGAGTGGGACGAGCAGATCGACATCAACCTCAAAGGCACTTTCCTGATGTCGAAATACGCTCTGCCCCACATGATCAAGCAGGGAAGTGGCGTCATTATCAACAACAGCTCCGGATGGGGAATTGTGGGCGGCGACAGGGCGGTCGCTTACTGCGCCTCAAAAGGTGGAGTGGTGTTGCTGACCAAAGCCATGGCCATTGACCACGGCCGTCAGGGCATTCGCGTAAACTGCATTTGCCCCGGAGATGTGGATACGCCCATGTTGCCGGAGGATGCCCGCATCCGCGGTTTGAAATGGGAAGACTATCTCGCCGGTTGCAACAACCGCCCTATGGGCCGGATCGGAACCGCCGACGAGATCGCGAAAGCCGTGCTGTTCCTCGCATCGGACGATTCTTCTTTTATGACCGGAGCAGCACTGGTGGTCGATGGAGGCGGCACAGCGGATTGAAGTAGCGCCGGCATCTTGTCGGCATTCCTGAGGACGCGCAAAGCTCGTCAGAGAAATTCTTGCAAGCAGTGACGGACGTTCCGCAGCTAACACATGATCCAGTCGGCGCGTGCTGAATTATCCGCGAGCCGAATTAGCCGCGCAGCGGCGAAATAATAAAGCCCACGGCGCAAGCCGTGGGTGGACGGCCAAACAAAGAAAAAGCCCTGAAAAGGGCGACAGATCAAAAGATCAAAGCCCCGTTTTCTTGCGACGGCGAGACTTGTCACAAACCACCACAACCCGTTCCCATGTACGCTCGCAACAATTGTTCCACCGCGCTCAACAATCGTTGATCGAAGGCGTGAATTCCCCCTCCCGAGGCGCCGCTGTCTATGAACCCGGGCCTGTCTTCCTCGAACGAGGCCACGGATCGCATGTCTGGGACGCCGACGGAAACGAATACATTGATTTCATGATGTCGTTCGGCGCCTTGATCCAGGGACACGCCCATCCGAAACTGGTCGAAGTGGTAGCGAAGACTATGGCGGAAGGATCTCATTTCGCCGCTGCAACATCCGCCGAGATCGAAGCTGCGGAACGCTTCTGCCCCATGGTTCCAACCGCCGAAGCCGTGCGCTTCACCAATACCGGCAGCGAAGCCACCATGTTGGCTTTGCGCCTGGCCCGCGCCCACACTGGCCGGACCAAGTTCCTGAAATTCGAAGGCCACTACCACGGCTGGTACGATCCTTACCTTCTCAACGCACACAGTCATCCTGCTGAAGAACTGGGACCGCCAGAAAGCCCGGTTCGCATTCCGGACTCCGAAGGAATTCCGGCGTCAACCTTTGATGATGTAGTGCTCGCACCGTGGAACGACTTGCCAGCACTCGAACGCGTCATGCAGGAGCATGGGAACCAGCTTGCAGCCGTCATTACCGAGCCCATCATGGCCAACATGGGCTGCATCCCACCGCGTGACGGATATCTTGAAAGGCTCCGCCAACTTACTCAAGAACACGGCGTCCTTCTGATCTTTGACGAAGTCGTCACCGGTTTCCGCTACTCGCCGGGCGGTTGTCAGGAGTATTACGGCGTCGAGCCCGACCTCAGCACATTTGGCAAAGCCTTGGGCGCGGGATTTCCCGTGGGCGCGGTTGGAGGTTCGCGATCCATTCTTGAGCGGATGCGTTGGGGCGAGCACATGGTCTTACACTATGGCACCTTCAATGGCCATCGGCTGACCATGAAGGTGATCGCTGCCAATCTCGATCTTTTGTCGGGCAAAGGCACCTACGAAAAGTTACATGCGATTGGCGACACCGCCATCGCGGGTCTTCGCGACATCCTCCGGCGGCGAAAAATTAGGGCTATCGTCCAGGGCTTCGGTCCCATGTTTCAGATCTATTTCACCGACCGCGATGCCATTCACGATTACCGCGATTACTGCCGCTATGTGGATACGAAAAAGTACTCGCGCTTCGTCCGTCTGCTGCTCGATCGCGGCATTTACATGACACCATCCAATGGACTGCACTGGATTATCTCAACAGCGCATACCAAGCAGGACGTCGAAGCGCTGTTGCGAGCGGCCGACCTGGCCTGCACGGAACTGGCGTGAAGGCAACTGTATTTCTCGGCGGCGGACGCATCACCAGCGCCCTCATCGCCGGCCTTAAATTGGCGGCCTACCGCCGGCCGATCATCGTGCACGATCACAATCCCGGCAAATTGCGGGAACTGAAACGCCGCTACGCAGTCCAGACCGAACCGGATCTGCAACGCGCCATTGCTCGTGCCGAATTATTGATTATTGCTGTGCGCCCGGATTCCGTACGCCAGTTACTGAATGACATCGCCAGATTAGATCGTCCAGGATTGAATAAACGAAGATTAGATCGCCCAAGATTGGATTACCCAAGCGAAGCACGTCCACTCACCGCCGTCAGCCTGGCAGCTGGGATTCCCCTCGCGACCCTGCGGGCAGGCCTCGGCAAGTTCGTACGCTGGGCGCGTGCCATGCCCAGCCCGGCTTGCCGCAGCCGCCACGGACTGACGGCGCTCACGTTTGAGCACAGATTTCCGGCAGCACAACGCCGCAGAGTCGCGCAATTATTCAGGTTGGTCGGTCCGGTGGCTGAAATTCCGGAAAGCAAGTTTGACGCGTTTACTGTCACCTACTCTTCAAGCCACGGCTATCACGCGTTAGCGGCTCTGGCTGGAGCGGCAGAGAATCTTGGTCTTGATCGCACTAGCGCGTTGATCGCCGCTTCGCACGCTCTGGCAGATGGCATTCTTGCCTGGCGCGAGGGACGCGTGTCCCTCGACGCTCTGCTGCACGAGGCAGCCACTCCGGGAGGAATAGCTGCCACTGTAATGTCGAAGATGGATGAAGCCGGTTACCAGCGAATCATCCAGCGCGGGCTCCGCGCAGGTTTGGCACGGGCGCGGAAGATTCGAAAAGGTTGATAGCTGCCCTTTTCTCGGTATTTCGCGAATCTCTCGCGACATCACAAGCATCCTTTGTTACGAACAGTATTGCGTTTCCCGTACCCCGTTTGATCCCGAGCTGGTCGCCAGGTTGCAGACCTGCGTCGGAACTTATCGTCATCACAGGAGCATCCATGCCAAAGATGAAAGTAGCCCAGATCGGCAAGCCTGGCGGTAATTTTGAATTTGTGGACCGCGACATCCCTCAGCCTGGTCCGGGAGAGGTGCGCATCAAGGTGGAAGCCTGCGGTATCTGTCACAGCGATATGCTGGTGAAGGAAGGCGCCTGGCCGGGAATTCAATATCCGCGAGTACCCGGACACGAAATCGCCGGGCGCATCGACGCAGTTGGAGAACGCGTCAAGCCCTGGACGGCAGGACAGCGTGTCGGCGTAGGCTGGCACGGTGGGCATTGCTTTGTTTGTGATCCCTGCCGGCGCGGCGACTTCATGCTGTGTGTGAATGGCAAGATTACCGCGATTACTCATGACGGCGGCTATGCCGAGTACATGATTTCTCCCGCAGAAGCGGTGGCAGCGTTACCCGATGAACTCCCCGCAGATGAAGCGGCGCCCCTGATGTGTGCCGGGATTACGGTCTTCAATTCGATGAGGAATTCCGGCACTCGTACCGGAGACTTGGTTGCGGTCCAAGGCGTCGGAGGACTGGGCCATCTCGGAATTCAATACGCGCGGCGCATGGGCTTTTACACGGTTGCCATCAATCGCGGCACTGACAAGAAAGACTTGGCCCTCAAACTTGGCGCACACAGGTATATAGATTCCGCGGCTACGAATCCCGCCGAAGAGTTGCAGAAGCTTGGCGGAGCTCATCTCGTCCTGGCAACTGCGCCGGATGCCAAGTCGATGTCGGCGATTATCCCTGGACTTTCCGGAAATGGAAGACTCCTGGTGGTGGGTGCTCCCTATGAGCCACTGATTGTCAGTGCGCTTGATTTGCTTCCCCAGCGGCGTTCGGTACAGGGATGGCCTTCAGGAACTGCGAAAGACTCCGAAGACACGCTGCTATTCAGCGCGCGCAACGGTGTCCGGCCAATGATCGAAAAATTTCCTCTAGCGAAAGCGGAACAAGCGTACCAGCAGATGATCACCGGAAAGGCGAGATTCCGGGTGGTGCTCACAATGTGACGTTAGCAGAATAGTTTCCCTTGGAAGAGCTTGTGTGCGAGCCGCGCAAGGCGCACCACGCGATAGAGCGGGAACAGCGCTGCCGGAAGCCGCATGGCTGACCAGTCTCCGGCGGTAGGCGTGAATGCAAGTCGCGATAACAGTTGTGCCCGGTCCCGCCACCTCCCCCGGGCGCGAATCATCATCGCAAAATGCGAAGCGGGGGCAGGATCACAGTGTTCGCCTTCAACTATCGTGGGAAGAATGGCTCTGGCGATACTTCGCGCATCCGGATCATCTCGCCACTTCCCCTCGACCGGCAGGGTTCTGCCGAGCAATTCTCTTGCAAGCCAGCCGGTAATCGCAACGATTCTCTCAATGCCAAGCTGAGAAGCATTCGCTTCCACCAAATCCCAATCGATGCTTTGGGAGTAGGCTAATTCGACAATGTCGCAGAGCCATGATACCTGTGCCCAGGCATGCTTGGCGGCATGCACACAGAGCACCAGAAACAAGTCTTCTGGACACAAGGAACGAAATTTTCGACCGCCGAGATCCATCGAAACCGCTCGCCGGAAGAACCCTTCGACATCGAAGCTGATCGCGTAGAAACGAGGAAGGATCCGCCACTGCAGCTCGACCGCGTTCCGCCCGTAAGCGCTGTCGAAGGTGTACTCATATCCCGACTGCAAGTAGGCGCGTTCCTGCTGAGGAGACAGCTCTAGTTTCGTTTTGTACCCAAGCTCCACAAGGGCTGCCTTCGCTCGGGCAACATCCCGAACACGAACTAACAGATCGAGATCGCCATACTGCCGCAGCGTGACATTTCCGTATAGACTCTGCGCCAGTATTGGTCCTTTGTACGGAAGCACCTCCACCCCACATGACTCGACATGCTCGACGATCCGGACTAACTCGCTGGTAAGCGACAGCGCCCGACGCGCCTTATCCAGAGAGTGGCGCCGCAGTTCCTCGAAGCAGTGGCTCGGCATGGCGTCGGGCGCGGCAGAAACCGCCTCATGCACCCGCGGGATAAGGCCGTGATGATCGGCAAGCCGGATCAGGCGCTCCCAATCGATGTCGGTTGCCCCCGCGAACTCCCTCCGTCCGGCACTCCCGCGGCTTGAACAGCATCGAGTTAGAAAATCGAACTCTGCGCTAAAAAGAGAGCTGTGCCGGTGTTGAGTTGCGATCCGCCCAACGGATTCGAGCACGGCAGCGTGATGCATGATCAGGTTCCGGCCACGTAATCGGCGCAAAGCCGACCCTATAATGCAGGATCAGAGACTTGAATCCATAGTGGCGCGACGGGTTCGTGTGGCGGAGATCATGGACAGTGTTGTTTTCGAAAACGTCAGCAAAGTCTTTCGCCATCGTCCGGCCCTGTTCAACTGGATGGGCCGGGAACGCGGCGGTGAGACCCGCGCTCTGAGCGATGTGTCGCTCAGCGTTCCACATGGCGAAGTGTTAGTCCTGCTCGGCCCCAATGGCAGCGGCAAGACGACCGCGCTGAAACTGGTTTCGACCATGCTTCTGCCAGATTCCGGCCGTGTGCTGGTGGACGGTGCTGACGCGCAGCTTCAGCCGGAGGAGGTGCGGAAGCGCGTTAGTTTCGCCGTTGCCGGGGAGAGGTCATTTTTCCCTCGCCTTTCGGCGCGGGAAAATCTCGACTTTTTTGCCGCTCTGGATGATGTTCCACGAAAACTGCGTCGGCTGCAAATAGATTCCATGCTGGATCAGGTCGGACTGAGCGATGCCGCTGATACCCTGGTCATGAAGTTTTCCAGCGGCATGTACCAGCGACTGGCAATTGCACGGGCGCTGATGAAGGAGCCGTCTGTGATTTTGCTCGACGAGCCTACGCGCAGCCTCGACCCAGCCGCCGCCGTCCAGTTTTGGAGCTTGGTTCGAGCGCTGGCGGCCCAAGGCTCGACCGTGCTTCTCGCCACTCACAGCTTTAACGAAGCACTTGCGGTAGGAGACAAAGCCGCCGTCTTGCAACAGGGGCGAGTCGTCGCAACGCGGAGAATCGGGTGCGCCGACATCGACGATCTAAAGTCCTTCTACTTTCATACTACCGGCGAGTTCGATGATCAGATCGCGTTCGCGGCGAGGGCCGGTTGATGAGAATCGCTGGATTGCTGGATAAGCTGGCGGTCATCGCCCGGCGCGATCTTCTTACCGCCATTCGTTATCGCACAGGTTTTGCCATGGCTGCCGTAGGCGGATTGGTGCAGCTCGCCGCCTTTTATTATCTGGCACGCGCCATCGGTCCGGGCTTCCGTCCACAGGGCGTGGAATATTTCCCCTTCGTTCTGGTAGGAACCGGCCTCTACACATTCATGCTCATGGGAATCCATTCGTTTCTGAATGTCGTCCAGGATGCGCAGCGCACCGGAACGCTGGAAGTCCTGATGACCACGTCGACGCCCGGGCCGGTGCTTGTGTTCTTGAGCGCCGCATCTTCGTTTGCCGGAAACACGGTTCAGTTGTTCTTGTATCTCGCGGCCGGGCTGCTGATATTTCGAGCTCCGCTGCATGCCAACCTTGGTGGATGCTTCGTAGTGTTTGCACTCTCAATGGCAATCGCAGTGGCCGTGGGAATTCTCGCCGCTGCACTGCAGTTGGCCATTCAAAAAGGATCCGCTGTGGTGTGGCTGTTCGGATCAGGGGCATGGTTCCTGACCGGAACTCTGTTTCCGGTGGCAACCCTTCCGCAGCCGCTGCGGCTTGCCGCGAAACTTATTCCAATCACCCACTCCCTCGACGCGATGCGTCTGGCCCTCTTACAGAGTGCTGGATTCTCCGCCCTGGCGCGGGAAATTGTCGTTCTCACTCTATTTTCTGTGTTGCTGCTCCCGCTTAGCATTGTCTTGTTTTCGTATACTTTGCGGCGATCGCGGTTGCAGGGGACGCTGTCTTTCTACTAGAACGACTTGCCTGCATCTTCGATGTCTTTGAAGTGCTTGCGAGGGCATAGATTGGTTACTTTAGTGTCATGCATGACCGCGGAAGACGATTCCTCCTGCCCGGCTTGCGATTAGAATTTAGTAGCCAGAACCATGGATTCGACGCCAACATCCTACGAAGCGGAGCGGCGTAGCACACGGATTCGTGCGCAAATTCCGTTGCGAGTCACCAGCCTGGATCCTGCGGCCTATTTCTCCGAACAATGTCACACTCTGGTAGTAAATACGCAGGGCTGCGGTGTCCGCTTAGCCCACACCGCGGAGATCGGACTCCCGGTGGAGATCGAGACTATGACCGGCCAGAAGCTCGCAGCGCAGGTAGCAAACTCAGTGCCCCTTGGCGTCGATGGCAAGTACTGGCTGGTGGGGTTGGCCTTGGAGGAACCTGGAAATGTCTGGGGGCTCCAACCCGCGCCAGCGGATTGGGGCGAACCGAGAGCCTTTGCCGCGGCTGCCGGTGCTGCCACCAGCATCGATTCAACCAAGAAGGGTGAGTGGCCCTACTCTCAATTCTCCAGCCGCGGAGAGTTCCACCCAGGCCGGAAGTAGCTTCAAATCCTAAAAAAAACTGCCGCAGAACCTCCCGAGAACAGCCGCAAGTATCCGGTCTCAAATTCCAGCTGCTGCTTGTGCCGCGATTTGTGGTCTCGCCGGCAGGGATTGAATCAACTTTCGTGTGTACGGGTGCACAGGATTGCCGAAGATCTCGCCAGTGTCGCTGCATTCCACGATTTCCCCTTGATGCATAACCGCTACCCGGTTCGCGATCGTCGCAACTGACAGCAGATCGTGCGAAATGTAGAGAATGCTGGTGCCGAATTTGCGGCTGAGCTCCGCGAACAGTTGCAGGATTTCCGCCTGCGTGATGAGATCGAGCGCACTGGTGGGCTCATCCGCAATGAGCAGCGGAGGGCGATGCAGCGTTGCCATTGCGATCAATACTCGTTGAGCCTGGCCGACGCTGAGTTGTGAGGGATGGCGGCGCAGGAAATCCTCCCCTGCCGGCAAGGCGACACCTTGTAAAGCCTGTAGTATCGCTTGGCGACATTCGTCACGCGTCCCGCGACGGTGCACGTTCCAGGTCTCTTCTAATTGCGTGCTGATTCGCAGCGCGGGGTTAAGCGACGAGATCGGGCTCTGCAATACCAGCCCGATTTCGCGTCCGCGAAGCGCCCGCATCTCGCGCTCTTTGAGTTGCATCAGGTCGCGGCCGTTCAGAAGGATCGATCCCTCGGCACGTCCGTTTTTCAGGTGAAGTAGTCTAAGAATAGCCAGCGCCAGCGTGCTTTTGCCGCAGCCGCTCTCTCCCACCAGTCCGAGCACCTCACCGCTACCAATGTCGAGGGCAACATCGCGGAGCACGGCCTTTCCCGGATAGCTGACTGAAAGCCTGAACGAGAGCAGCGGAGCCGAACTCATCAGTGATTCCTTGCGACCTCAGTGCCCAGCGTTAGCTGATCGATGTTCCAATAGACCTCAGGCCGCAAGACAAGCGGATGTGCGTTGTGAAGTGCGGGCGAGACGGCCGATAGGGCGTTCTTGTTCACCAGGTAAACGAACGGCTCCTGCTGCCAGGCGATCTCCTGAACTTTATCGAAATATTCTTTACGCTTTCTGGCATCGAGAGACGACGTCTGCGCCCGCATCAGTTTATCGATCTCGCCTTCCCACGCTGTGGCGGGGCTCTTCTGGCTGGGATTCCACTGGTGGTTGTCGGAAGAGCTCAGCCAGACATTCATCTGTGAGTTGGGATCGAGTTCGGTATTTACCAGCCCGAGAAGACAAGCTTCGTAGTCATAGGTGCGGGTCATACGCTCGATGAGCGAGGGGAAGTCCAGCGTCACAACGTTCAACTTTATGCCGATGCCGGAGAGATCCTGCTGGATCATGGTCGCCATCCGCTCGCGATACTTATTTCCGGAATTTGTGACCAGGGAAAACTCCACAGCGTGCCCATCACGGTCACGCAGCACTTCGCCCTGCATGTGAAATCCGTCCTGCGAAAGGCGCTGCAGCGCGGATTTCTGATCGAAGGGATGCGGTTGCAGCTTGGCATTGAACCAGAATTTATTAGCGGGAGAAACCGGGCCGACCGCAGGCCGGGCGTGGCCGCGAAACGCGATCCGCGCCAGATCTTCACGATTGATAGCTTCAGAAATCGCCCGGCGGAAGTTCGTAGATGTGAACCATGCTTTTTTGTAGGCTGGCATCGGCGCGGTGGCTACTTGGTTGAACCACAGGAATTCGGCGTCCATCGACGGACCTGCATCGTGCGCCATCGCTGGGTTATCGGACACCAGCTTGTCGAAATGCTCGGCATCGAGCGAATTGATGAAATCAATCTCGCCCCGCACCAGGCGGAGCATTTCCATGTCCCGGTTTTGCTGGATATCGAGCCGCACCGAGTCGATGTAGGGCAGCGGTCGGCCACCAGGATCGTGCTTCCAATAGTTGGGGTTTCGCCGCAGGATAAGGTAAGCGCCAGCTTTATTTTCCGCGACCATGTACGGGCCAAGCACGGCCATTTCCTTCTGCGGCGACTTTGACGACATAATGGCGACTTGATCGAATAACCGGTCGAGACCGGCAATCGGCGCCGGGAATGTGATGCTCACGCGATCTTTTGCCAGAACACGGGTTTCCGTCTTGCCTTCGCCGGAGCGGAACGCATCGCCGGTAGGTGAATGTAATGCCGGATCCATGAGTTGCTGCACTGTGTAGGCCACATCGTCAGCCGTGAAAGGCGTGCCGTCGGAAAAGCGCAGACCGTTCCGCAGTATGAAGGTGATCGTCCTGCCGTCTTTGCTGAGCTTCCAGCTAGTGGCCAGTTCTGGCTCCGTGTTCTGAGTGGCGCGGTTCACGCGCAGCAGCACACCACCGGTGAGGTAGCGGATCGTCTCCGAAGCGTCGTCCTGCATCAGTAGGGGATTGAAGGTTTTCGGATCGGAGTGAATGCAAAAACGCAATTGGCCACCCGACTGTGCGGAGAGGCTGATGGAAGCGAAAGCGACCAGCAATAAACTCAGCCAACGATATCTCATACCGGCAACTCCTCTTTGGTCAATACCAGGTGAAAGCTGCTTACGACTGCGATGAACACGATCAACGGGACGAATGGCAACACTCCTGCGGAGAGACTTGAATAATTTCCGATCTCACGCAGCAGGCTGCCCAGGGAAGGCAGTGGCTCAGCTACTCCCAGTCCGAGAATGCCGAGATTAGCTTCCGTCAAGATGAAGACAGGAACCGAAATCCAAAACTGCGCATAGAGAATCGGCTTTAGGTTTGGCGCAACTTGACACCAAAACAGACGCCATCCGTCGTGACCTGACGCGCGCGCCAGCAAGACAAAATCCGCATGCGAAAGCGCGCGAGCGTCAGCACAGATTACGCGCGCCGCTCCCGCCCATCCCAGACAGCCCAGCAGAACAAAGGTGATCACCACGGATGCGATGGGCGCGACATTAAGTGGCAGTAGCGCGCGCACCGTGATTAGCAGGAACAGCCACGGCAGAGATAGAAACAAGTCGGTTACAGTCATGACTGCCCGCTCCAGCCAGCCGCCGACGAACCCCGCAATGCCTCCAATTACCGCAGCCAGCAAACTCGCCAGTAGCGCCGCAGCGGGGGCGAGAAGCAGGGAAATGCGCGTGCCATAAAGCAGGCGCGAAAAGCGATCGCGGCCCAGGTCGTCCGTGCCCAGCAGGTGTTGTCGTGAAGCAGTGGCGCTGGGCAGGTCACGATACTGTCTCGCATAAGAGGCAGGAGCGATGAAGTCCGCCAGCAGGCATGTAGCCGCTGTCGTGATCAGGAAAAAGATTGCCAAATTCCGCGCCCACCTCATGCCGCCCTTCTTTCTGACGCAAGCCCGGTCATTTCAGAAAGTGAGTTGGCGATGATAGTGACCAGGGTGACGATCATGGTGAGATTCACCAGCAGGGCGACATCCCGGCCCAGCGCGGCTTTCCATGCAAGTTGGCCAATTCCGGGAATGTCGCAAAGCGCTTCCACCGGGATGGCGGCGGTGAATGCCAGGCTGACGGAGACTCCCGCCAACGCCAGCAGTTGCGGCGCCGCGCCTGGCAAGATGTGCCAGAGCAGGACGCGTATATTGCCCAGCCCTTTTGCCCTCGCCGTCAGCACGTGCGGCAGAGAAGCATTTCGCGCCAGCAAGTTTCGGGAATAGCGAAAGATTTTCGGAAGGACGACGAGTCCGATCAACAGCCGTGTGGGCGCTCGTGCCAGCACGAACAAGAGCGCCAGAACGGCGGCCGGCAGGCACAGCAGAATTCCGATCAGCAGGCTTGACAGCAGATCGACAAACCACACCCGCGACATCACGCCGAGAATGGCCAGCGAGAGGCCAAGCGTCCAGGCAAATGCCAGTCCTACGGTAAGGGATTTCAGAGTTTCCGGCGAACGTTCGGCGATCAACTCCGACACGGGCCGTCCGAGAGTTCGCGAAGACCCCAGGTCGCCGTGCAGCATCCGGCCCAGATAGTGGTAATAAAAAGCCCAGACATTGCTCTCGGGCGCTTGTGCGCTGCGCAGGGCCTGAATACTTTCTGCGCTTAAGCGGGTATCCAACTCCTGCTCATCCACTCCGAATCCAGGGGCCAGCCGCACCAAAGTCGCGCCCAGGAAACCGCCCAGCACGACGATGCCCACGATCTTGCCAGCGAGTTTTAAGAAATGAGACAAGGAGCGCATTCCCTAAAAGGGGAGGAGACCGGTCAGCGTTTCAGTAACTTCGCGAAGTAGCGATTGTCATAAAACATGGTCGTGTTGTGGACGAACTCCAGAATGCGGCGCATGTTGTCCTGGCCCTCGCGATTCGATTCCAGGAATCGTATTGCCAGTCCGGAGCCGGGACTAAGCCGAACCACTGTGCCCTCGGCCTCCAGCGTGCCATTGTCGATTGAGAACAAGAGTTTCAGCCGCGTCCCCGCTGGCAAAATGGCACTGGTCTCCACGTAACAACCGCCCAGGCTCAAATCCGTGAGGTTACCCAGCACCGGACCACTTTCTCCCTGTGGCTGCATTTCGATCGTCAAACGCGATCTCATCCGCGGATGCACCCGGCGGTTGGTGTGTGCTGGTTGTTGCTGCTTCTCGAAGTACATGCGCCGGTCGGCTTCTGCGAGTAGTTCTTCGGCATCCTGCCCATCTTCAGGAAAGAAAGCGACCCCCACGCTAAGCGAGAGAATATCTTCCTGGCAGACTTCCTGGCCTGCGTGCCTGGCGAGTTCGCGCAACTGTTCGGCTTTGTTCGCCGCCGCATCGCTGGGAAGGCCGGGTGCAACTACTACAAACTCGTCTCCTCCCATGCGCGCGACGTAGTCGTACTCTCGGCAACTGTCCTTCAATGCCTGGGCGAACAGCCGGAGCACGCGGTTGCCTTCCAGGTGTCCGAAGCGATCGTTGATCTGCTTGAACCCGTCCATGTCTGAGACCATGACGATCAGCGATGACTTGTCGCGTTTGCAGCGTGCCAGTTCACGATCGAGTTGCAGGAACAAAGAACGCGCATTGGGCAGACCGGTGAGATAGTCGGTCGTCGCGGAGCTTTCTGCCTGCTCATACTTCAATGCGTTTTCGATAGCCAGCGCCATCTTCGAACTGATGGCTAACAGAATGCGCAGGTGGTCGGAAGTGAAGGCGTCACGCTCTGCATGGTAGAGCGCCAGTACGCCGACTACGCCGTTCAGTCCTTCCAGAGGGAGCGCCAGCGCGGAGCGCAAAGTGCTGAACTTCGTAGGATCGTTCAGGTATCCGGGCTCAACCGAGGGATTGCCGTTAATGATTGGCTTCTTGTTTTGCGCTACCCATCCCGAAAGCCCTTGGCCCAGGGGGATCCGCAGCGAGGCGAACAAGCGGAAATTGTCTCCGTTCACGTATTCGGGAATCAGTTCATCATTGCGGCGAATGTAGATGGCGATTGCATCATAGGGGACAAGTCTCCGCAGTTTTACCGAGAACACGGAAAGTGTTTCCCCCAAACTCAGCGACGCTCCTAAGTCCTGGCTGAGTTCGAAAAGGGTCTGCGCTTCCTGCCGGGCAGCGGCAATGGAAGACAGGAACGTGGCCTCCTGGCCGGGCGTCTCTTTGGCCGTGATCTGCTCGAATCCCGCGTCTGGAGCAACCCCGCGCTCCACCTTTACTTCGGTGGATAACTTGAAGTCCGGCTCTGACTCATCGTGGACGCGTTTTTCAAGCTGGCGGTAGCGCTTTTGAAGCACCGAGACGACTTTGGGGTCGAAGGATCGACCGGACTCGGAATCCAGCTGCTGCATCACATCGTCCAACGGCAGAGCCCGCCGATATTGCCGGTCTGAAGCTAACGCGTCAAGGTAGTCCACCGCAGAAAGGATGCGGGCGCCAATCGGAATTTGATCTCCCTTGAGCCCGAAGGGATAGCCCGATCCATCCCAGCGTTCGTGATGTGCGCGAACGATGGGAACTACCGGGTAAGGGAAGCGAACCCGCTCCAGAATTTCCGCTCCCACCACCGGATGGATCTTCATCTTCTCAAATTCTTCCGGAGTCAGGCGGCCGGGCTTGGAGATGATGTGTTCGGGGACGGCGAGTTTCCCGATGTCGTGTAGCAGGGCCGCTGCGTGCAGAGCGAGCATCTCCTCGTCAGGGATGCCCAGTTCCTTGGCAACCTCAATGGCATAGACGCGGACGCGCTGCAGGTGGTCGTGAGTGGTGTGATCTTTGGCTTCAATGGCTAGCGCCAGCGCCTCGATGGTGCGCAGGTGCAGGTTGGCCATCTCCTCGACGTGCCGTTTCTCATCCTCCAATTTGCCCAGGTAGAGACGGTAGGAACGGTAGATGAGATAAACCGCGGGCAATACCAGCAGCGTCGTCTGCCACTCAGACTTGCGATTGAACCACGCTATAGCTCCTGCGACTGCCGCACCGACCAGATAGTAGGGGAATGACCAGAAGTAGCATTCCACCCAAATCTCACGTATCGACTTGCGTTCGGTCAGGGAAATGACCGCTGCAATGGAACCTGTGTTGGCTACAAAGTACGTGGATGCCGCCGCGACCAGGAGAAACGAGCGGTTCTGCCATTCGCCTTCGAAGCGCGGAACGTGGTACATGCAATACGCAGCGGCAATGGCGAATGCGGAGGAGCAAATATTGAACGTTACCTGCAACGCGCTGGGCCGGTCGCGATAAAAGCACTGCACCATGATCGCAGCACAGCCGAGCACCAGGGTTTCCGCGAAGCTCAATTCCAGGATTCCCAGAAGGATGAACAGGAAATTCACCGACATCGTTCCAGTAATTCCAGGCAGGTGGACTTTCAGCTTCGACGCAAGGACTGCAACCAGGAGATAGCAGATGAACTTACTGATGTTGTAGCTCGACGGCTTGGCCGCGGAATACACCAACACGGACGTCCCCAGCACCACTACCAGCGAGACGAATACCTTGGCGCTAGGGGTCAGGTCTCTCCACGACTGTGAGCGGCCGGCCATAATGCTCGCGCGAATCTCTCCTCTCGCCCGACTGAGGTCCGGGCACAAGAAGCGCCCACCTAGTGATACCAGCTAAGCTCAACTCAGGAAACCACTTAGGGAATTACGGCCAAACTTTGGTAATTGCGGAGTAAGACTCAAGCGGAATCGGATCACTGGCTCTTTCTTCCCGCAAGGCGGACATTTTGGCCGCCACGCCGGTTGTCTCGCAAACTCTCGATCCCGCAGCAACTTGGCAAGGAATTCTCCCTTCAGCCACATCGCCGACGGGGACAGAGTGTCCAACGTTCTGCATTCGAGTCCCCAAGCTAACTCGTTGCGATACTGCACATTAGCCTTGCTTTAGCAGTTGGAAGCCGGGCTGCAACTAAGCTAGACGAACGGATTTACCCCCAAGGCTTCTTTTGCCGCGGAGAAAATTCTTAATGACGCAGATAAGGGGAAAAGTCGAGACTCCAGGCAGGGTGCTAAGACTAAGACAAAGACACACTCTGCGGAGCGCAGTTCTCGCACTGGTGCTGGTTTCCAGCAGCACAGGATTCGCGCAATCCAAGCCGCGTCCAGTTGGCGACGGGGATGGTTCCAGCCTGGCGATGAAGTTGTCGCCGGAGTTGTCTTCTTTGGTCTCCCAAGCCAACGGTCGGCTCGCGAATCAGCGCGTCCAGGTCATTGTGCAGTTCAAAAATCCCGTCTCCCGCGGCCAGGTACAAGATGTGACACGCCTCGGTGGAACGAGTGCCGGGCAGCTGAACCTGGTCCGGGGTGGAGTATTTAACATCGGCGTCCGCGCGCTGCAACGGTTGGCGAATAATCCCGAAGTCGCATACATCTCGCCCAACCGAAAACTTCATATGACTACCTTGGGCGGTCTTAGCGGCGGAACCTCCGATTACACGGAAGCCACCGTCGGTGCAGACCTCGCTCAGAGCTACGGCTGGAATGGGACCGGAGTCACCGTCGCCGTGATTGATAGTGGGATCAGCGATCATCCTGATTTGCACGACCCTTTCACGGGACAGTCGCGCGTGGTGTACAGCGAAAGTTTTATTCCCGGTACGGACACACTGGATCACTATGGTCATGGAACGCACGTCGCGGGAATTGTGGCCGGAAACGGCTACCGGTCGGGTGGAAATAGCAATCCCTGGGAGATTTACGGCGTTGCGCCCAAGACCAAACTCGTCAATTTGAAGGTTCTGGATTCGAGTGGCGGCGGCCGCGATTCCTACGTAATCGCTGCTTTGCAGCGGGCGGTGGCTCTAAAAAACACTTACAACATTCGGGTTATCAACTTGTCGCTGGGACGCCCCGTGTACGAAAGCTATGCACTGGACCCGCTTTGCCAGGCGGTCGAAGCCGCATGGCAGGCCGGAATCGTAGTCGTGGTGGCCGCCGGCAATGAGGGCCGCAACGACGACTACGGGACAAGCGGTTATGGGATGATCGAAGCCCCGGGCAATGATCCTTCCGTCCTGACCGTTGGGGCGATGAACGCCATGAATACTCCCGGCAAGTCGGATGACGTGATTACAAGCTACAGCTCCAAGGGTCCGAGCATGATCGATCACGTGGTGAAACCTGACTTGGTGGCGCCTGGTAACAGAATCTCCTCGCTGCTGGTCTCCGGCAGCAATCTTGATGTCGCTTTTCCGATAAATGAAGTTCTGCCGGCGGCCTATGGCTACGCACTCACCAGTCCGAAAGCATACTTCCGCTTGAGCGGCACCAGTATGGCAACCCCGGTGGCGAGTGGTGCGGCGGCTCTGCTGCTTCAGCAGAACCCGACCATGTCGCCCGATGGCATCAAGGCAACTCTGATGAAAACCGCGGACAAGAATTTCCCGGTTTCCAGCACCCTCATTGTGAATGGTGTTCCGGTGACGTACCAGTACGACATCTTCACCGTGGGCGCCGGGTATCTGAACATCCAGAATGCGTTGGCGAATGCGGCTGATGTCAATGGAAGGGCCCTATCGCCAATGGTGACCATCGACTCATCGGGCGTAGTCTCTCTTGTCTCGGATGCTTCCTCGATCTTCGGAAATTCCGTGGTCTGGGGAAATTCCGTAGTCTGGGGCAACGTCGTCGTGGTGAGCGGGACCTCAGTGGTTTGGGGCAACTCTGTGGTTTGGGGAAATCTCACCCTCGATGGCTGCAGCGTCGTATGGGGCAATTCGGTGATTTGGGGCAATAGTGTTGACACCACTGCCACCAACGCTCTGAGCGTTGATACCGATGGTGACTAAGGACCGCGCAGTCTTACCGAGTTCAAAAGGAGAGAATGGATTGAAAAAGAGAATGATGAGATTGGCTTTCGCTCTTTTGATTCCAGCCGTCGTAAGCCTGCTGGCAGTCGCATGCAGTGCGTCCGCCGTCTGGGGTAGCTAAAGCCACTTGGCAGCTTTTTGAACCATTTTGCCATGCAAGTTTGAGCGTCAATGTGAACATGAGGAGACGAGCAATGAAACAGTTCAAGAGAGTGGCAATCCTGGCTTTTCTGGTTGCGGCAGCAATGCTGGCACTGACTGTGTTGTCGTCCGCATCCGCCGTTTGGGGCAGCTAAGGCGCGGTTTTGGCCGGGCGTGAGTTGTTGATGTAATAGGTAAACAGTCTTTTCCTGGTCCCAGTCGCCACGGACCTGGCGGTCTCGCTGGCAGACTTCAATGGCCGAGCCCAGGTCGATTCCCAAGCGATTCCGGGCCGGGATGCTCCACGAAACTCGGCTAACAACCGCCAAGCTCCGATTGCAAGAATCCGAGTCAAACTGAAGTAACCTTTCTACTTTCCATTCAGCATGTTAAACAGGGCCAAGGAAGTGGTCCGCCTGCCTGGCATGGTAGACCACTCTTTCTTCCCATGAATTCGGCCACTGCCATGCAACTCGCCGAGGGGACCACGCCCGTCGTTCACAGCGACCTCATGCGCAAGCTCATGGGCATGGTTGAGCGGGTAGCCCGGCACGACGCGGCTGTGCTCATTGTTGGAGAGACCGGGGTCGGAAAGGAAATGATCGCGAAAGCGATCCACCAGCATTCGCTGCGCTGCGGCAGGGCGTTTGTCGATGTGAATTGTGCCGCGCTTCCCGAACACCTGGTCGAAAGCGAGCTGTTTGGATACGAGAAAGGCGCATTCAGCGGCGCCGATAACACCAAGCCAGGTTTGTTCGAATTAGCTTCAGAGGGCACTCTTCTTCTGGATGAAATCGGCGAACTCGACGCAAAAATTCAGGCCAAACTTCTGCGCGTGCTCGATGGAGTTCCTTATTACCGGCTCGGCGGCAGCCGCAAAGTTGCGGTCAACGTGCGCGTACTCGCCGCCACCAATCGCGATCTGGAAGAAGAAGTCCGCTCCGGAAAATTCCGCCGCGATCTTTACCACCGCCTGACTCAATTTCAGCTTAAGGTCCCATCCTTGCGCGAACGTCCCGACGACATACTTCCCCTGGCCGAACACTTTCTGCATCACCACGCGCCGGCCGCCGAGTTCAGCAAAGACGCCGAGCAGGCGCTCTTGAGTTATCCCTGGCCGGGAAACGTACGCGAACTCAAGAATGTGATCTTCAAGTCTGCGATCCAGACAAAGGCTGGCGCAAAAGAGATCCGCGCCAGCGATCTTCCCGCCGCCATCTGCGGCGCCTACGAACCTGTTCCCGGCGGCCTGTTCGAAGGCAATCTGGAAGACATGGAACGGCAGATGATTCTCCAGGCTCTTTCTCGCAGTGGCGGCAACCAGGTGAAAGCTGCTGAGCAGCTGGGCATTTCCGGCCGCACCCTGCGCCGCAAACTGGTGAAGTATCGTCGCGAACAGGGCGGCGATGGACAGGGCGGCGGCCTGGGCACCATCAGCCCCCACCAGCAGCGTTATTTCCGCGTGACTACGGAAATCCCCGTCATGCTTGAAATCGATGGCCAACAACTCGAGCTGAAGAGCGTGAATATCAGCTCGGGCGGACTCGCCGTACAGTCTGACGTTTCCCTGCCGCACGGTGCAGTGTTTGACATTTCATTCACCCTGCCCGGCGCCACCCAACCGATGCAGGCGAAAACCAAACTAGCCTGGTCGGGCCCCAGCGGACTCTGCGGCCTTAGCATCGTGGAGATCCATCCGGCTTTCGAACGCGAGCTGCAAGCCTGGCTACTGGAGAAAGCCCGAGCAGAAGGCTGGATCGAAACTCAGGCCCAGTAGCGCGACCCCGTCACGGATTGCGGGTCGTCCTAACCCCCGCCTTTCACGTCAAACGACTCAACTCTTGGAAGCTCGTGTAAGAGAAAACCGATTGCTCACTGAAATTCGTACGCCCCCATGTCGATGATTGCGCTCCCGTCTCCATTGCCATCCACGATGCGCGGCTTGTTCGCCAGGTCTTTGGCCGGAAGATTGGGAGCCGCATTGTCTCCCGCGTCGATCGCGGGTGACCCCGCCTGCAACATGAGATTCGTAGTGCCAACGAACAACGGATCGGCTGAAATATTCCCGTTGGTACCCGTCTGATCCTGGCAAATGCCGCCATAGGTTGTCCCGCCGCTGGCGAACACATCGTTATTGAAGAACAGCGGCGGGGTGCTGCTGTTCAAGTTTCCACAATACACGGCAGTCTGGCCGCTGACCTCGTCAATGATGTTGTTGTAAAGATGGCTGGGCACATCGAAGTCGTTCGCGTAGACGGCAGATCCCTGGCCCGTGCTCGCGGTGTTATTGAAGAAAGTATTGTTGACCAGCGTCGGACCATTCGCGCCGGACGGCACCAGGTAGTAAATGGCTCCGCCCTGCGGCGCGCTGTTATTGACGAAAAGATTCTGCACCACGATGGCATCGGAGTCGTTGTACATGGAGATGGCGCCGCCCGTGGTCTGCACCGTATTCTTGATGAAACTGTTGTTCATGATGACGGGTGTGCCTGCCGCAAACAGTGAAATGCCGCCACCACCAATGCCGCTTCCACCATGATTTTCTTGAATGATATTGCCGATCACCTGAGCACTCGCAGCGCCTCCGATTTCGATGCCACCACCACCGGTTCCTCCGCTGCATCCGGTCTGCGAGTTGTTGATGATCTTGTTGCCGCGAATCATCGGTGATCCGAAGCTCACTTCGATGCCGTCGCCATCACACGCCTTGTTTTGCGTGATGACGTTCTTCAGAATTGTTGGTGATGAGGATGCAATCTCGATGCCGCCGCCGCCGAAGCTGGCCAATCCGTTCGTGATGGTGAACCCGCTAAGAACCGAGGCTGCGGTTTCACCGGAATTGAAGGTCACCACCGTCCCTTGCTGATTGCCGTTTATCGTCGTGAAGGTCGCACCGCCACTGCTCCTCACGGTAATCGCTTTTCCCAGGAAATTAATGTTCTCAACGTAAGTTCCCGGTGCAACCAGCACCGTATCACCAGTCAAGGCAGCGTTGATGCCGGCCTGAATCGTGGGCTGGTCGGCAGGAACGTGGATGATGGCAGCGAATGCAGTGGCAGAAAACGCAACGATTGCCAAGACACACCCCAGCAAACCAAATCCAGCTCTCCACGCTACTGACGCCGCAATGGCTCTCTTGTTCATCTCTAGTCCTCCCGGGAGCGCGCATCATACACCGCTCAGTGGACTGAGAAATAGAGTAGCTGGTACTAGGGCCGGTCTTCCCGCTGAAAAGACAGTGCGAAAACTTCAACAAGCTGGAGATCTCTGGTCGCGAGTGCCACAAACTGGGAACACGGAAAGTGCGCTACTTCGCAAACTGCTTTAGTTTGTGGGTTCCTGGAATTTGCTCTTCATGCACTAAGCCGCAGCAACCCGCAATATCCTCCCACCCGAACTGACACCAGAAGTGACACCGTCGACGAAATCGCCGCCATCGTCATGCATGTAATGGAGTTTTTTCGGGTTCTATCCCGACTGCATCATCGATACGACAGGTCTTGACGAATCAAACCCGTAGGGGCAGCTACTCGGAAACTATCCAGAGTACTTGGCACGCCCCGTGCCATACAACCGCAGTACCACTACAAGCATCTTTGGGACGCCGCTCGTCATGCACCTCGTCGCACGCTCGATGCGCGCAACTTGGTCTACCAATTTTCTCTGGGAACGAATTGTTTTGAACTTATTCCACATCCACTTGGCGTAGTTACTGCCGCGCTTCGCCGTTGCGCGACAGCACACGACGAGGCCAAGGAGAAGAGAAGCGATGAAAAAGCTGCCGATATTATTCTTCCTTGGGAGTATGTTGCTGCTGAGCGCGGCTCCTCTCGCCGCCCAGAATAGCGTGGATATTCTGAATAACGGACCGCAGCCCCCGAACACCGCTGGATGCGCCGTGAACCCAAATTGCATTCCGGCGGTCTGGTCCACGACCTCGAACGTGGGCACCGACATTAGTGCGCCGATCACGGCGAACTTCGTCTTCGTTCCCAACGGTGGGGCCTTGCCTACCGACTTTCCCAGTGCCACGAGCGGGCGAATCTGTCTGGCCGATACCCGTGATCTGACCGGGACTACGCTGTTCGGCCAAATAGCCGCAAACTGTCAGGCGGCGGGCGGCATCGCTCTTTTGCTCATACGTGACAGTGCAGTCAATGCGCCATCGGCTATCCCAGTCTTTACCATATCCACCACTAACGGGGACTTTCTAAAGAACACCGTCGGATTCAATGCGACGACGGGAATTTCCAATTACCCGGTTCGAATCAATCCCGCTGTGTCCACTCCTCCCTCTAACCCTACCGGTCAGCACAATTGCCCGAATGGTCAGGCGGTCACAGCGTACGTTGGCCCGGGAACCGCGAACTACAACCCCAATGAAAGTCTGTGCCTGCCCGCGGGAGCGGGACAGGCCGTCGAGCCCAGCATGACTGTGGACCCGCAGGGCACAATCTACGTCGAATCCATCCGCGGAGTCCCCGGCGGTCTTGACCTGTGGCGCTGGTATAAGACCACAGACGGCGGGCCGAACGCTGACGGAACGCTGCCCTTCAAGTACGAAGGTCAGCCGGATTGCGGCATGTTCGTAACCCCGTTTTGCACTGCGAGTGGATTGGCGCCGGGAGGAGGCGACGGGGACGTTGCCGTGAACAATCCCGATCCCTCGAACCAGAACATTCCTAATGTAGCCGTGGTCAGCCTCAGCGCGGCGGAAGTCACCGGCAGCAAATCCACCAACCGTGCGGATGCGTTCAGTACTCCGAATCCCGCAACCGCCGGGGTTCCCTTCGACGATCGCATGTGGATCGATGGCTTCAACGATCCTTCCCACGTGTACATGGAATACCACGATTTTGGGACCACCTCCCAAATCTTTGTGCAACGCTCGGCGGATGGAGGCGCGACCTACACTGACGCGCTGGGGACGGTAATTGATCCCGTGACCGAGCTGAGCGTCGGCCCTCCTACCGGCAACATCGCGGGGCAGATCAAGGTCGATAACAGCAGTTGCTCAAGCCACGGCAATCTGTACCAGATCTTTGTGGGCCCTGACAACCCTGTGGACAATTCACACAGCAGCAGCGCCTATTTCAATGCTGCCTACGTGGGCGTGGCCACCGGCGTTAGTCTCACCAATCCCACGCTAACCTTTACTGACTACAAGATTTTCAGTTGCGGTGCGGGTTCGACGTGTGCTTCGGGCCTCGGTCTCGGCAACCTGTTCCCCGCGCTCGCGGTGGATAACTTCGGATACGTGTACGCCACCTGGTCGGATAACACTGACGTCTATTACTCGTTCTCGACCAATCACGGGACGCGCTGGTCTCCGGCCATCAAGGTGACCCAGAACACGTCCCAAGCCGGAAAGTCGAACGTATTTCCCTGGATCGCGGCTGATGCCAACGGACATGTGGCCATCGCGTGGTATGGCGCCGATCAAGCCGGGAACTCGAACACAGTCTCGGCGACCAACACACACTGGAACGTCTTCGTTGCAGAGACCACCAATGGCCATGCCGTCTCGCCGACTTTCGCGATGAGCCAGGCCACCGACCACTCCAACCACACCGGACAGATCTCAACCGGCGGCCTGCTGGGCAGCTCCGACCGCAGCTTGGCCGACTTTTTCCAGATCGCGATTGATCCCAACCATCTCGTCAACATTTCCTATGCGGACAATCATGCGGGTCCGTCTGTCACGTACTTCACGCGGCAAAAGACGGCGGCCGCTGGCATCGCGCCCAAAGGCAAGTGTGCAGGGACCTCCCACGAAGCTGGCGGTAACGGACACGTGAAAGGAAAGAATAGCGGCCAGGCCCAGTTCAGCTTCACTTACGACGATTCCACCCAACCAACTGGCAGCGCATCCTACACCGATTCTGGTTCAAGTATTGTCTTCCAGACCACGCAGGTCACGGCTGCGACCTTTGACGATGTCGCGCACACCGTCACCCTCGCCGGGTCTGGAACGGATAATGGGCTCCCGGTCACGTTCACCATCGTGGCCGCCGACAGTTCGCTCGCGCCTCCAGGATTGTTTAGCGTCACGCTCAGCGATACGTACAGCAACACCGGCAACCTGCTTGACGGCAGCGTTACGGTCTACTAAAGGAAATCGAGGCAGCGGTGCAATTTGATTGTCATCCTGAGCGAGCGTTTGTTGCGCAGCGAAAGCCTGGCCTGAGCGGAGTCGAAGGCGATCTGGGCGAGCCGCGCGAAGCGTCGCGTTTCTTGCGGCGCATTAATCGCGCGTTTGGCTCGCTTCCTTACCAAACTGCACCTTTACCGAAATCCAGGCAGCACTGCGAGGCCGGCTTATATCCGGCCTCGCAGTTCTTTTGATTTAGAGAAGCCCGCTGGATTCGAGCCGTTCTCTTAATACTATTGCTGGACTTGAGCGAGCGATCGCGATGCTGCGCCCTCCAGAATCCGCCAAGCGCGACACCACACCTCACACCAAACCTAGAAAGCCATTGTTCCGGCAGTGAGTTAACCGCTTACATCTGTGTTAGATTGAAACCGCACGGGCCTCTAGCTCAACGGTTAGAGCAGCAGACTCATAATCTGTTGGTTTCAGGTTCGAATCCTGAGAGGCCCACCAGACCCACCCATCCGGCCGGGTGCCCCATTTCTCGCGTCTTGTGCGAGAAGTGGGGACTTTGTTTGGGGCTTCCATTTTCTCGCTGGGTGCCCCATTTCTCGCGTTGTTTGCGAGAAGTGGGGACTTTGTTTGGAGCTTCCATTTATCTCGCTGGGTGCCCCATTTCTCGCGTTGTTTGCGAGAAGTGGGGACTTTGGTTGGAGCTTCCATTTATCTCGCTGGGTGCCCCATTTCTCGCGTTGTTTGCGA